>JGI24718J22297_100034_pt1 | contig 31015 bp, 51 predicted proteins | sample YelNatPoosite3B9_FD_22297 | JGI IMG/M metagenome (IMG submission 22297)
TTAATTAAAAATTAATTTGCAAATAAAAAAGAAGCCTTGAAATATCTGCTTTCCGCTTCTGCATATTTCTATTTGCCACTATTTTGCCACCATAAAATTTCCCTTATTTTATCTGTCGCTTTCTTCTGCATTTCCATAGTAACATGCGAATAAAAATCAAATGTTGTTTGTATTCTAGCATGTCCTAAACGCTTTTGAATTGTCTTTAAATCCACTCCCTGCGAAAGCAAAAATGTGGCATTGGTGTGCCTCAGGTCATGAAATCTTATTCTTTTGTTTATTCCCGCTTGTTTAATCAGATTGCGCAATTTTTTATTTAGCCAAATAGGATGTATGTGTTTACCGTTTTCCTGCGTAAATACAAAATCATACTCAATGCCGTCAATAATGTTCTTCTGATAATGTTCGCCATATTTAAGTCTATTCTCTATTTGCCTTTTTTTATGGTTCTTGAGCAGTTCTTTTAGCTCATCTGAAATGTAGAGAGTTCTCATGCTTTCTTCTGTTTTTGTAGTGTTTACTGCTATTCTACCATCTATTACTACCATATTGTTTCGGATTATTACAAGATTCTCATGAAAATCAATATCACGCCATTCCAATCCGAGCAATTCTCCTTTGCGTAATCCAAGCTCCAGTTCTGTTTGCAGTATCAGATAGAAGAGATAGTCATTGTAAGTGTTTATATCTAAAAGCCCTAAAATCTTGTAATATTCTTCTTCTGTTAGCACGTTAGCAATAAACTTGTCTTTTTTAGGTCCATCCACATACCGACACGGATTTTCTTTTATAATTCTCAGCTTGACTGCTCTTTCAAGTGCACTGTGCAAAACACGGTAAATAAGCTGTCTTGTTGTATTGCTGAGATTTACTTTTGCTAATTCATTAATCATATAGTCTATGTGATAAGGCTGTAAATCTTTCAATTGCACGCTACCTATCAGAGGTGAAATATACATGCTGACCATTTTCTTATAAAGCACATAAGTATTTTCTTTACGCATGACCTTTATAAAATTCTCCACCCAATCGTTCAAATAATCTGACAGAGTTGTTTTCGTAGGAGCAATATATCCTGTCTCCAGTGCGTCTAATGCTTTTCTTAAAGCCTCTTCTGCTTCTCTTTTTGTATTACCTCCAACACGTTCTATTCTCTTTCTCTTATCGCCGATTACAACATCGTAGTAATAGTACCACTTCTTGCCTCTTTTCCTCACTCCTCCACGCATATAAACTTCCTCCTTTGACTTTTAGCTGAACAGTTGTATAATGTATTTGTAGACAAACATAACTATTGCAATTATTCTCCAATTTCCTTTAGCTTTGAAGAAAATTATTCTTTCATACCATTTCACCCCTTCCTAAGCTTTTTGACTATTTCCTTAAACCATTCTTCAGCTATTTTGTCCGCTTCTTTTTCTATGTTGCTATTCATATCTTTGCCTACAATATACTTCATTTTTGGCAAATCATAAATGATATGTTTCAACTCATGTAGCAAAGTTTTGTACTGTGCAGTAATGCTAAGGTTTTCATTTATGATAATAAGATAATAGCCCGAAGAATCAGCATAAGTAAGACCGTGCACCCTACCGCTGAGTTTTGCAAAAGCCAAATAGATATTGTGTTCTTTTAGTATTTCCTGTAATGACACACCCTCCTCTATTGCTCTCAAAACAAATGCTGGTAGCATATTCCTCACCCTTGTTCACTGATTTCTTTTTTGAAACGACGAATAATTGATAGTATAACCCTTATATCATCGTCGGTGAGGTCCTTCACCTGCTTGAAGAGCATTTTCAGTTCATCTTTCTCCTGTAGTTCTTGCCAGAACACAATCATATCCGGGTCGTCGGATATGATTTTTTCTATTCTATCAGCAGAATAGCGTATATCTGTTTTGCCCAAGAGGTAGTCTACAGAAACACCAAAAGCTTTGGCAAGCTCCTCAAGAGCTGTTGCATTCGGTATTCTTTTGCCTGTCTCATATCTTGATAAAGTTGTTGTTGTTATTCCGGTCAGTTTAGATAAATCTTCTAGAGTAAGCCCCTTTTCTTTTCTTAATTTTTTCATTCTTTCGCTGAAAGTTGCCATTTTTAACACCTCCTTTGCCTTTTATTATACTTATCGTCAAAACTCTTTACAACTTTAGTTGCCAATGATATAATTATTATTGCCAATAATACAATTTTCATTACCTAAAATAAAAAAATTTTTCTAAAAGCATATTGACAGTTTGCCAAACGTGAGATATAATTTAAACAAACGGACAAGTAAAAGGGGGATGATAAAGATATGAGGAAACAGCCTTTATGGAAGCTGAAAGCATTAAGAGTAGAGCACAACATCAAACAGGAATATATGGCAAGGATACTAGGAATAGGAAAATCCACATATAACAGAAAAGAAAACGGAAAAGCACAGTTTACAGAAGAAGAGATAAGAAAAATTTGTACTTTTTTTGGCAAAGACCCTAAAGATATATTCTTTTATGATGTTTTTGAGAAACAAAAAACAGAAAGCACGGCATAATTTACGGATATGAGATTTGTTTTTCACAATGAAGTACAATCTCAAATACAAAAGAGCATAAGGAGGTGAGAAAGATGGAGGAAAATTCAAAGAAAAGAATAGAAACTATAAAAAAGAAAACGGCTGAGTTTGATAAGGAAATTTCAAATCAGCCTACAAAAATAATGATTCAATCAAATATTTTTTTTACACAAAGAGTTAATCCTGACATTCTTGCAGAGAAAATTACCCAATCGCTAAACCAACAATTTGGTCTGTAAATAATACTAAATTATTTGAGTGGGTTTTATTTAAAGGATTTGCATAAGGTGTTATAACAGCATTTTCCAAAACAATTACCGAAGCATCATTTATCAATGTTAGGTTTTCGTTTTGTGATTCTAATTCTTTAAGATTGATATTTCTTGCCTTAAATATTGCTTTGTACAGTGCCCCTATGTTAGATGTATTGGATTCAGAGTTTTTTGGAAGAAGTGAAATTGGAGTACCTTCAACAATTCCAAAGTTAGTAAATATTATTATCTTGGCTTCAGCATCTATTGATACTCCTTCAACTTCTCCAGATTTTATCGTATCAATTGCAGTGCACAAAGCATCAAAAGTAAAAGCTTTTACATCTATCCGGTTTTTAAGTAGTTCTGGAATATTATCCACAATTATCACCTCCTCTCAAGAATATTTTACCACTTGTGAGAGGAAGAAAAAACAAGAAGGGATAAAACATGAATGAATTGCCTCAAGTATTCAATTACAAAAACCATCAAGTAAGGACATTTCTTATAGATGGAGAGCCTTGGTGGGCAGTAAAAGATGTATGTGATGCTTTAGATATTGGTAACCCAAAGGAGGTGAGAGAGATGAAAGTTTTTGCAGTCGTATCTTTTACCGCAAAAACAGGCCCCGAGGATTTTTGGGGAATTAAAAGTTTTGAAATTGAAAAGATTTTCAAAGAAAAACAATACGCTGCAAATTACATGATATATCTTCAAGAAAAAGAACTTAAAGAAAACGGCAAAATAACCAGATTTTATGACATTTTAGAAACCACCCTCTCGTAACACTGAAGAGGGTGGAAAAGAAAGAAGAGGAAGAGCATAAGGAGGTGGTTTTAGTGCAAGACCTTCTGTATAGCGTCCCAGAAGTCGCAAAATTACTCAAAACCAACAAAAACACAGTGTATGACCTAATCAGAAAGGGCTACCTAAAAGCCCTGAAACTGGGACGGCTCAAAATCACTCATGCTGAACTAATACGCTTTTTAGAAGAATTTAACGGGAGGGAGGTGAAATAAAATGCCGCTTTGGTTGGCAATATTATTAAACAAATTAAAAGTCGCCGTATACATGGACGGCGATAAAAAGAAAATAAGATTTTCCCTCAACAGATAGGGAGGGGAGAAATACAAATAAAAAAGTGCCTGCAAAAGGCGCAAAGAAAACAGCTTATATTAATTATAACACATGAGAGGGGGAAAATAAAGTGCTTTCAGAGTGGGGCATAAACAACATAAAAAGGCTTATACGTGTATACAAAAAAGAAGTTGAAGAGATTATAGAGGAACAGACGGTTTATTTAGAGAAGATAGCGAAATTAGAAGAAGATAAAATAAAGAGACTGAAATGGATTGAAGAATTAGAAAATCAATTAAAGGAAGAGGAAATGGTTTATTTGGAGCAAGTAGCAAAACTAGAAATAGAAGAATTAAAAAATCAATTAAAGGAGGAATTGGTATGATTAGAATAAGTCAAGCGGGGGCATGCCCTCGTAGGATTCAGTTAGAGACATGGGGGGTAGAGGGGCTACCCCCTTGGGAAGGCAGTGAACGGGCATTTGCGGAAGGCAATCTTCATGAACCGAGCATATTAGAATGGGCATCAAAAAATCTGCCGGGGGCACCATATACAATTTTCGCAAGACAGCAAGAGGTCAGCATAGCAAAAGATGGGGAAATAATACTTGTTGGGCATATAGATGGCTTAGCTGTAGCAGAAAACAGAGAACCGGGTGCACCTTATGTAATTCTCCTTGAGGCTAAAACACTTGCGAATAGAGGCTTTCAAGAGCTTAGAGAAAAAGGAATTAAAGAAGCACATCCGCAGTATTACACACAAGTACAGCTGTATCTACATGCTTTAGGTCTGAAAAAAGCATATCTTGTAGCAAGAAACAAAGAAACGCCCAAAACACGCATGTGGGACCACTATTACGAGTTGATAACATATGATAAAGACTTTGTAGAAGCAGAAATAAAAAGATTAGTAGAATTAAACGAGAAAATAGAAAATCATATAGAAATAGACCCACCTTTCAATCCGGATGAAAACTGGCAGTGCCGACGTCCTTGGTGCCCATATACGCACATATGCCACCCAAATTGGCGTAAACAAGAAGCACAAGCAGTAGAAAGAGAAGATTTATTAGACGTTATAACAGAATACAACGAAATAAGCGAACAGATTAGACAGCTTGAAGAAAGGCAAAAAGAATTAAAAGAGCAGCTACTTATGTCAGCTCAAGAAAAACCTATACAAGCTGGAGGATGGCTTATCAAGGTAGAAGAACGTAGGCAAGAGAGATTTGATACAAAGCTTGCACGTCAAGAATTATCGCAAGAACTTTTACAAAAATTATTAAAAATCAGCACTTATAAAGTGCTAAAAATAGAGGAGGCATAGGGATGGAAAAGCAGGTGTGAGGGATATACCGGGCGTTAGGATATTTCAAAAAAGGTGTGATAATCATGATTGAGATTAATAAAATGATAAATGATTATATAACATGGTTAAAATCAAATATCACATATGAAATTCTAGATGAATACGTAAAAATAGTAACACCATTTTTAAATCGCCATAACGATTCTATCCAGATTTATGTTAAAAAAATAGATAACAATAATTATTTATTAACTGATGGTGGCGAAACAATATCAGATCTAAGTTTAAGCGGGATTGATATTACAAAAAACCGTGAAAAAATTATTACTCAAATCTTAAACAGATATGGGGCACAACTTAGTGATGATAATGAAATTACTATTATTGCAAATAAAGACAATTTCCCTTTTAAAAAACATTTTCTTGTACAGGCAATTTTGAGCGTTAATGACCTTTTTATGACATCAAGAACTAATGTATTGAACTTATTCACTGAAGAGGTAGAACTTTTTTTGAAAGAAAATAAGGAGGAAAAGAAAAATGGAAAACAAATGGTTAGTAAAATACGAAACTGACACAGGAGAAGTAAAGCTCTCTTACGATATAGTGAAAAAATATCTTGTATCAGGGGACCCATCGAGAGTTACGGACCAAGAGGTGATGATGTTTATAAATCTTTGCAGGTATCAGAAGCTTAATCCTTTTTTAAGAGAAGCATACCTAATTAAATTCGGCAATGAACCTGCTACCCTTGTAACAGGTAAAGATACATTCACAAAAAGAGCTGCAAAATCAAAGCTTTGTGCAGGTTACGAGGCAGGTGTAATTGTACAAAAGAAAAATGGAGAAATGGAATACAGAAAAGGCACCTTAGTAGCTCCAAATGAAACATTAATAGGTGGTTGGGCTAAAGTATACAGAAAGGATTGGAATGTACCTTTAGAAACAAGTGTGAGCCTTCAGGAATACCAGAGAAAAACAAAAGAGGGTAAACTGATGCGAAATTGGGAACAAATGCCCGCCACAATGATTAGAAAAGTAGCATTGGTACAGGCTTTAAGAGAAGCATTGCCAGAAGAATTTCAAGGTTTATATTCACCCGAGGAAATGCCGGTAGACGATAGCAAGCTTGAAGAAAAGCCTGTTGAAGTCAATTATACTGTAGAAGAAGAACAACAAGAAGTAAAAGAAGAAAGCATAGAGAAACAAAAGATAAGCCTTGCGCAGGCAAAAAGAATGTTTGCAATAGCGCAAGGTAATAAAGATATAGTCAGACAAGTATTAGACAAACATGGTTATGAACACAGCAAAGACGTAACAAAAGAAGATTATGACAAAATATGTGCAGAAATTGAACAAGCAGTAAAACAAAAAGAACAAGAAAGGCTACAACAGCAACAAGAACCACTTGACGCCGATTTTGAAGTAATAGACGAAGACATACCACTGCCGTGGGAAGACGGAGCAGAGGGCTAATGCCCTCTCTCTAAAAAACTTATAGGAGATGATTTTATGGAAATACTTCTAAAACTCACGCAAGAAGAGGCTGAATTTTTAAAAGAACTTGTATTAGCCGAGCAGTGGCATAATTTAAGAATAAGAGAAGAGGATGAAGAAATTTATAAAATCACCTCTTCAATCCTAAAAAAATTAGCAGAGGCTGTATTTGAATGGGAAGATTGAGGCGGATTAATTCCGCCTCTCTAAAAAAACTTTCGTGCGGAAAAATGTGCATACTATCCCAGTTTAGTTTATGCATTTCTAAATTATTTATGCAAGGTGGGATTTAAATGGCAAGAAAAAGAATGATAGACCCAAGTTTTTGGACAGATGAAAAATTAGGTCTATTAACACCTATGCACAGGTTACTTTTCATGGGGCTCATATCAAACGCAGATGATGAAGGTAGATTACAAGGTCACCCTGCCTTGGTTAAATCTTTGATTTTTCCTTATGACATTGATATTACACATCAACAAGTAGAAGAATGGCTATTTGATTTACATAAGGAAGGCCTAATTCTAATATACGAAGTTGGTAAACAGCGTTATATTTGGATACCTAACTTTTTAAAATATCAGCAAATAAACAGGCCTACTCCATCTAAATTACCTGCACCTCCTGAAAATATAGGTGATAATAACTCATTCACTGAAGACTCACTGAATAATCATGGAGGACTCACTGAAGACTCACTGAGGACTCACTCTGAAAAGAATAGAATAGAAAAGAATAGAAAAGAAATAGAAGAAGAAAAGAATAGAATAGAAGATATATTGTCGTCAGATGAAACTGACGACACACGACTCACTGAAGACTCACTGAATAATGATGACAATGAAACTATTAATGCTATAACACCAAAAGAAGTAGTTGAGCTTTATAACTCAATCTGTGTCAGTTTGCCTAAAGTAGTTACTATATCAGAGAAGCGCAGGAAACAAATAAAAGCACTTCTTAAGAAAATTAGAGATAGAACAGAGATTGAAACTGTCTTCAGGAAAGCAGAGGAAAGCGATTTTTTAAGTGGCAGGTCTGGCAAATGGAACGGTTGTAATTTTGATTGGCTCATAAACTACAATAACTTCTTAAAAGTTTTAGAAGGTACTTATGACAACAAAGAAACAAAACCTAAGTCATGGAATGTGCTTGAGAGGTTGTATAAAGAAGAGCTTGAAAAGGAGATGAATTCAGAATGACCAAAAAAGAGGTCATACAGATTTTAGGTGTATTAGGTGCTGCATACCCTAACATGAATATAAGCGAAAAGACAGTAGATATTTGGGCGGAATTATTAAAAGATATACCGTTTAATGTGGCTAAAGTTGTAGTCAAAAAGCACATTTTAGAGAACACATATCCACCAAGTATAGCAGATATAAGACGCAATGTTTTTGAAATCATGACTCCAAAAACAGAGCAGTTAACAGCGGCAGAAGCATGGGGCGAAGTTATGTCTGCTGTTAGAAACTATGGGTACTATCGTGAAGAGGAAGCCCTTGCTAGTCTAAGTGAGAGAACAAGAAAAGTGGTGCAGTACATCGGTTGGAGAGATATATGTTTGACTGAGCAGCTTGATGTTATACGTGGGCAGTTCAGAATCATGTATGAACAAATACAAGAGCGCGAAAGAAAAGAAGCTATATTACCAGAGAGTCTTAAAAATGAGATTGGGCAGCTGGCCCAACAGCATACATTAAAGTCTCTTGAGAGTGGTGCAAAATTAAAGCTTGTTGAGGGAGGAAAAAGAGATGAAAGTATATGAGAAGATGTTAGGAGACAAAATAGAAAATCTTAAAGATCGGCTTATAGACGAAATTATGGCAGGTGTGATAAAAATTACTTACCCGGACGGCACAGTAGAAAAACAAGAACCATGCCCACTTTTTTGGGAACATATAAAATCGCTTATAGGTCGGGATAAGGTCATTGATGAAGTATGTGCTGAAATAGAAGATTGTAATGTTAGAGAATGCTGGGAAAAATACTTTGAGTTAGAGGTGAATAAGTAATGTATAACTATGACGGCCTTATAAGAGAAACTTTAGAACGTTTAAAAAATTTAGAAGAACAGCTAAAAATAGCAGACCCTGAAGCTGAAAAGGTGATATTTTATCAGCTACAGGCCGAAAAGGCAAGGTTGAGGCTGTTGCTAAGGGAGGCAAAGAAGAATGAAGCTTTATCAAAAACAATGTAAAAAATGCGGAGAAACATTTATAACAACAAGAAGGAATCAAAAATTGTGCTTATTTTGTGCGTTAGAGAACGAACAGGAATCGATAAAAAAGTCGTATCAGAAAAGGAAACTAAAGAAGGTGAATACAAAATGAACAGCAAACGTAAAGGTAAGCGGGGAGAATTAGAGTTTGCAAGGTTTTGTCGAGAACAAGGATACAATGTGCGAAGGGGACAGCAATATAGCGGGATAGAAGGAGAAGACGTTGTAGGCTTGCCCGGTATACACGTCGAGGTTAAAAGAGTAGAACGGCTAAACATATACGATGCAATAGCACAGAGCAAAAGAGATGCACAGGGGAAAATCCCAATCGTAGCACATAGGCGTAATAATTGTGAATGGCTTATTACAATGCGGGCGGAAGATTGGTTTAAACTTTATAGAGAGTGGGAAAGCGGAATGTGGTTAAAAGAAAGGGGAGAGGAGTGTGAGCCCTGAGGTGTTGCAATATTGCTCCCGGGCGGTTATAAGATACCTAAACGGTGACATGATTCTTTTTCTTCAATACGTGGACAAGGCAATGGAGCTATACGAAGAAGAGAAGAAAAAAGAGAGGTTGTACATAACAATAGAGGAGTTAATAGATTTTGCTACAAAAGAAAAGCTACTAAGCCTAATTGCGAAAGGTGGATGAAAATGACGAAATATGATTTAATGCAATATAGATGGTTATTAAAAAATATAGAAAAACTTGAAGAGAAGCTTTTAGAGATAGATACACAGTTACAAAGAATTACAACACGGTATACGCTAGTATCGGTGTCCAGAACGGGTAGTAGAGATGTGATGGGGGAACTGATTATAAAAAAGATAGGGATTGAAGAAGAAATAAATAAAAAATTGCAGGAGAGTTATAAAAAGCTAAACGAGATAGAAAAGGCAATAAAAAAACTGGATGAAAGAGAAAAACTGCTGATAAGGTTGAGGTATATATATGGCAAAAGTTGGGTAGAAATATGTGATGAGATGAACTACAGTTGGGCGCAAATACATAGAATACACAAACAAGCTTTAGATAAGCTGAAAGATGATACATAATGATACATAATGACACATAATGACACACTTTTTTATGATATAATGTAAACAGGAATATTTCGCAGGGTCGAGCCGGTATTAGTCGCCGGGTTCTCGGTCTTGCTTTCTTATTTTAGCCCGGTTGCCCCCGCCGGGCTTGAGATTTTTTTATGATAAATTTTAAAGAATTTAGCAGGAATTTGAAGATGTTTGTAGAATATTTACCTTACACAATATTTAATGAATGGGGGATAAATTTATGGGAGAAGAATTATTAGAGACCTTAAAGAACATAAATGATTCGACAAGAAGTATTAAAAGTGATGTATCAAGCATTGAGACTAATGTGTCAAATATTGATGATAATTTGTTTTTGATGTTTAAGACTGTGAACGATAAACTTGACAGAATTATAGAACTGTTAGAAGAAATAGCTGAAAATGGTGGATTTTAAGAGCCTTATAGGGCTCTTTTTTCATGGTTGAGGTGGTGAGGTGATGTGGCAAAATTAACAGAAAAACAAAAAAGGTTTATTGACTACTATATCGAGACAGGAAATGCAGCAGAAGCAGCGAGAAGGGCAGGCTATAAAGGCAAAAACTTGGATGTTATTGGGAGCCAGAACTTAGTAAAACTTAGGATTTTTATTGAGGAAAAATTAAAACAAAAAGATAACGAACGCATCGCCTCACAGGATGAAGTCTTAGAATTTCTTACAAGAGTCATGCGTGGGCTAGAGAAGGAGGAAGTCGTTGTTACAGAAAACAAGGGCGATTATTTCAGTGAAGCAAAGATTATAAAAAAGCAGGTATCAGCGAAAGACAGAGTCAAGGCTGCGGAGCTTTTAGGCAAAAGATATGCATTATTTACAGAGAAGGTTAATGTAAGCGGTAGTATGGGTGTAGTTATTGTGGACGACATCGAGGATGATAGCGATGATAGAGAAAATTAAGCTTAGCGAGCTTATAGCTCCGAGCTTTTATGAAGTGCATAATGACATAAAACATAATCGCTATACGCATTACTGGCTAAAAGGTGGACGTGGCAGCGGTAAATCCTCTTTTGTAAGCATAGAGATAATACTTGGGATGATGAAAGACCCTAACGCAAATGCAGTAGTTTTGAGAAAAGTTAAGGAAACGCTAAAGGATAGTGTCTTTGAACAATTGATTTGGGCAATTGAGAAATTGAAAGTAAGCGACTATTGGGATATTAAACATAACCCAATGGAGATGACATATATCCCAACGGGGCAGAAGATACTTTTTAGAGGTGCTGATAAGCCTAAAAAAATCAGATCTACGAAAGTATCAAAAGGCTATATCAAGTTCATTTGGTATGAAGAAGTTGACGAGTTCAATGGCATGGAAGAAATACGAATTATCAATCAATCCTTAGTGCGTGGTGGGGAACAATTTGTTGTATTTTACACCTACAATCCACCTAACAGGGTAAATGCGTGGGTAAACGAAGAGATATTGATTGAGAGACCAGACAGGAAAGTTCATCACAGCATATATTTAACTGTTCCTCGAGAATGGCTTGGGGAACAGTTTTTAATTGAAGCAGAACATTTGAAAAAAGTCAATGAGAAAGCATATAGACACGAATATTTAGGTGAAGTAACAGGAACAGGAGGAGAGGTATTCACAAATGTAACAGCAAGAAAAATAAGTGATGATGAAATAAAAATGTTTGATAGGATAAGACGAGGGCTTGATTTTGGATATGCAGTTGATCCGGCACATTATACAGTATGTCATTTTGATAAAACAAGGCGGCGTTTATATATTTTCTATGAGATACATCAAGTTGGTTTAAGTAACAGAAAACTTGCAGAGCTAATAAAACAAGAGAACAAGAGCAATGGCTTAATCATAGCCGATAGTGCTGAACCAAAATCAATAGCAGAGTTAAAAGAGTATGGCTTAAGAGTAAGAGGAGCTAGGAAAGGGCCAGACAGTGTTGAGTATGGTATTAAGTTTTTGCAAGACCTTGAAGAAATAATAATTGACCCTGAACGATGTCCAAACACATTAAGAGAGTTCTTGAATTACGAACTTGAAAAAGATAAAGATGGCAATTTTAAAGCTGAATATCCTGATAAAAATAATCACAGTATCGATGCTGTTAGGTATGCACTAGAGGATGATATGAAAAATGTTAAACCAATAGTGGATAAGCCAAAAGGCTGGTAATTATCCGAAAGTCTAGTTTCGTATAATAAGGCGGTGATGGAATGATAACGGATTTGAATTTTTTTGATATTGGTGCAAAATGGCCTCCAGATAGCGAAATGGAAAGACTACAGCGTTATGACCAAAACAGGAAGCTCTTTGAAGGTAGGCATGAACTTGTATTCAAGGATTGGGTGCGTTTGTTGAGGGATGACAAAAAAGCGACGCTTGAAATCATACTCAATTGGCACAAAAGGTTAAGTACGTTATGGGCTGATTTACTGTTAGGTGAAAGACCACGCATAACGGCAGGCGAAGCTAACTCTAAAGAGCAGCAACAGCTTGAAGCTATCATTGAGAACAATGACTTTTTCAATGTGGCATATGAGGTGGCATTAGACATAAGCCGATACGGGACGGGTTTATTCAAGTTGCGTTATGATGGCAGAGCAATCATAGAAGCGATACCACCAAGCTTATGGTTTCCTGTTGTTAGTGCTGACAACATAAAGGATGTGCAAGCTCATATCATAGCTTGGACATTTGACGTTGCAACACCTACAGCATTTAACAAAGATAAAAAGACTACTTACTTAAGGCTTGAGATACACGAAAAAGGTAAAATCACAAACAGGTTGTTTGAGTTAAAAGATGGTGTGATAAAGCAGGAACTTGACATAACAAGCTTTTACAATGATATAGAAGCAGAACAGCAGACAGGCATTGATGATTTTCTTGTTGTACCAGTGCACAATATCCTTACCAGTGATAGAGTGTATGGACAAGATGATTATAGTGACCTTGATAGTATTATTCAGGAGCTTGAAATCAGAGTAGCACAGATAAGCAGAATTCTTGACAAGCACGCCGATCCGCACATGGCAGGACCAAGCACAGCATTAGAGCAAAACGAATATGGCGAATATGTTTTTAGAGGTGGTAGCAAATACTTCCCATTAGAACAAGGTGACCCAGAGCCTAAATATATTACATGGGATGGACAACTTGAGGCAGCTTTCAGAGAAATTGATTTATTGATGGAGCAACTTTATGTATTAAGTGAAACATCAGCTGCAGCATTTGGCCAGCTTAAAAGTGGTTTAGCCGAAAGTGGAACAGCATTAAGGCGTTTGATGATGACACCATTAGCAAAGGTGAATCGTATACGAATGCGATTAGACCCAGCAGTAAAAAAGGTACTGAAGTTGGCAAGTCAACTTGAAGCAAAATACGGAAAAGGCGTTGAATTGCGAACAATTAATATTGCTTGGGCAGACGGACTGCCACAGGATGACAAAGAACAAACCGAAATATGGACAATGAGGGTGCAAAATGGATTAGCTTCAAGAGAAACTGCGCTAAAGAACTTGTATGAATACGATGCAGAGACGTTGCGAGAAGAGCTTATGAAAATAGCAAGTGAGAATGAAAAAACATCCTTGTTCAATATTGACTTAGGAAAGATACTGCCAACGCAGAACCCAGAACAAACACAACAGGCAGGTAATGAATGATGGTTTTGGAAGATAAAGTTGTAAGACAGTTGTTAGAGCTTTATAGACAAGGTTTTTTAGCGTTAATACTGCTTTTAGAGCAATATAAAGGCAGACCAACGGAATGGTTTTATAAACAGCAAATGAAACAGGTTTTAGAGATGCTGCAACAGTTAGACCAAGAGGTGTTGACATGGATAATACAACAACTAACAAAGATTTATCAGCAAAACTACCTTGCAGTTTACAACATGCTAAGGCAGTTAGGACAAGAACCGGACATAAATCCTTCATTCGCACAACTTCATACCAGAGCAATTGAAGTGGTAGCAATGGCAATAACGGATAGCTTGCACAATGCTATTCAAACGGTTGGACGGCAGATAAACGATATTTACAGACAAGAAGCTCTAAAGATGGCAGGCAAGAAATTTACGGCAGGCTTAACATGGCAGCAGGCAAAAAAGGAGTTAGAACAGCAGCTTTTGAGCTTGAACATTACAGGTTTTAGGGATAGGTTAGGGCGAAATTGGAAACTGGGCACGTACACGGCAATGGTGGCAAGGACATTAACAAGAGAAGTAGCAACGTTAGCGACAATAAACGCTTGCAAAGAGTTTGACATAAAGCTTGTTAAAGTTAGTGTTCACAGAGGAAGTTGTGAGATGTGCAAACCAATTGAAGGGAAAATATACACTCTTGACAAGAGAGATAAGCGTTATCCTTTTTACGATGGACAAAACATAAGAATACCTGTTCACCCGAACTGCCGACACGTTTTAATACCTTATGTTGAAGAGTTAGCATAAGGAGGTGAGTACCAAATGGCTGAGAAGGTTTCAAACAAACCGTGGGGCGACATAAAGGAAAGCGACTATGACTTACAGCAGTGGCACAGAGCTTGCTTGATACATTTGCATGATGGTCCACCTACATCAAAAGAACAATGCAAATTGCCGGTTAGGGAACCAGACGGCACACTCAACCGCAATGGCATACATGCAGCGGCAGCAGCTTTAGCGGGAGCAAGAGGCGGCGTAAAGGCTCCAATGGAAGACAAACGCAAGGCTGCTAAGAAATTAGTGAGCTTATACCGCAATGTGCTTGGAGAAGAGCCGCCAGAGAGCATACTCAAGTTAGCGGGCATGAAACCCAAAAAGGACAGCGAGTAAGCACTCTTTGTTGAGTGCTTTTTATATTATTCTACGCTGACACCGAGCGGTTAATCGGTGGATAATACAAGGAGGTTGCAGATGATGGCTGAGAATATGGATAAAACATTACAAACCAATCCTGCTGACACTGGGCAGGATGTGCAAACACAACAAACAGCGGATAATGATACTCAGCAGCAAAAAACATTTACGCAAGAAGAGCTTGAGAGAATTCTCTCTGAACGCTTGAAGCGTGAAAGAGAAAAATACAAAGACTATGATGAACTCAAGAAAGCTGCTGAGGAATTGAAAAAAATAAAAGAATCTCAAATGAGCGAGCAAGAAAAATTGCAAATGCGCCTTGCTGAGATAGAAAGGGAAAAGCTTGAGAGGGAAAGAGAACTTGCAGAACTTAAAACTGCATTAGTAAAGCAAAAAGTGTTAACAGAATTGGGTTTGCCTCTCTCTTTAGCAGACCGCATCTTTGGCGAGACAGAGGAAGAGATAAGGCAAGACGCAGAGGAGCTTAAGAAGCTTTTAGGCTTGCAAGCCAATACAAAAGTTGGTGCACCGACAAATCCAGCTGGGGGAAAGCAAACAAGGGTTTTTACAAGAGAAGAAATCGCAAGGATGAGCCCAGAAGAAATCAACAAAAACTGGGACATTATTTCAGAAGCTTTGCGACAAGGCTTAATCAAATAATCAAAAGGAGGTTGATCTAAATGGCTATAACCAATTTTATACCTCAAATTTGGAGTGCAAGATTGTTAGAAAACTTGAGAAAAAATCTTGTTTACACAAACATAGTCAACAGGGATTACGAAGGCGATGTGAAATACGGTAACACCGTAAAGATAAACAGCATTGGACCTGTTACGGTTTTTGACTATACCAAAAACACTGACTTACCAGCACCTGAAACACTGAGCGATGCGCAAAGAACACTTGTTATTGACCAAGCAAAAGCATTCAACTTTTTGATTGACGACGTAGACGCAGCACAGGCTAACGTGAAGCTTATGGACGCTGCAATGCAAGAGGCAGCATACGCTTTGGCTGATGCAGCAGACCAATACATTGCCTCTCAATACGTTTATGCTACTAGCGCAATCGGTGATGACACCACTCCAGTTGTTCCAACAGCAACGACTGCGTACGAATTGCTCGTTGATGCTTCTATCAAGCTTGATGAGAACAACATACCAAGAACAGGCAGAGTTGCCATTGTTCCACCTTGGTTTTATGGGTTGCTCTTGAAAGACGACAGATTTGTAAAATACACAGCAAGCGCAGACAGAGTGCTCAGGACAGGAGAAGTTGGTGAAGCGGCAGGATTTACAATCTACATTTCCAACAACGTTCCTAACACAACCGGCACAAAATACAAAATTCTCTGCGGGCATCCGATGGCCATAACCTATGCAGACCAGATAGAGAAAGTCGAGGCATACAGACCCGAGAAGAGGTTCGCTGATGCAGTCAAGGGCTTGCATGTTTATGGCGCAAAGGTAATCAGACCCGAGGCGCTTGTAGTCATTACAGCAAATAAGGCTTAAGGTGATGGCTAATGTGGATTAAAAATAAGCAAACAGGTTTAATATGGGAAGTTGAGGGAGAGCTTGCAGAAAGGCTCTCCCATTCTTCCGATTTTGAGGTGGTGAATGAATCGTGGCAATCCAAGTCGGAACAAATAGCTACGTCGACATTGGATGGGCAGAACAATATTTTGCAGGAAGACTCTACACGGACGAGTGGGACAACGCAGACACAGCAACAAAAGAAAAAGCGCTCTTGATGGCTTGTAGAAGGATTGAAAGGCTACAATTCAAAGGCATTAAAGCAGACCCAGACAATCAGATATTGCAATTTCCAAGGGCCTTGCCAGCGGTAGGAATGCCACTTTATCAAAGCGAGAGAAAATTTAATCTTGATTACACTCTTAGCTACATTGTGCAGGGAGGAGTTCCTGATGAGGTGAAAGCTGCACAATGCGAAGAGGCTTTAGCATTGCTCAAATATGGTAACAGCACAAGGGCAAAGCTACAGGAACAAAACGTTGTGCAGATTGATTTTGGCAGCGTATCAGAGCAATATAAAGGGCTTGGGAAGTTGTTTAGCAAAGAAGCATATGAGCTGCTTAAGCCATACTTAGCTTGTGCAGTTGCTATCATTTAAGGTGGTGTTACTGATGATTAGGGATTATTTAAACCAAACAGCAACGCTCAAAACGACGGTTAGCTACAACGAATATGGCGAACCTGTAGCAAATGAGAAAGTTATTCCCTGCCGTTTTGAAATGAAACGAAAGCTTGTAAGGGATAAAACAGGCAATCAAGTTGTATCTGAAGCGACGATGTATTGCGTAGAGCCGATAAGTCCTGACGACCGCATAGTCTATAATAACAAGGAATATATTGCAATTGCCGTCAGCGAGATAGTTGATTTAGACGGCAATATTGTCTATTACGAGGTGTCTTTGTAATGGGAAAATATTATCTAAGCTGGAACGACGTAAAAGCTAAAGACATAGCGAAAAAAGCAGCAGCATACGCACTTGAAAGGTGCGCTTTTGATTTGCAGGGAAAATCGCAACAACAGGCTCCGATTGATACTGGTGACTTAAGAGCTAACTGTAGTGTTAGCCCATTAAAGGTGGAAGGCAGCAGGCTTGAGGTTAGGGTAGGCTATGACCTACCGTATGCAATAGTCCAACATGAGCGTTTAGATTTTAAACATCCCAAAGGTGGCGGACCTAAATATCTTGAAAATCCTTTTAACGAAAATAAAGGCAAATACCAAGCCTATATCGAGAAGGTGGTTAAGGATACTTTGAGAGCGAGTGATTAATATGCTTTTGGATGACATAGCCTTGTATTTGCAACAAAAAGGCATTGGCACAATAGGCACAGACATATTTAAAGGGCAATTGCCAGCAGCACCAGACAATGCAATTGCCCTTTTTGAATATGCAGGCGAACCTCAAGACCTTACAGATGCAAACTTAGAATATCCGGGCTTGCAAGTGTTAGTTCGCAATAAAAGCTATGCGGCAGGAAGACAAAAGATAGAGCAGGTAAGGAATGTCCTACATGGACTAACTGAAACGACAATTAACAATGTTAGGTATCTACTTATCCAAGCAAAGCAAAGTCCAGAAGCTCTGCCACGCGATGAAAACGGTAGGGCTATTTTTGTTGTAAACTTTAGAGTGATTAAGGAGGTCGGTTAAATTGGCAATTGCAGGTAAGGGCGGAAGCGTTTATATTGGGGCTAACAAGGTAGCGGAAATAGATCAATGGAGTGTTGATTTCAAGGCTGACACGAAAGAAACAACCAACTTTGACAGCAATGGTTGGAAGGAATTTATTCAGACCGTCAATGAGTGGTCGGGTAAGATTGAAGGGAACTTCAAACCTACCGATACAACCGGACAGGCAGCACTGATAAACGCATTTATGAACGGAACTACAGTGAATGTTGAGTTTAGAATAGATGCTACAAAGAAAATTACAGGGACTGCTTATTTAGAAAGCATAGGGCTTGAAGCAAAGGTTGATGACAAACAAACATTCAAGGCAGATTTCAGAGGAACTGGTCAACCTACTGTAACTTTGACTTAATGTGAGGTGAATAACATGGCATTAGCAGGCAAGGTTGCAGCGGTATACGTTTCTGACGTTACCGCTGCCCCTGTTACTTTTACAGACCAGGCGACGACGGCGGATACAACTTATACAAGGTATCAAGTCACCAATGCTGCATATCGTTACTGGGACCCAACCAGTCCTGTTACGGTTAAGAAAAATGGAAGCGTTATAACGACCGGTTTTAAGCTTGAATATGCAGGCGGTTATGTTGTATTTGATACGCCGCTGACTGCGACAGATACTGTTACTGTTAGTGGTAAGGCTTTAACAATGGTGCAATGCGGTGGATTTTTCAACTGGAGTGTAGACTTGAAAGCCGATACCAAAGAGGTTACTACATTTAACAGCAATGGGTGGAAAGAATTTATTCAGACAATTGACGGTTGGAGCGGAAAAGCAGAAGCATATTGGGGCGATGATAGGTTTTTCAAATCTTTAGGGCAATTAGTAGTAGTGAAGCTTTACATTGACAGCGGTGCAAGCCAAAGATGTTTGGAAGGTTTTGCAATCATTACAAGTGAAGGTATAGAAGCTAAGGTTGATGATGTAGTGCAAGACAAGATAGATTTTGAAGGTGTAGGACAACTGTATGTGAGATTATAGGGAGGTTTTAGTTTATGAGGACTAAGGTTATAACATTCGCTGGCAAGACAATAACAGTAGAGGAAAAGAAAATAGGCGAATTAGAGCAACTTTTAGCCAAACTTTTTCCAGCAACAAAAGGGAAGATTAAAGATTTAGGCAAGGCATTAGACAATTTAGAGATTGATTGGGATTTACTATATAAGAAAATTCCAGTTATCTTTCCGGATCTGACAGAAAATGATGTTAAAAATGCTTATATGAGTGAATTAGAGGAACTTATTCAAGCATTTATTGAAGTAAATTTTTTCGGTTTGAAGAAGCTGATACCGAAACTGATGTCTTTGATTCAGCTTGGCTCAACGCAGAAATAGTTACTCTTTTGGCCCGGGAGTTTTGTTGGAATATTGACGAGATAAAGCAGTTAAGGCCTAGCGAACTTTATGCAATCGTGGAAGAAATAAAGAAGCAGAAGTTACTAGAAGAGTACAAGCAACAAATGAATGGTTGGGCTTTCCTCGCTGCAGTAATTGTGAACGGCTTTATTGCGCTTGGCGGGAAAAAAGACATGGTAAACCCAGAGGACTTTATTAGCAAAGAGTTTAAAAAGCAGGTGGAAGCAATATTAAAAGCCCAGTCACAAGAAAAGAACGACTGGGCTTCTTTGATTGAAGACGCAAAGACTAAAGGATTAAAAGGACCGTGGTAGTCATTTGCTTTTTGTGGATAATATACGTCCTCCTTGACCTTCTACTGTTACAGATTTCACTTCAACAACATTGTTAGTTAAAATAACATTACCGATTAATGTTGCAGTTTTTTCTCCTTCTTTATCTGGATATATATCAGTGGTGACGGTTACAACAGCCTTGCCATCGTTAGCAATGGAAAGGCTTATATTTTTGATTAAACTATACCACCATGTTTGGTATTTGCCTCCAAAATTTTCTTCTAAATATTTGCTAAGTTTATCTAACGATTCTTTAGCTTTTTCATTCTGTAATCGGATTTGTTGTGCTTTTTGTTGTGAAGTTACTGCTGGTTCAGGGCTTAAAGATATTCCTATCGCAAATAAGGCAAGGCCAATAACACAACTTAATAACCAAAACTTTAACCGTGTTTTACGTTGGATTATTGCCATTATTAAAGAAACTACAAAAAGTAAAAAACCCAGAATTCCTATAATAGCACTCATTGTAAAATCCCTCCTTTTTCTTTTATTATACCACAAAGGTGGTGAAAAAATGAAAGTTGGCGAACTTTTTACAGTTTTAGCTGTAGATATGACACAATACGAGAAGGATTTAGCAGTTGCCCAAACAAAAGCAAGAGCAACAGGAAGTACAATAAGCGATATATTTAAAAATGCTCTTTCGTTTACAGTTGGAATGGGTTTATATGATGCTATACGCAATGGTTTTCGCTCACTTATTAGCACTGCTCTTGATTTCAATGTGATGATGCAAAACGCAAGGATAGGTTTTGAAACAATGTTAGGCAGTGCACAAAGAGCACAAAACTTTTTAGACCAAATGGCGAAATTTGCTGCTGCTACGCCGTTTGAATTTCCAGACCTATTGCAAGCGTCGAGGCAACTTATGGCGTTTGGATATGCAGCTAATGATGTATTGCCAATCGTGAAATCAGTTGGTGATGCAGTTGCTGCTCTGGGTGGTAGCAAAGAACAGATTAACAACATCATCTATGCTCTTGGACAAATGCGAACAGCTGGTAGATTAAACGCTCAAGACATGATGCAGTTAACTAACGCTGGAATTCCAGCTTGGGAAATACTTGCTGAAAAAATGGGTAAAAGTGTCGCAGAAGTTAGAAATCTATCTGAACAAGGACTGATACCGGCAGCACAAGCTATTCCTATCCTCATAGAAGGCATGGAAAAAAGATTCCCCAACATGATGGAGAAAATGCAGGATACATGGTTGGGAGTTACCAGCACGATAAAGGACATATGGAGAATGACGATAGGAGCAGTTACACAAAGTCTGTTCCAAGGACTCAATAATTGGCTAAAAGGTGTAAGAGATTGGGCTACACAATTTTATGCTGCATTTCAGCAAGGCGGGCTAATGTTTGCAATACAAAAAATGTTTGGAAGCGATGTTGCAACGGTCGTGAGTGTGGTTGCAGGTACATTAAAAACGCTTTGGAATGTGCTTGTTGGCATTGCTAATTTTATCAGAACTCATTGGTCCACGTTGAAGCCAATACTAATTGGAGTCTTAAGCACATTGCTTTATTTTAAATCAGCAGCAATACTGCAAAGTGCTTTTAAAAGTGTGGCCAGCGGGTTGCAGGATTTGAGATATAACTTGAAACTCTTTATAATGGGATTAAGAGATATTCCTGGCATCGTAGCGAAAGTTAGGGCAGCAATTACAATGCTTACTGGAATTAACCCTGTGTTTTTGGTCATAACAGCAGCGATAGCCGGTGTTATTGTAGCTGGTGTGCTACTTTATAGGAATTGGGATAAAGTGCGTTATTACGGCCTGCAGGCTTGGGGAGCTTTGAAGATAGGCATTGCATATGTAGCATATGCGATAGTTAGCTATTACAAAATCATTTTAGGCTGGATACCTATACTAGGACAAGCATTTAATAGAATGCAGCAATCCTTAGCAAGTTCTATTGCAAAAGAGAAGTCCATACTCTCACAGAGAGCAGGTGCATTTACAAACGACAACAGCGATGCTAAAACGGCACAAAACCTTGTAAATAATCAGAGAAAACTTGTTGATAGTCAAAAACAAATAGCAAATGCAAGTAGTAATGCTGCAACTGGGCTGAACAAACAGGCAGATGCAACTAAGAAGGCAGGAAAGGCGACACAAGATAACCTCCAAAGTTTCGATGAAGTACACCAGATTATGCAGGAGACAGCCGACGCTTCTAAAGATGCAGCAGATAATATAGAATTGCCGGAAACAAGTTTGCCGAGTATAGATATGGGTGGTTTAGGTTCTATTGGTACAGATTTGGGAGGTATAGCAAATAGTATTGAAAATATAACAAGCAGCATAGCTGATAAAGTTAGTTCTATTTGGGATACAATTAAAACAAAAGCAGAGGCTGTATGGAATGGTCTTACAGAATTTTTCAGTAATTTATGGGATAAAATCAAAACTAACGCAACAAATGCTTGGGATGGTATAGCTTCATTTCTAACTAACACATGGCAAAGTATCTATGCAGCAGCACCACAATTTTGGGATGCGCTAAGGAACTATTTTGTCACATTATGGACAGGGATAGTGAATATAGGAGTCGCTATTTGGAACGGGCTAGTGGTAATTCTTCAATCTACATGGCAAACAATTTACACGATTGCAATAAATGTATGGGGGTTAATCAGAGATTTTCTAATGGGTAATTGGCAGGGAGTAAGAGCGCATGCAGTAGCAATTTGGGAAGCAATAAAAAACTACTTCATTGCAGTATGGAATGTTTTAGTTGGAATAGCTTCTACAACATGGAATTCTATTGCTAGCATAATACAGAGCTATATAACCCTCATGAAAGTAACGATAGAAACAATCTGGGCTGCTGTGAAAGGATTTTTAAGTGATACATGGGCAGCAATAAAAAATACTGCTATTCCTCTTTGGGCTGCAATAAAAGAGGCAGTAATCAAACCTATACAGGACGCTTATAATAGCTTGGTCACGGTGTGGGACACAATCAAAACTTTTGTGTTAAACAAATGGAGCGAAATAAGAAGCGGTATATTAAGCACAGGTTCTAATCTATGGAACGCAATAACAAAACCATTTTACGACGCTAAAGCGACAATTGGGCGTATAATAGATGACGCTTTTAATTGGGGACGCAATTTGATGAGCAATATCATAAGCGGAATAACATCTATGATTAGCAGGTTATGGGATACAGTTTCTAATGTTGCAAACACAATAAAAGGTTTTTTAGGGTTCCATTCCCCGACCGAACTAGGACCCGGGCGAGATGCGGACAAATGGGCACCAAACTTTATGAGGATGTATGCGCAAGGCATAACAGGCAACATAAACATAATTGAAAGTGCGGTAAATACTGTTGCAAGTAAACTCAGCAATATAACAGCAACGTACCCTATTGCAGTAGCAGGCAGAACAATAGGCAGTGGTTATACAACACCGGTAGTGCCACAGCCAGAAATACACTTGCATATTGGAACACTCATCGCAGATGATTACGGCTTAAAGAAGTTGGAGCAAAGGCTTAGAGAAATTCGCATTTTTGAAGAACAGCGGTTAGGAAGTGATAACCGATGATGATAGATGGCATCACAATAGCAACCCCGACCGAACTTAAAGTCGGGGTTTTCCGTTTAACAAAAGCAGAAAGAACAGCATCGGGGAAGATGATGATGGAGATTATCGCTATAAAAAGAAGATTGGACTGCAAGTGGGCGCTTATCAAAGATACCGACTTAAAACAGATAATGGATTTGCTCGATAGTAAGGTATTTCACACAGTAACCTATCCAGACCCACAAACTGGAGAAACGGCAACGATAACGGCTTATGCTGGCGACATAAACATGAATGCGTTTAGACGAATAGGAAACAGCCGATATTATGCCGATGTAAGCTTAGCTCTGATTGAGCAGTAGGTGGTGGTTGTATGTATCCAGTTACACAGGATTTTCTCGACAAAATAAAAGCAACTGAAAGACGAGTTTACGGGCGCATTCAGATAGACTACACAGACCCTTTTTTGGACCAATCTATCCAAGTACAAGCTTCCGAACAAGCGAATGTATCCTTTCCTGCCCAAACCGCCGATGCAGTAGCTGAGCCTTTTGCAAAGATAGCATCACTGGACGGCTCATGGGTGCTGGACGGCACATTTGCACTTGCGCCCGATCCAGACGAGGCCGACACCCTCCAAATGGGCTGGTGGGGGTCGCAGTTGGCTGGTGCTGATGGAAGCTTTACAACACCATATCAGACATTGACGGTGACGTTTTTCTCAAGGCCGATTACACAGCTAAAGGTGGTCGGGGATTCAAAGCGGGGTGAATACCCTGTTGATTTCGACATAAACCTCTATGACGCAAATGGGACAATTCTCTATACTGAAACAGTTATGGGCAATACACAAATAACATGGCAAAAGACGCTTGATAATCCTATCACACAGGTTACAAAGATGGACTTAGTCGTGAAGAAATGGAGCCATGCGGGCAGACAGGTAAAAATACTGGAGTTTTTTACATCAATTCAAGAAACTTACGAAGGCGACGACATATTGCTCATACATCTACTGGAAGAGAGGGAAGTGTCGCAAGGCAGTTTACCTGTCGGAAATATATCGGCGAATGAAATCGATATTAGGCTCAATAATTCAAATAGGAAATTCGATGCGGGGAATAAACAAAGTCCGTTATACCAGCTATTGAAGCAAAATCGCAGGATAAGAGCATGGTTAGGTCTGAAGGGAAATGGCGATGGTGTGAATATTCAACAAAGTGTAGATTTCACACAAGGTACACTTAATAATCTTGTAGTGGTAAATAATAAACTACAATTACCTTCCGTTGCAAACCCTACTTTCTCCCGCAACAGCACCGCATATCTTTCTGATGGCACACTTGTTAACACTAATATCCCCCGCTTTGAACAGGGCAAATTCGACAAAGCAATAATGATAGAGGAAGGAACGACGAATAGACTGGCTGGGCACCTTGATTTTCAAACAGGGTGGATTGCTGTTAGTGGTGCTACTGTAACAGTGACAGCAAATCAAACAGATGCCTTTGGCGGTACAAAAGCCTATAGAATACAAACATCTGGTGGCACTTCAACGACGAAATATCTTTATTGGGTAGATAGTCCGTCAGTCAGCGGTCAAGCTTATGCTCTGTCGATGTGGGTAAAGATAAATTCAAGTACTCCTGTGGTAGTTTATATGAATATAGGTTCACGTGTTACAGTTACTTCGACATCGTGGCAGAAAGTAACACTTACCTGTACAGGTAACGGTAGCACTTACGTAGGCGTACTATTTATGTCACAGAATACTTCTGATAGTTTAGATTTTAGTGTGTGTTATGCACAATTTGAAAATAAGTCTTATGCTACCTCCTATACAGATAGCACCCGTGCAGCGGAAACCCTAACCATTCCCACAGCAGGGGTGCTGAATCCGCAGGAGGGGACAATTGAGTTTTGGGCTTACGTCGATGCACAAGTTCGGGATACCAGCCGCGTCAGGAGGTTTTTCAGTCATTTTAACGGTACTGGCAACGCTAACCGAATTACAATTCAACACAACAACACCCCTGATTGGTTATTCACAATTGGTGATAATGCTGGCAATTTCCACACTCTGGGCTTTTCAGACTCAGAAACTCCTGATGGATGGCATTATTTTGCGATGGTATGGAGTAAAGAAAGATTCGCTGTGTTTTTGGATGGTATTAAGAAAAGTGAGTTATTAAATCCGTCTTACTTACCCCAGTCTTTAGCAGCTACGTTCAATATAGGACACACAGGAGGAAATTACCAATGTAACTCTCTCATCGACGACCTCCGCATCTCCAACCGTGCTCGTACAGATGAGGAAATACTGGCAGCGTACCAGAGCGGACAGCCGTTACCTGTAGATGAGTGGACGACGTACAAACTGGGCTTTGACGGCAATCTCAATTTTGGGCAAGGCGGATACTATCTTAGCCCCGAATATGACTTGTCAGCAGTTGGCACAGTGGTAGGCAGCAAAATTACGTGGCAGGAGGATAATGACGAAATACAGAGGCTTGTATATGCAAAATTGGACAATCAAGCTGATTGGGTAGAAGTGGCGAACGGCGGTAAGTTGCCGATAAATTACGGTGATGTGCTGACTGGTAGGAAGCTGCAACTCAAGGCTAAGCTACTTAAATCAGCGTAAGGAGGTAAGGTAAATGGCGAATTTTGTGATTGAGTTTACACCGTTTGAAATGAACAGCAATGCACAATTAATCACAACAGCAACAGTGAAGAATTCCGAAACCGGTGAAATCTATTGGACAGAGCCGATTATCGTTGACGTTACCGCAGATATGACACCTGAACAGATTAATGAGATTGTCAAGCAGAAAACTTCAGGCTTTGCTGCAAGGGTAGAGGCAATAGAGCTGGCAAAGAAGTTTGCGGGTACAATGCCGCAAATATAAGGCGGTGGCGTAAATGTATAACCTGCAATTCATAGTCAATCACGAGGAATGGGTACCCTTGGGCACGTTTTGGTCCGGTGACTGGTCGGCACCTGAAGATGACGTATACGCACAGACGACAGGCAGGGACAGGCTGGAACTGCTGCGAAAGAGCACATACAGCACCTCACAGGTACAGCAAAATAAGACGCTATATGACCTTGCCATAGCCGTACTTCAGGACGCAGGATTGACGGAACAGGAATACTGGGTGGATACGGAATTGCAACAATTCACAGTACCATATGCCTATTTTGAACCGCAATCGCACCGTGAGGCCCTTCGTAAGATAGCAGAAGCCTGTCTCGGCCAAGTCTATTGTGACCGGGACGGTGTAGTGCGTGTAGAAGGACCTTCATACCTTGCAAGCAAGACTAAAGCAGACTTGACAATTACACAGGATGACTATTTCCGCAAGGATAACCCTGTTAAATGGGGAGAAATAGCGAACTATGTTGAGGTTGAAACACAACCTTTAAGACCTGATGTGGCTCAAGAGGTTTATAGAAGTAATGAGGCGATTAGTATTGCTGCAGGGGAAACAAAGACTTTAACGGTGTATTATAACCAGACACCTTGCATAAACGCTTTAGCAAGCCTTGTAGGTGCAACAAATACAGTCATAACAGCTGCGACATATTACGCTTGGGGAGCAGATATAACGATAAAAAATAACGGTGCAGCGACGGAAAATGTGACGATTGTAATAAACGCACAACCGCTCAAGATACTTAACAAGGAAAAAGCAATTGCAAAGGATGACGCTTCAATCACAGATAACGGCTTGATACGGTATACATTCCCAGCAAATCCATTGGTACAGACGTTAAGCATGGCACAAACGATAGCGAATAAGCTACTTGCAAGTTTTAAAGACCCTCGTAGAGATATTGAGGTTGAATGGAGAGGGAATCCGGCATTATTGCTTGGGGACAGAGTAAGTGTAGTAGACAATGTAGAGACAAATGATTATTATGTTATTCGGCAAGAAATAGAGTATGACGGGGCACTAAGAGCAAAATTAAGCGGAAGGAGGGCGACATAATGGGCACAGCACCAAACGGATATAACACACCTAAAACAAACTGGCAGGCGTCAAATGTTGTGACGCCAACAGACATGAATAGAATTGAAAGTAACATACAAGCAGTAGAAGAAGGAAGCAGAACAATAGACCCAACACAAGCACCGACGAGTAATATGGGCAGTTTAAGACAATTACTTGATTGGTTTGCAAACCGAATCAAAGCTATCACTGGCAAAGCAAACTGGTACGACGCACCTTCAAAGACGCTTGAGGACTTGAATTCGCACATAAATAATACCAACAATCCGCATAATACCACATATGCTCAAGTAGGTGCTGCACCTGCTTCACATACGCACCCACCATCTCAAATAAGCCCACAAGGTGCAGGTTCGGGGCTAGATGCAGATAAATACAGAGGGAAAATTATCCAAAGTGGTTTTGTTAGATTCTACGGAGGAACTTCTACTACGATTTCTTTTGGGACATCTTATTCCAGCGCTCCTATTGTAGTGGTTACTCCATCTTATGATACTTCGGGAGCAACGAATATTTATGGAATGTATATAGTTAGCGTTACAACTACGGGTTTTACATTATCTTGGCCATATAGCACTAACTCTGGTTATGGTGTATATTGGATATCTATAGGATAAGAGGTGAATATTATGGCTATTAATCAAATTCAACAATATTCAACAAAAGAAAAAATATGGTTAACAGAAGTAAATATATCAGTATCAGGAATGAATTTAACAATAGATGGAACCGCATACTTAAAAGGGGCAGCATATACACTCAATGCAACAATACCATTTACACCGCCATCAACGGGGATAGACCATCATATAATTACAATTGATGATACAGGAACAATTGTAGTAGACCCAGCACCGACAAGGACAAATATAGTTGGTTATATATGCTGGTTTGATTTGCCTGCAAACACAACGGATTTATCAACAATTACAATAAATCAATTAATTCATATAGAGGAAGGTGTTGCAAATGGCTAATTGGGAAACAAGAAAGATGGATGGGTATGAAATAGATATATTTATACCTGATTCACCACAACCAACGAATGATGAAATTTTATCTCATGCAATTGCCCAACTCATTTTAGAAAATGCTGACTTAAAGTCACAACTGCAAACACTTGCTCAAACTCTAATACAAATGCAGTTAGGAGGTGTGTAAAATGTCACAATATTTTATTTTTTGGGAAATGTGCTATAAAAATGGTTGGGTAACAATAGATATGGTAAAGAAGGCTGTAGCAAAAGGGCTTTTAACAGTAGATGAATATAAACAGATAACGGGTCAAGATTATACACCATAAGGCAGGTTTACGCCTGCTTTTTATTTTGACAGGAAAGGAGTATCAAAATGGAACTTGAGGAGAAGGTGAATGAGATGGAAGTACAAATTGCAAAGCATAGCGAAAGGCTTAATAAGCTTGAAGAATGGCAGGCAAAACAAAACGGGAGCTTACAACGGTTAGAGGCAAAAGTCGATGGTATTTACACATGGCTGATAGGACTTATGGGAGGCGTAATAGCCTCTTTAATTATGCTCACAATTAATTTGTTAGGGAAGAGGTGAGATTATGAAGATATGCATTGACCCAGGACATGGTGGATATGACAGCGGAGCAGTAGGAAATGGGCTTAAAGAAAAGGATATAACATTAAAAATTGCACTAAAGGTAAGAGATTTACTTAAAGGTACTTGTGACGTAATTCTCACACGTGACAGTGATAATACAGTTTGGGATAGTAGCAATGATCTTGCTACACGCTGTCAGATAGCCAACAATGCCGGTGCAGATTATTTTATTTCTATTCATGTTAATAGTGGAGGTGGTACAGGATTTGAAAGCTATGTTGCGGATACAGCAAGCGACACAAGTATTAAATTAGGCAAAATCATACACGACAACGTGGCAGCCTTTTATAAATCGAAAGGCTTTGCTGACAGGGGCTTAAAAGCAGGTCATTTGTGGGTATTACGCAGGACTAATATGCCAGCTACTCTTATAGAAAACCTGTTTATTGACAATCCGACAGACGCAGCTTTTTTGGCGCAGGAAAACAACCTGAATGATATTGCTTTTGCTATTGCAAATGCGGTATGCGTAGCTTTTAATCTGCCGGCGCCACAAAAGACGGAACAAACCACACAAGCAGTTCAAACACATTGGGCACAGCCAAGCTTTGACAGATTAAAACAATTAGGAATCGTTTCAGACAATCACAATCTTGACAGCAACGTAACATGGGGAGAAGTTTCGGCACTTCTCGATAAAACTTTAAAAATTTTAGGGAGGTAATAGTATGAAGGACTTAGTAATGACTTTTTTAACCGCAGGTGTGCAAATAGTAGTTATGGCAGCTTTAGGATATGCTATAAATTTTATAAACACAAAGATAGGTACAGAGAACACAAAAAAATATTATAACATTGCCAAAAATGTTGTAATGGCTGTCGAACAACAAATAGGTAACGGGAAAGGTCCTGACAAGAAAGCAGAGGCGATAGCAATAATTAAACAATTAACAAAAAATAAGCTCACAGATGATGAAATAAATATACTTATAGAAGCAGCGGTGAAAGAAATGAATCTTGTGCTGAAACAAAAAGGCATACAGCAGTAATCCTCTCCCTTGTCTGACCCCCTCGGGGTCTCTTTTTTTATATTTCAGCTTATAGAACTACCTTTAAGAGATGGTTACAGATAAATATCACTTGAATTAGATAAAAAAAATCTAATTCCTTCAATGAATGCCTCCTATAATCTACTATTGAAGTAGAAAATATAGGAGGTGTTTTTATTATGAACAAAAAGTTATTAAGACTACCAGAGGTAGCAAAAATACTTGACGTAAGACAGGGCAGAGTATATGCCTTGGCGAGGGAAGGACTGTTACCGGTAATACGAATAGGCAGGCAATTAAGAGTAGACCCAGATAAATTACAGGAATGGCTTGATAATGGCGGGCAAGGATATCCCGGCGGTTGGAAAAGGAATAAAGATGATTAATAGCACTGTTGATAAATTTACTCTAATAAAGTGCAAACTAATATACTGATGTAGACATTGCAAGAGCAAAAAACAAACAGTTAATCCTCTTCCTTATAAGGCCCTTCGGGGCCTCTTTTTTATGCCTCTCCGTAAGGGGGACATATATTTCTATGCTTGTCCGATTTTCTTGCATTGTAAGTCAAATACAAACGTTATCATAGGGGTAAAAATGAAAGGGCTTGTTAGCCCTCTTCATTTTCCTCCCCCACAATCTCTTTTAGCTTTTCTCTGATAAATTCCGCCATGGGATAGCCTATGTCGGTAAGCTTTTTCTCGGCTTTTTCCTTGAGAGCAGATGGGAGTTTTATTTGTATATATGCATCGTGCTTCTTGACTTTCAATTTATCCCTCCTCCTCTTCATCTTTTATTTTATAATAGAGCAGTGGAGGCCACTACTCCACTGCAATTCTATCAATTTCTTGATTTTTTTAAAAAATTTTTTACTCTTCAAATCCGCTTGTATCAAGGGCTACAGGGTTTTGCAATAAAATTTGCAGAAAAAAATTAAAAGAATTTTTTTATTTCGCCCTTGCCACTATTTTGCCACTATGCGTAGAGAGATAAAAAGAGACAATAAAATGCAAAAAATCCCGAAAACCTAGTAAAATAGCGGGTTTCGGGTAACACTGGAATACAATAAAAGACGCTAAAATACGCAAGAAGACAGTACCTTTTTAATTAAAAATTAATT
>JGI24718J22297_100035_pt1 | contig 30879 bp, 25 predicted proteins | sample YelNatPoosite3B9_FD_22297 | JGI IMG/M metagenome (IMG submission 22297)
TCAATCTCAACCTCTTTTAGCGGCAGATTTCTTGTCACCTCATATGCCATGAGCATTGCTATCTCTTCAACAAGCTCTCTGAACTCTTTGCTACCTGTATTCTTGTCTCGAATCAATGTGAGTTTGTGCTGAATCAGCGGGTGATCAAAAACATACACATTCTTCTTATACTCAATCATTAAGCTCTTCTCCTTTCTGTAAATTCTATAAATTGTTAGTTAATCCTGCATATTTTCAATCTCATGTATCTTGTCCACTCTTCTTTGGTGCCTTCCACCTTCAAATTGGGCTGACAGAAAACTATCTACGATTTCGCATGCAAGTCCTTCTCCAATAACCCTTGCACCCATTGCAAGGATGTTTGCATTGTTGTGAGCACGGGCTGCCTTTGCTGAGAATGTGTCATGGCAAAGCGCAGCTCTGATACCTTTAACTTTGTTTGCAGCAATTGAGATCCCAATGCCTGTACCACAGATAAGTATACCAAAGTCAAAGTGCCCGTTTTTTACTGCCAGCGCCACATCCTTTGCAATGTCCGGGTAGTCACAAGACTCTTCTGAATATGTGCCAAAGTCTTTGTACTCAATCCCTTTTTTGTCAAGATGCTTCTTTACAGCCTCTTTTAGTCTAAAGCCTGCATGGTCAGAACCTATTGCCAATTTCAATTTTATCTCTCCCCTTTCAAAAACTTTATAAATGTATATTTATAGGAAAGAGCACAAAGAGGGTTGATATCTTTGTGCCACATCTAAGCTAAAATCAAAGCTTTCAAACACGCCTTTTTCTTTTAAGATGGATTTTACAGTCATCAGCGCAACATCAGGGTGGTTGTTCTCCTCACTCAAATGTCCCAAGTAAATCCTCTTTGTCCTCTCAAGATTTAATTTTAAAATCATCTGTGCTGCCTGCTCATTTGACAAATGTCCAATATCGCTTTTTATCCTCTGCTTTAAATAATAAGGATAAGGACCAGTCAAAAGCATCCCAACATCATGGTTTGACTCAAGCAAGATAATATCAGAAAAATCAATCTTTTGAGCAACCTTCTCATTTACGTGCCCCAAATCGGTTGATATTGAAATCTTTTTTCTACCAAGATAGAAGCAAAACCCCATTGGGTCCTTTGCATCGTGTGGAATTGAAAATGTCTCAATGCCAATGCTTCCAACTGAAAAGCTTGTCCCTGTCTCAATTAGATGCACATTTCTTTCGTCAACCTTGCCAAGTGATTTTTTTATAGCTTCCCATGTCTTGTGGTTTGTTATAATTGGCACATTCAGCTTTCTAAAATACACACCTGCACATTTCACATGGTCAGAATGGTCGTGGGATAGTAAAATGGCATCAATTTTCTTGTTAAAGCTAATTTTATTCAAAGCGCATGTTAGCTTTCTAAAACTCACACCTGCATCCACCAAGATGCTCGTGTCTTTGTATGAAATTAAGATTACATTTCCACTGCTACCGCTATAAAGCGGACAAAAGATTATTTCATAAGACATTATGATCTTTCTCCTTTTGGCTTAAACTCTTGAAATTTTTGCACCCAAAAGTTTGAGTTTATAATCTATATTCTCATAGCCCCTGTCAACATTTTTTGTATTGTATATTACTGTCTTTCCTTTTGCGGCAAGTCCTGCAACAATTAACGCAGCACCAGCCCGAAGGTCAACCGCTACAACCTCTGCACCTTGCAAACTCTCAACACCTTCCACAACTGCAACTCTTCCTTCAACCTTGATATTTGCCCCCATCTTTTTTAGCTCGTCTACATACTGGTACCTGTTTTCCCATACACCTTCTGTGACAATGCTTGTTCCACTGCAAAGGCTCAAAAGCACTGTCATCTGNGGCTGAAGATCGGTTGGAAAGCCCGGNTATGGCATNGTCTTTATACTGGAGGCCCTTAGCCTTTCTTTGCATCTTACCTCAATGCTGTCTTCAAATACATTTACCTCAGCACCCATCTCAAGTAGCTTTGCAGTTAAGGACTCCAAATGTTTTGGGATTATGTTTTTTACTATAATGTGTCCTTTTGTTGCACATGCAGCTATCATGTATGTACCAGCTTCTATCTGGTCAGGAATGATTGCATACCTCGTAGGATGCAGTGTTTTCACACCTTCAATTCTAATGACNTCAGTTCCTGCTCCTTTAATCTTTGCGCCCATAGCGTTTAGAAAATTGGCAACATCAACAACATGAGGTTCTTTTGCTGCATTTTCTATTATTGTTGTCCCCTTTGCCTTGACAGCAGCAAGCATGAGATTAATTGTGGCGCCAACAGACACAACATCTAAATAGATTTTAGTTCCAACAAGTTCTTCTGCATATGCCTTTATCATGCCATTTTCAATCTTAACATCAGCACCAAGCGCTCTAAAACCTTTTATATGCTGGTCAATCGGACGCGCGCCAAAATTGCACCCGCCCGGCATTGCAACCTCTGCCTTGCCAAAGCGGGTAAGAAGCGCTCCAATCAGGTAGTACGAAGCTCTTATCTTTCTCACACTTTCATATGGCGCTACATAACTTTGTAAATTGCTTGCATCTATCTTTAATGAATGATTGTCATATTCAATCTTTGCTCCAAGCCGCAAAAGTATATCATCCATAGCAAACACATCTTCAATCAGNGGGAGATTCTCAATTATGCTCTCTCCCTCCGTCATCAGGGCAGCAGGAATCACAGCAACTGCAGCATTTTTTGCACCATTTATTGGAACCTCTCCAAAAAGGGGATATCCNCCTTCTATGATAAGTTTTTCATGATTTGGTTTCAAATCCTTGCACCCTCTCTCTAAAAAGACTTTTTACTATTCCCCNTTCTTTTATATTATATCTATTGTGGCGAAATATGAAAAGAAGAATATTCTTTTTTGAGCAAGTTGGCAGTTGTCCAAAATGGACAATAGATTTTTCTGTTGAAAAAATGATATCATAAAGTCAAAATAGAAATTGGTGGCTGGTCTTTAGANAAAATATTGAGGAGATGGTAGAATTGAAGATTGGAGTTGTTCAGATGAAAATTTGTGATCTGGTGGAAAGTAACTTCTGTAAAATACTTTATTTTTTGGATAAAGCAAAAAACGAACAAGTGGATTTGGTGTGTTTTCCTGAAATGGCGCTGACAGGTTATAACATTGAACTTTTACAATCTCAAGATTTGAATNGAATAATTTCGGATTTTTTGGAACAAATATCAAAAAAGTGCAAAGAATATTCTATCTGCAGTATAATAGGTCATCCTTTTAGGCAAGAAGAAAGGCTTTTAAACAGAGCAACAGTAATCTTCCCAACAGGTGAGAGNNTAAAATATGANAAGATTCATCCAACTGAGCTTGAAAAGAAGATATTCTCGCAAGGCGAAGAAACTCTGGTATTTGAATTCAAGCAGAGAAGATTTGGCATTGCAATCTGCAGAGACCAAAACTTCTATGAGATATTCAAAAAATACAAAGAAGCCGGCTGCAGTGGTGTGTTTATCTTAGCTGCACATTTTTACAGCCCCAAAGAGGCAAGGTGGAAGATTGATAAAAATAAAGCTATCCCTCTAACAAGAGCTGTAGAAAATGGTTACTTTGTATTTTTAGCAAATGCAGTAGGACCACACCTTAATATGATAAGCCTTGGACACAGCTTAATTGTAGACGGTGATGGCTGTGTGGTGTGCGAAGCAGATGAAGCCGGTGAGTATTTGTTGAGTGTAGAATTATAAATATTTACAATTTTATATTAATCTATAACCCACTCCAGGCTCTGTAATTAAATGCCGAGGTCTGGAGGGGTCAACTTCTATTTTTTTTCGAATTTGAGCGATATATATTCGTAAATAGTGAACTTCATTTTCATACATTGGTCCCCACACTTCTTTTAATAATTGCTTATGAGTTACAACTTTTCCTGCATTCAGCGCTAAAATTTTCAATATTTCATATTCGGTGGGTGTGAGTTTTACTTCTTTTTCCCCCACCATTATCTTTCTTGTTGCTAAATCAATTTTTAAATCATCAAGTTCTATAGACATCTGAGGGGTAACCATGGTTCTATGTCTCAATGCAGTCCTTATACGCGCAAGTAATTCCCCCATACCAAAAGGTTTGGTAACATAATCATCAGCCCCAGAATCTAAAGCCATAATCTTATCATTTTCTCGTTCTCTTACTGACAATACTATTATTGGAGTTGAACTCCATTCTCTTAATTTTTTAATTACTTCTATACCATCTGCATCAGGTAAACCTAAATCTAAAATGATTATGTCAGGTTTAAAAGTTAGCGCAAAGTTTATCCCTTCCTCAGCGTTAGCAGCTTCCTTAACTTCATATCCATAGCCACTTAATGCCATTCGCAATAGATTACGAATTTGCACTTCATCATCAATGACCAATACTTTTACATTTTTATCACTCACCTGCATCACCTCTTTTAGCCGGGGGAATTACTCCTACCTCTACATCTGGCAATGGCAACGCAAATGCTATTGTTAGCCCTTCTGNATGATTATATGCCCAGATTCTACCTTTATGGGCCTCTACTATCTCTTTACAAATAGTTAAGCCCAATCCCGTACCTGTAATATCCGAAGAAGATGGCACTCGATAGAATTTATCAAAAATTCTTTCCAAATCTTCTTCAGAAAGCTTAGGTCCTTTATTACTAATTGAAATCTCTATCCATTTGCTCATTGGCTTAACATTTAAATATATTTCACTATCTGGTTTGGAATATTTCACCGCATTATCTAAGAGATTTACAAATACTTGTTCCAATAAAATAAAATCTCCTTTAACTAAAGGTAAATCAGAGGGAATATTCAAAACCAATGTTCTTGACTTCAAAACCTCTCCTAACCGCCTAATAGCCACTCCTATAACGTCTTGGATATCTATCCACTCATCTTTTAGTTTTAATTCTCCACTTTCTAACCTCGCTACATTCAGTAAGTTTGTTATAAACCTATTCATTCGGATTGCTTCTTGTTTAATAGTTTGCAACAATTCTCTTTTATGCACTGAATCAAAACCTTTATCATTGTCTAACAGTGTAGTCACTGCTCCAATAATAGAAGACAAAGGGGTTCTTAGGTCATGAGATATAGAATTAAAGATAGCCGAACGCACTTTTTCAGATTCGGCCACAAATTTAGCCTCTTGCGCCTGTTTATGGAGCTTGACTCTATTGATTGCCACTGCAATCAATCCAGCAAAGGCTTCTGCTAATTGTAATTTCTCTTTTTCAATGTCATCACACAAATAAATGCCCATTACACCTTCTGCCCTTTCTCCCACATGTAGTGGTAAATAGAAACCTTTTGCATTATTCAAAGTATCAGTGCCTTTTCCTGCTCTTTCACCTTTCCTAAATACCCATGTAGCCACCCCTTTTTCATTTTCATCCCAAAAATCTTCTGCCCACTCACCAGAAGTTGCCTTCACTTGTAAAGTACCTCTTTCATTTGGCAATATCAAAGCAATAGGTTTCTGAAGAATTTCATACATTCTCTCTACAATTTTGTTTAACACTTCTTCAAAATCTGCTAATGCTGCAATATCACGGCTGAGAGAATAAAGAGCTTCTAAATTATCGCCTCTTTCGCGCCATTTTTTTATTTCTATTTTTATTCGTTGAGATAAACTACCTGTAAAGAAACCTACCAATAAGAAGATTATAAAAGTAATAATATATCGTAAATCAGAAACAGAAAAACTTCCAGTAGGCGGAATAAAAAGAATATCAAANAATACAATATTTANAACAGCAGCTATTACACCTGGCAATATCCCTCCGTGAATAGAAACTATCAAAATAGGAAGTAAAAACGACATTCCTATATTTAAGACACCAAGATTTTCCTTGAATATATAATTAAAAGTAGTTATTATGGCATCCAAAATTAATACTTCAATATAATGTACATATGTTGAAACATTAATNTTAAAATAGGGTATACGTTTTCTTTTTTCTATGTTGGATCTATCAGGAATTACATGTATAATAATGCCTTCACTTTTCTTTATCACTTTGTTAACAACTGAGCCATGAAACAATTCATATAATCTTGAACGCAAGGGTTTACCAATAATCAAATGAGTAACATTTTTCTTTTTCGCCAGCTTCACCACTTCATCTGCTATATCCTCACCAGAAACTGTTATGACTTCAGCCCCAAGCTCCCTGGCAAGTTCAAGATTTTTATTTAATTGACTTTTTTCATCAACTCCGCTGAATAAGCGTTCAGGAGTTTCTACATAAACAGCTATCCACTCTGTTCCAATTCCCTCTGCAAGTCTTTTAGCCATTCTTATCAATCGGGCAGAAAANGGACTTGAACTCACACACACCATTACGCGGTCAGAAACTTGCCATGGTCCCTCNATTCTGTGAATTCTCATATAACTTTCTAACTGCAAATCAACTCTTTTTGCAGCATATCGCATAGCCAGTTGCCGTAAAGCATTTATATTGCCAGGTCTAAAAAAATGCTTTAACGCTTCTTCAGCCTTTTCAGGTACATATACTTTCCCTTCTTTGAATCTCAATATCAACTCTTCAGGCGGTATATCTACTAATTGAATCTCTGCCATTTCTAACAATCGATCAGGAACTGTTTCTCTAATGGGAACTCCTGTAATCTGGGTAACTATGTCATTTAGGCTTTCTACATGCTGAATATTTAATGTTGTATACACATCAATTCCTTCATTCAGTATTTCTTCTACATCTTGATATCTCTTTGCATGACGGCTTCCTGGCACATTCGTGTGTGCTAATTCGTCAACCAAAACCAAAGCAGGTTTCCTTCTTATGATAGCGTCAACATTCATCTCCAAGAATTCTTTTCCTCTATATATAATGTGTGCTGGTGGAATAATTGGCAAGCCCTTTAACAGTTCTTCGGTTTCTTTTCTCCCATGAGTTTCCACCCATCCAACTACTACGTCTATACCTTCCTTCATTCGTTCTTGCGCAGCTTCTAACATCGCATAAGTCTTACCAACTCCTGCCATTGCGCCCAGGAAAACAGTAAGCTTGCCTCTCCTTTCTTGTTGTATTTCTTTCAATAACACTTCAGGGTCTGGACGAAAATCCTCATTTCTACTTTGCATAAACTATTCACCTTTCCCTGATTGCAAATTATCTAAGGCCAGGTTAAGTTCTAAAACATTAACTCTACGAACACCAAGAAAACCAAACTCTCTTTCTTTAATATGTTTCTCTACTAATTTTCGTAATGTCACTTCCGAAATCCCTCGCACCTGAGCTATTCTATGAACTTGCAATAATGCCGCCTCAGGTGTAATCTCTGGGTCTAAACCACTTGCTGAAGCAGTAACAATATCTGNAGGAATATACTGGTTAGCAGATAGTTGGTTTTCCAATCTAAACTGTTGAGCTCTTTTTTTAATAAGTTCAATAAGCTTTTTATTAGTAGGACCTAAATTAGACCCGCCTGACGAGGTTGCGTCATATCCCAACCCCGCCATGGAAGGTCTTCCATGAAAATATCGTGAACCATCAAACTGTTGCCCTATAAGTTTTGAACCTACTATTTTTCCTTTTTTGTAAATCAAAGAACCTGACGCTTGAGAAGGAAAAAGTAACTTTGCTACACCTGTGACAATTAACGGATAAATAAAACCTAATAATATTGTCATTAATATTAGCACTAAAATAGAACTCGCCAGACTTCTTTTTAGCACCTCCAATACCTCCTACCTTATTTTATGCCAAGTATTGCAGTTAGAATTAAATCTATAATCTTGATACCTACAAAAGGAGTCAGCAAGCCTCCTACTCCATAGATAAGTAAATTGCGTCGTAATATTTGGTTAGGGTTTTGAGGTCTGTAGCTTACCCCTCTCAAAGCTAAAGGAATTAAAAAGACAATTATTAAAGCATTAAAAATTACTGCTGAAAGTATTGCACTATTCGGACTACCCAACTTCATTATGTTCAGTACCTGTAACTCCGGATAAGACTTCGCAAACAAAGCCGGAATGATCGCAAAATATTTTGCCACATCATTGGCAATACTAAAAGTTGTTAAAGCTCCTCTCGTTATCAATAATTGCTTTCCAATTTCAATAATCTCTAATAACTTTGTCGGATTACTGTCTAAATCTATCATATTACCTGCTTCTTTTGCTGCCTGTGTACCGGTGTTCATTGCTACACCCACATCAGCTTGTGCCAAAGCAGGAGCATCATTTGTTCCATCACCTGTCATCGCTACCATATGCCCTTGTGCTTGATATTCTCTAATAAGCTTAAGTTTGGTTTCGGGCGTAGCTTCTGCTACAAAATCATCTACCCCCGCTTCAGCAGCAATTGCTGCCGCAGTCAGTGGATTGTCCCCTGTTATCATTACTGTTTTTATACCCATTTTTCTAAGCTGTGCAAACCTTTCTTTAATGCCACCCTTCACTACATCTTTTAAATAGATAACACCCAATACCTTAGCATTTTCTGCTACTATCAAAGGTGTACCGCCTTCCATCGCTATCTTTTCAGCAGTCAACTTTACTTCTGGTGGAATAAATCCTCCATTTTTACGAACATAATCCTCAATTGCATCTATCGCACCTTTTCTTATTTCTCTACCTTCAATGTTTACACCGCTCATTCTGGTATGAGCAGAAAAAGGCACAAATGTCATTTTCAAGTTTTTCAATTCTCTCTCACGCAAATTAAACTTATTCTTAGCCAATATGACAATACTTCTGCCTTCAGGTGTCTCATCAGATAATGAGGCTAATTGTGCAGCATTAGCAAGTTCCTCTTCTGATACCCCTGGCGCTGGAATAAAGGCAGTGGCCATTCTATTTCCTAATGTAATAGTTCCTGTCTTGTCTAAAAGTAGCACATCTACATCTCCTGCTGCCTCTACTGCTCGCCCGGATAATGCTAAAATATTGTATTTCAACAACTTGTCCATCCCTGCTATGCCTATAGCACTCAGAAGCCCTCCAATTGTAGTAGGTATAAGACACACCAGCAATGCCACTAACACAGGAATAGGCACAATGGTATGTGAATACCAAGCAAAAGCCTCTAACGTAGCAGTAGTGAGCAAAAATATTATACTTAAAGCTATCAAAAATATATTCAATGCAATCTCATTAGGAGTCTTTTGCCTTTTCGCACCCTCTACCAAACTAATCATTTTATCAAGGAAAGTTTCACCAGGATTTGCAGTAATTTTTACCTTAATCCAATCTGAAAGAACCTTTGTCCCACTCATCACCGAACTTCTATCCCCACCTGACTCTCTAATTACTGGTGCAGACTCACCTGTAATTGCACTCTCGTCAACAGTTGCAATCCCCTCTATTACCTCCCCGTCTCCGGGAATTATATCTCCTGCTTCTACCAAAACAATGTCTCCTTTTCGAAGTGCTGATGCTGGTACTTTTTCAATCCTCTCATTAACTATTTTTTTTGCAATAATCTCTTTTTTGGTTTTTCGCAAACTTTCTGCTTGAGCTTTTCCACGCCCCTCGGCCAAAGCCTCTGCAAAGTTTGCAAAAATTACCGTTAACCATAACCAGATTGCTATTTGAAGATTTATAAATAAATTCTCTCTCTTACCCCTTAAAAAATCGTAAAAGGTGAAAAAGGTGGTAAGCACAGCCCCAATTTCAACAATAAACATAACTGGACTTTTGGCTTGGATTACTGGATTAAGCTTAACAAATGCATTTTTAACAGCCGATAAAATCAGCTTTTTATCAAATTTAAACTTTCTTCTAATGTCCAATTTTTCACCATCACTTTTATTTTTAAGAGAATTACTCATAATTATCAGCTCCAGCCTCCTTTCTGCTTATTTATGAAAGTTTGTGAAGTAGCATCAAAAGATGTTCAAGAATCGGTCCTAAAGCTAAAGCCGGGAAAAATGTTAATCCTCCTACAATAAGAATAACCAACCCCAGCAAAACCCCAAATATAGGTGTAGCACTCTGAAAAGTCCCTGCTGAAACAGGTATTTTTTTCTTGCCTGCCAAACTTCCAGCTATAGCAAGTGAAGGAATAATAGTCCCAAAACGTCCAATTAGCATTGCAATGCCAAGCAGGATATTATAATAAACTGTATTAGCTTTCAAACCAGCAAATGCACTTCCATTATTTCCACTTGTCGACGAAAAAGCATATAAAATTTCTGTCAATCCATGTGGTCCTGGGTTTGATATAGAAGTTAGACCTTCTTTTATGCTAACTGACAAAGCACTTCCAAGCAAAATAGCTGCTGATGGAATAATGACTGCCAATGTAGCCATTTTTATCTCTTTAGCCTCTATCTTTTTCCCCAAATATTCAGGTGTGCGCCCTATCATTAGACCAATTATAAAAACTGTAAAGATAGCAAATATAAGCATACCACATAGTCCTACACCTATTCCTCCAAAAATAACTTCTCCAAGCATCATCTGTAGCAGAGCAATCATACCCGCTATGGGAGTTAAACTGTCATGCATATTATTGACAGCACCAGACGCTACAGCTGTTGTAACAGACGTAAACAAAGCTGAGCCACCAATGCCAAATCGCACTTCCTTCCCTTCCATCGCAGTAGGTTTTGAAATCCCTAACTGGTGAATTATTGGGTTTCCATAATATTCGCTTAAATAGATAATACTTGTATCTAAAATGAACAATCCAAGCATTACACTTAATATTACAATACTTTCTTTTTTGTCCTTTATAAATCTGCCAAAAGCTATAGGCATTGCTGCTGGTATAATTTGGATAGCCAACATTTCTATAAAATTAGTAATCGGAGAAGGATTCTCAAAAGGATGAGCTGAGTTAGCTCCAAAAAATCCTCCACCATTTGTGCCCAACAGCTTAATAGCTTCTTGCGAGGCAACTGGACCCATAGGCAATATTTGAGTTTTCCCTTCTAATGTAGTTATTTTTAGATATGGTGAGAAATTCTGGATAACTCCTTGTGAAACCAATACAATTGCCAATACAAAAGATAAAGGTAAAAGTAACCATAAAATTGTTCGAATTAGGTCAACCCAAAAATTACCTATATATTGTGTCTCTCTCCTGATAAATCCACGAACTAAAGCTAAAGCAACCGCCATTCCTGTCCCTGCTGAAAGAAAATTTTGCACAGTTAGACCTACCATTTGAGTAAAGTAACTAAGTTGTTTTTCACCTATGTAACTTTGCCAGTTTGTATTAGTGACAAAACTAACAGCTGTGTTAAATGCCAAATCCGGGCGAACAGCTTTTAAATGCTGAGGGTTAAGAGGTAAAATCCCCTGAAGTCTTTGTAAAATATATAAAAGTGCTATTCCGCAAACATTAAAAATAGTTAAAGAAAAAGCATATTCTTTCCATGTCATTTCTTTGTTAGGATTAATTCGTGCAATTTTATAAAAAAACTCTTCTATCGGACTCAAAAGAGGATCAAAAAAAGTCTTTTCCCTGCTAAAGACTTTCGCAATATAATGTCCTACTGGAACCGCTAAAACAATTAATATTACAACATAAATTAGCATTTGTAAAAGATCAAACAACAATCCTGATAACCTCCCTGTCTCATAATTTTTCGGCATTTAATAAGGAATAAAGCAAATAGACCAACACTCCCACAAACGTTACCACGCCTATTATAAGTTCTAACATTTCTTATCTCCTCCTCAACCCCAAAATAGGTTTCCCTTAGAATCACAAATAAAATTATAGTTACATTTTTCATTGAGAGGGAGTAAAAAAAGTATAAAAAACAAAAAAGCCACCTGTAAATTCTAACCATCAGGTGGCTTAGGCTATATCTCAACCAAAATCACATCTTCACCAATCTTCTTTATTCTATCCCAAGGAATTACATAGTCTTTTTCTTTTGAAAAGATACTTCCTACAGAAAAAGGCGCAGGGACAACAATAGCGTCAACTTTGCCTGTTTTTACATCAACCTCTAAATCACAAACCTTTCCAAGTTTTTTACCGTCTGATATATTTATCACATCTTTTTCTCTCAGATCAGACGACTTAAACATCTCTATCACTTTTTTAAAAAACCTTGTCTTTTATCATTATATGCAAAAGCAACTTGCATAGTTAAACCTCAGTTATTATAGGAATTATCATAGGATTTCTGCGCGTCTTTTCAAACAAGAAATTTTTTAGATTATCTTTTAATATAACCTTTATAGCATTTGGCTCTGTGATATCATTTTTGCTACAGAAGTACAAAACATCCTTTATCACTTTTTTTGCCTCTTCAATTAGCGGCTCAGACTCTTTTATATAGATAAACCCTCTTGAGATTATCTCTGGTCCAGAAATTACATCTCTTGTTGACGAATCAATTGTGAGAACTACAATGAAAAGTCCATCTTGAGCAAGATGACGCCTGTCACGCAACACCACATTCCCAACATCACCAACCCCAAGCCCGTCAACAAGCACATTTCCTGCCTGGACCATACCAACAACCTTTGCAGAGTCTTTTGTTATCTCAAGTACCTTGCCATTTTCTAAAACAAAAACATTTCTCTCACCAAGTTCCATCGCAAGTTTGGCATGGTGAATAAGATGCTTAAACTCACCGTGCACAGGCACACTGTATTTTGGACGTGTAAGATTGTGTATAAGCTTTATCTCTTCCTGGCACGCATGACCTGACACGTGAATATCATCGATGTCTTCATAAATCACCTGTGCACCCTGCTTGAAAAGGTCGTTTATTACCCTGTTGACAAACTTTTCATTGCCAGGGATTGGCGCAGCTGAGATTATAACAACATCTCCTGGAATTATACCAACCTTTTTATGTTCAGCAGAAGCCATCCGCGAAAGAGCCGACATTGGCTCGCCCTGGCTTCCTGTTGTGATAAGCACTATCTTGTTTGGCGGATAGTTTTCAAGCTCATCAACATCAATCAGCATTCCGTCGGGCATCTTCAAATATCCAAGCTCAAGCGCCTTGTTAACAACATTCACCATGCTTCTTCCTAAAACACAAATCTTTCTACCTTGTTTTTCAGCAGAGTTTATCACCTGCTGGACTCTGTGAATATGTGATGAAAATGTTGCAACAATTACTCTCCCTTGAGCTTGAGAAAATATCCTGTCAAAGGTTGCACCAACAGTTTTTTCAGAAAGGGTAAATCCAGGGCGTTCAGCGTTTGTGGAGTCGCACAAAAGTGCCAAAACACCTTGCTTGCCAAGCTCTGCAAACCTTATCAAATCTATTGGCTCACCTTCAATCGGTGTAAAGTCCACCTTAAAATCGCCTGTGTGGACGATGCTACCAAGGGGTGTGTGAATAGCAATTGCAACAGAATCAGCAATCGAATGGGTTGTGCGAATAAACTCAACCCGCATATTGTTAAAGCTAATCACATCGCCAGCTCTAACAGTAAAGAGTTTGATAGAGTTTAAGTCTATCCCAAACTCTAACAGCTTTATCTCAACAAGACCAAGTGTAAGTTTTGTCCCATAAATAGGAATGTTCAAATCTCTCAAAACATACGGAATTGCTCCTATGTGGTCTTCATGGCCATGAGTAAGTAAAAGGGCTTTTACTCTTTCCTTATTCTTTATTAAATACGACACATCAGGTATGACAAGGTCAATACCCAGCATTTCATCTTCTGGAAAGGCAAGCCCACAGTCAATTACAACAATCTCATCATCTACCTCAACTACTGTCATGTTCTTGCCAATTTCGTTCAAGCCTCCAAGCGGAATGATCCTAATTTTATGCTCTGTTCTTTTCCTCATAAAGATTCCTCCAAAAAATAAAAATAAAAAAGACATTTTAAAAAAGCCCTTACGAAAGAGACTTTCGCAAGAGCTTTTTAAAACTTTGAGAAAACTACATACAAAATTTTAAGCTCTCTTTGGTTGTGCCTGAAGTTTCTTTCTTGTACTGCTTTCCCAGTCAAACCAAAGCGCAGTTGCTATAAAGATAGATGAGTATGTTCCCGATATTACACCAACTAAAAGTGGGAATGCAAACTCTTTTATTGACTGAACACCCATCAGGTACAGAACAAACAATACAATTATAACAGTTGCAACAGTTGAAAGTGACCTTCCTATCGTCTGGTTCATACTAAGATTTACAAGGTCTTTTAAATCCATTTTTCCTTGAATTCTTCTATTTTCTCTTATCCTGTCAAACACGACAATTGTGTCGTTTATTGAATAACCAAGAACAGTCAATATCGCTGCAATAAAGGTTGAGTTAAGAGGAATTCTAAATAAAGTGTATACAGTTAACATTATCAAAATATCATGCAAAAGTGCTGCAACCGCTGTTGTACCAAATTTAAACTCAAACCTTATTGCAATGTAGATTAGCATCAGGATTGATGCTATTACAACAGCCCAGATAGCCTGAGATTTTAGCTCAGACGATACTACAGCTCCAACGTTTTGGTATGAAATTAAGTCCTCTTTTTTAAGATTGTATTTTTGAGCTATAGCAGCAAAAAGCTTGTCGCGTGTCTCCTTTGAAAGTTCTGTTCTCTTTTTACCATGCACCTCATGTGCATTTATCATAATCTTTTTACCATCTTCAACTTTTCTGACAATAGGTGTCTGCGTTCCTGTAATCTGTTTTGTCAACTTTTCCAAATCAGCAATCTCAGCAGCGCTTGGAACTTTATGAAGGTTTATCTCCAAAACTGTACCGCCTGTAAAATCTATGTCGTAGTTGAACCCTTGAATTATATATGAAACAAGACCTATTACNATCACTAATATTGACAGAACGTAGAAAAACTTCCTCTTACCCATAAAATCAATGTTTGTCATCAAGCACGCACCTCCCTGGTTTTCTTACCACCATACCACTTTATATCCTTGAAAAGCCCTGTGTTTATGATAGATACAAGCAAGAATCTTGTGACAGTAATTGCTGTAAAGAACGAAACCACAATACCTATTGTAAGTGTCCATGCAAAGCCCTTGATTGGACCTGTACCGAGGAACAAAAGTACAAGCCCAGCAATAATTGTTGTTATATTTGAGTCAATGACCGCATTAAGTGCACGTCTAAACCCTGTATCCATTGCAGCTTTTAATGTTTTACCAGCTCGCAGTTCCTCTTTTAACCTTGCAAATATCAAGATATTTGCATCAACCGCCATAGCAGCTGATAACACAATACCTGCAATACCAGGGAGGGTAAGTGTTATCTTTGCATACCCTACAATTGCAACAAGTATGACAACATACGCAACTAAAGCAATATCTGCAATAAACCCTGGCAGTCTATAAAATATTATCATGAACAAGAATACCAAGATTAACCCTATTATACATGCCTTCAATGTTGTCTTTAGAGCCTCATTACCCAATGATGGACCAATAGCCTTGCTTTCAATCACTTTCAAAGCAAATGGCAGTGCACCTGCCTTAATTTGCTGTGCCAAAGTCTTTGCCTCTTCTAAGTCTTTCATACCTTCAATTACTGCTTCACCATTATCTATTTCCGCTTTTACAACAGGGTTTGAAATAAGCTTCCCATCAAGATAAATTCCAATATTTTGTCCTAAATACTTTCTTGTACCTTCTGCAAACTTCTTTGCACCTTCTTTGTCAAATTTAAGTGCAACAACATATCCAGATGTTGTCTGCTGTGCATATGCATCAACTACATTTCTTCCTGAAACTATCAAATCTCCCGATGGTCCTTTGAACTCAATTAAGGCTGTTCTTCCTATATATTGAATAGCCTCGTCGGGATCTTTTACACCTGGAATTTCAACTCTGATCCTCCTTGAACCCTGAATTGTTGCTGTTGCATCATAAAAGTTCCTCATGTCAAGCCTTGTTCTGATAAGCTGCAATGCTGATTCCATTTCTCTTCTTGTTGGATTTTCTTTTGCTGCTTCATATACAATGTAAACACCGCCTTTTAAATCAAGACCATATCTTATAACTTTTTGAACTGATGGGATGCTTGCAGTTCCAATTTCCAGCCCAAAAAATACTATGTAAAATGCAAAAGCTATCACCAAACATCCTATCAAAAACTTTACCAAGTTTTTATTTTGCATAACCCTTTCTCCTCTCTTTCTGCTTGTTGTGAAAGTTTAGAAACTCAGTTTCATTTTTAGTATTACAATCTCTTTAGTATTATAATCCTCAAATTAGTCCAAAGTCAACAAACTAAATNTACTACTTGCAAATACTTTTATAATCATTGCTAAGTTCAATGTACTCTTTTGCAGAAATTCTTATTCGTTCTATCTCTTCTTGTGTTANCTCTCTTATAACTTTCGCAGGTCTTCCAAACACAAGTGTATTTGGTGGAATGACTGTGTTTTGAGTAATAAGGCTCCCTGCACCAATTAAGACATTGTCGCCTATCNTGCTCCCGTTCATTATTATAGANCCCATACCAATAAGTACATTGTTNCCTATCTCGCAGCCGTGCAGCACTACATTGTGACCAATTGTTACATNATCACCAATTATTACGGAGCAACAGTGATCGGTGTGAATTGTAGTCAAATCTTGGATATTTGTATTTTTGCCAATTACAATTCTGTTTTCCTCACATCTTATAACACAGCCAAACCACACACTTGAATTTTCACCAATCTCGACATCACCTATTATNGTTGCATTTGGNGCAATGTAGCAACTTTGTGCAATCTTTGGTGTTTTGCCTTTATAAGTAATAATCATTTAACCTTCAATCCCCTTTTCCATAAGGTATAGTTTTGCAGCTATTGCATTTTCCACCCTCTTTCTCTCAAGCTCACAAGAGACAGTATATGACTTTTTGACATCACCGCACATGTTGTAATTTGCAGCAGCACACCCTCCACTACAGTAAAACCTTGCCCAGCAGTTTGAGCACTCCTCTTTTTCATATATATTGTTTTTCTTAAATTCTTCAACCAGATCAGCCCGTGTAATCCCATCAAAAACTGTTCCAAGTTTAAACTGTGGCTTGTCAACAAATTGATGGCAAGGAAAGATATTGCCGTCAGGATCAACTGCAACATATTCAAACCCAGCACCACAACCGCTTAGGCGTTTTGAAACACACGGTCCACCGGCAAGGTCTATATTGAAATGGAAGAAGTTAAACCCTTCCCCTTTTAGTTTCGCATTTACATACTCTTGTGCCAAGATATCATACTCTTCTTTTATTCTCTCAACATGTTGTGGCAAAATAGCCCATTCACTTTTTTCATCTAAAACAACTGGCTCAATAGAAATCTCTTTTATGCCAAGACTATAAAGGTGCAAAACATCTTTTGAAAAATCAAGGTTTTTGGAAGTAAATGTTCCTCTTACATAATAAGTTTTCCCATTTCGTTTTTGTATAAACTTCAAAATCTTTTGTGTAATTACATCATAAGTTCCGCTACCATGCCTGTCAATTCTCATAAAGTCNTGTACCTCAGGTCTTCCGTCATGGCTCAAGACAACATTTTCCATATTCTCATTCAAGTATTCAATAATCTCATCATTAAGAGCGGTTGCATTTGTTGTCAGTGTAAAAGATATGTGCTTGTCATATTTTTTCTCTTCTTCTCTTGCATACTCAACAATTTTTTTTACAGTCTCAAAATTCAAAAGAGGTTCGCCACCAAAAAAGTCAACCTCTAAATTTTTTCTTTGTCCAGAGCTTTTAAGCAAAAAGTCAATTGCCTTTCTGCCAACATCAAAGCTCATAAGCTTTCTTTCCTTTTTGAAGCTCCCGGTCGACGCAAAACAGTACCTGCACCTTAAATCACAGTCGTGCGAAACGTGAAGACAAAGAGCTTTTATAACAGGATTTCTTTTTTCAACGAGATTCAAATACTTATACTCATCTTCAGTGAATAAAATCTCTTCTTCAATTAGCTTTTCTACTTCATTTACTGCTTCCTCAATATCATGCCTGTCAAAATCTAAACTATCATATACTCCCTCAAATGTCCTGTTTTTGTCAAAATACTTTATCACTTCAAATGCAACATCGTCCACAGTAAAGATTGAACCAGACGCAACATCTAAAACAATGTTCAGGCCAAATTTTTTAAAAGCGTGAATCATCTTGAAAAATTTTTTCCTCCCATAAATGATAGAATGTTAAAACCGGGCTGCCCTAAATTTCTTGCTTGACAGCCCATATTCCTTTATTCTCCAAAATTATTTTTTGTTTTTGCAAACTTGATTTCCAACTGTGCAAGATGTCTTGCAAGCCGACTGACAAGATGCCTGGCACTCGCCACATCCACCACTTACAACTGTTTTGGAAAGAGCATTCTTTGCAACAACTTTAATATGNTTCATCTTCTTCTTACAACCTCCCTCACAAAATAATTTTCTAAAAAGAATTTTATAAAATAACACATAGTATTTTATCATAAACTCTTGAACAATACAATTTTACAAAAAAAGAAAAAGAGGCCCTTCTCCTTAGCCTCTTTTGTCTTTAAATAAAAATTCACTTTCCTGCCAAAAAACCAATTTTACCCTCTGTTCTTCTTAATCTCTTCCAATATCTCTGGAGCCTTGCCGCTACAGCCCAAAACATTTCTCAGTTTATGCTTAACCATCTCTTTTATTGCCTCTCTGCCATCTTTGAGGTACTGTCTTGGGTCAAAGTGGTCAGGATGTTCTGCCAAATGCTTTCTTATTGCTGCTGTCATTGCAAGTCTTAAGTCTGTGTCAATGTTAATCTTTCTCACACCAAGTTCAGCAGCCTTTCTTAGCATATCTTCTGGCACACCTTTTGCACCAGGGATATTACCACCGTACTTATTGCACATCTCNACAAACTCAGGCAAAACTGACGATGCGCCATGCAGAACAATTGGAAAATCCTTTGGAAGCTTTTCAACTATTCNCTGAAGCCTCTCAAAGTCAAGCCTTGGATCGCCTTTGAACTTATATGCACCATGGCTTGTTCCAATTGCAACTGCTAATGAGTCAACACCTGTTCTTTCAACAAACTCTGCTGCCTGGTCAGGGTCTGTAAATGCAGCCTCATGCTCTGCAACCTTTACATTGTCTTCAATGCCGGCAAGCTTTCCAAGCTCTGCCTCAACCACAACTCCCCTCTCATGCGCATATTCAACAACCTTTTTGGTAAGCGCAATATTCTCTTCAAACGGAAGCCTTGACCCATCAATCATCACAGATGTAAAGCCACCGTCAATGCACGCCTTACAAATCTCAAAGTCCTCGCCATGGTCAAGGTGAAGTGCAATTGGCAAATCACCAGAGTCCTCTAAAGCTGCCTCAACAAGCTTGATAAGATAGATGTGTTTTGCGTATTTTCTTGCTCCTGCTGATACCTGCAAAATTAGAGGTGCTTGTTCCTCNTTTGCAGCCTCAACAATCCCCTGGATAATCTCCATGTTGTTGACATTGAAGGCACCAATAGCATACTTTCCCTCAGCAGCCTTTTTAAACATCTCTTTTGTTGTAACAAGCGGCATTTTAANTTTACCTCCTCTTTTAACTTTTTAGTTACTCAATATTTTTTCCATGAAGCCTCAAGAACTCTAAAAAGTTCTCAAGGCTTTTGTTGACTATGAGCTCATGCGGAAACTCATATTCTTCAATAAGTTTTCTTGTGACATCACATCTTGCAATATCTGTCTTAAAATGTGCATCTGAGCCCATTGCAATGTAAACACCGTATTTTTTACAAAGCTTTAAAATCTCTATACAGTTTTCTTTGCTTTTTTCTCTTACATAAAACGACGCATTGTTTNTCTCAATAGCCTTATTGTACTCCTTTGCAGCCTTAACAACTGCTTCTTTGTCAATCTCATACAAGGGATTTCCTGGATGCCCAATACAGTGTATATTAGGATTTTTGATGGCACCTATCAACGCCCTGGTATGGTCCAAAATTGTCCCAGGTGGGATACAAACATCATGCAGACTTGCAATTACAAAATCAAGCCTATTTAGGGCGCTTTCTGGAAGATCTATACTGCCTTCATAATCAATAATATTTGCTTCGCATCCTCTAAATACCATTATACCATCAATCTTTCTTGGTACAACAACTAAATTGTAAAAATATAAACTGCTGCACGACCCTGGCATCTCAGGGCCGTGTTCAGTAATACAAATGCCTTTTAAACCTTTATTTTTAGCTTCAGCAACCATTTCCTCTAAGGTATTGTAGGCATGACCACTTGCAATTGTATGGCAGTGCGTCTCTACTTCTAAAAACATTTCTGATCAGCTCTCACTTAAAATTTTTTCTCAAAACGCTTTTTAGTCTTTTATCTCTGCAAGCTTGTTCTTTAGAATATCAATCTTTTTAACAGGAGTTGGATCATTTTGATAAAGTGTTGCAAGATAAAGTGATACATAGTCTCCAAGATAAATCAGTGAAAACATCCTTGCAAGTCTTGAATTTCCTATTGAATATATGTCATTTACACCNGAGACAACACCTTTTACCAAATCTTTTGTGATGTCCATTCTAATTGCATTTCTTTTGTGGTCTTCAACATCATGAAGCATTACAATTTCAAAAAGCCCTAAGATGTGTTTTGGCGACTCTGTTCCAACTACCTCGTTGTGGTTCAATTCTGAGAAGACNTTGAAATATGCAGGTGATTTTGAATTCTCACATATTTGTCCTTTCCATCTCTCTGCAATAACCTCTGTTGTACCGCTAATTCCATATATAATTGGTAGTTTATTCCATAGCTTTAAAGTAAGCCTTTTTGCCAAATTCTTTTCCTCTGGAACCTCTGGTTTGTACCTTTCTCTGAGGTCGCTTAGAACNTTTACTGTCTCTTCAATCTGGTCATCAACAGGAGGAATAAGCCCAATTTTTACAAAAAGCATCAATAGCGGAATAAATGANTATCCAAGTGCTGCTCTGGGTTGAAGACCACCAGGAATTGTAACTACATAATATCCATCCTTTTCAGCCATCTCTTTTAGCTTTCCGCCCGTTGTGATAGCCACAATCTTTGCACCTTTTGCCTTTGCATCCTGGTAAGCAGAAAGTGTCTCTTCTGTATTTCCTGAATAGCTTGATGCAATTACAAGTGTTTTAGAGTTGACATATGCAGGAAGTACATAGTCTCTGTTGACAATCACAGGTATCTTGCACTGGTCTAAGACAAATACTCTCAACAGATTTCCGCCTATTGCAGAACCGCCAAGTCCAGTAATTACTACTTTATCTATATCCTCTACCTTGATATCAACGCTGATATTTTTTCCTATCTCGTAAGCCTTTTGAATCTGTTCAGGAAGGCTATAAACCGCCTGAAACATACCGCTTGGGTCATTTTGTGCAATCATCTCCAAGTTATCAAGCATAGCTCTTCATTTCTCCTTTCTTTANATTTTTCTATTTCATAATATAACAATTTTTTAGTTTTTTCAACTTTCAAAGCCAAAACAAATGTGTTATAATATGTGAAATGAGTTTACTTGAACGCCTCATCAACATCTATCAAAAGACCTTCAAACAAAGTTGTAGGTACAATTTTGCCTTTTTAAAACTGCTACATTTTTTATTCATTCCCGTTCCTGCTCATCTGGCTCTGGAGCCTCTCTGTCAGAGCTTTCGCAGCGTTATAACCCATCTTCTTTTGTCTGTTGTTCATTGCAGCAACCTCAACAATTATTGCCAAATTTCTTCCTGGCCGAACTGGTATCACAAGTGTAGGCACTTTTATTCCCAATATCTCTATGTATTGGTCATGAAGGCCAAGTCGTTCATACTCTTTGTCTGTCTTCCAGTTTTCAAGTTGTATAACAAGGTCTATCCTTTCAGAGTCTTTTACACAACCAACGCCAAAAAGGTTTTTCACATCCAAAATGCCAATTCCTCTTATCTCTATCAAGTGCCTGATAATCTCTGGAGCTTCGCCAACAAGCGTCTTTTCAGAGACTTTTCTTATCTCAACTGCATCGTCTGCAACCAAAATATGACCTCTTTTTACAAGTTCCAAAGCAGTCTCGCTCTTTCCAACCCCGCTTTCNCCAAGCATCAAAACACCCTCACCGTACACATTTACAAGCGTACCATGGCGAGTAATTCTTGGTGCAAGTTCATGTGTCAAGAACGTGCTTAGGTTTGTCATAAACCTGGTNGTGACCTCACTTGTTCTCAAAAGAGGAATTCCATACTTCTTAGAAAATTCTAAAAACTCTTCATAAGGCTCTTGGTTTGATGTAATTATCACACACGGGATGTCTCTTTGAAAAAGTTTTTCAATTGCATTCCTTCTCTGTGTCTTTGTCATTGTCTTCAAATATGCCATCTCAGAGACACCTATAATTTGAACACGTTGCTCGTCAAAATATTCAAAAAATCCCATAAGCTGAAGAGCCGGACGGTTTAGGTTCATGTCCTTAATCTTTCTTTCTTCTATATTAGGTATCTCTGTCAAACACTCTAAATTTAGTTCCTTTATTATCTTTCCAACAGTTGTGTAGAACAACTCTTCATCTCATCCTTTCATTTNAATTAGTTNTTATCATTTTCAAAATAGTTNTTAAATGCCAATCTTCTCTTTTATCTTTAGTGCAACATCATATGGAATATCAGCAGCTTTCACAATCTCTTCTATACTTGCCTTCCTCAGATTATCTATAGAACCAAATGTTCTGAAAAGCTTGAGCTTTCTCTTTTCGCCAATCCCCTCTATCTCATCAAGTATAGACTCATAAAGGTGTTTTTTCCTGACCTCTCTGTGATATTTTACAGCAAACCTGTGAGTCTCTTCTTGAATTATAGAAATTAACTTGAAAACAAGACTATCTTTTTGAATATTAAGCTCCTGACCGTTATAAATCAAATCCCTTGTCTTGTGCCTGTCATCTTTAACCATACCAGCAACTGGAATATCAAAACCCAAAGACCTCAAAACCTCAACCGCAGCATTTACCTGGTTTTGTCCACCATCTATTAAAATGAGGTCTGGTAGGCGGCCATGTTTCTCAAGGTTTGTAAATCTTCTTGTCAAAACCTCTTTCACGCTTCTTATATCATCCTGCCCTTCAAAGCTCTTTATCTTGAACTTTCTGTAAAGATCCTTGTTAAATTTACCATCTTCAAATACAATAAGNGTTCCAACATTGTCAGTTCCTGCCAGATTAGAGATATCATAGCTTTCTATCTTTTCTATATCATGCTCTATATTGAGCATGTTTTTGAGACGCAAAAGAGCTTCACTGTAATAGTTTTCTATCTTCTGTTTATTGACAAGCGAAATCTCTGCGTTCTTTTTCGCCATCTCAAGAAGCTGCTTTTTCTCACCTTGTTTTGGAACAACAATTTTAGCTTTGAAACCGTATAGCTTTTCTATCATCTTTTCTATATTCTCATTGTTTTCAATCTCATGTGGAATGATAATCTCCTTTGGCACAGACACAACATCTGAATAGTACTGCTCTAAAAACCTTTCAAAAACCTCTTCATCATTTCTTAAAACAAATTCCTCTTTGTTGATTAGCTTTCCATTTCTGATTATCAAAACAACTATACAAATGTTAGAAGAATCACTTGCATAGTTTATCACATCCTCGCTTCTATCATCAGCATAAATAACCTTCTGTTTGGTAATAATCTGTTCAAGGCTTGTAATCTTGTTTTTTATCTCTTGAGCCTTTTCAAACATNAGATTGTCTGCATACTCAAACATCTTCTTTTTCAGCTCTTCAACTATCTCATCACCTTTACCACTTAGTACTTTTACTGCCCTTTCAACAAGTTTTTGATATTCTTCTTCAGGAATATCCCCTTTGCAAACACCAAGACACCTTTCTATATAAAAATTCAAGCAAGGTCTGCCCTTGCCAAGCTGGTCAGGAAACTTTCTTTTGCAGGTCCTCAGCATAAAAAGGCTTTTCAAAAGCTCAATTGTCTGCTTGACAGAATACCCCCTTACATAAGGTCCAAAATATCTCGCTCCGTCCTTTTCAACCTTTCTCGTTGTAACAAGTCTTGGGAACATCTCGTTTGTGATCTTAATATACTGGTAGTTCTTGTCATCTCGCAAAAGAACATTGTACTTTGGTCTGTATTCTTTGATTAGATTGCACTCTAAAATTAAAGCTTCAACCTCTGTGTCTGTGACAATGTAGTCAAAGTCTTTAATCTTTTTTACCATAAGCCTTGTTTTTGGTGTGAGGTCAGAGTTTTGAAAATACTGTCTTACCCTGTTTCGCAAGTTGACTGCCTTGCCCACGTATATTACCTTGCCGTTCTCATCTTTCATTATATAGACACCTGGAGTTGTCGGAAGGTTTGCAAGCTTTTCTTGGATTGTCAGCATTTTTTGCCCTCTCCTTCTCTGTCTTTAAAAACTTTCTATTGAATCATCTAAACAAAATAATCTACTGGGTTTGGCTTTTCTCTGTTATTGTCACCTTTATGTAAGAAGAAGATAACTCTACATCCTCAATATTGTTTGGTTTTTCAACTGTAAGCGGCAAGTCATAATNACCTTGTGTTAAATTTGAAACATCAATGTATGCTTTGAATAAGGAAAAGTTTATCGAATTTTGATTGCTCTGGTAATACTTTACCTTAAGCGTCACCTTATCAGGGTTTAGCTTTGCTAAGTATTGGCTATTTAAGCCTCTCACCTCAACCGGGATAGTAATTGACTTTTCAACAACAGAATCAGTGTAGATTGTTATCATAACTTGTTTGACATTGTCCAAAGCCTTTATATTCTTAGGAAGATTAAAGTCGAATTGGAATGTTGACACATTTTCCAGCATTCTTGTGTCAATTGTCCCAACAACAATCTCGTCAAGCTGGTTTATATCCTCTTCTTTCCCCGCAACATTAATTGTTGAAGGCTTTAACACAATCTTTGAGATAACCTTGTTTTGTGGAAGCTGACCCTTGAACTTTACAGTAAGTGGTACTTGTTTTGTCTTTAAGATATCCACATAAATATCTATACTCTTTTGAGACAAATCAAAAAGTGATGTTATATCTTTGCCTTTTGAGTCTAAAATTTTAACAGGAACAGAAGCCTTAAATGGCCTGTCATTAAGGCTTAAGTTCAGCTGAGCAATGCACTTTGAAATCTCTTTTATGTCACTCTCAGCACCTTTTATGCTTATGACATTCGGCTCTTCTTGATAGCCATTTATTATGTACCCTTTCTTAGGGTTTCCGTTTAGCTCAACTGTGACATCTTTTTGGATTGTTACAAGATTGTCAATATTCACTAAAACACTTTTTGGATAAACACTTTCTATATTGATTCTATGGTAAGGATTATTTATATTAATTGGAAGTTTTATTTCTCCTGTTTGTCTTACATTAGTAAAATCAACCACTGCTTGAATATTCTTCTCATCAATCTTGCTTAGCTCATCCTGAGTTCCGCTAACAACTATCCTTACCTCTTTTGTATCAGATTCTGTCATGACAAGCCCTTTCGACAAAGTGGAAATATTGTAGCGTATCGGCACAATTATCTCCCTTTTCTTTATAGGATTTATGATACTATTTACATAAAACCACAAAATAATAGCAATAAACACAGACAAGACCCTGAGCCAGAATGCATCATCTTTTGGTTTTTTGAGCTCAATCTTCTTCAAATCTTAACGCCTCCACCTAAATATGTTAAGACCATTCTTCTCTTTCTCAGCCTTCAAAGGCCTGAGCAGTATCTTTCTCAAAGCCTCAGGACCTAAGTTTCGTGTAAGTCCTCCATTGTACGCAACAGATATAATCCCTGTTTCCTCTGACACAACTATTGCAGTTGCATCAGAGTTTTCTGAAATACCAAGTGCTGCCCTGTGGCGCGTACCAAGCTCTTTGCTTATGTATCTGTTTTCGGAAAGCGGCAAAAAACATGCAGCTGCTTTAATCTTTCCATCTCTTATAATCACTGCACCGTCGTGCAATGGTGTGTTTGGAATGAAGATATTAATAAGAAGCTGAGATGATATCTCAGAGTCAATTATAATCCCTGTGTTGATTATATCACCTATCTTTGTTTGCCCTTCAATTACAATTAGCGCTCCAATCTTATTTTTTGAAAGATACATCACAGCCTTTATAATTTCCTCAACACTATTTTGCCACTTTAAAAGTGTCTCTTCATCAGACCCAACCCAGAAGAACTTTCCCCAGATTTTGCTCCTTCCAATCTCCTCTAAAGCACGTCTTAGCTCTGGTTGGAAGACTATCAAAAGCGCCAAAACACCGTATGAGAGCGTATTTGTCAAAAGCCAGTTTATAACATTTAAGCTCAGCCACTTGCTAACCTGAGTTATAACTATCAAAATTACAATTCCTTTTATGAGCTGATACGCTCTTGTGTCCTTTATCCACACAATTATTTTGTATATCACAAATGACACAATTGCAATGTCAATAATATCAAATGGTGTTATTCTGATAAGAGATATATTTCTTAAAAACTCCTGAATGTAAAAAGAAAGGTCCTTGAACAAATCNAATTCCCCCACTGCTTTTTTAGATATTTCCTAAATANACATACATCAGGTATTTCTTTGCAATCTCTCTGAGTTTAAATAACGTCTCTTTTGGGGTTGGTGGCAAAATCATTTTATATCTCGGGAAATACCTGGTCAAATGCAAAGGAATTCTATCATCAATTGAAGAAAGCCACTTTGCAAGGTTTTCTATCTCATCTTCAGAATCGTTGAGGGTTGGAATTATAAGTGTTGTTATTTCAATGTGAATCTTCTTGCTACAGATTTCAATAAACCTCTTGACACTTTCCAAATCACCACTGCATACCTTCTTGTAAAACTCGTCATTGAATGCCTTCAAATCGATATTTGCAGCGTCAATGACCTCAAGAAGTTCTAAAAGTGGCTCTTCATTTAAATACCCGTTTGTGACAAGGACTGTTTTAAACCCCTCTTCTTTAAACCTCTTTGCAACATCTAAGACGTATTCAAACCAGATTGTTGGTTCATTGTAGGTAAATGCAATGCCAATACAGTCTTTGTCTTTCTTTGCAAGCTCAATGAGTTTTTCTGTGTCAATTTCAAATACATTAGGACTGAGCTGGGAAATCTCATAGTTTTGGCAGTGCAAGCATTTAAATGAACATCCAAATGTCCCTATTGAAAGTATGCTTGAGCCAGGGTAAAAGTGATAAAGTGGCTTTTTCTCTATAGGGTCAAATGCAATTGAAGATATATATCCATAGTTCAGCGAATAGAGCTTTCCATCAACATTTTGTCTTGCCCTACAAAAACCAGTATTGCCAGGCAAAATAACACATCTATGCGGACACAGTTTACATTTTACCTTTTTGTTTTCCAATTTCTCATAATACCTTGCCTCAACCATCCTTACCTACTTCCCCTACTTGTGCCTTTCAACTGTAAACCTTTCTATTTCAAACTCCTCAAGGTCATAGTCAATCCCTGCCTTTTTGCAGGCAATCCTAAGCTGCTGTTCAACAGTGTCAACACCCTCTAAATCAGGAAGCAAAAGTCCTTGTCTTGCACCCTTTTTGACAATTACACCATACTTTTTGGGGTCAAGCTCCGACCTTGATGTCACCTTCTCAGGTGTGCTCAAAATATCAACATCATACACAAGAGAATCAAGCTCATCTTCTGTGACTTCTTCAAACCTCGGGTCATGAAAACCTGCTGCAACAGCATTTCGGATTATTTCTTTTGCAATGTTTTCTTNCGTCGGATAAATTGTGCCTATACATCCTCTCAAGTTTCCATCCTTTTTGATTGATACGAAAACACCTGCCCTCTCTTTTAGCATCCGCTCTGTAACATATTCTGGTATATAGTCCATGTATCTTCTGTGCTTTACATAGTACTCCAAGCTCTCTCTTGCAAGTCTTACATATTCATCTTCATTTTCCCTGAGCTTCTTGAGCCTTTGCTCTTTTTTAAAAGCTATCTCGTCAAGGAGGGATGTTACAGGACCTTTTTGGTAAAATCCAGCAACACAGTAGCCTACCCCAAACGGTCCTTCATAAGAATAAACCTTTGATTCAATCTCATAGCTGTCAAATGCCCCAATTAGTACTTTTATTGATCTAAAACCACACTCTGCAGCTCTTTCAGAAAATTCAGGGTCTATATCATATATACCTTTGATATCACTTTTTTGCAAAAGATCAACTAAGAGCTTATCAAATTCAACGCCTTCTTTAGCAAACCCATAAGGACCATCTTCTTTTAGCTTGTGTGAAAGGTCACCAGAAGCAATAATTAAGCCTCTTTTTCCATGCTTTTCAAGAGTTTTTCTTATTATCATTCCATACTTGTACAGTTTTATATCATCAACCATACAGTACGCTGTGTGAATGAGTTCAAAATCTCTATATTTTTTGGTTACAAAATACAGTGGGACCATTGCACCATGGTCAAGATCACGCGAAATTCCATATCTTCTTTCAATCTTGTCTGTCACAAATTCAACGCTCAAACCTTCTTCTTTGCTCATCTTTGCTATATCTTCAACTATTTTGAGGTTATTATTAAACTTAAATTCAACTTCGCGCACACCCCATCTTGCAAGGCTGCCTTCAATGGTGGGCTTGTCATTTAAAAAGAAGACATCTGAAAAGATAGGCGCATGCGGTGATATAACAACAATTACATCCGGCTTATACTCTAAAATCTCATCTGTCACTTTTTCCAACGCCTCTAAAGTTGCCTGACATTTTCTCTCCTCGCCATTTCCAATTTTGTCAATTAGAATTGGCGGATGTGGCAACAAATACCCTACCATTTTTGTCTGCTCCTTACTTTGATTTTTTTCAATTTTCATATATAATATTTTACCCTTTTTTTGACCGCCCTTCTACTATTGAAATGTTAAAAAGTTGTTACAAATAAAATATAAAAGGCCAGCTTCAAAACAAATTAAAAGCCGGCCTTTTAATTTAAAAAATAAATCCTGGACACTTTTAAATTTTATCAAGCACTCCCTTTAGATACTCAAACCCAAGCTTTAATCCTTCTTTGACTTTTTCTTCGCTTCCTTCATACTCTGGGTCTTCATGCTCGATACTAACAACATAATCATAACCATTGCTTTTGAGCTCTTTTAAAAATGCTACCCAGTCAATCTCGCCTCTGCCGGGCATTCTGTATGCCCAGTAGCCCATATCCCAGGCGTTTTTCCTTTGAATTTGGCTACCGAAGATTGAGAACTTGTTAAGCTTATCTTTGAAAACCTGAGTATCCTTTGCATGAACATGGAATATCTTATCCTTAAAATCCTTTATAACAGAAACAGGGTCAATTCCAAGCCAATAAAGGTGCGATGGGTCAAGGTTCAAACCAAAATTGTCATACGGAAGTCTTGAGAACATCTCCTCCCAAAGCTCAGGTGAGTATGATATTGTTCCCATCCATCCACCATCAGGGTTCCAGCCCGGCATTGGACAATTCTCAATTATGATAGAAACATTTTTTGACTTTGCATACTCTAAAATCTCTTTGAACACAATCTCAAACTCATCAAAGTTCTCTTTAATTGTCTTGTTATAATTTCTGCCAACAAATGTCCCGACATACTTGACACCAAGAAGCTCTGCCGCGTCAATTACCTNTTTTAGATGGTCATGGTACGACTTTCTTATTACAAGGTCAGGGTNAAGATTGTTGTCATAATATGCCAAAGAGGAAATCTCCATGTTGTTGTCTTTGAAAAGGTTCTTTATCCTTTCTGCTTCATCTTTTGTAAGGTTTGTAACATCTAAGGTTGTGCTCGAGTAGTCTCTTGCGTTTTTCACAGGCCAGCATGCAACCTCTAACATTTCAAAACCAACACTCTTTGCCCAGACAACCAAATCATCTAATTTTACATTTGGAAGGCAGGCTGTCAAAAATCCAAGTTTCATTTTCCAAAACTCTCCTTTCACATTCAAAGGATTTATAAGCTACTAATAATCAATCTTAACAACTTTGCCAGTTTGAGCCGACTCAAAACATGCAAATACAACCTTCATTGTCTTAAGTCCCTCTTCGCCAGAAATTTTTGGCGGGGTGTTTGTCAATATACAGTTTATAAACTCATCCATAACACCTGACTTGGTCTGCTTCTCGTTTGTCTGCATTGTGTCAAGTTCAAAGTACGCTTTTTGCCCATTTGCATACCTTATTATCATCGAAAACCTTGGGTCACCATAAAGAGTGACCGAACCTTTTTCACAGTATATAACTGTTGAGTTGTCTTCACTCCCTGGATATGTCCAAGAAGCTGTTACAGTCCCAATTACACCGCTTTGAGTTTTTAAAATACAAACAGCATTGTCATCAACGTCTATTAGCTCTCCGTTTGGATACCTTTTTGCAAGCGTTGTAACAAATGCAGCTGCTTCAACAAACTCTTCACCAAGTAAAAACCTCATCAAGTCAATCTTGTGAACACCCAAATCGCCCATGCTGCCAAACACAGCTGCTTCTTTGTGGAAAAACCATGTATCAGGTCTATCCGAACTCCAGTTCTCAGGTCCCCCATGACCGAAGGTAGTTTTAAAACTCAAAACCCTGCCAAGCTCACCGCTTTGAATAATCTGTCTTGCCTTTCTATGGGCTGCGTTAAACCTCTGGTTGTGAGCTATCATCAAAAACTTTCCCGTGTCCTTTGCTGTTTCTACCATCTTCTTACACTCTTCAATAGTTGTTGCCATTGGCTTTTCACAAAGAACGTGTGCTCCTGCTTTCAAAGCCTTTATTGTAGCATCTGCATGAATATAGTTAGGTGCTGCAACAACAACAGCTTCAGGTTTTTCTTCCTTTAACATTGTCTCATAGTCAGCATACACCTTTGGTACATCAAACATCTTTGCTATGTTTTCTGCATTTTTCAAATTATTATCGCAAACAGCAACAAGATCAACATTTTCATTAGACTTTGCCTCAGGTGCGTGTCTGTGCTTTGTAATTGAACCACAGCCAATTATCCCAAGCCTTACTTTGGACATCTCG
>JGI24718J22297_100041_pt1 | contig 28580 bp, 30 predicted proteins | sample YelNatPoosite3B9_FD_22297 | JGI IMG/M metagenome (IMG submission 22297)
TCCNTGCTGAGCGGCTCGGTATTCTATTGCCTTTTTCACCCTAATTATCTAAAAAAATTTTTTTAAAAACCCCCTTGACATTATACCGTTTGTCTTTTTAATCATTCCATTCTTTTTCTGTTTAATTTTTATTCTGTGGAATAAAAAAAGATGATAGCAAACTACGCTATCATCTTCTCTGAATAATCTCCTTTATATCCTCAATAATAGATGGAATAATATCAATAATCCTTTCAATGCTATTATTTGCTGAAATATTCAAAAGTCTTATTTGGTCCTGTGTTACAACTAAAAAGGCAATTGGCATCACAGAAATTCCAGCACCAGTTCCACCTGCAAAAAGTGGAGCGTTGTCCTCTGCTTTGTTACCCTTGTTACTATCTTGCTTTATGTCACCACCGCCTGCTACAAATCCAAAAGACACTTTGGAAACTGGTATAATAACAGCACCACCAGCACTTTGAACAGCATCGCCTACAATTGTGTTTACGTCAATCATCTGTTTTAAGTTTTCCATAGTTGTCTGCATTAACATCTCAATTGGATGTGTCATAGTTCAAAACACCCCTTAAATTTTTTATTATTTTTTTTGACTTTGTTAAGATTTTCATTGGAAAAATTTTGAGTTTTAAACTCACCTTAAAATAATTATCAAGAAGATTGCCTTCAGAAAACCCCTGATACTTAATTTTCATATCTTGTCCACATGATAATAATATTCCCTTGATAGAATATATAATTCCACTTAAAATGCTCAAAACAAAAATATTTTTGCAATACACCCTTGTAATTACCTCTTCTATCTTTATAATCGAAACTGACAAAAAAAGGTTAAAAAGCTCAAAAAAACTTTTGATTAATATCTTAAGTTTATCAATTTTTCTTTTTTTCTTTTTAATTGTTCGTGTCTTTTTGGAATTGGATTTGTTCGGAAATTTATAATGATAAATTTTCACATAAAATAAAAAAATCTTAAATCTTACATTGACTATGAGAAACTTTTTAAACTCTATCTCAATCTTAAACACCTTGGGGAGGCTGAGATATATAAAAGTGGTCAAAATTAAGGGTAACAATATCCATCTCAACTTCTCATAAGTTTTTTCTTCACTCAAGATTTTATTAAAAATTATTGCCACAAAAAAAAGAGAGGATACATCAAATTGATGTATCCTCTCTTTGCATAACCTTTTCTTTTAACTCCTCAAGATTTCCTATACCCAAAGAGTAGTAAAAAAGTTCTGTCACCTCATACAAAACAGGTTTGCCTACTGTATCAAGTCGCCCTGCTTCTTTTATAAGTCCCTTTTCAAGAAGGCTCTTTATGACATTTTCGCTACTAACACCTCTTATCTTTTCTATCTCCTGCCTTGTTATTGGACCATTTAATGCAATTATTGAGAGCACTTCATATGCTGCTTGCGAAAGTGAAGATTGTTTTTGCTCAAATTCAAAATACTCTTTTATGTACTTTGAATTATCAGGATTTGTAATTAAAACATATCCCTTTTCCTCTTTGATAATAACAAAGCCTCTTTTCTGGTTTTTGTATTCTTCTTTTAGTTCTTCAATACAATCTTCAACTTCCTTCTCAGAAATATCTAAAATCTTTGCAATTTTGGATATTTCAATGGGCTCTGCGCTCAAAAATAATATGCTTTCTAAAGCTGATTTTACAGCTGCCTTATCCATGCTTTTATTGAGCCTCACTACCTTTTTGTGATTTTAATGTCATCAAATACATTTTGCTGATGTGCAGAAACATGTCCTAATTTACATAGCTCCAAAACTGCTAAGAATCTGTATACTATCTCTTCTTTTGAAATTCCTCTTATAAGACTACTAAAATATGCAACTCCTTTTTGCTTGATATACTCTAAAACTTGCCTTATCACCTTCAAAATAGAGATTGTTTGCTTTTTAGTAATCTCATCAAGTCTTTTGTCATTATTTTCAGAAACACCTACTTTTTTGGATAAAATATTCTTATATGCATTAATGAGTTTATCCAAATCAATCTTTACTGGAAAATCACCTTCGAAATTTTTAACATCAAATGTTCTCTTGTAACTTTCTCTAAAAGGATGATTTTCTTTCAAGTAGATTGCAACCTCTTTGTACTTTTGATACTCTTTTAGCCTTTCAACAAGATCTCGTCGAGGGTCTTCTTCATCTTCTTGTATCTTTGGCAAAAGCATCTTTGATTTAATCTCCAAAAGTGTTGCTGCCATAACCAAAAATTCAGATATAGAATCTACATTTATTGTGTCTAAATGGTTTATATACATTAGATACTGATTAGTAATTTCAGCAATTGGAATATCATAGATGTTTATCTTCTCTTTTTTTATAAGATAAAGTAAAAGGTCGAGCGGACCTTCAAAATTAGGAAGTTTTACTTCAAAGCTCATAACAGCCCTGCCCTATCCTTTGCCTCTTTTAATGTCTGTGAAGCGATGGTACGCGCCTTTTTTGCACCTTCCTCAATTACCCCAAGGACATAATCAATATTCCTCTCAAGCTCTCTTCTTTTGTTTTGAATTGGTTCTAAGAATTTAGCTAAGTTATCAAATAACTTTTTCTTACACTCAACACAACCAATTTTCCCTTCTTTACAATTGATTTCTATCTCATCAACACTATCTGTGCTGAATATCTTATGATAAGCATATACTGTACACACCTCAGGATGGCCTGGATCGTTCTTTCGAATTCTTGCAGGGTCTGTTACCATATTCATTACTTTTTTACGCACACTTTCCAAATCCTCAGACAGAGCAATTGTATTACCATAGCTTTTGCTCATTTTTCGCCCATCTGTACCAATTAGAACTTTCACAGTATTTAAAATCGGCTGTGGTTCTGGGAAAGTCTGTCCGTATAAATAGTTGAACCTTCTTGCAATTTCGCGTGTGAGCTCTAAGTGCGGAAGCTGATCTTCACCAACCGGAACAAGCTCAGCTTTGTATATCAAAATGTCTGCTGCTTGCAAACACGGATATCCCAAAAAACCATAAGTTGCTATATTTCGCTCTTTTAACTCTCTCATCTGGTCTTTATAAGTTGGGCAGCGATAGAGCCAAGAAAGTGGTGTTATCATGGAAAATAAAAGATGCAGCTCTGCATGTTCCGGCACATGCGACTGAACAAATATCGTGCACTTGTTTGGGTCAAGCCCACATGCCAAAAGATCTATAATTACTTGTTTTGTATACTCTCTTAAATTTATAGTGTCCTCATATCCAGTTGTAAGTGCATGCCAATCAGCAACAAAAAAGAAACACTCATATTGGTCTTGGAGTTTTACCCAGCTCTCTATCGCCCCAAAGTAGTTTCCTAAATGTAAAATACCTGTTGGTCTTGTACCTGACAAAACTCTTTTCATTCTCCCTTCTCCCATCTTTATATTGATTTCACAAAAAAATTTATGGAAATAACCTTACGATAAAATCAATGAAAGTAAATACAAAGTAAGCAATTGGTTTTAAGACAAACGAAAGCAAATATGGTGCAAAAAAGATACATGCAATGAGTATTATCTGCCCAACCAATTCAAACCTATAGTAAAATTCCATGTATTTTGTAGGTGCAAAGATGAACAAGATTTTAGACCCATCAAGTGGCGGTATTGGCAAAAGGTTGAATATAGCAAGGTATACATTGATTAAATACGCCTGCTGCAGCATAATTAAAAAAAATCTATTTGAAATAAAGTTATATTTGTCAATATACTTCAAAACTATAGCAAATACAATTGCTGACATAATATTTGCCACAGGTCCTGCCAAAGCCGTTAGTCCCATTCCAACCTTTGGATTTTTGTAGTTTTTTGGGTCCGTAATAACAGGTTTTGCCCAGCCAAACCCAAAAAGCATTAACGAAATCACACCAAAAATATCAATGTGCGGTATAGGATTTAAGGTTATCCTTCCCTGTCTTTTTGGAAGGTCATCCCCTTGCAGGTAAGCAACATACCCATGTGCAGACTCGTGTACAGAGATTGCAAACAAAAGCCCCGGAATTCGAAGTAGCATTGTTAAAATATCTGGTAAACCCATAATCTCTCTCTCCAAAAATTTTTTATATTTCTAAATCATTTCTGACAATATCCTCATATGTTTCCCTCTTTACAATTACCCGAGCTTGACCATTTTTCAAAAGCACCACTGCAGGGCGTGGGAAGCGGTTATAATTGCTCGACATAGAATAATTATATGCCCCTGTTGCCAAAATAGCAAGGTGCTGACCAGTTTTGAGCTCTGGTAATTTAATGTCTTTTATTAAAATATCTCCTGACTCGCAACACCTTCCTGCAATTGTGTACACCTTTACTTTTTCGCCGATTGGATTTTCAACAACATATGCATCATACTTTGCTTGGTAAAGAGCATAGCGTGGATTGTCTGTCATTCCACCATCCACAGATGCATAGTTTCTCACATTAGGGATTTCTTTTATGCTGCCGATTGTATAAAGAGTAATTCCTGCCTCGCCTACAATTGAACGACCTGGCTCTAAGACTATAAATGGTTTTTTGATCTCTTTTTGTTGGCAAAACTCTTCTATTTCTTCCGATATAGCCTCTATGAACTTTTCTATTTGAGGAGGCTGGTCAAAAGCAGTATATTTAATCCCAAATCCGCCACCCAAGTCCAAAATGTCTATCTCATAACCAAACTCTTTTTTTATTTTCAAAATAAACTCAAGCATAACCCTTGCTGCAAGTTTAAACGGTGCTGTCTCAAAAATTTGTGAACCTATATGACAGTGAAGACCTATCAGTTTTAGCTCTTCCATATCTAAAATCTTTTTTACCATTGAAAATGCTTCACCGTTTTCAAGGGCAACACCAAACTTAGAATCAATCTGACCTGTTCGAATAAAGTCATGAGTGTGCGCCTCAATCCCTGGTTTTACTCTAACTAAGACATCTGCCTTTTTAGACTTAGTCTGGCAAATGAGCCCGAGCATCTCAAGCTCGTCAAAATTGTCAATGACAATTTTAACGCCCTTTTCAACTGCCATTTCAAGCTCGTCATATGTCTTGTTATTTCCATGGAAAAATATCTTATGAGTTGGAAAATCTACTGAAAGGGCAGTAAACAACTCCCCACCTGATACAACGTCAAGTCCTATTTCCTCTTGTTTTGCAATCTGGCACATTGCTTTTGTACAAAACGCTTTTGACGCATAAATTATCATTCCATTTTGACCAAAATACTTTTCCACCGCCTTTTTGAATCTATTTATATTTTCTCTAATTATTCTCTCATTCATAACATAAAGAGGTGTTCCATACATCTCTATCAAATCAAGAAGGTCAATTCCTTCCCACGAAAGATTGCCTTTTTGGGAAATTTCAAGCCCATATCGAAGCTGCATCTTCTCATTCCCTCCAAAAAAGGTTTTAATAATTCTAACATATAAAATCACTCAAATTCAAGCTGCACTTTGCAAAATCTCAGGCAGTTTCAATATTAGCTGCATCGTGAAGATTTAACATTTCTATCGCCATTTCACGAAGTTTGTACTTTTGAACCTTGCCATTAGCAGTTGTGGGAAAGCTATCGACAAACTTGACATACTTTGGCGTTTTATGACGCGACAGATTTTGCCTAACATATTCTTTTATCTCTTCCTCAGTTACTGAGACTCCATCTTTTAAAATTATAAACGCCACTATCTCCTCACCATAGACCTTGTCTGGAACTCCAACCACCTGAACATCCTTTACAGCAGGGTGTGTGTACAAAAACTCTTCTATCTCGCGAGGATAGACATTTTCCCCACCTCTAATTATCATGTCTTTAAGCCTTCCGGTAATTCTCAAATATCCATTTTGGTCTATGTACCCTAAATCGCCTGTGTGAAGCCAACCATCTTCGTCAATTGCCTGTTTTGTTACCTCTGGCATTTTATAATACCCTTTCATAATGTTATAGCCTTTTGCACAAATCTCACCAATTATGCCGTTTGGAACCTCTTTTTTTGTGTTTATATCAACTATTTTAACCTCAACACCCTCTAATGGTCTTCCAACAGTTGACACTCTAACCTCAAGTGGGTCGTCTACTCTTGTTTGAGTTATCACAGGAGAAGCCTCTGTCTGACCATATGCAATTGTTATTTCTTTCATATTCATCTTCTCAACAACTTCTCTCATAACCTTTATAGGACAAGGTGCTCCTGCCATAATACCAGTTCTGAGTGACGAAAAATCAAACTTGTCAAAATCAGGATGCTGCAAGATTGCAATGAACATTGTGGGCACACCATGAAGTCCTGTACACCTTTCATAATGAACTGTTTCCATTACCTTAAGCGGATTGAAATGATCAAGAGGTACCATAGTAGCACCTTTTGTAACACAAGCAGTAATTCCCAGCACAAGTCCAAAACAGTGGAAAAATGGAACAGGAATACAAAGCTTGTCCTTATGCGTGAGTTTCATACACTCGGCAATTGCATATCCGTTGTTTAGAATATTTTTGTGTGTGAGCATAACTCCTTTTGGAAATCCTGTTGTTCCAGATGTGTACTGCATATTAATAACCTCATCAGGCTGAAGGCTTTTTTGCCTTTGATAAAGCTCATCATCTGAAACTCTTTGCCCCAGCTCTATAACCTCATGCCAAGTGTACATTCCTCTATAGGATTTTTCTCCAATAAAAATTAGTCTTTTCAGATATGGTAAATTTGGATTTTCAAGTTTTCCTTTTTCACAATCTTCAAGCTGTGGATTTAACTTTTTTACAATCTCCAAGTAATTTGAATCCTTAAAGCCCTCTATGAATATAAGAGTTGAACTATCTGATTGTTTTAGCAGATATTCAAGTTCATAGATTTTATAATTAGTATTTACTGTGACCAAAACAGCTCCAATCTTTGCAAGGGCAAAGATAGAAATAAGATATTCTAACTTGTTTGTTGCCCACACAGCAACATGTTCCCCTTTTTGAATCCCTATTGCCAAAAACCCTTTTGCTGCATCTTCTACCATTTTTTTGAACCGATCATATGTAAGGTAAATCTTTTCATGATGATAAATTACAGCAAGGTTTTCTGCATATTCTTTTGCTATCATGTCAAAATAATCAGGAATAGTCATATCAATCAAAGCCATCCTGTCATTGCCCCCTTAAAATTTACAAAGCCTTTTACCTTATTCTTAAGAAGGTAAAAGGCTTATAATTAATAGTTTTAGATTATTATAAATTTAAAATGCATAAATTGTCAACAAAGAAAATTAAATATATTTCTTGATATGCCCAATTGCGCTTTTCTCTATTCTTGACACTTGAGCCTGTGAAATACCGACAATAGCTGCAACTTCCATTTGTGTTTTTCCTTTGTAGTATCTTAGGTATAAAATCTCTTTTTCGCGCTTTGTGAGCCTGCTTAATGCATCTTTTAATGAAATTTCTTCAAGCCATACATTCTCACATGACTTTTGGTCACTTACTTGGTCAACTACATACATTGTATCAGTACTGTCTTGAAAAATGGGCTCATAAAGTGAGATTGGTTCTTGAATAGAGTCAAGTGCAAAAACCAAATCCTCTTTGGAAATAGAAAGCTCATTAGCTATTTCTTCTAATGTCGGCTCTCTATGGTTTTTGCTTACATATTTTTCTTTTATTTTAAGTGCCTTGTACGCTGTGTCTTTCAATGATCTTGATATTCTCATGGTGTTGTTATCTCTCAAATATCTTCTTATCTCACCAATTATCATTGGAACGGCATACGTTGAAAATTTGACATTTTGTGAAAGGTCAAAATTGTCAATAGCCTTAATAAGACCTATGCACCCAACCTGAAACAAATCATCTAAGTTCTCGCCACGATTTGTAAATTTCTGAACAACACTCAAAACAAGCCTTAAATTCCCTTCTATAAACTGTTTTCGTGCCTCTTTGTCTCCATTTTTCATTCTTTTTAGAAGTTCAATCTTCTCTTCATGAGTTAAAACAGGGAGAGTGGATGTGTTAACACCACAAATTTCTACTTTGTGCAAATTGTCGCCTCCCCCTTTTCAAAAGCTTAGCTAAGGTTTATTATTTACTCTGAGGGAGGCAATTATTCTAAAAATAGTTTGCAGTTTATATAATCTTTGTCAGCTCTTTTTTGAGCCTTGTTACGATCTTCTTTTCTAACCGGGAGATATAACTTTGGGAAATCCCCAGCATATCAGCAACCTCTTTTTGTGTTTTCTCTCCTTCATCACCAAATCCAAACCTGAGCTCAACAATTCTCTTCTCTCTTTTTGGAAGTTTTTGTATCGCTTTTAAAAGGGCTTCCTTTTCCACGCTACTTTCTATACTGCTGTAAACCCCTTCAGAGTCTGTACCCAAAACATCAGATAATAAAAGTTCATTCCCATCCCAGTCAACATTTAAAGGCTCGTCTATTGAAAGCTCCAGTTTTCTGTGTGAATTTCTTCTCAAAAACATCAAAATCTCATTTTCAATACATTTTGAAGCGTATGTTGCAAGCTTGATATTTTTATTAGGATTGTATGTATTAATAGCCTTGATAAGCCCAATTGCGCCAATTGATACTAAGTCTTCAAGATTTATTTTAGTGTTTTCAAATTTTCTTGCAATATAAACAACAAGTCGTAAATTTCTCTCAATCAGCACCTTCTTTAGCTCTTCCCTACCCTCATAATGAATCTTATTTAAAATCTCAGCCTCTTCTTCGGGAGTAAGTGGGGGCGGCAATGTCTCACATCCACCAATATAAAATAGTTCTGTTATTTGTGAACCAGAAAGGTGAAAGCCAAGCTTTTTTAAAAGCCCCAAAACATAATTTAAAAGTTTTGACTCAAATTTCATTTTTTCTGCACCTCCTTTAAAAATCAAATTAGGTCAGGCCCAAGTAAGGCTGAATACCTGTTTGATATCTTTTTATCGTATAATGCGATGGCTACATCCTTTTTTGTCCACGTGTTTCTATTCTCTGAGATGTAAAACTCATCAGGTATTACTCCAATCAAAACTCCATGTTCCTGTCCAATAGAATTGTAAGGAATGAGAACAATTCTATTTCCTACCTGCTTTTGCAGCTCTTCTAAACTCTGTACAGATATATCTGCTTGGTTACCTTTACCTTTTAGTAAGTTTTTTTCAACAATTACAACCGGCCTTCCTGAAAATGGTTCTTTAAGATTGTTACCTGTATCAACAAAGGCTGTACAATTGTATTCTGCATCGTTTATCTTAAATTTTATGTATCTTATGAGCGATTCTTTATATATCCTCTTCACTATGAGTTCATATGAGACCTTGAAAACAATCAAAGAACACCCAAGAGCAATTAGCACGTTTTTAAGCTTAATTTGCACATCAACCACAAAGTTGTTTTTAGTAATATAGTAGAGGAAAAACACCATGCCACCAAACATTATTGTGACAATGTAAAAACTAAGAAGCTGTCTTAGAAAGAGTAAAATTCCTCTGGGCCAAAATGTCAGATAAACAAGAAGTAAAGATACAATTACCTTTCCAAACATGGAATACAAAAACTGCATGCAAGGATAAAATTGGAGCAGAGAATAAAAAGCTGCTAAAATACTAACAAAAAGTATTCTGAGGCTGTTTACGTTTGTTTTTGTGATATATGCGGTTATCAATAAAATAAAATAGTTAATAACCAGGTTCTCCAAGATATATACATCAGCATAGATAATCATGTTAGCTACAAAATAGCTTGCCTTTCAAAATGGTATTTCTTAGTATAATTATACTTATCCAGAAGGGAAGATTATGTCAAAATATAAAAAACTCAATCTCCATTTTTAAAACAAACTCTTCACAATTTCAACATTAAAAAACCCCCTGCATATCTTGCAGAGGGGTTCTTCTTTATTTTTTATTTTTGAGGAATATCGGAATTTCAAATATATCATCGTCTTGGAAAAGACTTTGTAGATTACTTGTCTTTGGTGAAGAAATTTTGCTGCTTTGCTGATTTTGCTGGGTTTCTTCAACAGAATCAAAGCCAGTTGCAATGACAGTTACCTGTACCTCATCCTTCATCTCTTCATTGAAAACAATTCCCATGATAAAGTTGACATTCTCATCAGCCTCAGATGATATAAGCTCGTTTGCCTTTTCAATCTCATCAAGCAAAAGCTCTTCTGGATTACCTGTGTAGTTTACCAATACTCCCTTTGCACCTTTTATAGACGTCTCCAAAAGCGGGCTGTTAATAGCCTGCTCTAAAGCCTTTAGAACCTTTTCATCTCCTTTTGCCTTGCCAATACCCATATGTGCATATCCTTTGTTCATCATAATAGCCTTTACATCTGCAAAGTCAACATTTATTAGACCTGCATTTAAGATTATATCAGAGATACCCTGAACACCTTGTCTTAGAACATCATCTGCCATCCTGAACGCATCAGAAATTTTCAAGCTCTTATTTGTCGAGAGCATAAACAATCTGTCATTAGGTACAATTATTATAGTATCAACAATTTTCTTTAGCTCCTCAATCCCTTTTTCAGCATTGATTCTGCGCTTTGCGCCTTCGCTTTTAAAAGGCCTTGTGACAACCGCAACAGTCAATATACCCAGCTCTTTTGCAATCTCGGCAACAACGGGGGATGCACCTGTTCCTGTACCACCGCCCATACCAGCTGTGATAAATACCATGTCTGCCCCTTTTAAAACCTGAGCTATGTCTTCTTTGCTCTCCTCTGCCGCCTTTCTACCAATCTCTGGGTCAGCTCCTGCTCCAAGCCCTTTTGTTATTTTCTCACCTATTTGAATCTTGTAATGTGCTTTTGAACGCTGCAAAGCCTGCTTGTCTGTATTTACTGCGATAAATTCAACTCCAGAAACTCCAACGTCAATCATCCTGTTTACTGCGTTATTGCCCGCCCCACCAACACCAATAACCTTCAGTTGCGCAACAGTCATCTTTTCTGTGTCAAAACTAATCATTCTTGTTCTCCTCCTTAACAAAACTCTTGTTTTTTAACAAAAGTACTCTTCGCATCTCCCCAAAGTTCTGAAAAATCCTAACACCAAATGCAACAACCGCCGCTTGGTATAGAGGAATACCAAGCTTGTCACCTAAATATGCAAAAAGCATAGCAATTAAGGTATTGCCAACAAACCCAGAGATAAATATATCTATTTTGAAATCACCTTTCAAATTTGACTTTAGAGCACCAAATATAGAGTCAAGCGCGGCAAGCAAGCCTACCGCTACATATGAAGAATAATCCTGAGGGATACTTACAGGAATAAATATACCTATTAAAATACCTATCGCAAGGGCAAGTATGAGTATAATCATCTTCCCATCAACTTCCTTCATTTTTTATCTTTGCATAGTTGAATTTTAGAGTACCTGTATACCTAGGAATTACAATATTTGAAGCTTCTTCAATCTTCACCTCAATAGAAAACTCCCTTAAAAGGTCTATAATGCCACCCCGCATCATAAGTGAATTTTTTAAAATTTTAGGGTCACCAATAGCTTTTATTATGTAGGGGGCAGAATAACGCGTATTGTTTATGCTGATTGTCGGACCTGCACATCTTATCTCTGTTGTTGCAACAATTCTCTGGTCATTTATGGAGATTGCCTCAGCTCCCGCTGCCCTCAGCTCATTTATAACCTGTAGTATGTCAGAATCATGCAAAAGAAAGCTATTTGGGTCCACATTTGCAGTTGCCGGAAGTTTGCTATCATCAAGTGTAATTACTACACCAGGTCCTTCAACATCTGTAAGTCCTGCTAATATCTTCACTTTGTCAAGTTCATCTTTTAAAAGTTCTGTTGTTTTGCTAATACTTGCCGCAGAGTCTTGGTACTCTTTTATTTTGCTTTCCAACTCATAGATTTGAGACCTCAAACTACTATTTTCTTTTTTCAGCTGGTTTATCTGTTCAGCAAGTTCAATTGCTCTTGCCTTTTCAAGGTTTTTTAGCTCATTGCTCTGTTTTACACTCTTTATCTGCATTGAAATGAGAATCCCTAAAATCAATAACAAAATAGCAGTTGCAACTTGTCCACCTGTTGGTTTTTTTATTCTGGCTTTCATAACAATTAATTGTCCTCCTCAGTATTTGGACTAAATGTAGCAATCCCGTTTGAATTTAGAGTTATTGTTCCTTCTATATGTTTTGGAAGCTTGTCATAAACACTTTTTAAAAGCTTAAGCTTATAATCTATGTCAGATACCTCNCCTAACTTAANTTTTAGCTTGTCCAGCTTAAGTTCAATGTTGTTTATATTCTTTAACAAAATAATAACACAATCAACATTGAATTTATTAAAAACATCAAATCCTTTCAAACTCTTTGCAACTTGCAAGCCTTCCTCAAACAGCATCTCATCATTTATATCAAGTTTTTTGCCAACTGTGGCCTCATTTATTTTTAGCCCTTCAAATATGATTGACCTTTTTGGCAAATCTCCTTCTATCCTTATTACATACCCATTTTTATCAACTTCTATATAAGAATTTAAATACTTTACAAGACCTACAGTCTCTTTTTCGTAAACCTCTAAAATTAACATGTCTGGAAAGTGCCTTGTGATTTTAACATCTTCAATCTCTGGGTTTTCCAAAAGCTTTTGCCTCATCTCTTTTATATTTATACTCAGTATATTCTGATTTTGATACTGTTGTAGTATTTTTATAATATCATCTTTTTTGATTCTTTTCAAATTATGTATACTAAATTCTTTCACATTGAAATAGTCTAACCTCAACACAAATATGGCTGCTAATACTACGAAGATTAATAATACAATAATTCTTCTTATAAATCTACTCATTTGGAATTTTCACTCACCTTTTGCATCAAATACAAAACTATAATTTATTCTCCTCTTGTAACTTTTGCACCTAACACTGAATATTTCTTTTCTATTTCTTCGTAACCTCTGTCAATGTGATGAGCCCCAATAATTTCTGTCCTACCAACTGCACAAAGCCCCGCAATCAAAAGCGCTGCACCACCTCTTAGGTCCTGAGCAACAACCTGACTACCTTTTAGTTTATTAACTCCATTTATAATTGCTATATCCTTTTCGACATGTATCTGCGCACCCATTTTATTCAATTCTGGGACATGCTTGAATCTATTTTCGAATATAGTTTCCTTTATTATTGTCACACCATCAGCGACAGAAAATACACTGCAAACAGGTGCTTGAAGGTCGGTGGGAAATCCTGGATAGTAATGTGTGGTAATTCTTTGATTTCCTCTTAACCTTCCTTCTTTCTTGATATATATCGTGTCTTTTTGTTCTTTTATTACACACCCTGCATTTTTCAAGATGTGAAGTATTGAGTCTAAATGCCTTGGCAAAACTCTTTTTAGTAAGACCTCTCCTCCGCACGTTGCAACTGCGCAAAGGTAAGTCCCCGCAACAATTCTGTCAGGAATAACAGTATGCTGATCAAATTCACTTTTAAGCCTCTTTACTCCTTCAATCTTAATTGTGTGAGTACTTGCACCTTTTATTCTTGCGCCAAGCTTGTTCAAAAAATGACACAGGTTTGCTATCTCTGGCTCTTTTGCAGCATTTCTAATTATGACCTCACCATTACAGAAAATCGAAGCAAGTATGATGTTTTCGGTTGCGCCTACAGACGGAATAGGTAAAAATATTTCACCACCTTTAACAACGTCACACCTGCACTCAATTGTATTGTCATATTCAAAAACTTCTATGCCAAGCTGCCTAAACGCTGATATATGAAGGTCAATGGGACGCTGGCCTATCTCGCACCCACCAGGATGATTGGTAAGTTGTACTCTTTTGAATTTACTCAAGATTGCACCAAGGAATAAAATGCTTGATCGCATCATCTTGGCATACTGCGGCGGAATTGTATATTTGTCAATCGAAGTTGGATCAATATATGCTGTATTGTTCTCAAACCTTGTCTTGCACCCAAGATATTGTAGTATTTCTAAGGTATATCTCACATCAGCAATATCAGGGATATTTTTTATTACGACTTGCCCTTCTGCTAAAATCGAGGCTGTCAAAATAGGCAATGCCGCATTTTTAGCACCCTCAACTTCAATCTCACCACTCAAAAAAGTTGGACCGTTTATAATAAGTTTTTGCACAGCAGCCCCCGAAAAATAACTCTAAAATAGTGTCGCATATTATTTTATTCATGGCCTTCACCATTTGTTACAAGGCTAAAAGCTCTTCAACAATCCTTCCAATATTCTGTGTTGCTTCAGGCTTCCCCAGTTTTCTGCTATTTTCGCTCATTCTCTCGTATAAAACTTTGTCATATATTAACTTTTCAAGAAAATTCTTTAACTTCCCACTCTCAAGCTCATTTTCCAATACAACAAAGGCTGCTTTGTTTTTTTCAAGTGTCCTTGCATTGTACTCTTGATGGTTGTTTGCAACATATGGCGATGGCACAATTATACTTGGCTTTCCTAATGCTGTTATCTCAGAAAGAGCAATGGCTCCCGCTCTTGATATCACCACATCTGCAGCAGCTAAATATCTTGGCATGTCTGAAATATACGGTAATATCTTTATGTTCGATTGTACTCCTAAATCATTTGCATAATTTATAGTTTCTAAATACTTTGTATCACCTGTTGAAAGGATAAAATACACATTCTCGTTGTCTTCAAACTCCTTCGAAAGTTTAATTACTGCTTTATTGAGATTCTCAGCCCCCCTGCTCCCACCAACTGCCAAAACTACTATTTTATCTTCCAAACCTAAAGAGCTCTTAGCAGCTTTTTTTTCGTAAGAGAATATCTCAAGCCTGATAGGATTGCCTGTCACCACTACCTTGCTTGAATTTTTAAAAAATCTCTTGCTTTCCTCAAAGCTAATCAAAATTTTTTCACTAAACCTTGAAATTATTCTGTTTGCAAGGCCCGGATAGGCATTTTGCTCATGAAGGATTGTTTTTATCTTAAGCCTTCTTGCAGCAAGCGCAACAGGCAATGACACATAACCACCTGTAACAAACACCACTTTGGGCTTTATCCTCTTTAATATTTGCAAGGCTTGCCTGTACCCATTTATAAACTCTATAAAAACATCAACATTTTTCACAGTTAAACTTCTTTTTAGTCCCTTTGCTTGAATATACTCTATTTTGTAGCCGTGCTGTGGAACTATCTTCGATTCTAATCCTTCGTGGGTTCCTATAAATATTATTTCTATATCATCTAATTGCTTTTTTAAGTAATCAGCAACAGCAAGGGCTGGGTAGATATGTCCACCTGTCCCACCACCACTGAACACGATACTTATTCCTCTGCTCTTCATTTTAACAACTTAATCCTCCTTGAAATGCTCAAAAGTACGCCAACACCAAACATATGAAATAGTATTGAAGAACCTCCATACGTTATAAAAGGCAATGGCACACCTGTTGCAGGAACAGAGGCTGTGACAACAGCAATATTTAAAATTGCTTGAGTGGCAATTATCCCTGTCACGCCAAATGCAAGTAATGTTCCAAATCTATCAGGTGCATGTAGTGCAATAACAATACCTCGCCATATAAATAAAATAAACAAAACTATTACAAATACAGCTCCTACAAAACCAAGCTCTTCACATAAGATGGAGAAAATAAAATCAGTATGAGGTTCAGGAATGTACAAAAGCTTTTGTCTGCTTTGTCCAAGCCCCATCCCAAAGAGTCCACCAGACCCAATAGCATACAGTGACTGAATTACCTGATAGCCTTTATCAGTGGGATCTGCCCACGGATTAAAAAGTGCTTGAATTCTCTCAACTCTGTATTTTTCTTTTATCGTGAGATAATATAAAACTGGTAACGACAAGGTTCCAATTGTCACAAAATAGCTTATGTTAAGTCCCCATGCAAAGAGCATTAGCATTGTAATGCCAAGTATCAAGATAGATGTACTCATATTTGGTTCTTTGTATATAAGTGCAAAGTAAACTCCACTTAGAAGCATAGATATAACAAAAACCTTAAACTTTGATTTGCTTTCAGCTGTATCATCAAGATAACTCGCAAGCAATATTACAAGAGCGTACTTTGCAAGCTCTGAAGGCTGGAACTGAACAGGCCCAATATCAATCCATCTTCGTGCGTTGTTAACAAGCTTTCCTATACCAGGCATTAAAACCAGCACAAGTGATATTGCACCTATTATATAAAAGAGTATGGACAGTCTTTTGAGGATTCTATAGTCTAATTGGCTTGTTATATACATCACTATTATTCCTAATACAAGACCAATCAACTGTTTTTTAAGAAAATGATAACTATCATGAAATTGATAGTAAGCATAGTAGTAGCTTGCACTGAATATCATAACAACTCCAATTAGCGATAGCAAAAGTGCAATATATAAAAGTGGATAGTCAATCATCCTCTTTTCCATTTATCCTTCACATCCCATAAACAAACTCAAAGCTCATTTACATATTGCTTGAAAAGCCTGCCCCTCTGCTCATAATTTTCAAACATATCCCAGCTTGCACATGCAGGCGATAGCAACACCACATCACCTTCTTTTGCACTTTCAAAGCTCTTTTTAACTGCCTCTTTTAAGTCTTCTACAAACTCAAAGTTGAAGTATCCTATTTTTTGAAGTTGGTCTGCTATTTTCTGTTTTGTCTGACCGAGCAAAAATACCTTTTTGACCTTTTGTGAGATTAATCTTGCAAGCTTTTCAAAACTCTCTCCCTTGTCATAGCCACCTGCAATTAAGATTATTGGCGCCTCAAAGGAATTTAAAGCTTTTGAAGAAGCATCTGTATTTGTGCCCTTAGAGTCGTTGTAAAATCTAACACCTTTTATCTCTCTCACAAATTCTATCCTGTGTTCAACACCTTTGAACTCTTTTAGTGTTTTTTCAATAGTCGAAGGCTCTATTTTAAAAGGTAATGCACAGCTGATTGCCGCAAGGACATTTTCTAAATTGTGCTCACCTGGGATGAATATGTCATCCTTTTTCATCACCTTTTCTAACTTACCAGAAAAATTATAGTATATAAAATCCCCATCAACAAAAACACTGTTTTGTGCCTCTAATTTGCTCTTTGAAAATACTATTACCGTGCCTTTTGCGCAGCCTATCAAATCCCTTGTTATGCTGTTGTCCATATTGAGCACTGAATATCCTTCTTGGTCAATATTTTCAAATATTCTCATCTTTGCTTTTATATAGTTTTCCATATTTATATGTCTATTTAGATGGTCAGGCGTTATGTTCAAAATACATGCAACCCTTGGTTTGAAGTATTTTATTGTCTCCAACTGAAAACTTGAAACCTCTATAACAAAGATAGTATCACCAGTAGAACTTTCTATATAGTCAATAAAAGGAAAACCAATATTGCCGCAAACAATCACATTGTCGTAAGCTTTTTTTAACATCTCACCTACAATGGTTGTAGTTGTGGTTTTCCCATTTGTGCCTGTGATTGCAACTATATTTTTACTTCTACAAAATCTATATGCAAGTTCTATCTCACCAATTACCTCAATTCCTCTTTTGTGCGCCAACGTAATATATCTTTTGGTAAGTGGAACCCCGGGACTGACAACCACCATCTCAGATGCATTTACTACACTATCTGGCAAATCATTAAAGTAAAGCTCATCTACAAACTTTTGTATAGTTTCTTTTTCTTGGCTTTTCATCTCATCTTCTTTTTTCTCATCAAATCCAATAACATAAGCACCATGTTTTTTTAAAAACCTTGCCGATGATATTCCGCTTTTTCCCAGACCGATTACCAAAACCTTTTTGCCATTTAAATCCAATTTAAATACCTCCAAGTTTTATATTTGTATTATTGCTAAAGCCACTAAACAGAAGATGATTGTGAATATCCAAAATACCACAACCACCTTTGCCTCATTCCAACCTAAAAGTTCAAAATGATGATGCAAAGGTGCCATTTTGAATATTCGCCTTTTTGTGAGCTTATAATACATAACCTGTAACATGACAGAAATAGCCTCTATGATATAAAGCCCACCTATAATCATCACCAAGACAGGCTGTTTTAGCATAACAGCAATCGCAAAAATCGCACCCCCAAGCATCAGCGACCCTGTATCTCCCATAAACACCATTGCAGGATGCGCATTGTATCTTAAAAATCCCATGCAACTGCCTACGATTGCTCCGCTGAAGATTGCCATGTCATGTTTTTTTGAGAAAATTGAAACAATTGCTAAAAACAAACCTACAATAAGAGTAACACCACTTGCAAGTCCGTCAAGCCCATCTGTCAGGTTAACAGCATTTACAGTAAACACCATGAGAATTGACATTATGGGTATATATGCCCATTTCAAATCTACATACCTATTTAAAATGGGTATGTAGACCTCACTACCAAGATACTTCTTAACAATATACAAAAATGTTATGCTAATTAAGAACTGCAAAACCAACTTTTCACGTGCGCGTAGCCCCAAAGATCTTTTCAAAACAACTTTTATAAAATCATCAATAAAGCCAATCAGCCCAAAGGCGGATGCACAAACAAGCGGTGCTCCTATTTGTGGATATTTTTTATAGAATAGCAACGAAGTTATCAAAATACTTAAGAATATTACAAGCCCACCCATTGTTGGAGTACCACTTTTTTTGTGGTGAGTTTGTGGTCCATCGTCACGAACTACCTGGCCACATTTTAAATACCTCAAAAATGGAATTACAATTGGCATCACAATTAGAACAATCAAAAATGAGATTATAATCGCAAGTATTGTGTCAAGGTCAAGCATATTCTAAAGCCCCCTGAGAAAGTTATCTACAAGTTCATCCAGTTTCATACCTCGTGATGCTTTAAACAGCACAACTGAGTCTTTTTCAATTTCTCTTTGAAGAATATTAAGGCATTCCTCTTTTGAGACATAATAAGACTTTATATTGCTGCTTTTTCTCACCTCGTCAAATATATAAAAAGTATCTTTCCCAGTACAAATGACAACATCAATTGGCTTTGAAACTATGTACTTGCCAACTTTTCTGTGCTCTTGTTCAGAAAACTCGCCCAGCTCTAACATATCACCAACCACTAAAATCTTTTTGCCGCTAAAACTACAAACACTATCTATTGCGGACATCATTGAATGTGTACTTGCATTATAAGTATCATCAATAACTGTCACACTTGATTTTTTTATTATCTCAAATCTTCTCTTGAGCACACCTTTTTTTAATATCCCTTTTTCAACTGCCTCTTTTTCAATCCCCAAAATTTCGCCAATTGCAATTGCAAAAAGTGAATTGTAAATATCATGGAAGTTGAAACTCTCTATAAAATACTTGTGATTATTTACCACAAAGAAAAATCCATTGTCCACCTTTTGAATGTCTTTAGCTTTAAAATCTGAATCATTTTCAATGCCAACCGTCACAACTCTTCTTTTTAGTTCATGCTTGTGCGAAGATAGAATATCATTGTCATTGTTAACAATTAATATTCCATCCTCTGGCATACCGTCTTGTATCTCAGACTTTGCAAGAAAGATATTATATCTTGTTTTCAAACGTTCAATATGCGCAACGCCAATATTGGTTATCACTCCTATATTAGGCTTTGCAATTTTAGATAGTAAGGATATCTCTCCAAAATTGCTCATGCCCATCTCCAAAACTGCCATCTGTGTGTCATCATGAATATTCAAAATAGAATATGGAAGTCCTATATGGTTATTAAAATTTCCTTCATTCTTATATGATTTGAACTTTGTACTAAGTACGTTAAAAATATACTCTTTAGTCGTTGTCTTGCCAACACTTCCTGTTATTCCAACTACAAAAAGGTCTCTTCTTTTTTCTCTGTAAACTTTAGCCATACTTTGCATTGCCTTTAAGGTATCAGCCACTTTTAAATACGGGCAGTCTTTTGCTATTTTAATATCCTGCTGGGTAATAAAACAAACAGCACCATTATCAACAGCTTCTTCTATAAAGTCATGCCCATCAAATCTATTGCCTTTTAAAGGTATAAACAGTGTATTCTTTCCTATACTCTTACTATTGATTGAAAAGCTTTCTACTAATATGTCATCTTTGAAATTTTCTATACGGGTGTTTAACGCATTTGCGATTTCTGTCAACCAAAGACTCATCTTTTTAGCTCCTCCAAGATACTTCTCACAACCTCTCTCTCATCAAAGTGGATGGTTCTGTCTTTTAGAATCTGGTAAGTCTCATGCCCTTTACCTGCAAGGACAATAAAGTCGTTTTCTTTTGCATTTTGTATAGCATACTTTATAGCTTCATACCTGTCGGGGATGATGACATACTCTACATTTGTCTTTTGCAAACCCACAACAATATCATCTATTATTCTCAGCGGGTCTTCAGTTCGCGGATTGTCAGATGTAACAATCACAAAATCAGCCATTTTCCCAGCTATCTCACCCATAATCGGCCTTTTTGTCCTGTCCCTGTCTCCTCCACAGCCAAAAAGAAGCACCTTTCTTCCTTTTGCAACTTCATCTACAGTCTTCATAAGATTTAAAAGCCCATCTGGCGTATGTGCATAGTCAATTACAATTGTGAATTTGTCATTTGACTCAACTATCTCAAACCTGCCAGGTATTGCCTTGACAGACTCAAGGCCCCTCTTTATTGTTTTTAAATCTATTCCAAGTACAGACGCACAAGCCGCCGCTGCCAAAGCGTTGTAAACTGAAAAAATACCCGGAATGTTAAGTGTAATTAATTCATTGTCATTTCTGTTCCAAAGCTCAAATTGGTTTTTATTTACAAATAGTTTGATATTTGCTGCACAAATGTCTGCTTTAGAATTTATACCATACGTGATAGAATCTGGATAAATAGTGACAATTTTTTTTCCCCACTCATCGTCTATATTGACAACTCTTTTTTTACTCATCTTAAAGAGCTTTAATTTAGCAGCAAAATAGTTCTTCATTGTTCCGTGAAAATCAAGATGGTCCTGAGTCAAGTTTGTAAACACTCCAACATCAAAGTCACAGTTATCAACACGACTTAGTTCAAGCGAATGTGATGACACTTCCATTACAACACTGTCCACATCTTCTTTTCTCATCTCAAAAAACAGTTTTTGCAAATCGTAAGACTCAGGAGTTGTATTCTTGGCCTCTATTTCCTTTTGACCAATCATATTCTTAATTGTTCCAATAAGTCCAACTTTGTGACCACTTTGTTCAAGGATTGACTTTATCATAAAGGTTGTTGAGGTCTTGCCGTTTGTCCCCGTAACACCAATGAGTAAAAAGTCTTTCGATGGATGTTCAAAAAAGTTAGAAGAAATAATAGAGAGAGCCTTTCTTGTGTTGGATGTCTTTATAAATTCCACCTTATCTTTCAAAGATGAAGTATCATAAAACTCATCGACAACTATAAGCTTTGCACCCTTCTCAATAGCTTCGTCTATATATTCATGACCATCTGTCTTAAAGCCCCTTATACATACAAATGCAAAGCCATCTTCAACTTTTTTTGAGTTGTATGCAACATCTTTTATTTCTTTTTCAAAGTCCTTTATATTTGTCTCAATTATATCTAACCCTTCTACTAACTTTCTTATCTTCACCTCAAAGCCACCTCATTTTTCCCTTTATTCAGCATTTTCTTTATCAGCAAACTCAACCTCAACTATTGACCCAATTGGCACTTTTGTACCTGGCTGAGGGTCTTGTCTTATGACTTTTCCCTTTATTCCTTTTATTTTTATATTAAGCATATTACTTGTCAAAATCCTCTGGGCATCTTGCATACTCAGCCCTATCACATTTGGCACAACAGCATCTGATTCATTATTCTGTTGAGTAAACAGAACTATTGTTGAACCTTCTTTTAGCATAAATCCTGCTTTTGGTACCTGGTCAACCACAGTCTTGCCATTGCCTATAATCTTAACATCAAACTTGCTGTTTAAAACCATCTTTTTTGCGCTTTCAACGTCCATGCCAACGGCATTTGGCACTATATACTCTTTGTAAAATTCAATCTTCTTTAGCTCCTCAGCTGTGTACTGTGGTTGTATCTCCAGGTATCTTAAAATATCATTTAACAGGTCACGTGCAACAGGTGCTGCAATCAAACCGCCATAGTAAAGCGACGGGTCTGGCTCATCTATAACTACAAGCACAGANACTTCNGGATTGTCAGCCGGCGCAAACCCACCAAACGATGCTATATACCTTTTGGCAGTCCTGTCATATTTTTGTGAGGTNCCTGTCTTGCCAGCAACTCTATAACCTAAAAGATACGCATTGTGACCAGTACCATTTGTTACAACAGACTGCAAAATACTTCTCAGTCTTTTTGCTATCTCAGGATTCAAAACCCTTCTTTTTTGTGGATTNTCAAATGACTTTATTACTTTCTTGTCTTTATCATAAATAGCCTTGACAATATGAGGCTGAACCCACACACCGTCATTTGCAACAGCATTTATCATACTAATTACTTGAATAGGTGTTGCTGAAATACCTTGCCCAAACGATATTGTTGCAAGCTCAACAGGTCCTACCTTGTCAATGGGCTGTATAATACCCTTCGCCTCGCCGGGAAGGTCAATCCCTGTCTTTTGCCCAAACCCAAATAGGTTTATATACTTATACAGTCTCTCTTTGCCAAGCCTCTGACCAACTTCTATAAACACAGGGTTGCACGAGTTTTGCACACCTTCCACAAAATTCTCTGCTCCATGTGGATTGTAATATCGCCAACACCTAAGTATAGCATTTGCAACTTTTACATAACCCCTGCAGTAAAACTGAGAATTCTCATTTACAACTCCTTCCTCAAGACCTGCGGCTGCAGTAACTATCTTAAATGTAGAACCTGGCTCATACACATCATTAAGTGCCCTGTTTCTCCACATTGATTGAATGATTTTAGTCTTCTCCGACTGTGGGAGCTTATCAAAATCAGGAAATCTATCTTTGTAAAGTAGGTCAAAAGGCCGGTTTGGGTCAAAATCAGGTTTTGANGTCATAGCTAATATCTCGCCTGTTTTGACCTTTTCAACTATTATTGTAACACTTTTTGCCTTGTTATCATATAAAGCTTTCTGGGCATATTTTTCTGCAAAGTGCTGTATTGTCTCATCAATTGTGAGCATAACGTCATAGCCATCAACTGGTTTTTTAAAAAATTCCTCAGAAAACGGAGCTGCTCTTCCACTTGCATCTGTCTGCGCAGCAATACTGCCCGGTTTTCCCCGCAAATACTTGTCATAGTAAAGTTCAACCCCTGCTAAACCTTGGTCATCAACACCAGTAAATCCAAGCACCTGGGCTAAAAAATTCCCGTTTGGATAAACCCTTTTTGTCCCGCCTGTAAGATAGATTCCAGGAAGGTCATATTTTCTTATCTTATCTGCTTTGTCCTTGTCAATATTGCGCGCTATGTAAACGTCAGAAACTCCTTTTGCATTGAGCTTTTTTAAAATTTTGTCATAGTCCATACCTAAAATACTCGAAAGTACTTTTGCTGTATATTCCTTGTCTTTGACCTGGCTCAAAGACGCAACAACTGTTTCTGCTGTAATTGACATTGCTAAAATCTTTCCATTTCTGTCAACTATACTACCTCTTTTTGGAGCAACAAGCCTTTCTCTGGTCCACTGCGAAAATGCCTTTTTTTTGAGCTCCTCACCTTTTATTAGCTGAAGATATGAAAGTCTTCCCACAAGCAATACAAAACTCAAAAAAAATATTGCCATAATAAATATGATTCTTCTTTTTATTCTGATTGATGCCTCTTTCAAACTTACGCTTCCCCCATTGAAAATTTTAAAAACAATCAAAATAGTTTCTTAATAAAGTTTATTATTGAAAAGATTCTATTATTATAGTTTGCCTTATCTTTCTTTGCCAAAACCTCATCCTTGCTACTGCTGTTGTNAACAGTTACATAAATAACTTGTGATGAGTCAGGATAAGTCATAGAATACTTCTCAGTTGCAATNCTCTCTATTTCAGAAAGTGTAAACTCGCCATCTATCTTAAGTTTTAACTCTTTGTTAATGTCACTCTGGACTTTCAACTCATTTTGGAGTTTTGCAAGTTTTGCCCTCTCTGCTGTAATATTTACATAGCCACANATCAAGACTATCGAGANGCAACAAAATACACTCACAAACATAAGACGCCTCACGAACTTTAACTTCTCAACCCTTCTCTGTTTATTTATTTCTTTTCTTAGCTCATTTTTCTTAATAATCTCCTCTTCTATCTCTCTTTTTTTGAACTCTTCCCAAAAATCATCATACAGTGCAGAAGTTTCTTTTGCCATAATAAATAAAAACCCCCTTTAACTCATTTTATATCTTCTCGGCCACCCTCAGTTTTGCACTGTGGCTTCTCTTGTTCTTCTCAATCTCCTCTTTGGTAGGGGTTATTGGTTTTTTGGTGAGAATATTCAGCTCTTTCTTCTTCCCGCACACACAAACTGGTATATCTTTTGGACATATACACTCAAGTGAGTGATACTTAAAAAATTCCTTTACTATTCTGTCTTCAAGAGAGTGAAATGATATAACACAAATCCTCCCACCACTTTTTAAAAATTTAAGACTTTTTTCAAGCCCCACTTTTATTTCTTCCAGCTCACCATTTACCTCAATCCTGATTGCCTGAAAAGTTCTTTTTGCAGGATTTGACCCGTCTTTGGGCCTTGGNACAACCGAGTTTATTAAATCATTTAACTCCTTTGTAGTTGTAATTGGCCTTTGTTGTCTTCTTTTTACAATCTCCTTTGCAATCTTTTTGGCATACCTCTCTTCCCCATACTCCCTTATTATTCTCTCAAGCTCTTTTTCTGAGTACTTGTTGACAACATCATATGCTGTGAGCTTGCTTGTCTTGTCCATCCTCATGTCTAAGAAAGAGTCACTATTGTATGAAAAACCCCTATCTTTCTTGTCAAGCTGTAAAGATGACACACCAAGGTCAAACAATATTCCATCAATCTTATCAATCCATAGGCTACTTAGCACCTCTTCTAATCTTGAAAATGACGAATGAACAATCTTTATATTTTCGCATCCTTTAAACTTTTTTCTACCAAGTTCAATCGCCTCTTCGTCCTTATCTATTGCAATCAAAAAACCTTTGTCTGACAGTTTTTCGAGTATTCTCTTTGAATGTCCTCCAAGTCCGAATGTGGCATCAACATATACTCCATCTGGATTGGTTACCAAATATGATGTGGATTCTTCAAGCAAAACTGGTATATGTTTATACATCTGCCTTCACCTGACTTTTTAAATCTTATATGCCGAGTTCTTCCATTTTCTGTGCAATCTTTTCAACAGAAAGACTTTCATCTGCCATTTCTCTCTGCCAGTTCTCTTCGCTCCATATTTCTATTCTGGTCATAACACCAATGATAAATACCTCTTTTTGCAAGTTTGCATACTCTCTCAAATTTTGAGGTATCAATATCCTCCCTTGTTTGTCAACCTCACATTCGCACGCCCCCGCAAAGAAAAACCTCAAAAAAGCCCTTGCATCTTTGCTTGTAAGTGGCAACTTTTTCAATTTTTCTTCTAACACTGCCCACTCTTTAAGTGAATACCCAAAAAGGCAATTGTCAAGCCCTTTTGTCAATATAAATCTATCGCCAAGCTCTTCTCTGAACTTAGAAGGCAAAGTCACCCTTCCTTTGCTATCCACCACATGCTTGTACTCACCTATTAACATTCAACCACTTTACTCCACTTTGAACCACTTTATAAAAATATTCTATATCAATTCGAAAAATCCTTCAATAAAGAAAAAAAATAGGGCAAGTAAGTTGCCCTATTTTTTATGTCTTTCTTTTAAAATTTTTTTTAGAAATATACCCCCCGCTTCTGTTAAAAAAGAAGTTCTGCTTCTTTAAGCTTTCCCCTCTTTTTGTGTCAGCTTCTTAAAAACTACCTCATTCTGCTCTTTATAGTAGTCCAAAATCAACTTGTCCAGCTCAGTACTGATATGGTATATCGCATCATAATCTGCATTGCTACTTATCAGTTCATCCAGTTTTTCTCTGAGCTTCATTATCTTTTCTGTTATCATATTCCCACCATCTTACAGAGATTGTATTTTAATTATAAAACCAAATGCGCATTTTGTCAACAAAAATACTCTAAAAATACATTGTACTGATTTTTTGCTATATTTTGTCGAAATATTGTAACCTTGATTTTAAAACAATAGTTGCTCCAATAACGATACAAATTACTGCGACAAGTTGTGATATTCTGATTGAGCCAAGCATCAGACTATCTGTCCGTAGAGCCTCTATAAAAAACCTGCCAGCAGAGTACAAAATCAAATAAAATCCAAAAATCTCACCATCTTTCTTTTTATATCTTCTCAAAATGAGCAAGGCAAAAAATACAAGAAAATCCCATATCGACTCATATAAAAATGTCGGATGAACTTCTATGCGCTTTCCTGCCTCGACGCTGTAAATCTGCATACGCCAAGGAAGATCTGTCTCATAACCATAAGCTTCACGGTTTGCAAAGTTTCCCCATCTTCCAATCGCCTGTCCCAAGATAAGACCATGTGCTCCTATATCGGATATCTTTAAAAAACTAAGTTTTTTTACTCTGCAGTATATATAAGTGCTGATAAGCGCACCTATCACAGCACCGTATATTGCAATGCCACCTTGGCGTATTGCAAATATACTAAGAAGATTGTCTTTGAACTCTTTAAAGTTAAACAATACATAATACGCCCTTGCAAATATAATCGCAACAGGTGTTGCAATTATTGCAACGTCAAGTAAAACTTCTGTCTGCACATTCTCTTTTTTTGCAATATAGCTCGAAACAAGAAAACCACATAAAAAGCCAAATGCAATTATTATCCCATACCATCTAATCTCAAGACCAAAAATTCTAAATGCAATTGGACTAAAATTAAACTTGAGGTGGAGCCCCGGAAATACTATGCTATTGTCATACATTTGTTTTCTCACATCCAACAATTTTTTATTGTATCGGCCAAACAATAGAGATACAGCTTTNGTCTTCTTCAAAAAAGCTTTTTAGCCTATTTNGACACATCTCAAAAGAGATCGAATTTATTTCTTTTACATATTCGAATATATTTACGCCTTTGAAATAGTTATATATAAACTCAACAGAGAGCTTCTCTGGATTGTCAAATTTTCTCAAGTGGTTNCCAANCACAACCTTTTTTGCCCTTTCAAATTCATTCTCATCAATACCATTTTTCTTCACATTCTCTATGTGNTCTAACACCCTTTTGTACACCTCGTCCGGGTCCTTGCTCTCTCCNCCTATCATGAAAAATGAATAGTCAGGTTCGCAATTATATTCAAAACCAAAGTTCTGATTGATTAATCCCTCTTTGTAAAGCTGCTCATAAAAATCTGTAGACTTTCCAAAGAGTATTTCGCCTAAGATTTGTGTTTCTATATCTTTCATTATCATGTCATANGGTGGAAGGTCGTTTAAATTNTCTTTAAAACCTATATAAAAAATAGGCGTTGAAATAGACAGCTTTACCTCTATCCTCTTTTGATTTACCCTATCGGGTTCTTCAGGATAGATTCTTTCAATCAAGCTCTGATACTCTTTTGTCTTTTCCATCTTTTCAACCATATCAAAAACCTTCTGTGGGTCAACATCCCCACATACTACAATAATCATATTGCTCGGATGATAAAATGTATTGTAGCACAGGTAAAGGTTCATCTTTTGTAATTTTTTGGATGCTGTCAAGTGTTCCTGCTATGTCAATCTTAACAGGATGTTCAACGTACAGCGCGTTCAAGAGGTTAAAATACACTCTCCAATTTGGATTGTCCTGATACATCCTTATCTCTTGGGCAATTATACCCTTTTCTTTTTCAACATTTTGGTCTGTAAAATACGGATTTTGCACAAAATCCAAAAGTATCTCAAAGTTCTCATAAAAGTTCTGAGTTGAGATGAAATAGTAAACTGTCTCTTTAAATGAGGTAAAGGCATTTGCCATGGCACCAAATTTTGCAAACCTGTCAAATACATTTCCCTCTTGTTCTTCAAACAGTTTATGCTCCAAAAAATGTGCAATTCCATCTGGAACTTCAACTATCTCATTTGTTTTAGGATGAATAAATTTGCTGTCAACAGAGCCATATTTTGTAGCATAGCCAGCAAAGACCTTGCTAAAATTTTTCTTTTTAATGACAAAGGCTTTAAGCCCATTTGGATATGAGTTTATATAAATCTCCTCGTGCAAAATATCATCGTATATTCTCTCCATCTTACATTGCACCTCTGTTTTTCAAAAAGTATACTGTGTCAAGCTCAAATCTATTAGCAATCTCTTTTATATCAGAAACCCTCACATTTTTAAGCCTTTCAAAAACCTCTTCTGGTTCAAGCATTTCACCCACTAAAGCCTGATTGAGGTAAAACCCAACTAAGTCTCTTGGATTGTCATAAACAGCCATCAGCGCTGTTTTGTAATAATTTAAGGCACTTTCATATTCAATATCTGTGATATTCCCTTTTTTGATATCATCAACCTGCTGTAAAATCAGATTTAAAGCCTTCTCATAGTTTTCTATCTCTATTCCAGAACTTATAACCATAACTGACTTGAACCT
>JGI24718J22297_100078_pt1 | contig 21108 bp, 11 predicted proteins | sample YelNatPoosite3B9_FD_22297 | JGI IMG/M metagenome (IMG submission 22297)
CGAACAAGTTCTAAAACATCCTTTCTAAACCCCATTTCATCAGCCTGTGGATGGTCTGGTTCATAGATTCCTGTGTATATTGCTCTTCCCATGTGTTCCAAAAACGAACCATAGATTCTCTTGTCTACTTGCCCGATTACAAACTCCTTATCGTAGATGACTTTTGCTTTTTTCATGTTTCTTTTCATCCTCCCTTAAAGTTTAGTAATGATTTTAAATTTATTTTCGGCATTTATTTTCAAAGAGTCACACCCCGCAAACTTTTTTAAATTCGTATGACTCTTTACAAGCTCTTTATTTTACTTTCTTCCCCCAAACCGCAATTCCTTTGTTGCTAAGACCAGTGAAGACCAAGGTTGGCTTCCAGCTCTCCCAATCCCATGCTGGGATGACCTTGACAGTTTCAACTTCATAAATCTTCTTGGTTTTATCTTTGCACCAGTTTAGTTTTATCGTATTTGGGGAAACAAATGTCCAAAAGTCGCTACTATTTTCAGAATTTATCTTTCCACTCTTAAGAAGAGTAATTTTTACTGGCTCTGACTGGAGATAATCATACGGATCAAGCACTATCCTTTCCCAAATANCCACAACCAAGTCTTTAGACAGAACCTGTTCTTTTTCGCCCGCATATCTCTCAGGTGATACAACAGGCCATCCATCATCTGTCCACAGGATTTTTCGTACATGTAGATAAGGCCAGTTTTTATCCAAAGCTCCTCTTGCATGATGGATTATATAATAATCATTTCCATCTATCAAGATAGAGTTGTGTCCTGGTGCAATCCAACCATCATCATTTTCGAAATGGTAACCGCCCAAAATCTTAGTTCCAACTTCAGAAGGGGGAGATTCAATATCAGTCATAAGTTTGCCATTGTAATCCACATAAGGTCCAGTAATTTTGTCCGACCTTCCAACACGAACATTGTAATCGTTAAACAACGAATCATATGAGACAAAAAGATAATATTTTTTAAATTTTGGATTGTAAATGATATACGGTCCTTCGATTGCATCTTGAACACTCATATCTCTTCTTGCAATAAGCTTTCCAAACCCTTTTTCAGCNGGNTTNCCTGTTTTTTTATCAATCTTGATTATATATATTCCCCCAAAGAAAGAACCATACACAAGCCAGGGTTGACCATTTGCATCAAATGTAAGGCATGGGTCAATTGCGTTGACAACATCACCCTGTTTTGTTTTTATAACCTCACCTTCGTCTTTCCATGGCCCTTCTGGACTTGTAGCTGTGGCTAAACCAATATACGATTGATTCTTTCCAAATTGAGACGCAGCATAATAAAGATAGTATTTACCATTCATCTTTTTTATATCTGGAGCCCAAAGATTTGTTGCCTGGGTCCACTCATAAGCGCCTTTTGGAATACCACCATAAACATAATCTTTTCCATTGAATACATATCCAACAAACTGCCAGTTAATCAAATCTTTTGATTTTCGAATTTGTATTCCTGGTTTTGGCACACCTCCAACTTTTACATCAGTAGAGTATATATAGTACCATCCGTTATCAGCTTTGATAATTGCAGGGTCATGAACATTGTTGACCGTCCACTTCTTCTCATCGTTTATAATTGACAGATCATATAAGGTTACTTTTGGAGGTGCTTTGGGGTAAGTTACTTTAATATTCTTGGTTGACGAAGCGCTAATATCTTTTTTACCTGCTGAGGCAAAGACTAACACATTTACTAAAACAGCTATTACACAAAGAAGAATTAAAAGTCCACCTTTTAAAATCAAATTTTTATTCCCCACACTCATTTTAATCCTCTCCATCACTTTTTCGTCTTAATTCTTAAAACTGTAACCGAATATTTATCAAAAGTATAGTCAAAACTATTACTTATGCCCTTTATTTTCTTTGTTTTGGGAGTTATTAAATTTGGTTGCTCAAAGCTATTCTCATCTTCCAAATTAGAGGATGTTAGTACTATTGCTGTACCTTCTGGGTTAATCTTGTTTTGAGCAATCCCATTTAGATTAATTCTAACTTTTCTATTTGAGGAAGATATATTGACTACTTTTATTATAATGTCACTGTTTGAATCTATTGAAGCATTTGCATAAATGTCTTTGATAATCATGTTGTCAACTACATCATGAATCAATTTTCCATCAAGATAGCATTTAATTCTATTACCATTCAATTCAATTTTGATATCATACCATTTGTTGGGCATAACTGTAACATTTGCTGATTTCCCAACAATATACTTTGTACCATTTACACATCTTTCAATGGCTGTTGTTGTATTTCCCCATCCTCCAATGTTCCACCAATAATAATTGTTTGAATCCTTTAATCCGAATATAATCAAGAATCCTTCAGAACCACTTACTTTTCTTGCCTTAACTTGAATGGTATAATTGCTCCAATTTGAATCTCCAGCAACAGCGTAGCAGTTTTCAGCATTGCTTGTCTGTGAAAATATCCCATTTTCTATATTCCACATTCCTCTTACAATTTGCCATTTGCCATATGAGTCTTTAAAATTATCAGCAAAAAGCGTTCTTTTAGTTTTATTGTCTATAACCTTAAAGTCTTTAAACTCGGCTTCTGTAATCCATGTACCAAGCCCGACCATGCCAGTAATATCTGTTGATTTATTAGATGATGTAGTTTTGAGAGTAATTGGTAATATATATTTTCCCTTATTTTCATTGAAGATTTTTTGAACATAATAATTTGGTGTTGCATAAGCCATTTCATTATTAAACTTAATAAGAGTTGGTTCCCATTGTGTGGCATATTGTTTTGCTAAAAGTGGTGCGTAAGATGCCATCAATACAACATCTGAATTTTTCTCTAAACCCAATAAATAAGCAGCTTCTGCAAGTGCAGCTTCTAAATTATTTCTCCTCCCAAGTCCATGTGCAGCATATTCCCCCACAAATACTTTCGGGCCTTTTCTGTCATATGTTGAGTATCTATCCGTATTCATCAAAAACCATTCGGGTGCCATATAATAATGCTCATCAATTATATCTGCCTTCTTCGTCATTTTAGCCCATGCCCATGCATCATCAAATATCTTTCCACTTGGAGCAGGTCCAGCTGCAAAAATCATCTTTATGTTAGGATATTTCTTTTTGATTGCATCATAGAACTTTTCATATCTGATATAATAATCTGTCCCCCATTGTTCATTTCCTATGGCTATGAATTTCAAGTTAAATGGTTTCGGATGTCCTAACTTAGCTCTCACAGATCCCCATTTTGTGTTTACATCCCCATTTGCAAACTCAATTAAATCTAAAGCATCCTGAATGTATTCATCTAGCTTATTTATATCTACCATATCACCATTTCTTGCTTGACAAGCCATGCCACAGTTTATAACCGGCACAGGTTCTGCACCTATGTCCTCACAAAACTGAAAATACTCATAAAATCCTAAACCAAACGACTGATAGTATCCCCATAAGTTTTCTATTGTTGGACGCTCTGAAATATCACCTATGGTATTCTNCCACCTATATNCGGTTGCCATTGTTCTTCCTTCTACTATGCAACCACCGGGGAATCTTAAAAAAGCTGGCTTNAAATCAGCAATAAGCTTTGCGATATCATATCTTAATCCATTTTTTCTATTCTTCCATGTTTTCTGAGGAAATAGAGATACCATGTCCAAATCTAATATTCCTTCTTTAGCTACTTTTATCACAAGTTGGCCATCTGAAATTGTATTAGCTGCTTTAAAGGTCAGCTCATATTGTTCCCAAACATTTGTTATTCCTTTTATTTCAACCTTTGCCCCTATTTTTCCATTGTCATCTTCAATGGTCGCTATAATGGTATTGATTCTGTTATTTGGAGATCTTGCATATAAAGATAACCTATAGGATTCTCCTGATTTAATAGTTATACCATTGTAACCATAGTTAACTATTTTTACGCCTTTGTCAATTTTATTTACCTGCACTCGAAGGTAATGTGGATTTTTACTGCTAATACTACCTTTGTCCTCTACAGAAAACTCAACTTTATCATTTCCTATTGCGCTTATATCCCAACTTTGAAGACCGTCTGGAAACTCAAATGACCTATTTTGAACAAGCTCTGCATAAAGCCCTCCATCAGCACCTGAGTTTATATCTTCAAAAAAGGCACCATATAAAAGAGGACTGATTTGAATACTTTTTTTACTTGCGTCTATTGTTATAACATCTTGAGGTGTAGTATTTGTGGTTTTTCGCTGTGACGCCATTGACTTCAGTTCCATTGTATATGGTTTAGTAGCGAAAAATATAAAAGGAGTTATTAATAATAAACTCAAATACTTTTTTACTTTTTTGTTTTTCAACATCTTTTTTCCCTCACGGCAACATGAAATAAATAAAATTATCTTCTAATTAAATGTAGCCAGTTAATCAAATATTTCAAGAGGTGCTACCTTTACTTTATCTATAAAAATATTTCTGTTAGTTAAAATTTCTATTACATTTGTCCCTTTTTGAAGGAATACATCAATTCCCTGATGATAAAACAGTTTATCATTTCCAGTATACCTAAATGTGGTGAAGTATTTATTATCTTCATTAATTCTAACTTCAGCAGAGACATCAACTATTTTTGTATTATAAGGGTGTGTTCCCTCTTTAATGTTATTTGAATAATATATAATCAGCCTATAATATCCGTCCTCCTCCACACCCACATTATTCAATATCCAGTAACTACCCTCTGTTGCTTCTACTTTATCTCTGTCTTGATTATTAATATTTGATTCATTGAGCACTTGTATGGTTGTATATATTCTTTTCTCAGCTTCGTAGCAGTGAATATATTTTTCACAATTTTCTTTTCTTTTCAACTGAATATTTTCAATCATTAGTTCCTCTATACTGTTATTGCAACAAAGATATTTGAACTCAATTCTATTTATACCTTCTTCAAGAAAAATACCACTTTTATTTATTCTAAACTTCTCAGTTAAGGGAATATCGTTAACATACACCTTCAAGTTTTTCAAACATTTTCGAATTTCATCACTCTCAACTCCTTGATTGTTTATTTCTATCTCATGGTATCCTGTTTTGTCAACGGAAATGTCAAAGTAAATACTATCTTTAGGTTTCATCTTAATAGCTACGGATCCGTTAACATATATAAACTCTGGTGCACCACTTTTCACTATTGCTTCTCTGACCAAATCTAATCTGACTATATTGTCTTTTTTTTCCTCTCCAACTCTACAAATCTTGATACAGTCAATACTGATATTTGTTTTACTAATATTTGTTAATGTAATTGTGTTATCTCCTTCTTTCAAATCTACTTTTACACTTTCTATATTTACATATCCTTTTGAAATAGTAGGTGAAATCAACAATTTTTCTTTATTACCATTTGTATCTAATAAAATTGTTCCAAATTCATTTGAATGGGTCGAATAATATATTTGCATTTTGCCTTTTCCAGCATTGGAAGATGGACAAGTAAATCTTAGATAGCTTTCTTGTGTTAACAATACCCTCCAGTTTCCAGAACAATAATAATTAGGATCTTTTTCAAGTTGGCCACTAGTGTCTATTTCTTCTGCCTCATAGAGAGTACAATCTCTCATAGAATTATCAAAAACAAACTCTTTCTCATCTATATTATTTAATTCTTCTCTCCCATTATAAGGGTAAACAAGTAAATAGTATGCTTGAGCGGAAAAAGGTTTTAGTATTTTAATTTTTACTTCTCCATTTATCACATTAGTTACGCCATCTCCAACCATATCAGGACACAATAGTTTTCCTTGCTGACCAGACCAGTCTGTAGAATATAATTTTATCTTAACTTTATCGCCAAATAAGTTTGTGTACTTTTTCAGTCCTTTTATACGTAAGTTTATATCTTTATTAGTACCTCCAATTAAAGCTCTTATCTGTCTCTTTTCTCCATCAAATGTGGCTACACATTCACATTCATAATCATTTAATATATCAACTTGAACAGTATTACCCTGCATCTCTGCATACCACTTGTAAACCCACCATGCACCATTAGGTTTGTTATTTTCAACCACCAGGTCATCAAAATTACCTGCAACGTGCCAAAATGCAAGGCAACCATATATTTTTGATTTCTCAAGTTTTGCTATCCATCTAACAAGACTCCCCGGTACTCCTAAGTCAATAGGTCTTCCATATTCATTAATTACAATCTCTTTTTCAGGAATACCAAGTTTTTTTTCTATTTGTTTGTATGTTTTTAAATTCTCTTCCCAATTGACGAAAAATGAATCATTTAGCTCATGCCAGGTTATTACATCTGGAATGCAGTTATGAGATTTACAATAGCTTATAAATTCTTCCATTAAGAAAACATTGTAATTTGCTAAATTGGGACCCCCTATTTTTATTGTTGGTAACTGGCATTTTATTATCTTATAAACATGTCCCCATGCTCTCAAAAATTGATCAAATTTATTTGCAAACCATATTGCATCAGGCTCATTAAAAGGAATTAATACTATGCTTTCTTTATCCTTAAAACTCTTGAATTTTTCAATTATCTGATTGATCTTTTCATAATAATCCTCAAGAGCTACGTTATCATATGGCCATAAAGGATAAATGTCCTGCATATAGACATGTACATATTTTCCACCAGCTTGTTTGAATGTTCTTATTACCTTAAAAGTATCTCCTCCTGGATGCTGCAACCCATCTGGTACTTTTTGTGCAACTATTTGTGGGTGCAATGCTTTTAATATCCTAACATCTGGAGTATTATATTCATTTAATGCATACAGTCCCCCTATTGCACCATGTAGAACTTGGCCCGTTAGAATATTTAAATTTATATCAATGTACGCCACCTTAATCCCACCTTTTATTTTGATCGGTTGGCAAACAAAAGCTACCCGCTCGTAATAATCGTATTAATGTTTTTTCAACTTCTTTTGCAAAACAGGGCATAATAGTTTTTTATTCACTTTCCTAAACGCTTGACAAAGCGCTTCTCTTTCCTTATTCTTTCAACTATGCCTTTAAAATTTTATATTTCAATTTAATTTCCAACAACCGGTTTTTTTATCAATTTAAGTCTTTTTAATTCTTTCGAAAAAAATTCGTCCTTAGTTATCTACCATTATTGGACTGATTTCTATTTTGTCTACTATTAGCTTCTTATCAGTATAGATTTCTATATAATTTGCACCTTTTTCTAAATATATATCAAGGCTTCTTTGGTAATACAATCTATCACAACCCGTATATCTAAAAGTCGTAGAATAGGTGGTACTACCATTTACCTTTATCCTGCCATATATATCAACTATTTTTATGTTATAGGGATGATTCCCTTCAGTTGTATTATTAGCATAATACACTATTAATTTATACAACCCTTTCTTTGGTACTATGATGTTATTAAATTTTATATAACTCTTGGAATCTAAACCAACATTAGTTATATCCTGATTATTACTTGCATTGCTATTAACTCGTCTTACACATTTCCCATACAAATTATTTCCTTTGTCCTCTGCTTCATATTTAGTGATGAAAGAGTCAAATTCTTGAACCCTCTTAACTCTTAAATCTTTTAAAATCAATTTGTTATTTTCTCTGTGTTCAACAGAACTATATTCCACCTCAATTATATTTACACCTTCTTCAAGAAAAACGGCAAAAGTATCCGGCACCTTATTTCCTACTTCATTTACTTGTAAATTGTTGATATAAATCTTTAATATTCCTTTACTTAAATTTTGATTCTTTTCTGTAAAAGATGAATTTACCACTATCGAATAAAAACCTCTTTCAGGAACCACAATACTGAATCTCATTTTATCTCCTGGATTCATAGCAATATAACAATTCTCTTCATAATAATATTGAGGTTTTCCTTCAATAATTTCCCCTTCTATGTCCAAATCAATGGACTCATAATTTTGGTATTTAACTTTTGACTCACAAATCTTTATATTATCTATACTAACTGATTCTTTACTATTATTAACAAATTTAAGTATATTCTCGCCTTTTTTAAAAAACACCTTAATTGTCTTTTTTCCAATGTAACCTTTTGAAATAGTAGGAGGCAATAACAATTTATATTGTTTATTATTATTTACTACCAAAAGAAAGTCTGCAAAATTTCTTGTATGTGTAGAATAGAATACGTTTATTTCATATTCACCTGTTTGGGGAGAGTGAATAACATATTTAAGATAATTGTTTTTCGACAACATAACTCGCCAATTACCTGAGCAAAAATAATTAGGATCTTTTTCTAATGAACCATCTGTCTCTGCTTCTTCTGCTTCATAGAAGTACGATTTTTTATCTCTATTATCATATACAACCCTTCCTTCTCCTACTGGCTCTTTATTTGAAATACTATTAAATGGCGTAATTACCAAATAATATACCTGAGTAGAAATAGGACTAAGGATGTCAATTTTAACTTCATTATTTATTATTTTAGTTACCTCCTCTTTGTGGACCTGAGGAGAAATTAATTCGCCTTGTTGTCCCGACCATTCAGTAGACAATAGCTTAATTTTAACTTTATTTCCATAGATGCTTCTATACTTATCAAATCCTTTTATAAGTAACCTTATATCTTTATCAGTTCCTCCTACCAGAATTCGTATCTGTTCTTTCTCCTTATCAAATGTAGCTAAACATTCCCCATCATTATAACTTTGGGGAAGGGTTGTTTGAACTATTTGTCCACTCATTTCGCTATACCATTTATATAACCACCACGCCCCATTTGGTTTTTGATTTTCTACAACTAAATCATCGAAATTTCCTGCGATGTGCCAAAATGCTAATCCACCGTACGCATGTGCCTTCTCTAATTTTGCTATCCACTTGATTAGCTGACCGGGGACTCCTAAATCTCCCGGTCGTCCATACTCATTAATAATTATTTCCTTTTCTTTTATTCCAAGTCTTTTTTCCGTTCGCCTATAGGTCTTTACATTTTCCTCCCAATTAAAGAAGAAAGAATCATTTAATTCATGCCACGTAATTACATCAGGAATACAAGAGTGTAATTTGGAGTATGTTAAAAATTCTTCCATTAAAAATTCATTATAATTTGCAAAATTAGGACCTCCTATTTTTATATCCGGCAATTCTTGTTTTATTAATTTAAATACATACTCCCATGCTTCTAAAAACTTTGAAAAATTATTATTAAACCATATGGCATCTGGTTCATTAAATGGTATCAATATGAAGAAATTTCTATTGTCGATATTTTTAAACTTACTTATAATTTGTTTTACCTTTTCATAATAATCTTCAATTGGAACATTATCATAAGGCCATAAAGGATATATGTCTTGCATATATACCTGAATAAATTTTCCCCCTGCCTCCTTAAAGGTTTTTGATACTCTAAAAGCATCCCCTCCTGGATGTTGTAATCCATCTGGTGCTTTTTGTGAAATAGTAACTGGCTTAAAAGCTTTTAATATTTTTACATCCGGAGTATCTACTTCATTTAAGGCATAGTGTCCGCCATTTGCACCGTGTTGGATATTTCCATTTAAACAATTTAGATTTATTGTGATCATTTGAATCTCACCTTTGCTTTTTGAGATAGCAAAAGTGAATGCTACAAAAAATATAACACTGACCAACAAACAGATTTTTCTGATAATTTCTTCCTTATACAGATTCTTCCTCTTTATTGTCTTCTTGTTTCTTATATTACTTAACATTAAAATTTGACACCTCTTCATTTTAATATTTTAAAATTTTATCCTTTTATTGCACCAATCATAATTCCTTTTTCAAAATACTTTTGTAGGAATGGATAAAGAATTAGAACTGGCAAAGAGGAAACTATTATCAATGCATATTTTATTGCATCTGCATATCTTTGAGCATAACCACCAGCTTCGCCGCCCATTCCCATACCTTCCTTAAATACTAAATTAGAAATTAAAATATCTCTTAACACTAATTGGAGAGGAACTAAAGTTTTATCCCTGATATAAATTAGACCAGTAAAAAAGTCATTCCAATGTCCGACAATGTAATAAAGCATAATAACTGAAATGACAGGTTTTGAAAGAGGCAAAACTATTCTAAGGAAATATCTGAAATGTGAACATCCATCCAATATCGCTGATTCATACAGTTCTGGTGGTATAGAAGATTCGAAATATGCCCGTGTAATAGTCAAATTAAAAACATTTACAGAAAAAGGAATTATAAATACCCACACTGTATTTTCAAGCCCTAACTGTTTTATTAAAAGATAAGTAGGAATTAACCCACCACTGAAGTACATTGTAAATATGAAATAAAATAGAATAATTCTTCTTGGTGTAAATTCTTTCCTCGACAAAGCATAAGCAGCAGGCAGAGTTAACAGCATATTTACAAAAGTACCTACAACAGTATAAAATATGGTATTTCTATATCCTATCCAAATTCTTTCATCTTCAAATACTTTTTTATAGGCATAAAGACTAAATCCTTTTGGATACAAAGTGACCTGCCCCAGCGCTACTAAATTGGCGTCACTTACAGATGCAATAACAACAAAATATAAGGGGTAAGCAATAACAATAAATATTAATGCACAACATGTATAAACAATTACATCAAATATGAAATCACTTGCTGAGATACCTTTAAAACTTAGTCCTTTCATCTCTTATCTCTCCTTTTTTAAGACTCCACAAGCATCTAATTTTCTTCTTATAAAGCAGTCGCTCTCTTTAGCAACTAACATCTTACCATAGACTCATTCCTGTAGTCCGTCGGGCAATCTGGTTTGCAATTGTTAACAAAGTGAAATTTATCACAGTATTGAATAAACCAATAGCTGTAGCGTAACTAAATTGAGCACTTAGCAATCCCATTTTATAGGTATAGGTAGAGATTACTTCAGATACACTAATATTTAACCCATTTTGCATGAGAAAAACTTTTTCAAATCCTACTGATAATACTCCGCCCATACTTAATATCAAAAGTACCACCATTGTAGGTACCAGAGCAGGAATCTCTATATACCTTACCATATGCCATTTTGTTCCGCCGTCAACTTTGCAAGCATCATACAATTCAACATCAACACTTGACAAGGCAGCCAGATAAATAATACTATTCCACCCAGCATGTTGCCAAACATCCGAAAGAACATATACTGGAACGAACGCTGCAGGGTCTCCCATTAAATTTATTTCTCCTAACCCCAATAATTTTATCATTTTACCAATAATCCCACTATTGGGCGATAAAAGCACAATTAATAGTCCTACCATGACAGGAGTAGAAATAAAGTGGGGTAAATAAACAGTTGTTTGCAGTCCTCTTTTAATCAATTGATTTCTAATTTGGTTTATTAACAATGCTAATATTATAGGAACTGGAAAACCAACAATTATAGATGTTACACTAATTACAAATGTGTTGCGCATTAGATCCCAGAAAGAGTAAGATTCTATAAATTGTTTAAAGTATTTTAGACCCACCCACTCTCCACCGAATATTCCTTTACTGTAGTCAAATTCACGAAAAGCAAGTTGAATGCCATACATTGGGATATAGTGAAAAATAAAAACTTCTATAACAGCTGGAAGTAATAACAACCATAACTGATAATCACGACGCAGATAATATAAAATGCTTCTTTTTCTTTTCCTTTCTTCAAAAGACATATCTAAAATCCTCCTTGTTGCACTTTAACTCTTATTTATGTAATACTTACATATATTCTTAAGTTTGTTATTACATAGTATTTACAGAAATAATTCAGTCAGAGGGCCTTATGCGTTTTGTATTTCTGACTTTTTATTTTTTCGCATAAGACCCTCATTATAAGTTAATACTATCTTACTTTTAGAATATTTGGATATTTCTTCATAAATTCGTCATAAGCTTTTTGCATGATTTGAGTATAACGTGGTAGCCCTGCTTTTTCCAATTGCTTTAAATATTGTTGCCAGCCTTTTTCTACTCCACCCTTGCTTATCCAATTAGAATAATATGACCATAGTATGTTATCTATGTTGGGCCACAATAAAGACATTTCATTTAAATCAGCTTGACTAAATTTGATGAATACACCGGGCCATACTTGTTTATTTACATTTATCTTATCTAAGTAAGGTTTATAAACTTGATCATATTTTGCAAGAGCTTGCATATCAGATCCCAGCGTCACTTTCATTGTATCTGAAATATACATTGGTCCTGCATCAGCTAAAGTAGTTGTCCATTTCCATGTACCCGGATCCATATTAGGATCTTTCGGTGGCAGAATAGTATAACTACCATCTGGATTCTTTTTGATATTGTCTCCAATTGGTCCAAAAAGAACTTGTAATCCATTTTCAGGATTGTAGAATTGATCCATGAATTTCATCGCTTGAGCTTTATACTTGCATTTTGATGTCATGGCTATATAGTTTGCACCATAATTTAATCCAAAGTAGTTAAAATCCCAATACATAGGCCCTTTATAGTTTTTATTAGGTTTAAGCGGAGGAATAGTGATATATTGAGGAGCCCATTTCGGTCCAAATCTATCGTACGGTTCCCATCCAAATGTAAAACCTACTAATGGAACTTTATCTGTGCCTCTTCCTAATGCTTGGAATTTTGTATAATCTTGTGTAAAGACTTCTGGATTAATCAACTTTTCTTTATAACACTTATTTAAAAATGTAACTAATTCTTTATATCGTGGATCAGTGAAATAATTTTTCACTTTCCCATTATCTACCCACCAACCACTTCCATCTCCAAATGATGCTACTATTCCATAACCACTCAAGAGAACAGTAACATTAAATCCGCCTCTTCCTGGTGCCCAATCCATAGGAATTTCATCCGCTTTACCGTTTCCATTGGGATCTTTAGTTTTAAAAGCTTGCAAAACATTATATAATTCATCCCAGGTAGTGGGCACTTTAAGACCAAGTTTATCTAACCATACCTTATTTATCATCATTCTAATCATATTTTTTGGCCAAAAACGCTGATACTTTGGCAATGCATATATGTGCCCATCTGGCTCTGTAGCTAACACTTTTAACTCTGGATGTTCTTTAAACATCTTTTGAACATTAGGAGCGTATTTAGGTATTAATTCGTCCAACGTTTGATATAAACCTTTATACTTCACAAAATCTTCACTTGTTATAGTGCTCCACCATCCACTGATAAATATATCAGGGACATCTCCACTTGCAAGAACTGTTTGTTTCTTCTCGTAGAAATTTGCCCGATACTGCTCCCATTTTATTGTCACACCTGCCGCGTCGGCCATTTTCTTTAAATGAGGCATTTTTGTAACATCTTGAGTAAGTGGATGGGTAACTACAATTACTCTTAAAGTAGGTTTATTAGTCGCTTTAACACCATCTGTCTTAAAAACCAAAACTCCGAAAAGCGAGACAATCAACGAAATAATTAATGCCATACTAAGGATTTTTCTTAGGAATTTTTGCTTTTTCATCCCAAATTCCTCCTTTTTTAGATTTTTTTGAAACAATTTTACGAAAGGAATAATTTAAAATTCCTTCTTCTGTTCTTCACATCTTTATCACCTTCTTTATTTTAGTTATTTCTAAAATAATTTAGCTTTATTGTCATTTCTATTTATTATTATAATCATACTTTATAAATATGTCAATATTTTTTCAATAAAATTAGTTGAGATTGAATAGACATCAAACATCTGCAGAGTTAAATTTTAATTTTATATAAAATGTTTTATATAATAGCTAATTTCTCAATCTTAGTCTTCAGAGGCTTTTAACCTCTTAATCAAATAAAAAGATTTTAAAGATTTAAAGTCAAAGAATAACTTTACCTCTTAAATGTATTGAACATTATAACATAAACGGAATTTTTTATAATATTATTAAGTTTGTTGGAATGAAAATTTTTGTAACAACAAGTTTTTAGTGACAATATGAAATCACTGCAGATAAGATGAAATTTATTTAGAGACTTTAACCAGAATTTTTTCTATACACAATAGTTTATTTGGTAATGATGTATAATGCTATAACTATATCTTCATTAATGATAAGTACCTTCTAACTTTTCCTTTCGTACTAATTTGATTCTTTAAGTAAATTATTTAATTTAAAGACTTTGTTTAATTAGAAATAATTTCCTAAAATTATTTTTTCTCTCACTTGTACTTTTGTCTCAACAATAACAAATCTACTTTTTTTTTAAATTGTCTGAGTAGTTTAGTGCAAGATAAAACTCATTTCTTCTGAAATTCCATTTATAAAACTGGAATTCTCGAAGAACATTGGTTACAAAAAATAGACTTAGATTTTGAGAAAGCTTCTCAAAATAGAAAAGAAAGTTCTTATTTGTTCTAACTCTTTTTAAGGACTAAATACAAAAATGTATCATTTTGGTATACATAGCGAGATATTGTATGGAAAGGAAACAAAGCATAACTGATAGGAACCATATTGATAAGTAGACTTAACAGGAACAATGATTGTAGAGAGTTCGTCAGTAATTATAAACACTTTTTGAAATACCTATATCTATTCGGTTTTATTTTCTTTACTAACAAGCGTCGAATAAAAAATATATTGGACTTTCTGAATCAATACTGAAATCAACGAGAAAAATTAAAGTTTTGAATATTTTGTATTTGTGGATTTTTTGAGTAACCACAAGTAACTTATAACATAGGATAGGGTTAACGAAAGAATTGTCAATCTTTTGTAGTGTTTAGGTCTTTCGGTAGTTGAAATATTATAAAAATATCTAAAAGATTGCAACGAATAATAAAACATATTATGATAAAATTCAGGTAAAGTTCCGAGAGTCTAAGACAAATATATAACTATTTTAAAGTAAGGCAATAAGAATCACAATTTATAAAAGTTTGAAACAAAATGATGTTTAAAAACTCACCAGTGTCATTTATTTAGAATATTAAAATAATATTTGCGTACTAAGAAATACATTTTTGATAAATTTCTATTTTATGGATTATTTTGGTAAAAACTAATCAATTTTTTATAAAGCAATGACAAATATTGTTAGGAAATTAAATGAATATAATGTTAAATTGAATAAATCTCAAAAAATATCAGCTGATTTTATCTGAAACCAAACTAAATTCTATAATGGAATTACTTAGCTTGTATTAATATGAATTGAAGAAAAAGCATTTCTGTATTCTGAAGGAGTCATTTTTTCATATTTTTTGAAAACCTTCATAAAGTATTTCTCATCTTTAAAGCCGCAAGAAAAGGCAATTTCTTTTATAGAAAGAGGAGTTGTAAGTAACAGCTTTTTTGCTTTTTGTAATCTTGAATTGATTATAAATTGTTTAAATCCCATTCCAAAATGTTTTTTTAAAAGCCTTGAAATGTAAAAAGGATTATAATTGAACCTATTAGCATAATCTTTTAAGTTAAGTGGTCTATTGCTATTTGCTCTGATAAATTCTAATAAATATTTTATTTTGGCGTCTTCAAACTCTTCATATCCTTTTGCAATAAATTTTTCAGCTTGATAAGAAAGTTCAATTAAAAGAGCTGACAACAAATAATTACATATTTTATGGGATACATCAAAATTTCTCCCATAATTTATTATTGACCTCAATAAAAGTATAACTTTGTCTAATTCATAACACCGAAAATACGAAGGAAGAATAAAAACATTATCGTTATTATTGGCAAAAAAATTAGGAGGAAAATTGTCGTGATTAATAATTTGCCAACTATCACACTTAAAATGACACCATAAATAACTACCAACATTTTCATTAACCAAGTACCCTGTATGAAAAAGTCCGGGAATAAGTATTATAACATCACCTTCTGATAATACATATTTCTCCTTTTCTTGTTGCAAATATATTTTTCCTTCCAATCCTACTATCAATACAAATGTATCAATTATTCTTGCAGGATGTATCCAACCATTACTTACAACTGTTTGTCCACTTGAAAAATATTCAACTGGTTTATTCAATCGTAAACTTATAAGCATTATACCTACCTCTTTCTTTTCAAAAAACTCAATTTAAATTCTTCATTTGAAATTTCTCTATTAAATAAAAATATCACTTTTTCTATTCGTTCGTCAATTTAATTTTCTTTCTCAATTATGAATCATCATCCTTCCTTTAAACCAGTTAAAGTTATCCCTTTCACAAACATATCTTGAGCCAACAAATAGACAATTATTGTAGGTATCAACGCTATAAATGTTCCAGCCATTAGCGCAGGCCAATCCGTAGAATACATTCCCTGCATAGAAGCCAACCCTAATGTTATAGTCATTTTAGACTGAGTATTAATGTAAATCAAAGGCCCAAGAAAATCATTCCATGTTCCCATAAACGTAAATACTCCTAATGTAGTTAAAGCGGGTTTAGATAATGGCACAAAAATTCTTATAAATATTCCAAACGGTGTACATCCATCTATTTTTGCAGATTCTTCCAATTCACGAGGAATGGTTAAGAAAAATTGTCTCATTAAGAAGGTTCCAAAAGCCGAAACTAAAGCCGGTAAGATTAATGACCAATGAGTATCTACCAAATTATAATATTTCATTACTAAAAAGTTGGGAATAGTTGTTACTTGAGAAGGAATCATCATTGTAGCCAAATAACAGGCGAATAAAGCTTCTCTAAATCTAAATTTCAGTCTTGCAAAAGCATATCCAGCCATTGAGCTAGTTATTAATTGAGAACATGTAACTATAATAGATATTTTTAAGCTATTTATAAAATATAACCAAAAAGGAAATCTCTCGCTAATTCTTGCATAATTCTGCCACACTATTCTGCTTCCTATTAACTTTGGAGGAAATTCAAAGACTTCATTTATAGGTTTTAACGAAGTTGAGATCATCCACACAAAAGGCAATAACATTGTAAAAGCACCGACTGATAAAATAATATGAGCAAACAATTTTTTGTATATTATTTTCTTTTTCACTACTGTTCACTCCCAATAATTCCTATATTTTTTTTGAATAATCAAATATCATAAATGACCCATTTACGCTGAAAGATAAATTGAATTAAGGTAATTATGAAAATCACAAAGAACAAGATATAAGCTTGCGCACACGCATACCCCATTTTAAAATATTGAAAAGCATTCTGGTAAATATAATGAACCAATACCGAGGTAGATCTTCCTGGACCACCACCAGTCATCAAATAAACAGCATCGAATACTTGAAAAGAACCTATGAAACCCATTACTACCACGAAAAAAGTAGTAGAAGACAATAAAGGTATAGTTATTTTGGTAAATTTTACCCACCCGGATGCACCTTCAATATCTGCAGCTTCATAGTAGGAATCTGATATTCCTTGTAATCCTGCTAAAAAGATTAACATATTAAATCCTAAATTCTTCCATACACTTGTTATTATAATGGCAGGCATAGCTAAATATTTATTGGTAAGCCAATCTGGCCCTTTTATCCCGAATAAACTTAATAGGTAATTTATAAGACCAAACTCAGAGTTATATAACCACTGCCATACTATGGCTACTGCTACCATAGGAGATATAACAGGCAAAAAATATATAGTTCTATAGATCTTTATTCCTTTTATTTTCATATTCAAAGCCACTGCTAATAAAAGAGATAATATGGTGCTTAAAGGAACATAAACAATACTATAGTAACACGTGTTCACAAATACTTGTCTAAAAATATGATCATTTAATAAATTAATGTAGTTCTTTATTCCTACCCATTTTATTGGACTCAAAATATCATACTCAGTAAAACTTAAGATAAATGATGCTATTACTGGAAATATAGTAAAACATAAGAAACCAATTAAATTAGGAGTTAACAAAATTAAAGCCCAAAAACTATCTTTATATGTAATTTTATGTACATTCTGAATTGTACGTAGATTTGTCTTCAAATTTTTAACCTCCTTCATTTCTACTTTTCTCAATAATCTACTTTAAAATTTATACCTCCGCCCTACTTTAATTTAAGTAGGGCGGATAATATACATTATTTAAAGCTATTAACGTTTTACTAACTCAGCATTAGCTCTTTTTTCCATATCACTTAATGTTTTCTGCAAATCTTTGCCGCTTTCAAAATAATTCTGCAATTCTTCTGTCCAAATGTCATAAACTTTTGAAGTAGTCAGCATTGCAAATGGAAAATATTCAGACTTTAAGAAATATTCAATCATGGGCTTGAAATTATCCCATGGACCATATACTCTTTCATTGAACCATTTCTTTTTACCTTCTTCTGTATATAAAGATTTTCTATCAGGCAACCATAAACCCTCTTTAACATTTTGACATTGATACTCATCAGAAGATAAAAAGCTTATCAATTTCCACGCTTCTTGAGGATATTTTGTCTTCGCCCATGCACTATGCATATGAGCCTGCACATGTGTTACACACTTCTTAAATTTTGGAAGAACGGCCATTCCTACTTCAAAATTCATATTCGACAATTCTTGTAAAGCCCATGAACCATCCACTAACATTGCTACTTTACCCGTTTGCAACATTTGAGCTGCCCTCATACCAATTCTTTCCAATGTTATTGCATCTGGAGCAGCCCCATCAACTTTTCGTAATTCTAAAACTTTTTGTAGAACTTCTGCGGTTTCCTTATTATTAACTGTCATTTTAGTATAATTACTATTAAATAATTTTCCACCGTTACTAAGAACAAGCGCTGTTAGCATATAGGGATTTTCTAGGCCATATACGCCGTATTGGATAACTTTACCATTTTGTTTGATAGTTAATTTCTTGGCAACATTTCTAAACTGTTCCCATGTCCATGCTTTATTTGGATCAGTTGGTGGAAAAGCAATCTTAGCTTTTTTGAAAACGTCTTTATTATAAAACAATACTGGTCCAACTATACAACTTATAACACCATAATAACGTCCATTGACCTTCATTAGTTGAACCGTAGCAGGTAAAAAGTCATTTTCTTTATATTCCTTCTTAAAATAATCGGTAATATCAAGGAGTTGCTTTTTTAAAGCCAAAGTTCTATAAAGTCCACTATCAGTATAACAAAAGAACACATCTGGAGCGGCATTACCTGCTAACATTGTTAGTAACTTGGATGCATAGTTACTACCCGGCACTACTGTATACTCTACTTTTATGTTTGGATTTCTTTTCATAAAAATACTTAATCCGTTTTTGACACTTTTAGTTTCTAATGGACTTGCTTCCCAACCCATAAACTTGAGAGTTACCACTTTTTGATTAGCTTTTGGTAATACTTTTTCATTAATATTCAGAAGCAATAACAATCCAATTAAGATAATACTTAACATCTTGATTGCCCTACACATTTTTTGTTCCTCCTTATTTACTTAACATTTTAAATACTGATAGTATTTAGCATACAAAGAAATATTTCTATTTCATGGTTTTCTCGCCTCCTTTCATTAAATATGGAGATTTACTGTTTTTTTCAATATCAATTTGTGATTAATTAATAATGAAAAAATCTCATTCCGTATTTCCATTATTTTACCTTCAACCATGTTTTCATCTCACCAGTTCCCCTATTGGCCCAGGCATAATAAGGAATGAGCTTTATTTTTGCTGGTACAAACCTTGGCTTATAGCTCTTGTAAAGATCTTCTCTAAAATCATCTTCTGCCATCCTAAAGCCATCAACTTCAACTGTGTACAAACCTCCTAAAATATTGCTATTGAATTTTAACTTGCATTTGCTATTTACATCAACAAAAACTAAATGCAAATTCTTGCCATTGTCTGCTTCTTCTGCACAAAATACAATGGGGCCTTTCACAACTGCCACTTTGCCTACATTACTCCTCACCTGCGTGTGCGAACTTACCATCTTAATCTCGGTTGGAATCTTTAATACAACTTGGTCACTTTCTCTCCACAACCTCTCAATGCAAACATAGCCGCTGGACAGTTTTTTAATTTCTTCTTTCTTCCCATTTATGAGAACCTCATAGTTTTCACACCAACTTGGAATCCTAAGATAAAGCTTAAATTTTGCTTCTTTTGAAGGTTTTAATTCCATCTTGACTATGTCTTCAAAAGGATAATTTGACTCTTGCTGGAGCAAAATTTTTACACCGTTTACTTCAACTTGAACACTGCTTCCAATGTATAAATTCACGTAAATACTCTCATGATTATAGTTATAAATATATCTTCCCAATGATGCCAAAAGCCTTGCAACATTTGGTGGACAGCACGCACACCCAAACCACGGCTGGCGCTCAGGTTTTACATGGTGTCTGTCAAACCTCTTTTCCACTTCTTTCGGATATACCTCAAGAGGGTTCACATAAAAATACTTTTTACCATCCTGCGACATAGAACCAATAACGGTGTTATAAAGAGCCCTTTCTACTGCATCGTAATACTTAGCATGTGGCTCTATTCTGTTTAAGCGATGTGCAAAAAAGATAAGACCTACAGATGCACAGCTCTCAGCATACGCTGCATCATTTGGCAAATCATACTCAAATGTAAATGCCTCACCATGAGCAGATGAACCAATTGCACCAGTGATATACATTTTCCTCTTGACTATGTCATCAAAGAGAGTCTTGCACACATCAAAAAGCTCTTTATCCTGTGTATATGCTGCAACATCTGCTGCCCCAGAATAAAGATAAACTGCTCTGACTGCATGACCAACAGCCTCTTTCTGCTGCCGCAAAGGTTTGTGAGCCTGCAAATACTCTCTGCCAAGACTTTTGAACCCTTGCCAATGCTCTTTTCTACCTCTTTTCTCCCATTCGATGTCAAAGTAATACGGCTCTTGACCTCTTTCATCAACAAAAAACCTTGCAAGTTCTAAATACTTTCTGTCCCCCGTCACTTCATAGAGCTTTACAAGCGCAAGTTCAATCTCTGGATGACCATCATACCCAGGGATTTTACCTTCTTCTTTGCCAAAAATGCTGTATATGTGGTCTGCAAGCTTTTTTACAATCTCCAAAAGGCTTGTTTTGCCAGTTGCCAGAAAATGTGCAACACCGGCTTCTATCATGTGCCCCGCAGTGTAAAGCTCATGACACTCTTCCAAATTGGTCCACCTTTTACCCTTTTCTTTGATGGTAAAATATGTATTGAGGTATCCATCTTCCCACTGAGC
>JGI24718J22297_100090_pt1 | contig 19375 bp, 13 predicted proteins | sample YelNatPoosite3B9_FD_22297 | JGI IMG/M metagenome (IMG submission 22297)
TTTGAAGATTTTCCAGACCCATATTTGAAAGAAAATAAAGAAGAAAATAGACCAAATTACTATTGTTTTAAAAGTGAAAACGATGAAATATTTTGGATGATACCAGTTAGTTCAAAAATAGAAAAATACAAAAAGATTGTTGAATATTATGAATCTCACGGTCGCAAATGTATAAAGGTATTTATTATTGAGATTGCAGGAAGAGAAATGGCTCTTCTAATTCAAGATATGTTTTCTGTAACTGAAGAATACATCGTTCATGAATTAACCGTTAAAAATATCCCTTTAAAACTTCTCGATACTTCTCAAATAAAAGCAATTGAAAAATGAGCTAAAAAGTATTGGCACTATCAAGACAAGGGAAAAAGCTTTTGAAAACTCAGCCAAATGTTTTAGAGATTGAAAAAGCATTAAAACAGAAACTCCTCAACAAAGAAAGGGGCGGTGGCAAAGGAAATTTAGGCCTTTGCTCGTATGCCGCCCCTTCCAAAATCTATTCTAAAAGGAGGAGTCCCTTTTTGGCATCATTTGTTCTTTTCTCGTTAACCTTTCTACTTAATATTTAACCCAAAATTTTTTAAAAGAGTATAAAGAAATGTTTAAAAATTTGTAAACAATCTTTTAATAGCTTGTTGAATAAAACAAATTAACAGAAAAGGCAAACAATAGATATAGATAAAAAGCCATCCTCCTTAAGGTAAAACTTATAAAAGGCAAAAACAAAAATTTTTAAATCCCTGTTCAAGACCAAGAGGATGGAGCGAACAAGGAGCAGAAGTGATGGTAAAGTTATTGAGCTTGAAGTATAATGGTGTAAACTTGAAAGAAGCATATTTAAAAGAGATTTGTAGCAAGGAAGAGAAAGAAGAAAAAATATTGAAAGAAATTGTGAGAAAGAATGTTAAGAAGATAAAGAAACAGATTGAGGAGACGAGGAATAATGTGCCAATTTTAGCAAGAGGAAAAGTTGATTTGACGTTTAGAGTATTAAAAGCCTTAAGTACTGGAAATTTCTTAAATGCAGTCGTATTTTAATAAAAAATTTCCCTACAAACTCTTGACACTATCCTCTTTATACCCCAATTTGCAATGTAAATTAAAGTGTGCTAAAATCTTTTTTGCACCTTTTATATAATGCTGCCCGGGTCGCAGCAATTCTGGTTAACAAAACAAGGGAGGTTTTAAAAAAATGCAGTCGCCAAATTCAAATGACAAATACCAGCAGAGAAGATTTGACATCTATGGCTATGAAAAGATAGACACCGACGTCTTAGAAGCAATTGACTATGAATACCCAGAAAAAAATACAGTTGTTGAGTATATCACAGACGAGTTTTCATCAGTTTGTCCATGGACAGGTCTTCCTGACACAGCCCGCCTTACAATAAGGTATATACCCAACAAGAAGCTTGTTGAGCTAAAATCATTAAAATATTACCTGACATCATTTAGAAATGTTGGAATTTTGCAAGAACATGCTGTAAATAGGATTTTAGACGACCTTGTAAAATTGCTTGAGCCAAAGTTCATGGAAGTGATTGGAGAGTTTCACGAACGTGGTGGTATTTCAACAAGAGTTGTGGCAAGGTACGAAAAGTAAGTCCATACCTTGCCACCTTATTTTTTTAAGTTATATTTCTCCAAAAATTTCGTCGGTTGAAATCTCAAAGCCAGAGAGAAAAGATGATCTAATAATAGCAGGATGGAAAAATATACTGCTTATATCGAATCGATCTTCTTTTGCTTTCACAAAGACAGCAACGCTCTTTTCCTGCGGATTTACAATCCAATACTCTTTTGTACCATATCTTTCATAAAGTTTGAGTTTTATAAGATAATCCCTTGCTGATGTATTTGGAGAGGCAACCTCTACAACAAATTCCGGCGCTCCCACTATGCCTTTTTGGTCAATCTTAGATTTGTCACAAACTACAAACACATCTGGCTGGACTACGTTTTTTATATTTCTATCTTCACTTCCTTTTGGTGCAAGCCTTACATCGACAGGTGAAATAAAAGGCACACATTCTTTACCCTGCAGAAAAATCCTTAGTTTATGATAAATGTTCCCACACACATGCTGATGAAAAACTGAGGGAGAAGGTGCTAAGTTATATAACCTGCCTTCAATAATTTCATATCGTCCTTCATCTTCTAATTTTTGATACTTTTCATAATCATACTCAATCGAAATAAATTCTTCCATTTCAAAAAAAACACCTTGGCAATACATTTTCTATGTCTTTAATTATATCCTAAAAACCTCTTTAAAACCAGCTTCCTTTTTATTCACTTTCCAAAATCAAATTCACAACAAATTGTAGATTGTCAAGCTTAAAGATTGAAAAGTTGTCCCAAAAGATGCAGCTTCCACAGACAATCAATTTGCTTCCATTTTCAAAACTCTTCTGTGCAATCAAAATGGGTGCCTTCTCACCTGAATCAGAAACCGCAGTGTNTCGTCCTTTCAATATGACTTCTACACCATCTGAAAGAGAAAGNGGAGCTGAGTATGGAAACACAACCTCTTTTACATTTGATGCGTATTTTTTGATATTGTCTGTTGTTATAATCAAGCTGTCATCTTCTAAGTGGCAGCACTCATCNTTAACTCCCTCTGGCAAGACAGTTATTCCAAAATCTTGAGTTATAGCATTGCANACATCAAAAACTCCGTCCTTACCCCTGAAATGAGCTGTGAAGATAATTTTCTTATTCTCTTCATTCAACACTTTTTGTATTGTTATTTTCTCCTCAACACTGAACGGATTTTCAGGATAGTTAAAGATAATGACATCGTACTCAAAAAGCCTATCAAAATCNTCTACTTCCTCAATCAATACCCCTCTTTTTGTAAGTTCCCTATAAAGCCCTGAAAAATAATACCCGTCAGACAGCAAAAACTCTTGGTGTGTCGCACTCCACGCAACCTTCATCCTTCCTTTATCACCCGCAAATTTATGTTTATTTTTATACAATAACTTTACATAATTAATTTTATCTTTTTACCTTGCCTTGTCAAAGACCCAAAAGTGCTAAAATTCATCAATTTTCAAAGTATATATTTTGAGCAAAAAGTGATATCATATAGTTTGGAGACTCTCAAACTGAACCATAACACACAAAAGAGGTGGTCATACGGTATGGAGCGTACAGATGAGCAAAAGATTAACAAAAATATCCTCATTGCAACAACAACTTCTTCATTTTTAGTTCCTTTTATGTCAAGTGCAATTAACATCGCCGCACCTGACATTGCTAAGAAATTCAACTTGGTTGCAGAAAACCTGAATCTTGTTATTACCATTTTCTTGCTATTTTCAGCTGCTTTTATTCTACCAATGGGAAAGCTATCGGATACATTTGACCGTACAAAGATATTTATAACAGGTCTTATTTCATTTACTATTTCAACACTCATGTGTGCTATAGCACCAAATATAACCGTGCTTTTTATATTTCGCGCACTGCAAGGTTTTTTCTCGGCTTTTGTATTTGTTACATCAATTGCAATCTTGATTGAAAATCACTCGCCAAAAATAAGAGGCAGGCTCCTTGGAATAAACACAGCAACAGTCTATCTTGGAACCTCAATAGGACCTTTTTTGGGCGGAATTTTAGTCCGGCTTTTTGGCTTTAGAAGTATATTCTTATTTGCGTTTTTGGTAGGCTTTGTTGCATCATTTATCAGTCTTTTCTTACTAAAAAAAGAAATTAAAGTACAGCAACATACTTCTTTAGCAGAAAGTCTTAAAAATCTTGATAAAATTGGAGCAATTTTTTCAATTGTAGGACTTTTTTTGTTAATCTACGGTGCATCAACTTTTGAGCTTGGTAAAACACCAAAAGCGCTGTTTTTCTTGGGAGGTGTCCTTCTCATACTATTTGTAGTATTTGAGCTTGCTACTCAAAATCCTTTGCTTGATGTAAAGCTGTTTGTAAAAATTCCACAGTTTGGTTTTTCTAACTTGGCAGCACTTATAAACTACAGCTGCACATTCTCTGCCTCATACCTTCTTTCGCTATATCTTCAGATTGTAAAAGCTTTGCCTGCGCAGCTTGTTGGAAGTATTTTGATTTTGCAGCCAATCTCTCAGGTTATAACATCGCTAATTTCAGGAAGGGCATCAGAAAAGATTGAACCAAGAAAGCTTGCAACGGCAGGAATGGTTCTTACCACAGCAGGGCTTTTTATCTTTTCCCTGTTCTCAAGTAAGACAAATATAGTCCTTGTTATAACAAACCTAATTATCATGGGTGTTGGTTTTGGACTTTTCTCATCACCAAATACCAATGTTGTGATGAGCTCTGTACCACAGTCTCTTTACGGTGCAGCATCATCTACAATATCCGTCATGAGAGTAATGGGCCAAGCATTTTCAATGGCAATTGTCTCTTTTATATTCTCTTTATACTTAAAAGGTGCAAAACTTTCTCATGAAAACTATCTAATGATTTTAAAGAGCATGAAGATAAGCTTTTTTGTATTTTCTGTTCTCTCTATTGTTGGAATTGTTGCGTCAATAAAGAGAGGAAATATATATAATCAAGGAAATTCAGATTAAAACAAAAAAGGGGGTGCCTCTTTTGACATCCGCGGCAACCCCTTTTATTTTAAAACCTTGATATCTGTCACAACAGGGTTTGAGTTTGGGTCTTGAGGATTTGTTTTAAATGTAACTTCAACATCTGTATTCTCATCAAGATAAGAAATCTTGCTCGATACAGCTGTTATTTGAAGCACAACATGTTTTTGGTCAAACAAGAACTCAGCAAAGTTATTGTCAGCAAGACCTATATATTTTCCTTTGAGTGTGACACTTTCTGGAATACTCATATTTATTATCTTTGGATTCCCGCCACTTTGTGGCAGTTCAAATTCAAGCTCTAAAATCATGCCCGGCTGGAGATTGTATTTTTGGATGTCTGCTGTATCGATTTCAAATGTTTTATAGTCAAAATTGGTATTCAAAAGATTAACTTCTATGGAGTGTGCATCAGTTCCACCTACAAACCTGCCATATGCCTTGTAAGTTTTTGGCTTTGGTGTGCTGGTACTTTCTTGTTCTTGCTGTGGATTTTGCTGGAAATTTGAAGTTTGTGGTAAATTGCTACCAGATGTTCTGCTGCCCCCACTTTGAGCTTGCTGCTGGGATGAGGTTGTGGCCGGCACTGGCTGTTTTTTAGTTATGTTGTGTGATGAGATATAATACCCTGCACCAATTCCTATTACAAGCCCCAAAGCAATTCCTATTATAAATCCTAAAAGCCATTTTTTGTTTGTGCTACTTTTCTTTATTCTCATGCTTTTTAAAATCTCCTTTTTGAAATACCAGAACTATAAGCTTTTCTTTCTTAATATAGTTTATAGTCAAAAGTTTATACTATAAAGTAGCCAAAATCAATGGAATTTAATTATAAACAGCATTTTTGAACTTATAATGCCTGCTTTGACCAAAACCTTGCCCTACTTTTCTCCCAAGCGAAATAATTATTGATTCAATACATCCTCTGCATTTTGTTGCATCTTCATTTATACAAATTTTCCCAGGGTATAACTCATATTTTAGCTTGTACCTCAGGTCATTTACGTTTGGCATGACAATGTTAGCTCCGCATTTTAAACCCTTTTGACGCCCCAGAGGGTCCAATGTCCCAAGAGCAGTTGTTGCAGGAATGTTGCTATCTGGCATCAAAAGTCTCAATATCGAAATACACTTTAATGTCAGATCAACAGACCCAGCCTCTGCGTCTTTAAGTGGGGTGTGCGGGTGTGGAATAAAAGGCCCAATTCCTATCATGTCGCTATCCAGCTCATATACAAGCAGGATGTCATCTGCCAAATCATCTATTGTCTGGCCAGGCAGACCAATCAAAAACCCTGTTCCAAGCTCATAGCCCAAACTTTTTATCCACCTTAAGCACTTTATTCTGTTTTCAAAACTCATNCCGGGATGATATTTTTGATAAAGCTCTCTGTTTGATGTCTCAAACCTCATCAAATACCTGTCAGCTCCAGCTTCCCTGAAGGCTTTGTACTCTTCATATGACCTTTCACCAATGCTAAGCGTTATTGCGACATCTACTTCTTCTTTTATTTTCTTTATAATACTGCAAACTCTATCTTTTGTATAATATGGGTCTTCACCAGACTGGAGCACAACTGTCCTGTAACCCATATTGTATGCTCTTTTTGCCACCTCAACTATCTCATCCTCTTGCATCCTATACCTTTCAGCTTCAATATTGCTGCGCCTAAGGCCACAGTAAAAACAGTCGTTTTTGCAGTAGCTTGAAAATTCTATGAGTCCTCTTAAATATACATCATCACCAACATATTCTTTCCGTACCCTGTCTGCATATGCAAACAAAAGCTCTTTTTCTTCACCTTCGCTATTTAGCAAAAACTTTATCTCATCTTTTGTAAGATGGTGCTCATTGTAGGCTTTGTCTAAAATCTCTTTTATCTTCATTTTTTCTTCTCTCATCTTTTCTTCTCCTCACAAAAATTCAGTATCTCTATCAGTTTAAAAGGATATTCAATTTCATTATACTATATCATAAGTTAATTATAAAGAAAAGGAAGTTGTCAAGGGGTTATGTATAAACTCAGCAAAACGGTATAGTTATTGATTTTTGTGGTATAATTGAATAAAAGGAGGTCTTCAGATGGCTATNGAAATCAGAAAAAGCAAAAATTCTAAAAAAGCAAGTAATCAGTCTCCCTTTAGAATCTTTATAAAAAGCTTTTTAAGAACTCTTTTAATTTTGATCATTGCAAGTGNCGTGGTTGCAATTGGCGCTGGATTTGGAATGGTCACAGCATACATAAAGGCAATACCACCTAATGCTTTGGATATAATAACAAGTTCTGCAAACGACAGCCAAACAACTATTGTCTATGACCAGAGTGGAAACGAAATTGCTCGACTTCATGGAACTGAAAACAGAATCAGAGTNCCCTACANNAAGATACCAAAAAACCTTATCAATGCCTTTGTGGCAATTGAGGATGAGAGGTTTTGGCATCACAACGGAATTGACATCAAAAGAATAATTGGCGCAATTTTCAAGAACATCAAAAGTGGAAGTCTTTCTGAAGGTGCAAGCACAATTACCCAGCAGCTTGTGAGAAATAAGCTTTTGACATTTGAAAAATCCTTCAAAAGAAAAATACAAGAACAGTATTTGGCAATCCAGCTCGAAAAAAGGTGGACAAAAGAGCAAATTATGGAAGAATATTTAAACACAATAAACCTTGGGAGCGGCGCTTATGGTGTGGAGGCAGCTGCTTATACCTATTTTGGAAAAGATGTTTCACAGCTGACTTTAGCAGAGTGTGCTTTAATTGCAGGCATTACGCAAAACCCTTCGTATTATAATCCTTATGTTTTTCCTGAACATGCAAAGAAAAAACAAGAGCTNGTTCTCAAAAAAATGTTAGAACTTGGTTACATCACTGAGCAAGAATATTTAGAGGCTATAAATCAAAAGCTTGTGTATGTTAAAAAAGACATCTCTGTTGAATCTGCTTACAAACATCCATATTTTATTGANTCTGTAATTGATGAGGCAGTTGAGGTTTTATCAAACAAGAAGAGAATATCCCAGGATGAGGCAGAAAATCTTATCTATGGTGGTGGACTTAAAATCTACACCACAATGGATGAGACTATACAAAACATTATGGAGGATGTATTCTCTGACCCTGCATATATGCCCAAAATTCGTCACTATGATGCATCTGGCACACCCCAGCCACAGGCAGCGGCAGTTTTGATAGATTTTTCAACAGGTGCAGTAAAAGGTATAATGGGCGGAAGAGGAAATTTAAAAGGTGTAAGGCTTTTAAACAGGGCGACAATGTCTGTACGCCAGCCCGGCTCTGCCATAAAGCCAATTGCTGACTATGCACTTGCGCTTGAAAATGGATATACGGCAGCAACTATAATTGACGATGTGCCTTTTTCGGTAGGAGGTTATACCCCAAAAAACTGGTATAAGAGTAATGTGGTTCCTGGAAAACGTGGCTATAAAGGCTTGATGACGCTAAGAGAAGCCCTTCAGTGGTCTGCAAACGTACCNGCTGTCAAAGTGGCATANAACCTTGGAATTCAAAATGTGTACAGAAACCTCAAAAGGTTTGGATTTACAACCCTTGCCCCCCAAGATATGAACAGCTTATCAATTGCAATTGGTGGTTTTACTTATGGTGTAAAGCCAATTGAGCTAACAGCTGCATTTGCAGCGGTTGCAAATGGTGGTATATATATAAAGCCTTATTTTATTACCAAGATTGAAGACAAAAACGGTGTTACTCTCTTTGAAAGAATACCCTACAAAAGAAAGGTAATGGATGAGAAAAATGCATACATTTTGACAAATATTTTGCAAAGCGTTGTCTCTGCAAGAATTACAGTTGATGTAAGATTTTCTTACCCTGTTGCTGGAAAAACAGGTACAACTGATGATAGTAAAGACAGGTGGTTTGTAGGGTACACGCCAAACTATGCCCTTGGCGTTTGGGTTGGTGAAGATAAGCCTGTTGCACTAAATTATCTTTATGGTACAAACCCGGCTTTAAAGATTTTCAAAGGTATAATGGACAAGGTTGTTAGCAAAAAAGGTGTAAGTACACAGTTTACAAGGCCTGCTGGGATTGTGGAAAAGTACGTCTGCAAGGAATCAGGAAAACTTGCAACAGACCTATGTAGGCAAGACCCGCGTGGAAGTCAGGTAATAAAAGAGATATTTGTTGCAGGAACCGAGCCAACAGAGTACTGTGACAGGCATGTTAAGCTAAAAGTGTGCACTGAATCAAAAGCACTGGCAACCCAGTATTGCCCTAATTTCATTGAGAAGGTATTTATTCGCAGAGACAACCCTATATGGCCTGATAGCTCAAAGTCAATTGTGCCACCTGACGACTATATGTACCAAGCACCAACAAAGTACTGTGATGTGCACAAAGCACCAGCACAGCTTCCTCAGGAACAAACAAATACTCAATCTTCGTCACAAGAGCAAACTTTGCAAAATATACCTTCTGAAACACAAGGCATCCCTCAAGCTCAAGAGCAGAATAGCCAAAGTGAGCAAGCACCTGTAGATAACCTGCCTCAGAGTCAAGAAACCACATCAGGTGAGGCTTATGGACAGAGGTGAGAAAATGGGAATTAAAAAGGGCCTGCTTTAAAAGTGGCAGTCTCTTTTTAATTCCCTTAATCTAATAACCAAATATTTGGTTGTATTCCTTAATAGCCTTATTTATCCTTGCCTCAGCATCTTTTAATGCTTTGTCAATAGGATAATTGTTAACAATCACCTTTCCAGTCTATTAGCGTTTTTCTGCTAATACCATATATCTCCCAAATCCTTTGCAAACTTAGCAAGATTTAACATCACCCAATCAAAATTATACCTATCGGGATCACTATTTTCTACTGTTGTAGCATTCTTTTATAAAGCTTTACAGAATGACACAGGGCGGTTCAATCACACCTGCGAGCATGCTACCTTTATTTGCATACGCTTGTATGTTTGGACCTTTTGTGGGAATTTTTGCAGGGATGGCTTATGGAATATTAATGCACCATATATAGCGCCTGATCTCGCTGTGTTTTTGGTGTTAGTTTCTATTCCGGGCTTGAGAAGTGCTATTGAGAGGTTAAAGTCCCAGGCTTAGTGAAAATGAAAATTTTTCTAAACAAAAATTCAGGGCAGGCAAGCTTTTTCATCTCCTGCCCATTTGTATTTCTTCCATATCAACCACCTTTCAAACCCCTTCTTACTCTTCAAAAAGCTGCATGAGTTCATCTTCAGAAAGCTCTGTGATGAATGTCTGGGCTGAAGAAACCACTTGATCAAAAAGATCTTTTTTCTTCTGCTGGAGTTCAAAGATTCTCTCTTCAATGGTGTTTTTGGTAATTAGCCTGAAAACCTGAACAGAATTTTCTTGACCAATCCTGTGCGCCCTGTCCATCGCCTGGTTTTCTACAGCCGGGTTCCACCACAGGTCATAAAGTATTACAACATCTGCACCGGTAAGATTTAACCCAAAGCCACCTGCTTTGAGCGATACTAAAAACACCTGTTTCTGACCACTGTTAAACCTGTTTACCATGTCAATTCTCTCTTCTGATTTTGTTGACCCGTCCAGGTAAAAATATTCAAAACCTTTTTCTTTTATCCTTTCTTCTAAAATCTTCAGCATCTCTACCCATTGAGAAAAAACAACTACTCTGTGATTGCTTTCCAAAACATCTTCTAAAATCTCTTCAAACAGCTCAAGCTTTCCAGATGAACCTTCATAGTTTTGCAAAAACAGTTTCGGATGACAGCATATTTGGCGAAGCCGTGTAAGTATTGAAAATATTTTTATCTTGCTCTTTTCAAATCCTTTTTGATCTATCTCTTTCTTGATATCTTCTCTCGCCTTCAAAAGATACAGCTTATATATGTTTTCCTGCTCAGGTGTCATATTAACTTCAAGGTTAGTTTCAATCTTTTCTGGAAGCTCAGACAGAACATCTTTTTTGAGTCTTCTTAGAACAAACGGTGCTATCATCTTCTGAAGAAGTTTTAAAGCTTTTTCGTCATTTTGTCTTACAATTGGTTTTTCAAACCTCTCAGAAAACCTTGTGTGCGTCCCCAGATACCCCGGAAGCACAAAGTCAAATATTGACCACAGCTCAGATAAATTATTCTCTATCGGCGTGCCTGTTAAGGCAAAACAGCATCTTGCGTTTATTCTGCTGACAGCTTCTTTGCTTAGCGACTGTGGATTTTTTATGTGCTGAGCTTCATCCACCACGCAAACTGAAAACTCTATGTCTTTGTATAGATCAACATCTCTTTTCAAAAGCGAATATGAGGTAATGACTATATCAAAATCTTTTATTCTCTGAATTATTTCGCTTCTTTTGTCAGGTGTTCCGTCAACCACCACTGTTTTCAAATCAGGTGTAAACTTTTGAGCTTCTTGCTGCCAGTTGTAAACAAGAGAGGTTGGTGCAACAACCAAACAAGGTCCTGCTATTCTATCTTTGCATGCTGATATAAACGACAAAACCTGCACTGTCTTGCCAAGACCCATGTCATCTGCCAAAATACCACCAAAACCATTCAAATAAAGATGCGAAAGCCACCTCACACCAACTTTTTGATATTCTCTCAGCATCCTATCCAAATGTTCAGGAATTTCAATCGTGGTATCTTCTACCTTTTTCATCTTCTGAACATAAATATCAAAAGCATCATCTTTTGAAACACCAATATTTGACTTCTCGAGCACCTCAGCCAAGTAAAAAGCATGAAACTTACTGAAAATCGCTTTCCCTTTTCTGAGGTCTTTTTTGGAAATGTCAAGCGCTTTTACAATCTCATGAATCCTCTCAAGCTCAGGGTCACTCAAGAGCAGGATTGTACCGTCTTTAAGCCTGTGGTATTTCTTTTTCTCTTCCAAAGAAGCCAGAACGTCTGGCACTTCATCCTGTGGAATATCCTCAGCTGAAAGCCAAAACTCTATCGATGCATGATTCAAACTGACTTTTACATTAAACTTTGCCTTCTTTTTTATCTTAAAACTCTTGAAGGTCTCTGAATAGTATACATCTGCAATGTTCATCAGAGCTGAAAGTCCACCGGTCACAAAGCTAAAAATCTTTTCATCATCTTCTAAAACATATAACCCTTCTGGATTTTTTTCAAAACCATAAGCTAAAAAGATGTTATGAATTTTTAGCTCTTTTATTAAATCTCTTTTTATTCCCGTTTTTTGGGGTTCTAAATCCTTTGAACCATCTGTATATTTCACTTGCGCAGAAATTCCTTTTTTATAAGTATCAAACAAAATCTTTAATTTTAGTTCAGAATTATCTTTTATGTTTAAGAATTCTTTTACCTTTGGTGATATCTCAAACCTGCAGCAGTCTTTTGCAATAGGATAAGTACATGCTATAAACTCTTTTAAATCTTCTTTATTCAGCCTTATTTCTCCCTGAGGCTCATCCTCTATAAATTCAATAGCGTTAAAGTAATAAAGTGGATGGATTATAAAGTTTTGAGGTTCTTTGAGTATACACAGAGTATCTTTGTATATTATAAATCTTGCTTGTTCTGTCCAATCAAGTATATCTGCCTCTTTCAAAAACCCAGATTTTACAACTGCCTCTTCTTCATCCAAATCGACAAAAATGTCAATTTCAACCGGCCTGTAAATGTCAACTTTTACTTTTCTATACTCATCTGTTTGGCTATGAGCTTCTTCATAGGCAATAAAAATCTCCTGTCCATTGATAATTTTGAAAAATTCATCCCACCAAGAATAAGGGATATTAAAATAATCTCTGTGGATAATTGTTGGTTTTATCTTTTGTAATTTATAGATAAATTCTAAAAGCTCCTTGTCTTCTTCTGGAAAAACGTGAATATATGGATTATATGTAAACTTTTTGCTAATCTGAAATTTATTTTTCTCAAAATAAGCTTCTAAAAAAGACTCTATGTCTCTAACAAAATATTCTTTTCCAATGTTCTCAAGGTGTATCTTGAGTCTCACATTTAAAACATCAACAGATACAGATTCAATTATTTTTTTCAAACTTACATTAGGTTTTATATTTGTCTCTGATATCAGCCTTGTTGCTGCATAGCTATATGCCTTCTTTATTTTTTCTAATCTCACCTTAAATTCTGATTTTCTTCTTTGTTTTTCTTCCTCCAATATCTGCCTTTTGATTTCTTCAAAAATTGGCGTTGGATAGTCTACTACTTCCACCTCGCCTTTAGAGAGAGCTTTTAAAAGTGCAACTGAATGCTTGCAAAGTCCTTTATACGTTTGAGCAGCCTTACATTCACAATAAAATCCCACCTTATAAATGCTTATTTTTATCTTATCTTTTTCTTGTTTTATATCAGTGTCAAGTTCTAACATGACATTATAAGTGCCTGTATCACCTTCTACCCTTGCCTCAACTATCATAAGCTCTGGATTAAATTTTGGATTTCTCACCCTTTTGTGATTGTAAAGCTGCACTCCGCGAATATAAACATTATCACTTGAAGCAAGTCTTTTTATCATATCATCTGTTATTGAATCATATATTTTTTGTGCAAGCTCTTGCATCCTTTTCTCAGCTCCAGTGTTCTTTTAATTTTGAAAGTTCTCGAATATAAATCTTTTCATATTAATTTTACCATATCAGAAAATCAAAATAAAAATAAAAAAAGCTAGTTTTTTTACCTGCTTGCACCTCCACCGCCAGAGGATCCTCCGCCAAATCCGCCAAATCCTCCGTCACCTCCAAAGCTGTCAGAATCATCAGAATCATCAAAAAAGCTTCTGTTGTTTTTTAATAAATCATCGTAGCGATATACATAAACTTTTTTCTCCCACTTTCCATTTTTCCATGTCCATTCATACTTTTTACCAGCATATGGTTGATTATATAAAATAACTATTGTCACCAAAAAAATAATGAGGAAAAACAAACCAAATACTATTATTAATTCAGCACCAATTCCTAATCTAAATGTTCCATCTACAACATTTTCTTCATTACCATCAGAAGTAACCTCATTTTCACTAACATCTTCTGAAACACCATACCCTGAAAGCCCATCTATCTTAAGCCCATATTCATTTGCAACCTCGCTCGCAACTGCTAAAAATGTATCCTTTATCCCCTTTGAATACTCTTTCCTCTCAAAAGCAGGTATAGCATACTCATCAAGTATCCTGCCTGCTTTGCCATCTGGAATTGCACCTTCCAAACCATACCCAACTTCTATTCTTATTCTTCCTCTCTTGCCTAAAAGCAAATTCTCCTTGTTTACCAAAATCAAAATTCCATTGTTAAGTTCCTTGTCGCCAATTCCCCAGCTTCTGAAAAGCTCATTTGCATACTCTTCTATTGTGTAGCTGCCAAGACTTTCTACTGTCACAACCACTATCTCTGCCTTTGATTTGTCCTCTATTTCCTTTGCCAAAGCCCTCATCTTTTCTTCATCAGAGCTATCAATCAAGTTCGCATAGTCAAAAATGTAGACATTTTCAACAGGCTTTTTGGGAATCTGAGCTTTAGCAAAAGACACAAACAGAAGGCTTGAAACTGCAATTATAAACACCGCTGCAAGTACTCTACAAATGAAGCCTGGTTTTATTTTCATTGCCAATCTTCTCCTTTTATTTCGAAAAGTCAACCGAAGGCACGCTCTTTGCTTGGCTTGATGCTTGAAAATACTGGCGCTCTTCAAACCCAAACATCCTTGCAATCAAAACATTTGGAAAAACCTTTATTTTTATGTTGTACTGTTTTACCGTTTCATTGTAATCCTTTCTTGAAACTGCAATTCTGTTTTCTGTACCAGATAGCTCATCCATAAGCTGCACAAATGCTTCGTCTGCCTTGAGATTTGGGTAGTTTTCAACTATCACTAAAAGCCTTGAAATTGCCGAGGAAAGCTCATCGTTTGCTTTTGCTTTATCTTCTACTGTTGAGGAATTTAAAAGCTTTGACCTTGCCTGAGCAAGAGTTTCAAAAATCTCTTTTTCGTGTTTTGCATATCCTTTGACAGTGTTAACTAAATTGGGTATGAGGTCTGCTCTTCTTTGCAGCTGATTTTCAACCTGGCTCCATTTGCTGTCAACATTTTCCGTCATCCGCACAAGGCTATTGTATGTTGAAAAGGTGTACACAATAAACACTACAACTAAAACTAAAACAGCTAAAAGGATTTTTGTGCCTTTTTTCAATTCTTAACTTCTCCTTCCTACATATTTTTTGGCTACAAGGAGATATATACCCACTATTTAATTGTACTAAATCTCATGTTAAAAATTAACTGTGTACATTATTTCTTGCTTTCACTTATTTAAAAAATTGCTTATAATATCCTTGAAGACATTTTTTTGCTTTAATATCTGTGGCATGACTGAATTTGAATATTGGCTGGGAAAAGCTTGCAAAGAAAAATTAAGAAAAATTGAAAAATGGGAGGAGATTTTTGTGAAAAGAATTAAAAGGTTAGTTTGTTTCCTGCTGGCAGTTGTCTTTCTCATTGGCACTTTGACTTTGGCATATTCTCAGCAAGCCCCTTCTCAAAAATTTGTGTATATAAAGCCGCAGTTTGAAAATGTTTTGTTCTGGGCAAACGGCTGGATTTCTTATCTTCAGGGTGGAAAATGGGGAATTATGAACTCTTTTGGTCAAGTCCTTTTAAAGCCTCAGTTTGACAAAATTGAACCTGTAGTTTACAACGGTCCTTCAATAATGGGAATTGAGGATAAGCTCTACAAAGACATCTTTGCTGTCTGGCAAAATGGCAGAGCAGGGTTTGTGGATTCAAATCTTAAAATTCTCGCAAAACCAGAGATAGATTCATTTGAAGTTTTAAACCCTTGGCTAAGTTTATATGTTTGCAAAAAAGATGGCAAATACGGTTTTTTAAATCTGGATAAAAAAGCCTATGTCAGTCCTCAGTTTGACAAAATGTATTTTGTCACTGTGTTTGATTACAATCCAAATACAAACTATCCCAATCCCCATGTAAAGTGCACTTTGCCAAATGAAGACAAAAAAGAATTCTGTCTTTATGCTCTTGATTTGAAAGATGGAATTTGGCCAAACTCTTATTTAGAATACATTCTTGTATCAAAAGATGGAAAGTGCGGAGCTGTCGATACAAATGGAAATGTATTTGTGGATTTGAAGTATAATTCTTTTGAAGAAGCTTTATCAGACAGCAAGTTTACAGAAGCTCTGCAGGATATGTTAGCAAATGAATCAAAATCTTCATCACCTTCAACTAAAAATGAAATAGAAAAAACATCATCAAGTTATATTTTATACGAAATTGTAAATAATAAATACTACCTTGTGTTTGAAAAGTATACTAACAAAGGTCTTACAAGAACTAAAAGTAAAGAAGGATACGAAAATGTAAAATACGTAGAAGTGAATAAATTAATGGCAGTCTGTAAAAATAAAAAGTGGGGAATTGTTGATATAAACGGCAATTATGTAGTTAAACCCCAATTTGATGATATAAAAGAACTCAGTGAAGGATTTATAGCTTTTAAACAAAACGGAAAGTGGGGATTTATGGATAAAAACTTTAAAGTGGTTATAAAACCTCAATTTGACAGAGCAGAAAATTTCTCTGAAGGATACGCTGCTGTAATGAAGTCAAAATTATGGGGATATATTGATTCATCTGGAAAGTTTGTTATAAAACCTCAATATGTTAATGCAAGCTTGTTTTTTGCTGGACTTTCTTCTGTTTCTACAAAGAATTATGTAGGACTTATAGATACAAAAGGCAGTTTTGTGGTAAAGTTTTCCGCCAAGAACTCTCAATATTCTTTTGTGGACAGTGAAACCTACAGGCTTAGATATACTCCAGATTCAATGAAAAACTCCATAGATTATATGCTTTATCAACATAGTTTTAACTTCCCCAAATTCGGCTATGTTGTGATTGACAAAAAATCAAATAAGGTAGGGCTTGTTTTAAGAGGGCAAGGAAAATAGCCTTGCCCCCACTTGGTTTGAACTGTTACCATTGTTGCGACCAGGTCAACCGCCCACTTAATGCTAATCTTTGTAAGGCTACTATAGAGAGAATAAAAAATAATTATCTTTCAGGGGATTTGAATAGCATAGTTCTAATATTCCATGTGAGATTTCTCAATACTTCTACGGGTTTGTAGCCTACCTTTTGGGGATTGAAACTCGTAATCGAAATTATTGTATAGATAGCTTTATTGTATGATTTGTAGCCTCCACCTTGGGTTTGAGAATTAGTGCAAGCCCTACTCTGGGTAAATTTTTGAATTCTGTATATATATAGAAAAACAGGAGAGAAGCTTTTTTTGTTCTTCTCCCCCTGTCCTTGTTTATATTTGCCCTCCTTTCTCTAAGCCTTCTGCAATTTTTTTTATACCACTCAAAATTTTCTTTATTAAGTTATTAAATTACTCTGTAAATTTGTCACATATTTCTTGTTTTTATCCCATGCATCAAAGCTGCAGTGCAAAAGCATTAACTACTTCTCTGGTTGTTAAACCTAAATATCACCATTACTGTAAATACTATTAAATACAAATTTATATAACTCTTTGCTGGATTTCGCATTTTGGCAAAAACCAATACAAAACCTTAGACTTACACATGCTTTTACACTTCACAACACATAAGGGTTTTGTTTGGCAAAACTTATTATCTTACCTGTAAAACTACTTTTTGGAAACAATACACAGAACTTATTTTTATTCCTATTCTATTTTTGCCCAATTACTGGCAATACAATTCCCTGTTTTAGCTTATTCTTTTTAAGTACTCCAAAACCTTTTTCTCAAGCCAGCCATCAAATCTTTCAGACAGATTTCCATTACCATCATAGAAGCTAAGCTGTCCATACAATTCAGTGCTATTCGTTTTTCCATCTCGAATAGCTTCTTTATCAATTTTTCGTGAACCTTCATTTTCCCTTATTCTTATCTCATCTTTTTCAATGTCAAGAAAACTGCACAAAAGCGCTGAGTTTACATCATATTCTTGTGCATTCTTTATAATTGAATTTCTGCTGAAATTTGCATAGCAGTAGGTGCAAAAGTGCTTGCATGTGTTGAATATCCCAAGGTCTACGCTCTGAACACATCCGCATGCTTTTCTCTGATTGTTATCTTTTTTATATTCTGTATCATCTTTAAAACCTCTTTCTTTTCTGAGCTCATTTATGAGCTCTCCATCCACACAGTGAGCTTTTTTCACACCCAACTCTTCGACCGGCACCTCTTCTGCGCATATCTCAACACTCAATTTATATCTTTTCCCTATTTTTCCTATTTCACCAAAGACATTGTAAAGTTGCTCTGCTGTAAGGTCTTTTGCATTTATTTTATTTAGCTCATCCATCGCCTTGCTGTAAAAGTCAACATAGCTAATTATACACTTCTGGGTATAAGGCGAAAGTTTTTCGCAAAGCTCTTCAAATTTCTCTTTATGGTAACTAAGAGGCATTTTATCATTTATAATTATCGGGTCATATCTCCAGATAACTCTCTTCTTCCCTATCATGTTCGAAAGCTCCATAAAGGTTTGGATAACCTCATCTTTTGAAGGAATCCCCGGTTCTATATCCTTTCCATAAGGTGTGACTGTGAACTGAAAGTAATAGGTATACTCTTCCAAGTACTTTAGCTTGTTCAAAAAATTTCTGGGATTTTTTGTCCAGAAGACTATCGCATCAACATCCTCGGGCAAAAGCGACACTGCAAAAACCTGAGTGGGTCTCATTGGATTCCTATACATTGCAAATCCTTCTTTTATTCTGTTTATAAACCAATCACCATAAAATGCTGGGATATCTGTTCTTCTGCTCGCACTTATAATCATCTTACTACCAACTCCTGTTTTAGATTAAAGGTATATTCTCATTTTTAATTAGCACAAGCTGCGCACTTCGGTACTCGGTCCACATTTCAAAATAGTTTTTTAAATCTTCCGGTACATTTTCTATGTCAACACTGCACTTGGAATGAGCTCCACCGAACTTAAGGCTTGGATCGTCTTTGTAAGGAAAATAATACTTGAACACTGATATATTGAGGTTATACCAGTATTTTTCTGCCAAATACTCAAGGATATCCCTTCCCTTAACTTCATCAGGATTTCTCATAGCATAACTTCGTGTAACATTTGTATCGTTGAAAATTATCATAGTAGATTTGGGCAATATTTCAAAGGCTTTCTCAACAAACTTTTCTGCATATTGCTTTACATAATTCACATGATAGAACTTTGCTATATCTGAAAGAACATATTGGAATGAGATAATATCTGGTTTTTCATTTTTTATAATATATTCTACCTCTTGAAACTGCTTGACTACATCTAAGTATGTTATTTTAACTTTCGACAAACTGTGTTTCTTCCCATGCTGTATGATAAAATTGTGAATATCTTTCCAGAGATTGCTCTTTTCAAGTCCGTGATACTCAATCTTTCCATTAGGTTTGTANATCTTGAAAAAAGCATCAAACGCAAAAAGGTCTGTGCATGGCCCGCAGCCAACTGAAAGAACCCTGAGATTATCTGGTATTCTGTGACTAATTTGTTGAAGAAGTACAAAAAGCTCCCCTGCATGCTTGAGTGAGTACCTTCCGCAGTAATAGTATATCATATTCTTGCAGTCATAATCACGAAGATTGCCATTGTTCTTCCTTCTGAAGTGAACCTTTGGAAGACATTTTTCACAGGTACTTTTTCTCTGATAGAATGAATTGGAATAACGAACACACACTGAAGAGTGATTTTCTTTTGCCATCCTCATTACGTCGTATACAAGCAAACACAATTCTTTTTCACACCCT
>JGI24718J22297_100096_pt1 | contig 18538 bp, 21 predicted proteins | sample YelNatPoosite3B9_FD_22297 | JGI IMG/M metagenome (IMG submission 22297)
GCAAAACTGAATTTGCATTTTTGTGGTCGAATGGCAGTAAATTTTTCTATACTCTTCCGCTTCGTTCAGCAGTAAATAATACTTATGAAAGAACAAAGGAGGTATATGGAGAAGATAATACTGGTATTTTGCATTCAGATGCTGATATATATTTATTGAATAAGGTTTCTGATGAAATTGGCACAGTAAGAGTATATGAACTTGCAAAACAGCTTTCGCATCCAGCAATAATCTCAACAGGAGACCAGTTTTTCCCATATGCATTAAGACCCCCAGGATTTGAAAAAATATTTGCAACTCTTTCGTATTCCCGGCTTGTAATTGATGAAATACAGGCGTATGATCCAAAAGCTTGCGCTATAATAACTAAGTTTATTGAATGGTTGTATAAGATGGATAGCAGATTTTTGCTTATGACTGCTACAATGCCAAAATTTGTAGAGTATAGTATAAAAACTTCAATTCCTAACTTTAACGAGGCCGTAAAAATAGTAAACATTTATGAAGAGGAGAAAGAGGCTTATAAAAAATTTTTTAAACACAAACTAAAATTTGATCTAATAAAAGTCAAAAAAGAAGGTTCCACGTCAGATTTCAAATTGCCAGAGGGGAAGATAAATGAAATTCTTGAAAAAGCTGAGAGTGGCAAAAGAGTACTTGTAATTCTGAACACTGTGACTTTTGCTCAAAAGGTTTATGATGAATTAACTAAAAAAGCTCCCGAAAATCTTAAAAATCACATTTTCCTACTCCACTCTCGTTTTACTCTAAAAGATAGAGAGAAAAAAGAAAACAAATATATTAAAGAATTTTCCAATCCAAAACCTGCTGATGAGAGCATCGGAAAAATTCTTGTGGCTACACAAGTTGTTGAAGCGTCCTTAGATATTGACGCAGATGTTCTATTTACAGAAATATGTCCTCTTGATGCTTTGGTTCAAAGAATGGGAAGAGTTTTGAGGAGATATTTTTACAGGGATGGGAAAGTTATAAATAAGAGCAATAACAAACGATATGATTTGTCTGAGGGGTTTAAAGCATTTGAAGAGGAATCAAGTGGTGAACCTAATGTTTATGTGTTGATTTTTGAAGAAAAGTTGCAATCTGGAGAAAGTAGAGTTTATGATAAGGAGCTTATTAAACTTTCTCTTGCATGGTTGTGGAAAGAAGGCCAAGGAAAAGATTTGGAGACTCTCTTAAGTGAAGTATCTCAGCTCAATCCAGATGCTGCCGATTATGATATAAGAATGGGAAAAGTAATTTCCCAAAAAGAATTTATAGATTTATTAGAAAGTGTTCCTCAGAAGAGTGGTAAAAAGGGGAAGAAGGAAAAGCAAGAAAAAGATGTCTATAATACAATAGTTGGGAATAATGATTGGTTATCTAAGATAGACAAAATGGAAATTGAGTTAACAGAGTATGAAAAATATGTGTTGGTTTCTTTATTCTATAGTACATTAAAACAAAGTGGAAATTATTTGAAGAGTTTCTTTGATACGCTTGCCATTCTTGAAGCAGGTTGGATGTCTGAAAAGAAATCAGAGGCTGAAAACCTCTTTAGGGAAATCTACTGTATTCAGGTTATTCCGCGAGATAAATTAGAGAAATTTGAAGAAGATATCTTAAGTTTTATTGAGAAAGAGAAGAAATCACCAGGAGAAAAGAAGTTGTTATTTACACGCTTTAAAAAAGAAGTTTTATCAAAGTATGTGGTATCTCAACCACTTGAAAGAGAAGTAGTACCTCTTATTAAAAAGTTAAACGTTAGGGTTGACAAAAGCTGGGAAAACAGATTGCAACGATGGTTATCGGATATCTATGTTTGTCCCCATAAATATGATGAGAATTTGGGGCTGTTGAAAAACGAAAATGAGAGTATTGAAGATTGGATATTGTAAAAAAAGCGAGTGAAAGCAAAATGGAGGATATACAAGAATTTTCTGAAATCAAATTCCAAGGCATAAAAATCAACTACCTTTACATTTGCAAAAGAAAACTCTGGCTATTTAGCAAAAACATAACTTTTGAAAATACGTCCGACAAAGTGCTTCTGGGCAAAGTCTTACATGAGTATTCATATCCAAAAGAGAACACAAAAGAAGTGCTGATTGACAACCTTATCATGATAGATATTTTATCAGACGGCAGCATCAGAGAAGTAAAATATAGTAGCAAAATGAAAGAAGCTGATATTATGCAGGTTATGTACTATCTTTACTATCTCAAGCAAAAGGGAATTCAAAAACAAGGAATAATCAATTATCCAAAAGAAAAAAGAAAAGAGGTGCTGGAGCTGACCCCTGAGTACGAAGAGAAGGTAAAGCAAGCCTTAAAAGAAATAGAGGAAATTACAGCAAAGTCCATTCCACCACCAGCTACAAAACAAAAGATTTGCAAGTCGTGCGCATATTTTGAGTTTTGCTGGGGGTAAATAGTATGCAAAAGAGCTTGTATCTTACTTCTAACGGAAGACTCAGAAGACATGAAAACACCTTATACTTTGAGACTGAAGCAGAAAAAAGGTCTATTGATATTGAAAATGTTGAGCAAATTCACATCTTTGGAGAGGTAGACTTAAACACCAAAGCACTCAATTATATCTCTCAGTATGGCATTGTTCTTCATTTTTACAACTACTATGGCTTTTATGCAGGAAGTTTCTTGCCACGTAAGAAAAATGTATCTGGAGATGTTGTTGTAAGACAAGCGCTTCATTATATTGATAGAGAAAAGAGGTTATTTTTAGCATATTGTTTTGTCGAGTCGGCAGTATACCACATGATGCGAAATTTGAGAGAAAGAAAAGAAGCTGAGGCTTTTTTGATTGCAATTGAAGATGAATGGGAAAGAGGCAGATTCAATATATCAAGCGTTGCAGAGCTGATGGGACTTGAGGGAAGAATTCGCAATATATATTATCAGTCATTTAATCAGTTCTTGCCAGAAGATTTTGCAATGGAAAAAAGAGAAAAAAGACCACCCACAAATCCTATCAATACCTTGATTTCATTCGGAAATAGCTTAATTTACAGCCACACTTTGTCTCAAATTTATCAAACTCAACTTGACCCGAGCATAAGTTTTTTACATGAACCAGGTGAAAAAAGATTTTCGCTAAGCCTTGACATTTCAGAGATTTTCAAACCACTGGTTGTTGATACTGTAATATTCAAGCTTCTCAACAACCGTCAACTTGGTCTTGAACATTTTGATGAGGATTTAAATTATTGTTATCTGAACCAGGAGGGGAAAAAGATATTTATAAAAGAATTTCAAAGTAAGCTTGAGACAACAGTTCGTCACAGACAGCTAAATAGAAATGTTTCCTATAAAGGATTTATAAGACTTGAATGCTACAAGCTGATAAAACATTTTATAGGTGATCAGGTTTACTCACCACTCAAAGCATGGTGGTAGGGTTAGCTGGAATGTAACGCATCACAAACAATATTTTTTGTTAATTAGGCAATTAGTGTTTCATAAAAATTTTTGTTCGAAGGAGTGATAGAGCATCTTTGTCATAGTCACATACGACATAAATGAAAAGAGAGTCAACAAGGTAAGAAAGATTTTGAAGAAATACTTCACATGGGTTCAAAATTCAGTATTTGAAGGAGAAATTACACTTGGCAAGCTTGAAAAATGCAAACGAGAACTTTTATCGGTTATAGAAAAGGATGAAGATTCGGTGTACTTTTATGAAATGGAATATAAACTCGTGTGCAATAAAAAAGTTTTGGGACAAGAAAAGAACTATGATTCTATTATAATTTGACGATTTTAAAATGAATCTATTGATGGATAAGTATTTCCAAAACTAACCATTTTGCAGCGAGGCTTGTAACTATTTTAAAGTTTCTGCCTTCTTTTCCTACAAGGCTTTCAAAGCACTTTACCAACTTCTAACAAATTCCAACCATCCCCTCGCTGCAATTTATTTTTGTTGAGGATAATTTGTTAATTAGGTTATAATATAGATGTAGCATGGCAAAGAGGGAATTTATTCTTAATGGGGTTTTATCTGAACTATGAGGGATGTAAACACTATAAAAAATATAACTTCTTTGCTACAGAAGTTCGGTTTTATCTGAACTATGAGGGATGTAAACTGTAAGAGAAATAAATCTTCGGTTTTAGCACCACAAGTTTTATCTGAACTATGAGGGATGTAAACCTTGAAAAAATTGAAGAAGCTGCTTGGCAACAATTAGGTTTTATCTGAACTATGAGGGATGTAAACTGTCTGCTTTGGTCTTTTCAAGCTGGGCTTTGTAATATGTTTTATCTGAACTATGAGGGATGTAAACGTTTTGCAATATTGTTTGAGATGGGGCTTGGCAAAAGTTTTATCTGAACTATGAGGGATGTAAACTCCTCAACCGCTTCTATGTCTGCTATTGCCTGTCCGGTTTTATCTGAACTATGAGGGATGTAAACGAGAAAGAAAAGGATTGTCAATGCAAGAGATGGCGCGTTTTATCTGAACTATGAGGGATGTAAACATTTATCTTGGCTTACACAATTATAGTTATGACAGTGGTTTTATCTGAACTATGAGGGATGTAAACTACCAGAAATCTTGCTGAAATACTGGTAAGGTTTTTTGTTTTATCTGAACTATGAGGGATGTAAACTGTAGCTTCATAATTGATAACTGCGACTTGTAGAACGTTTTATCTGAACTATGAGGGATGTAAACCTCTGAATTGCTGTCGCAGCAACTTCTTTAAAAATGAGTTTTATCTGAACTATGAGGGATGTAAACTTGTTCAGAGAAGGGAAGCTAAATATCATAGAGAAAGGTTTTATCTGAACTATGAGGGATGTAAACGTCAACAAGGACATTACATCTTTTGCCGGATGAAACTGTTTTATCTGAACTATGAGGGATGTAAACTGGTTGGATGTATAAAAGGTGGTAGTGGTGCAATGGGTTTTATCTGAACTATGAGGGATGTAAACAGCTTCAGATATTTATGTAGGTCAAACTGCTACAACAAGTTTTATCTGAACTATGAGGGATGTAAACCTGTCAAGCAGGATGAGAAAAAGAGCACTGGATATGTTTTATCTGAACTATGAGGGATGTAAACGTTAACTGCTGAGCTCTCCTCGTTTACCTCTACACCAGTTTTATCTGAACTATGAGGGATGTAAACGCGACACTGTATGCAAAGTCGCATAGCTACCACGCTCGTTTTATCTGAACTATGAGGGATGTAAACCCTGAATTTGTTCTTTATTCTCTGTCGACAATGTTGTGTTTTATCTGAACTATGAGGGATGTAAACTTTTAATTTAAAGTCATAAAAATATGACTATACGGGTTTTATCTGAACTATGAGGGATGTAAACACAAAGGACAGGTGGAATGAAATAGTAGACCCTCAAGTTTTATCTGAACTATGAGGGATGTAAACGGTGGAGTATTGAATAGAGCTGAATTGCTACAATTGGGTTTTATCTGAACTATGAGGGATGTAAACGCTGATAACCATAATGCTGGCGGTGCTTTCTTGGCTGGTTTTATCTGAACTATGAGGGATGTAAACAATCTTGATGTGTTTGAGCTTATTCTGCCAAATCAATTGTTTTATCTGAACTATGAGGGATGTAAACATGGCGGTGGTGGATATGCAGCAAATCCACGTCGGACGTTTTATCTGAACTATGAGGGATGTAAACTGCAAGCTCTAATCTGTGCTTCTATGCTTTCTTCAGTTTTATCTGAACTATGAGGGATGTAAACGTTAGAAGACGCAGAAGAATATTAGAACTGTTACAGGTTTTATCTGAACTATGAGGGATGTAAACTTCTTCTCGGCATATTCCTTGCAAGCTCTAATCTGTGTTTTATCTGAACTATGAGGGATGTAAACTATCGTTGTAGTCCATAAACTTGATAGATTTGCAAGGTTTTATCTGAACTATGAGGGATGTAAACTTGTAATCTTGCGTCATTTCCCATATTACACCTTGAAGTTTTATCTGAACTATGAGGGATGTAAACAGTCGTCTCTTACTATAGCATCTGCACGTGGGTTAGGTTTTATCTGAACTATGAGGGATGTAAACGGGAATTAAAAAAGCAATTGAAGAATTCACAGGAATAGTTTTATCTGAACTATGAGGGATGTAAACTAGAAGTATTTACTTGTAATACCTTTGTGTTTGTGATTGTTTTATCTGAACTATGAGGGATGTAAACGTTGAAAGGGCTGCTATCGAATATGAGAAGAGATATGGTTTTATCTGAACTATGAGGGATGTAAACATCATCAATGATGTTCGTCCTAAACTTCTTAATGACTGTTTTATCTGAACTATGAGGGATGTAAACCATTTATTTTTCTTCTTGCTTGCCGATTGATTATCTGTTTTATCTGAACTATGAGGGATGTAAACTGACACGTATCATGAGACGGACAAATTTTATTTTCAAGGTTTTATCTGAACTATGAGGGATGTAAACCTTATGTCGGCTGTGCGAATGGGGACTTTCGTCAACCGTTTTATCTGAACTATGAGGGATGTAAACATACTTAGCTCTGACTGGCAAGCTTGAGGATGCAATTGTTTTATCTGAACTATGAGGGATGTAAACTCGCGTCGACAATCTTAATTTTCTTAAAGCTTTCTCGTTTTATCTGAACTATGAGGGATGTAAACAGTTTTGCGAAACATTATTTCTAATTATGCTGGCAAGTTTTATCTGAACTATGAGGGATGTAAACTCTGGTCTGAATTGGGGAATATATTGCCTGGGCAGGTTTTATCTGAACTATGAGGGATGTAAACAATGTTGGGGATTTAATACCGTTGGCTGGAACATATGAGTTTTATCTGAACTATGAGGGATGTAAACGCTGTCGTGTTTGCCAATCGTGCTCTTATCAACAATCCGTTTTATCTGAACTATGAGGGATGTAAACATGCATACTCAAAAACTAAATCCATAAGCTCTGCTTTGGTTTTATCTGAACTATGAGGGATGTAAACTCTAAATCTTTTTCAATTGCTATAAAATACTCACAAGTTTTATCTGAACTATGAGGGATGTAAACAATGAAACAGCAAGGTGTGCAGAAAATAATGTTGCTTCACAGGGAAAATCAACAGAAAAAAGCCATAACACAGTTTTAAATAGGCTTTTTAAACTTTACTATGATGATGAAGAGAAAACAGGCTGGAGTTTTCGGTTTTCTGAATTAGATGATTGCCTTTAAAACAGTAATTACATCAAGGTATTCAAGATATGAAGCTTTACAAAGAAGATCATTACAAAGGGGTTTTTAAAGTCGATATAAAAAAATTCTATTTACTCTTAGGATTAAAAATAAGCGCAATTATATACCCAAAAAACACAGCTGCAGCAATTCCACCAGCTGTCCTTGATACTCCCCCCGTAAATGCACCAACAAATCCAATTTTTTTCACCTCTTCAATAGCACCTTTTGCTAATGAGTAACCAAACCCAGGCAAAGGAACAGTTGCACCAGCTCCTGCAATGTCAATGAGCTTCTGATAAAGTCCAAAACCTTGCAAAATTGCACCAAGTGTTACGAAAAGCACAAGCACTCTTGCAGATGTCAGTTTTGTCTTGTCAATTAAGATTTGACCTATCACGCAAATAAGGCCGCCTATTACAAATGCCATTAGATAATCCATTGTTATCTTCACCCCTGCAGAATTAAAAAGGTGCTAATCTATTCAACTTCAATCGATAGTGCATGGGCAATTACAGGAATGCTTTCACCAAGCTGAACTGTTGATGCAGACATCAATGCACCAGTTGGCACAATGAGGATTTTTTTAAATGTACCTTGGAGCATCAGCTTGTAAAAATACCCTCCAAACACACAAGCAGATGCTGCACAGCCGCTTGCTCCTGCGCCTGTATCTTGGGTATTTTGGTCAAACATCAAAGTTCCACAGTCAAAAAGCTCAAAAGGCAAGTTTATTCCTTCTTTTTTGAAAAGCTCCTCAAGAAGCTTCCTTCCCACATATCCCAAATCACCTGTCACAATTATATCGTAGTATCCAAAGTCTCTTTTAGTATCTTCAAGATGTATAGTAATTGTATCAAATGCAGCAGGTGCCATGCACGCACCCATATTGTTCGGGTCTTTTATTCCATAATCCAAGATTTTTCCAACCGTGAAATGAGTGACCTTTGGCTTATTTGTGCCATCATCAGGCTTTATCAAAAACGACGCTGCGCCTGTAACTGTCCACTGGGCTGTTGGTGGTCGCTGGCAACCAAGCTCTAAGGGGTATCTGAACTGCTTTTCAGCAGAGCAAAAGTGAGAAGATGTTGCGGCAATTATGTTTTTTGCAAAGCCGCCGTCGACAAATACACATGCAAGACCGACAGACAAGGCAAATGTTGAGCATGCTCCGTAAAGCCCGATAAATGGAATATCCAAGTCTCTTGCTGCAAAGTGTGAACTGCTGAGCTGATTCAAAAGGTCGCCACTCAAAATTAGGTCAACCTCATCTGGTGAAAAACCAGATTTTTGAATTAGCTTTGAGATGGCGAGATTCAAAAACTTTCCTTCTGCCAGCTCCCACGACTTTTGCCCAGCATACTCATCCTCTATTACCATGTCAAAGAAGATTGAAAGCGGTCCTTGCCCTTCCTTTTTGCCAACTACAGTAAAGCAGTCTGAGATCATAGGGAAGGTTTCAAATTTGAATGTAGATCTGCCAATCTTTTTCAATGGACTGCAGCCCCCTTTTTTAAGAAGAAGGTAAGCAAAGATATTCTAAATTTTGGGAAATACCTGTACAAAGTAGTACACAAGACCTATCAAAATTGAAGCAGATATCCCATAGACCAAGACAGGCCCTGCAATTAAAAACATCTTGCTGCCAACACCAAATACAAATCCTTCTTTTTTGTACTCAACAGCAGGTGAAACAATTGAGTTTGCAAACCCTGTAATTGGGACAATGCTTCCAGCGCCGGCAAATCTGCCTATTTTATCATACACGCCAATTCCTGTCAAAAACGCACCCAAAAAAATCATTGTGATAGATGTAAGAGTCTGCGCCTCATCTTTTGGAAAGTACATTGAGTAAAGGTTCAAAAAAGCTTGCCCAACATCGCAAATAACCCCTCCTGTAAAAAACGCTAAAAGGCAGTTTTTCAAGGTATTTGTCCTTGGCTCAAGAGATTTTACCAAGTCTTGGTATTCTTTAACTTTTTTTTCTTTTAGATTCATCCTTTTTCCCCCACAAATAAGGCTTCAAAAAGATATTATTTTAAGTTTTTTTGAGATTTATACACATCTGATTGAGATTTTTATAAACTCAAGTGATATTTAGCTACAAATCTTACTCAGATTTATCAAACAAACGTTCGTATTATTTTTGAAAGGTAACTAAAAAGCATTTAAAATAAAAGCTGTAGAAAGGAGGTGAAAGAAAGATGGCAGCAAAACCACTTATAGGAAGCCTTCAAATCAAGCTTGAAAATGGCACAACTTCAACTGGCAGAGTTAAGCTCAAAACACTTTCATATGACATTCGCCCAGATGCACAGGATTTGGATGTTTTCCAAGTTGGGCAGGCTATTGCTAACTTACAGTCAAAACCACTTAACACAATCATCAAGGTAAACAACTTTGAACTTGTCTACTAATTGGCTATTGACTTAAAAAGGGCGAAGGAGAAAGTCCAGAGTGGAAAGGAGGTGGAGTCTTATGCTTACCTTGGTTTTGACATTCAGACTTCAAAATGGCAAGACATTTCGAATTTCAATCCCGGACCCAAAGAGCAATTTGACAGCCTCAGAGGTTGACAATGTGATGAATTTGATAATCCAAAAGAATATCTTTGCAACCTCAAGTCCAATTGTTGAGAAGGTTTCAGCAAGAGTTGTTGACAGGAACGTAAATACATTGGTTGGTTAAAAAAAGGCCGACCTGCTAGAGAAGCTTTTAAAACTACCTTGGCAGGTCGGCAAAATATTTTAGAAAAGGTACATAGAAATTTTGAGTTTAAGGAGGTGTAAAAAATGCAAGAGATTATAACAAATATTGCTAATATAGGTTTTCCAATTGTACTTTGCATCTATCTTTTGACAAGGTTTGAAAGCAAAATTGACAAGCTTTCTGACACAATTGACAAGCTCTCAGAAAAAATCATACAAATGAAAAGCAATTGACATCTGAACAAATGTTCGTTATAATAGATTTAAGTTGAAAAAATTGGTGAAAGGTTAAAATGCAGGGGATGGTGATTGTAATGGACAAGATTCCAAGGGATATCATATATTTTGTTCCCCAATACACACAAGAGGGGGATGGGGTTTTAATTCTTCTTTTAAATGGTGAAAAGAAAATCTGCCCATTTTCAATAAGAAGTTTCACAAAACGCCTTTATTCACTTTATGCTATTGATCCTGCAACAATAAAGAAGCTTATCTCAAAGAAGATTGGTCAAAAGAACCTTCTTCCCATTGTTCTGCCAGATGCAACATTTATTCCAGTCAAGACACGGAAAGCAAGAGTGCGGACAGATCCTATTTTTGGATATGTAAACATAGCTCAAGTTTTCAAAATTGAGGAGAAGGAGGGGAACTTTGAAATTTTGTTCAAATGCGGAGCGGTATTGAGCTGTTTTGGCTCTGCAAAGTATTTCAAAAGAAGGATAACTGCTGCAAGTATCATTAGCGACTATTTTTCGTCCATGTGGGCAAAGGGAGTATGTACAATAAAAGAAGAATGTGAACTTGAGAATGTCTTTGGTTTGGAGTAATATATAATGTAAACAAATAAACTGCTGCAAAGAGAGGATTAAAAAATCAAAGATGCTTCAGAATATAAAAGGAATGGTAAGCGATATAATATACAAGAACTTAGAAAACAACTACACAGTGTTTGAGATACTCTGTGAGGATGAGGTTTTCACAGCGGTTGGAGTTGTGCCAGACATTGCAATTGGTGAAAAGGTAAAGGTGTACGGGGAGTTTTTTGTCCATCCTGTCTATGGTCAGCAGCTAAAGGTTTCGTACCTTGAAAAGCTTTTACCAGAGACAAAGGATGAGATTTACCTCTACCTTTCTTCAGGTGTTATAAAAGGCATTGGTAAAAAGACTGCCAAAAGAATTGTGGATACATTTGGCGACGACACAATGAGAGTTTTGCAGGAAGAACCTGAAAAGCTTCTTACCATTCGAGGGATGACACCTGAGAAGGTTGAAAGAATAAAGAATATGTTTTCATTCCAGAAATTTTTGAAAGATATCATGACAATATTTTCCCAGTACGGACTTTCACAGAACCATGCAATGAGGCTGTTTAAGCTGTATGGTTTTTCAGCCTTGGGGCTTTTGTATGACAATCCATACTTTTTGCTTGATGTGTTTCCAGAACTTGACTTTAAAAAGGTTGACAAGCTTGCGCGTGATATGGGAGTTGAGATGGATGATGCAAGAAGAATCTCAGCAAAGATTATAAATCTTTTGAATATAGGCAGCAATAATGAGGGGCATACATGTCTTCCAAAAGAAAAACTCATTTTGCTTGTTTCAAAAGTATTGGAAATAGATGTTGAAAAGGTCAAAGAGACACTTGAGAGCCTTGAAAATGCACGAAGGGTTGTTGTTGACACAATAGATGGTGTTGAGATGGTTTTTCTCTATGGATTTTATGAATGTGAAAGGTACATTGCCGAAAAGATTTTTTCAATGCTAAAAACACATGGAGATATCACAGATATAGATGAGAAAGTTGCTGAATTTGAGAAGAAAAACAACATAGTATTTTCACAAAATCAGAAGAAAGCTATTAAGATGGCTTTAACTGAGGGTGTGAGCATAATTACAGGAGGACCGGGTACAGGAAAGACTACAATTATAAAGTGTATAATTGACATATTTGAGCAAGAAGGGAAAAAGGTTTTCTTGTGCGCACCGACAGGAAGGGCTGCAAAGAGGATGCAAGCAGCCTGCCAAAAAGAGGCAAAGACCATTCATAGGCTTTTGGAAATGACTGTGACAGACTCTCAGGTTTTCTTCCAGAGAGGACCGAATAATCCTTTGAGGTGTGATGTCATAATAGTTGATGAGATGAGCATGGTAGACAGTTTTATCATGAACTATCTTCTTGCTGCAACAAGAGACACAACAAGACTTATTCTTGTTGGCGACAAAGACCAGCTGCCATCTGTTGGCGCAGGGAATATCCTCAAAGACCTTATAAGAAGCGAAGTTGTGCCGTATATACGGCTTACTGAAGTGTACAGGCAAAGTGAAGACAGCTTTATAGTTTTAAATGCGCACAGGATAAATAACGGTGAGTTTCCACACCTTCAGAAAAACAGCGATTTTTATTTCATCCAGAAAAATTCCCAAGAAGAAATTCTAAAGACCATTGTTGAGCTTGTAACAAAAAAGCTGCCAAACTACTTATCAGCCAACCCGCTGACAGACATTCAGGTTTTGTGTCCTTCTAAAAAAGGGATTGTTGGGATGTATAATATAAACAGGGTACTTCAGCAGTATTTAAATCCTAAGGATGGGTTTAAAAAAGAGGTTGTGTATAAAGAAAACACGTTTAGAGTTGGCGACAAGGTAATGCAGATAAAGAACAACTACTCACTTGAATTTACAATTATTGAAGGTGAGGAGAAGGGTAAGGTCTCAACAGGGATATTCAATGGCGATATTGGTGTTATAAAGGACATTGACAAGGCAGGCGGTGTGATGGAGATTGTATTTGACGATGACAAGCTTGTATTTTACGACTTTTCACTTTTGGATGACTTGGAACTTTCTTATGCCATGACTGTTCACAAATCCCAAGGAAGCGAGTTTAGGTGCATTGTAATGCCAGTTGTTGAGACCTACCCCATTTTGATGACAAGGAATCTCTTGTACACAGCAGTCACGCGTGCTAAAGAGCTTGTTGTGTTGGTGGGTAAAAAAAGCGCTCTTGAGTATATGATAGCAAACCAAAAAGAGGCTATGCGATACTCAGCACTCTACGATTTTTTAAAAAGGAAGCTAAAAGATATGCAACTGCAAGCTTTATAATATCAGGTATCACAAATGGTGCAACACCTACCATGAAAGCCTTTTTTAAAGTAAGGTGCGCAGCTGCTGATAAAAACAAAAATCCCAATGTATAAATTAAGCTCAAACCAACAAACAGAGCAAAAGCTGTGTTTATTATTTCATTTTTTATTGCTTTTTTTGTATTAATATAGCTTGTCAAAAACGCAGCAATTGGGAATGCCAAAAGATATCCGCCTGTTGGACCAACGAATTTAGAGAGCCCACCAGAAAATCCTGCAAAAACAGGAACTCCAACAGCACCCAAAAGGTCGTAGACAAGAAGGCTCAAAAAGGCATACTTCGGCGGCAAAATTAAGCTTGCCAAGAAAATTGCCAAAACCTGCAATGTAAATGGCACAGGTCCAATTGGAATAGAGATTTGGCTACATGCAGCAACCACTGCTGCAAAAAGGGCAGAGAGAACAAGCATTTTTGTTGTATATGTAGTTTTTGCATTTTCCATATTTTTTTGCCTCCTTAATGTAAACTCATTATTTAAAAATGGTTTACTAAAAATATAACAAGGAAATAGAGAGTTGTCAAGAAGGTTGCTAACTGTCTTTTTCGGTTTTACTCTTTACAACCCTAACAAAACTCTTATTTTTTCTTCCAGCTCCCTAATCTTAATTCCCGATAGCTGGCCAATCTTCTTTATAAGTCTCTCTTTAGAAACAGACCTTATATCCTCTGGTTTTGCAAATGACGTCTTCTCTAAACCACTTGCACCAGCAAGAATCTTCACGTGGAGAGGTACCTTCTTGTCTTTGCTTGTGATAGGAACTACTACCACCAAATCTGCAGGACATGAATTAAATTCATCAACCGAGATTATAACCGCAGGCCTCACTCCGCTCTGTTCATGTCCCTTTGTGGGATTTAACTCTACAAGCTATATTTCTCCCCTCTTTGGATTCATTCGTCGTCAACTCCATCCTGCAAAGTATTCTCCCAGAGCTGTCTTTCTTTGAGTTCCTCTTCCCATTTCTGAGGACTTTTTTTCAGCTCCTCAAAAGCCTTTGCAGTAGCAGACAATATAACTTTTCTTTTGTACTCATTAAGAGCTTCTTGAATCACTTTAAGCATGGGTTGTTTTAATTCTTTGGACAACTCTTTTAGCTTCTCATATGTCTCTGCATCTATCCGCACAGTAGTGGTTGTTTTTGCCATACTAATCAACTCCCGTGTAGATTATTTTGTCTACTTAATGAAAGTATAACCTATTTATAGTAAATAGTGCAACTAAAATAATAAGGAGTATGATGATATTAAAATTGCTGAACCTGGAAAGGCGTTTATAGATTGGTTGTATGTCCGGGGCTTAAGAGAAAAATGGTCGCTTGAGCGTATCAGCTCTATGACGGATGATATGTATCTAACAGACGATGACTTTGATTTGCATAAAGTAAAAAAATATATTCAAAAATTGAAAATAAAGACCTTCGAAATAAACTTTCGGAACTATTTAAAAATGCGATCAGAGATGTCATTGAAAAGAAATAAAAACTCTCTATTTAGCAAAATTATATTGTGAATGAGTATTCCAGAAGATACAAAAGAGAAAAAAAGAATAAACGAAAAGCGGGGCACCTCACACCCTGCTTTTTTGTTTCATAACACAATTTCCTTTTCCCCGTTTATAAATACAAAAGCCTTCCATCCAACATAAAACTGTTGTGTAAATTTTCTCATTGTGATAATATATTATATAACAAAGAGAATCTATTCCTATAATCTCAATTATAAACAAAACTTTGTCGGAAGCTGCCAGAAAGGCAGACTCAAGTTTGACATTAATCTTCCATATAATATAAAGACTAATTTCCAGTTGCTATTAAAAAATATTGGGTTTAATATAGCAATCAGAATTGAAAATTTTTGATCAAAGTGATATCATATATAGTATCAGAATATATAAATAAATATAGAAGAGGAAAAATGCAAATATAAATGGAGTTGCAAATAGATGAGTCAGATTGAAAAGTTACTCAAGAGTTTAGAAGAAAACCCAAAGCATGTTGCATTTACAGATTTGGATAAGATTTTAAAACACTTTGGGTTTGAAAGAAGAGAACCTAAAAGTGGCTCAAGTCATGTTACATACTCTCATCCGTTACTTGCAGAAATATTGACAATTCCTCACTGTGACAAACATGTAAAACCGGTATATGTTAAAAAAGCGTTGAGGCTTATAAAACAGCTGAAAGATCAGTTTTAGGAGTGATAGAAATGGATTATAAAGTAGAGATTATAAAACTCTCAGAAGAAGATGGAGGCGGATATTTAGCAATTGTTCCAAAGCTTCCCGGGTGTATGTCTGACGGAAGTACCCCACAGGAAGCATTAGAAAATGTTCAAGATGCAATCAAATGCTGGATTGAAACAGCAAGAGAAAAAGGAAGACAAATTCCACCCCCAGATGAGTATAAAGAAGAAGAGTACAGCGGAAGACTTGTTTTGCGCATTCCAAAGTCGCTTCATAAGCGCTTGGCAGAGGAAGCAAAAAAAGAAGGTGTCAGCTTAAATTCTTTTATTCAACATTTAATTTCTTACGCTTTGGGATGTAGAGAAAGTAAAACGCAAGAATTGACTATTCCATATATTCCTGGTTCTACTCTCAAAGGAGCAATCCGGAAATTATTTATAAAAAAAGAGCACTACAATCCTCCCGTTTTACAGCTGGGTAATTTCCAACAAAAAGATAGGAGGGATTAATTTGCCAAAAAAGAAAAGACATAGCTCATCATTAAAAGATTTAATAAAAGGAGTTGCAGTATTTTTGCAGGATGTGGAAGCAAAAAGCATGTTAGATTTATCGAATCCCCCTAAATCAATAGATCATACACTAAACTATGATTATAAAATTGTAAACGTTGAAAATAACCAAGTAAACATTAAATTAGTGATAAATATTGAAAGTATACCTGAAAATCTTTTTAAGATAAAATTAGAGGTAATAGGGAAATACTTGTTTAAAGAAGCCATTAATGAAGAGATGGTTTTAAATGATGTTCCTTTTTTACTTGATGCACTTGCACCTGAAGTAAGCTATATAGTGAGTTTTTTGACAGACAGAATGTTAAAACAGCCATACATTATCCCGCCTATAATTTCACTTGAGCTGGATGTTCCAAAAGACACAAAAAAGAAAAATACAAAAGCCCCCCATCTAGCATAAAGCTTTTGTGTAAATTTTCTCAATGTAAGGGAGCTACTTTTTTTAATAAAATTTCTTCTATCCAATTGTGTGACAATATGATATAATATTCTAAACAGAATGCAAACGATTGCTGATACGTTAATTGATATTGTATAGTTTAAAAAGACAGAAAGGGGAGAGTTTTTTTTGCAAAATTCCAATCTTCTAAAATTGCTACAGATTCTCAAAGAAAAATCTGGGAAATGGAGTAAAACAAATGACTATAGAATCCCAAAGGTATGGAATAGTTTCAACTATTCAGGTGAGGAAAAAAGAGAAAATTCTGATGGCACAATTTCAGTAAATCCTTATAACTTTCTTTATGAATGCATAACAAAAACTATTTTGCCCTATGCAGATTCAAATACTAATTATCTGCAATCGTTAGCACAAATTGAAAGGCAAAAAGGTGCTGCTTTATCTGCTCAAGGCAACTGGATTATAAAAAGCAGCATCTATGGAATGCAGATTAGAACAAGCTCAGCCTGGGACCATGACAATGACAGGGAGTTAAAACTTGAAAATAAATTTGGGCTTAAAGACACGGGAACTTTTATAAAAACAATTGCACTTTTGCCTCTTATCAAAAAGATGGGGTTTGATACCATTTATACCCTTCCCATTACCAAAAACAGCACAAGATACAAAAAAGGTGAGATGGGCTCGCCTTATGCAGTCAAGAACTTCTTTGAACTTGACCCTGTATTAAAAGACCCTATGACAGATGAGCTTTCAATAGAAGAAGAGTTTGCTGCCTTGATTGAAGCCTGCCATATCCTTGGGATAAGATTCATAATAGACATAATACCACGAACATCTGCAAGGGATTCAGACTTTATTTTAGAGCATCCTGATTGGTTTTACTGGATAAGAATTTCAGACAGTAGCAAGTACGGTCCGCCAAAGCTAACACTAATAAAGGAATTTACAAAAGCAGATGAATCTAACATTGAACTTATATACAAAGATCCAGCGGTAAAAGAACATATAAAATTTTTTGTACCTTCACCTAATAAGTATGCACCTGAAAAGTGGGAGAAAATAAAAGAAATTTGCAAAAATAATTCAGAAGTTGATTTCTTCGAACTGATTGAAAAAGAAATAGGTCTTACAACTGCTCCTGCATTTTCCGACTGTCTGAACGACCCACAGCCACCCTGGACAGATGTGACATATTTAAGGCTTTATTTAGACCATCCTGTGCAGTCTGCAAGGTATGTAGATCAAGACCAACCACCTTATATCCTTTTTGATACTATAAGGACAAATATTTTCAAGGGTAAAAAGCCAAACACAGAACTTTGGGACAAGATTTCAAACATCATTGTACATTACCAGCAGAACTTTGGTATTGACGGCGCACGAATTGATATGGGTCATGCACTGCCAAAAGAGTTAGAAAGCATGATAATCACCAAGGCAAAAGAAGTGGACCCTGATTTTTGCTTTATTGCTGAGGAGCTAAGTTTGAGCGGCGACAAGAAAGCAAAAGAGTCAGGCTATGATATGATAATTGGGGATGTTTGGGCAAAAGAGCCAAGGTATTATGAAGGAAATCTCAAAAAGACGATAGATAAACTTTTGAAATTGAAACTTCCTGTTTTTGCAGCATCTGAGATTCCAGACAGTCCTCGGGCGGCATCAAGGGTAGGCGGCAAAGATTTTTCAAGGTTTTCTGTTGTTCTCAACAACTTTTTGCCAAACGCCGTTTTCTTCTTGACATCAGGTCAAGAGGTTTTTGAGGTCCAGCCGATGAACTTAGGGCTTGACCCACAACCAGACGGAAGGTTTAAACTTTCTAAGTCTGATCCTCTTTACGGCAAGCTTGCGTTTTTTGACAGGTACGCCCTTCACTGGACAAATGATGGTGCACAAGAGATGATAGAGCTGATTTCTGCCGTGTCAAAAATAAGAAAAAGGTATGTTGATTTTATTAAACCTGAAAACTTCATTAAGTTTCCATACAACAGCAAATTTGTCATTGCCTTTGGCTACAAGCTTGGGCTGAAGGATGAGAAGTATCTGATTGTCATTGCAAATGCTGATTTACTAAGGACAAAAAAAGTAGAAATTAACTTAGAAAAGGCAAAGCTTGGCTTGGCAAAAGAAATAAAAGAAGTTGACACGCTATTTCTTCTTAAAAGTACCAGTCCTCTTAAGTTCCAAGCTCAAAAACTAAGTTGCTTCTTAGAGCCTTTGGATATAAAGATTGTTTTGGCAAGATAAAGAAGGGGCTTTGTTTCAAAAAAGGTGGCTGCAAAGCCCCTTCTATTTTATAAAAA
>JGI24718J22297_100113_pt1 | contig 17063 bp, 9 predicted proteins | sample YelNatPoosite3B9_FD_22297 | JGI IMG/M metagenome (IMG submission 22297)
ACTTGACAATATGAGAAAACAGTTTGTTGCAAACGTCTCACATGAACTCAGAACTCCAATCACAACTATAAAAACATATTCTGAGACTCTTTTGGATGTTGACGATGATGAGACAAAAAGACAGTTCTTAAGTGTTATTATAAAAGAGTGTGACAGGATGACAAGGCTTGTAAGTGACCTTTTGTACTTGTCGCGGCTTGACAGTGGTGAGAACATTTTAAACTTAGAAGATGTTAATTTGAGCGAGCTTGTCAGGTTTGTCTGTGAAAAGCTCAAGATTCATGCCAAGAAAAAGAAACAAACCTTGAGCTGCAGCATCTTGCAAGATGTTGTTGCAATGGTTGACAGAGATAAGATAGAACAGGTTTTAATAAACCTGATTAGCAATGCAGTCACCTATGTCCAAGAAGGTGGCGAGATAAATGTTGTTTTGCAAAAAGAGGAAGATAAAATAAAGATAATTNTAAAAGACAACGGTCCAGGGATTCCAGAGGAGGACCTGCCGCGGATATTTGAAAGATTTTACAGGGTTGACAAGGCTCGCTCACGTGAGCTTGGCGGTTCTGGCTTAGGACTTTCAATCGCCGATGAGATTGTAAAAGCTCACGGTGGCAGGATTTTGGTTGAGAGCAAAGTAGGCAGTGGTACAACATTTACAGTTGTTCTTCCAGCAAAGTCGTTATAGAAAAAAGCTTTTGTAATGTGCTCTTAATAGCTTTGTAACACTTTTGTAATAATTTAATTGTATAATGATAAATAGGAGTAATACATTTGTTGCTGGTGATAAAAATGAAGCGAGCGTTTGCGTTAATGCTGACTGTGATTTTTCTTTTATTTAGTATAGGAGTAGCATTTGCGGGGGAAAAAAGCCTTCACAAGGCAAGATATATAGATTCAATTGAGATAGATGGAAATAAAATAAGCTCTACTACAAAGACTCTTATAGAGATTACAGACTATGAGCAGAACTTGAGTACATCAACATTTGTACTCTCAGGTAAAGGAAGCGAAGGTACTNAAATTAACATATATACAAAAAATGATAAAAAAGAGTCTTTTGGCCAGAACAATTTGGTTGACAAAATNACAGTGGGGAAGTCTGGTTATTTCGCAAAAAAGATTGATGTAAGTGAAGGAAATACCTATATCTTAGTTGTTGCNACAAAAGATAGTGACACGCAGCTTGCAATTCTTAAAGTGTATTATGAAAAGAAAGAAAGCTTTTTGGCAAAGGTAGAAAAGGCCATTTCAAATTTGATAAACTCAATTACAAAATAACAAGAGGGTAGGTTTATGAACAGAATTAATAAAGAAACTATAAAGAGCATAGTGCTGGGTATACTTGTTATACTCAGCATTTATTTGTATTATAAGGTGTATTTTAATTACAACCTGGATGATTTTGCAAATGCACTGAATGTTCGCGAAAACAGGCTTTCAGAGGATGAGCTTTTGGAGAGAGTTCATATTATTCTCGCAATACCAAAGGATATGTACTTGAATATCTCTAAGAATGTAGTTATTGGAGTTTTGAGTACACAAAAGGAATACTTTGATGTGGTCTCTAAGTTTGTAAGTAATCTCAAAGAAAACATAGTAAAAAAGAGTTATAGTTTGAATTTTAAAAAGATGAAAATTGATGAGTTTAAATCAAGTAAGAGTTTATTTTTCAATTATGGCTATTTTATAGATTTTCATACATTTGTTTATGAACTTACAAAAAGGAGTATTTTGCCTGCCAAAAAGAGGTTTGAGTTTGACAAGGTTTTTATAAAAGAGTCAAATTCAAATACTGAAGTTTATTTTTTCAACTCAAATACAGAAGAAACTGCAATATTAACTTGTCCGAAATATGGATTTTCTCAGCTTGAGGATAGAATTGAGCAAAGCTCTTATCTTATATTTTCTTGGTCGGATGGACTTGGTTTTACAGAACTTGTAAGCAAAGATTCACTAATTCCTGTTGAGTTTTCAAATATTCAGTTTTCTGAAGTTAAGATAAAGGAAAGTGATTACAAGAAAGAACTTATAATAAGGCGTCTTTTTCCTGATACAATACTTACAAAAAAGAATGTACTCAAAAGTGGAGAGATTGTGATAACAGATGAGAGACGAGAGTTTGTAATAAAATCTAATGGCAGTTACATTTTTAGGTTTACAAAAGATATATTTTGTGACAAAATAGAATCAATTACAGAGGCTCTTATGAATTATATGAAAAATTTTTATACAAATGAAGACATTAGAGTATGCAAAATTGAAAATACTCAAAATACAACCAGGATTTATCTCATCACAAGGATTGATGGAATTGACTTGATGCCTTCAGATACTGAATACTGCAGCTATATAGAAATTTCTAATGGCAGGCTTAAAAAGATTTCTGGTCATCTTTTTGATGCAATATCGGTCAGAACTGCTCAGATAAAGGTTAATGGAATTGCAGCTATTGATACTATAAAGGAAAGAAAAGGAGATATATTTATAAGAAATATAAGTTTAAGGTATATCGGAACGGGGAATACATCTTATCCCTATTGGCAAATTGACACAGACAACGGAACAGTCTATGTCGAAACAATTAAATAAAAAAGGAGTTTTGCTTTGAAAATGAATTGGTCAAAAGTCAAAACAATATCGATTGTGGTGTTTTTGGCTCTGGTCCTTTTTCTTGTTGTAAAATACTTCAATCTCTTGCCAAGAGAAGAGCTTCTTTCAGACAAGCAAATCAAGACAGCACAAAATATACTTGCTCAGAATTCTATAAAGCTTTCTTCTCCAATTGATAAAAAGATTTACTATGTTTCAAAACTCAATGTGAAAACTGAATCTGCATATGACAATGTCCTAACTAAGCTCTTTGGTAAAAGGGTTGATAAATACCAAAAGGAGTTTGAAAGTAGTATCTACCATTTAAAGATAGTAAATCAAACACTTTTTTTAGAATCAAAATACAGCCAAGACCCATTTGAGCTTTTTGATTTGAATAAAAGTGATTATATAAAGGATTACGATGGCAGCTATATTCAGGTTTATAAAGGCTATCCAATATTTGATGGCAAGCTCAAAGTACAAAAGCAAAAAAGTACAACCCTTTATATCTTCACAAAGGTTATTCCACAGGGCTTTGAGCTCAAAAGAAGTAGGGCAATCTCAGCGCTGGAGGCTATATTCAATCTTTTGAACCAGCAAAAAAATATAAAAGAGATACAGAACATAAAGTTTGGCTACTATCTAAAAGACTTCAATGTCATCCAAGGCCAGGCAGTACCAGTTTGGCGAATTGTTGCAGATGGCGAGGTTTATTATATAAATGGATTTACGGGGATGTTAGAGTAAAATCAAAGTTAGTAGTCTCTTCAAAACCTCTTCAGTTAAAGCTGGAGAGGTTTTTTGTTTTTTATTGCATATAATTTAAGATTTGAGACCTTAAATTTAGATACCATATCTAAAAAAACAGGTCTTTTTTATGTGACTTACCCCACTTTATAATAAAATCAGAGAAGTAAATTAGCAATTTTGCAATATATATTTTGCCAAACTGAAAGGAAGGCGATAAATAATGGAAATAGTAGAACAAACTAAAAATAGCAGTAGTCACCTTTCACCATTTAAAAGATTTTTACATAAGCTAAATGAACAAAAATATTTGCAAGCAATGGCTATTCCAGGCGTTATATGGATGATAATATTTTGCTATATTCCAATGTATGGAATTATAATTGCATTTAAAGAATATGATATAACTCTCGGTATTAACAAATCGCCGTGGGTGGGGTTAGCAAATTTTAGAGAGTTCTTTTCAGATGAGCGATTTTGGCTGATAATAAAGAACACTGTGGGCATTAGCTTTTTTAAACTGCTGGTAGGATTTCCACTTCCAATATTGTTTGCAGTGCTCTTAAATGAGCTTACCTCAGTTAGGTTTAAAAGAACTGTTCAAACAATATCGTACTTGCCTCACTTTATTTCATGGGTAGTTTTAGGTGGAATATTGATGAACTGGCTTTCAGAAACGGGACTTATAAATATCATATTTACAAAGTTGGGGATTTTAAAACAACCAATTACATTTTTGGCTGAACCCAAATATTTCTGGGGTATAGCAGTTATATCAGAAGTGTGGAAAGAACTTGGATGGAATGCAATAATCTATTTGGCTGCAATTGCAGGAATTGACCCAGAACTTTATGAAGCAGCGACTGTAGATGGAGCAGGTAGAATAACTAAAATGTTTAAAATCACCATTCCATGTATCTCAGGCACCATTGCAATTATGTTTATTTTAGCAGTAAGTGGTCTTATGAATTCAAACTTTGACCAGATATTTGTATTGAGAAATCCTCTAAATGCAGATGCTTCTGATGTTATTGATATTTACGTATACAAAATGGGTATTGAAGCGTTTAGATTTTCTTACGCAACAGCAATAGGACTTTTTAAATCCATCATTGCACTTATCCTGCTTCTTTTGGCAAATGGTGTAACTAAAAAGCTCACTGATAAATCTCTCTTCTAATTGCAAGATGTCAAAATGTGAGGAGGAAATTAGCAATGAAAATGAAATCTTCGTTGGGAGATAAGATATTTGATATTTTTAACATAACGCTGATGTTGATAATCTGTTTTGTTACGTTGTATCCAATATGGTACATAATTGTTTACTCTTTCAATGACGGCAAGGATGCGATGCTTGGCGGAATTTACTTTTGGCCAAGAAAGTTTACGTTAGATAATTATATAACTGTTTTCAGTAATAGTGATATAACAACAGCGTTCATGGTAACAATTGCACGAACAATTATTACAACAACTCTTCACGTATTCTTTACAGCAATGGTGGCATATGCATTCATGAAAAAGGAACTCGTAGGACGAAAGATTTACATGACAATGGGAACAATAACTCTTTTCTTTGGTGGAGGTTTGATTCCATACTTTCTCTTGATTAAAAGCTTAGGACTTTACAACAACTTTTTAGTATATGTAATTCCTGGGATGTTCAACTTCTATAATCTGATTATATTCCAAGCATTTTTCAGAGAACTTCCGGTTGAACTTGAAGAGTCAGCAAAGATAGACGGAGCAAACGACTTTTTGATATTCACAAGAATTATTATTCCACTTTCTATGCCTGTTCTGGCAACAATTGCGTTGTTTGTCGGTGTTTATAACTGGAATGATTATTTCACAGGCGTAATATTCATAAACAATCCAAAACTTCAACCAATTCAAACCTTTTTGTACAAAGTTATTGCAGAGACAACTTCTAACCAGATGCTTGCATATGCCCCAGGTGGTATTGCAACAAGAAATGTAACCTCACAATCTCTCAAAATGGCCACAATGGTTATAACCACATTGCCCATTGTATGTGTATATCCCTTCTTACAAAAGTATTTTGTTAAAGGACTTTTAATTGGTGCTATTAAAGGCTAAGATATTTCTTGTTTATAGTATTGGGCATTGACTGCACTCAATATTGTGGCGAGTGCAGTTGATGAATAAACATAATAAAAATCTGTAAAAGGAGGTTTTACTGAGATGAAAAAGTTAAATCTCAAAAGACTGTTTGCTGTTGTTGTGGTTCTGGCTTTTGCCATTTCAATCATTCCATTTGCAATTGGCAGTGCAGCAAGCTCTGTCAAACCTGGTTGGAAAGAAGATGCTAAAAAACCTATCACATTTGACTGGTACATCAACTTCTCATGGTTTGGCACGAAATGGGGTGGAAATGCAGTTTCTGATTACATCACCAAAAAGACAGGTGTGAAAATCAACTTCATAGTACCAGCTGGAAATGAAAATGAAAAACTCAATGTTATGATTGCATCAAACACATTACCCGACTTCATCACTCTTGGCTGGTGGGAAGAAGCTGTCAAAAAGATGATTGCAGGGAAGCTTGTATACGCTTTAGACGAGCTTGCAAAGAAATACGACCCATACTTCTTTACAGTTGCCAACAAACAAAGACTTGGCTGGTATACAGAGCCTGATGGACACGTTTACGGCTATCCAAATGCATCTTACACACCGAGCGATTATCAAAATCCAAAACTCAAAATTTATTCCAATCAAACATTCCTTGTAAGAAAGGATATGTATGAAGCTCTTGGCAAGCCTGATATGAGAAAGCCTGAGACATTCTTGAAAGCATTAGCAGATGCAAAAAAGAAATTCCCTACAGTGAATGGTCAGCCTCTTATTCCAATTGGATTCCATGAATTTACTGATACAGGCTGTTACTCCTTACAGGACTATCTATGGAATTTCTTGGCTATACCACGTGAGAAAAACGGGAAGCTCTATGATATCACAACAAATCCAGAGTACATTAGGTGGCTCAAGACATTTAATGAGGCTTACAGAAGAGGTCTTATTGCAAAGGATGTATTCATTGACAAGAGAGCTCAAATGGAAGAAAAGATTGCTCAGGGAAGATACTTTAGTATGATTTATCAGAGGACAGACTTTGTTGCTCAGCAGCAAGAACTTTACAAGAAAAATCCTAACATGATTTATATAGCAGTTGACGGCCCTGCAAATTCAAAACTTGAAAAACCAAAACTTGCAGGTCCTGGTATTGCAGGTTGGACTTTAACAATGATTTCTAAAAACAACAAAGACCCGAAGAGAGCAATTAGGTTTATGAGCTACTGGCTAAGCCCTGAAGGTCAGAAAGACTTCTATCTTGGACCAAAGGGTGTAACATGGGATGTAATAAAAGGCAAGGAACAATTCAAACCTGAGGTTGTAAAACTTATGCAGACAGACAGACCAACGTTTGACAAGAAATACGGTGCAGAACTTACTTACTGGATGCTTGGTGACTGGCCATTTGTATCGCAGTGGGATCCTGGAATGCCGCCATATCTGCAACAGATGGCTGATTGGACACTTGGCAAGACTGTGAGCTATGCACAATATGACAATCTAAATCCACCAGCTGATAGTCCTGAAGGTGTTATTGCAAGGAAGGTTGCTCTAAAATGGGGTCAAACTTTACCAAAACTTATAATGGCAAAGTCATCTGCTGAGTTTGATAAAATACTTAACGATTACCATGCATATCTGAAACAAGTAGGATATGACAAGGTGCTTGCATGGCAGCAGAAGAAGTTAGAAGAGAACAAGAAGAAATTGGGAATTAAATAAAGTCTTTGATTATCACACAAATTTTTTGGGGCTGATGGAGAGGTGCCATCAGCCCTTTTCAAATAATGAATAATAGATTATTGATAAACACAAGTGTATAATGAAATTAAAGTATCAATTAATAGTGGGAATGAGATAAATGGCTAAGTTATTTAACAGGATAAAACATATATTAAAATCAGTTACCAAACTGAATGTACGCCAAAAGTTGATATTTTCATATATACTCATTGTTGCAATACCAATATCGATATTGCAAATAAATGCATTTCAAAATGTCAAAGATATGACAGAAAAAGAATATATAAATAATATTGCCTTTGAAGTGGAAAAGTTGAAAAGCGATATTGTCAAAAATGTTGAGCAATATGTCAAAGCAACCCAGTTCATCTTAAATAACCAAGATTTCATTGACTTTGTTTCTATTTATCAAGAAAGGTCCCCGGAAGAAATTTTTTCTTTTAAAGTAAATGTACTTGATAAAATAGAGTATTTACAATATGTCAATTTTAATATAAACCGAATTAGATTTTTCGCAAATAATGTTTTTTTACCAGAGACATGGCCGGTTCTTTATCAGCTTGATAGAATAAAAAATCAAAGGTATATTGCAGATTTTTTAGACAATCCACAAAAAATAAGTCTTTGGAAAATTGATAATACTGACAATTTGGGACCACCTCTTAACAATGATACAAAAGTAGTTTCTTACTATACAAAAGTTATAGATTCTGTAGGCAATTTAGTGGGAATAATTGAAGTAAACATGTTAACAGATGAATTTTTTGCAAATGAGCTTACACGTTCAAATAGAAATTCTGTTATGGTTGCCATAACAAAAAATGGCGAGATTGTTTATAACCATCAATTATCAGACTTTTTAAGGACTTTAAAGATCGATTTAAAAGATTTTAAGGAATTTCTTATTAAAAAAACAGATGTTACAAAAAATGAAGAAATAGTTTATTTTAAACTTGGTAGGACATCGGCAGCTTTTGTATACACCTATTTACCTATGTTGGATATGTATCTTTACAAAGTTGTTTTGTTTGACGCTCTGACGCAGAAGATAAACCAGCTCACAATTAAGATGTTATGGCAAGTTGTTGTTTTAATATTTATTTCGTCAGCTTTAATATTTGTAATTATTTCACTTATTTTAAGAAAATTAAAAGATATTATTTCTACTATGCGCAAAGTTGAGAACGGAGACTTTGATGTGAAAATTGAGATAAAAGGCGATGATGAGATTGATGAACTGGCTTTTCATTTCCAAAAGATGATAGAGAGGATAAAGGTTTTAATTGTAGAGACAGTAAAAAAAGAACTTGCTCAAAAAGATGCTCAGATAAAGGCGCTGCAATCACAGATAAACGCTCATTTTATATACAATGTACTTGAAAATATAAAAATGATGGCAGAATGTAAAGAAGACTATGAAATTTCAGACGCAATAACAAAGCTTGGCAAGATGATGAGATACAATATGAGCTGGAAAAGGAAATTTGTTACCTTGTATGACGAGTTAGAAAACATAAAAAACTATATAGCACTTATGAATCTTCGATTTGATAAAGAAATAAAACTGATGATAAACATATATAATGAGGAGATTCTAAACTATGAAGTGCCAAAATTAATTTTACAGCCAATAATTGAAAATTCAATAACTTATGGAATTGAGCCAAAAGGTGAAGGCGGAAGCATATTTATTGACGCGAATGTAATCGGTGAGTTTTTAGTTATAACAATAGTTGATGATGGAAAAGGAATTGAGGAGGAGAAACTCCGACAGATTCAAAAGGCTATAGAAAAAGGAATTGATGCTGAATGTTATCACGGCCAGGGCATAGCTTTGAAAAATGTGAATGAGAGAATAAAGCTCACTTATGGGAAGACATATGGATTGAAGATTGAGAGCAAAGAAAATGAATTTACTAAAGTGACAATTACGCTGCCTTTTGAAAATAGAGTTGATAATTAAAATTTTTATAGGGCGGGAATGAAATATGCGGAAGGTATTAATTGTAGATGATGAAAAGCTTATAAGAAAAGGTATTAAGACAATTTTAGAAAAGAGTAATTTAGAGTTCAAAAATATAAAAGAGGCTTCAAATGGCAAAGAGGCTTTGGATTTGCTATTTTCAGAACAGTTTGATTTGCTGATTATCGATATTAGATTGCCTTTGCTTGATGGAATATCTGTGATAAAAAAGATACAAAATATGCCTCAAAAGCCTAAGGTTGTTGTTATAAGTGGATATGATGAGTTCAGTTATGCAAAAGAATGTTTGGAATATGGAGCAAAAGGGTATATCCTAAAGCCCATTGACAAATCTGAGCTATTGGAATTGTTAGCAAGGATTCAGCAAGAGTTAGAAAGGGAAGAAAATACATACAAATTATTCAAGATGCAAAATATTCTAAAGTCGCGTATGGTTGAAGTGGAACTAAATAATATTCTTCTTTCAAATTTAACTCAGACTGAGATAAAAAAGAAGTTGGAAACCTTAGGTATAGATTCAAAAATACAAGTGTATACGTTCTATACATTTATAACCAAAGATAGAGAAGAAGATTATAGCATTGTATCAGAAGATTTGAAAAATAATCTAATAAAGCTATTTCCAGATGGTGCATTTAATATAACTTTAATCGATTATGAAAGAAACATTTTAGTTATTTCAGATACTTTGATTGAACCCTTGAGAATATATGATCTATGTAGAGGGGTATTTCAAAAAGATGTCTATATTGGCATATATAATGAAAAACAACCTCTTGAGAATCTTAAAGTGCTTCATGGTAGATCAAAAAAGACAGCATTATATGCTTTTGTTGCAAGCGAAAGTATAGAATATTATTCAAATGTAAAGAATAGGGAAAATATAGCATGTTCGAAGGATGAAAGTATACACAAGCTTAAAGAGCTAATTTTAGCAGGGAAACAGAAAGAAGCCTTGAGCTGCGTAGAAAATATATTCAATCATGAGTTTTTAAAAAACTGCTCAATTGAATCTATACAGGACACTGCAACAAAACTATATAGAGAAATTATAGAAAGATTTGAAAGTCAAGTTCCAAGAAAGATACTGGATATGAGTTCATATTTGCTTCTTAAGAATATTTTAAATTTTTCGAGTATGAAAGAATATATAGAGATGCTTAAGAATTTTGTATATGAAGCTACCAGTATGATTGCGGCATTAAAAGGAATACTCACTGTAAAAGATGAAATTGAAGAGGCAATTAGGTTCATCAATGAAAATTATTATAAAGACATCAACATGGCAATAGTTGCAAACCATGTTTCACTGAATTATTATTACTTTTCAACCATATTCAAAGAAAGAATTGGCATGAACTTTTTGGATTATCTTAACAAGGTCAGAATTGATAAAGCAAAAGAATTACTTGCAAATACTAATCTAAAAATTTGGGAGATATCTGAAAAAGTAGGCTATAAAAACCCAAAACACTTTGCAAGAATTTTTAAAGAAATTACTGGACTTACGCCAAATGAATACAGAGATGTCCAAAAGAGCTTGCAGAAATAGAAGGTTGTTTGTAAAACAATAACGATAAAAAATACTTAAAAACAGTGACTATAACTAAAAAATAATGCCTTTTTTTTGTTTATAAGATTTTGATAAATCTAAAGTAGAAAAGCATAAAAAATTTTGAGGGGTGCAAAAGGTAGATGCGACCAAAAAAATTTGTTGCTTATTTTTTGCTGCTTTCATTTCTGGTTATGTACATTTTCCCAGTAGGAGCTGCAGAGGCAAGCACAAATCAAATGTTTAAGGACATTTCTGATAGTTTTGCAAAGGAAGATATAGCAAGATTTTACCAATTAGAGTTAGTAAATGGCTACCCTGACGGAGGTTTTAAACCCAATAAGGATGTTTCTGTTGCAGAATTTTGCAAAATCTTGAACAGATATATAGGAGTTGTGGTGAGAGGGACGCTGGATATTAGCTGGGAAATTAGCCCTCGTGCGTGGTTTTTTACAGAACTTGAAAAAGCTCAAGCAGCAGGGTATTTAGACTTGTTTGTAAATGAAGGAAAACTTGACCCAAGCAGGCCTGTAAAAAGGCAGGAAGCCTTTGCTGCTGTGGCAGCTGCTTTACAACTTGGGAACGAAAATGCTAAAGTGTTGAGTAATTTTGCAGATGCTCAAGATGTTGACCAAAGGTATCTGCCTGGTGTTGCTGCTCTGGTAAGTTTTGGGTTTGCAAAAGGTTATCCTGATGGGACTTTGAAGCCTCAAAAGGAAATTACAAGGGCGGAGGTAGTTAAACTTTTGAGTAAAATTGCTTCATTGATAGTAACAAAACCCGGAGTATATACTTTATCGAGAAGTGAGGGATTTGTAATTGTTAATAGTGGTGATGTTGAAATCAAAGATTCCTTGATAAAAGGCAATGTGTATATAAATCAAAGCGTAGGTGAAGGTTCAGTTACTTTGAACAACGTGACTGTAGAGGGCGGAAAAATATTTGTATTTGGCGGTGGAGAAAACTCTGTCAAGCTTGTGAGCACAAAGGTTGGAGAAATAGTTGTTGACAGCAAACTTTCAAAGACAAATATTGAAGTGGGGCAAAACAGCCAAGTTGAGAACATAGTTGTCATGTCTGCATCAAAAATTACTCAGGTTTCTGAGGAAAGTTCAATTAAGTTTATTACGTTAAAACAAAGTGGAAAACAGCCTGCCGATGTTGAAATTAAAGCAAACTGTGAAGCACTCTATGTCAGTTCTCCTAACAGCAATGTAAATATCCAGAGTGCTAAAATTAAAAATTTGGTGGTAAGTGATCTTGCGCAAAATTTCAAGCTTTCAATGGCAAACACAAAGATTGACAGTGTTGAGTTAAATAGCAATGGAAATTTGAATATTGATAAAGAATCAACCATAGCAAAGCTCATTGTTAAAGCTCTTGCTAAAAGTGTAAATGTAACAAGCCAAGGGAAAGTAAATGAAGCTTCTATATTCTCAGATGGCGTTGTTGTAAATGGAAAGGGCATACCAAAAGGCGAAAAAGTGAATATAAGCGAGGTAGTAGCTAAGGAAGCTTTAACAGCTAAGGAGGAGGCTCAAAAAGAGACTGTTTCGCAGCCAACTTTTTCAAGTGGGATTTCTTCAAATACAGGGGGAAGCAGTGGCCAGACAGGGCAAAACCAGCAAGGCAGTACTCAACCACAGCCAACCTGGCAGCTTGTGTGGGAAGATGACTTCAATGGAAGCTCAATTGATACAACAAAATGGAACTTTACAATTGGTGCTGGTGGTTATGGCAACAATGAGCTTCAGTACTATTCAAACAGGCCTGAGAATGCAAGAGTGGAGAATGGAAAGCTCATAATTGAGGCAAGGAAAGAAAATTATCAAGGAAGTCCATACACTTCAGCTAAACTCACAACACAAGGCAAGTTTGCGTTTACCTATGGAAGAGTTGAGGTGAAAGCTAAGCTTCCAGAAGGGCAGGGTGTGTGGCCAGCTATCTGGATGATGCCAGAGGATTTGAACATATATGGTGGATGGCCGGCCTGCGGTGAGATTGATATTATGGAACTTTTAGGGCAAGAGCCCAACAAGGTTTATGGAACAATCCATTATGGTAATCCTCACACATACCATGGTGGCAACTATACATTGCCTGATGGCAAAAAGTTTTCAGATGATTTCCACATATTTGCACTTGAGTGGGAGCCGGGCGAGATAAGATGGTATGTGGATAACATATTGTATTACAAGACAAGCGATTGGTTCTCAAGATCATCAAACGAGGCATTTGACTATACCTATCCTGCACCGTTTGACAGAGAATTCTACCTTATACTCAATGTTGCAGTTGGTGGTAACTGGCCAGGATATCCTCCAGAGAATGCTGATTACTTCCCACAGAGAATGGAAGTTGATTATGTAAAGGTATATAAGAGGGTTGGCGCAACTTACAGTGAAAAAGTTTCAAAACCACCTGTTGATACAAGCTATCCAGCTGATGCAAGACCACCGCTTAGTGATGGAAATCTTGTGTATAACGGCAGCTTTGATGTAGATCGTTCAGATGTTGAAGGCATAGAAGGTGTTCCAAACACAGCTTATTGGCAGTTCTTGCATCTTGATCAGTTTGGCGGAAATGGCACTATAGAAAATATTAACAATAGCATAAAGATAACCATAACACAGCCTGGCAGTCAAACATATTCTGTTCAGCTTGTTCAAAGGCCAATATGCTTGGTAAAAACTAAGACGTATAAGCTATCATTTAGAGCAAAGAGCGATGGCAAACGCACCATTGAGGTAAAGCTCTCAAGCGGTGGAGGCGATAATGGCACTACCTGGGTTGACTATGCAGTAAAAACATTTAACTTAGACACAGAATGGAAAGAATATTCATACATCTTCACAATGCAAAGTGACACCTACGCAAGAGCAAGGCTAGAATTTAATGTTGGGCTCAGTACATTACCTGTATACTTAGACGATGTGAAGCTTGTTGAATACAATGTCCAAGATCCAAATAGCATAAAAGAACCGCTGCCCAATGGAAATCTCATTTATAATGGAACATTTGACCAGGGTGATGACAGATTTGTTGCATGGGAATTTGTAAAGTCAACAGTTGCAAATGCAACATACCAGATAGGAACAAAGCCAGAAGATAGATATTTCAAGACAGCAATAACAAATGGTGGTAGTAGTTTCTCCGACATCAGGCTTGTTCAATCCAACATAAAAGTTGAGCCAAACTCTAATTATCTGCTTACTTTCAGTGCAAAAGCGTTTGAATCATCCAGACAAATCCAGGTTTATATCTCAGACCAAAACTATACACCAATTTCGGAGGTAAAGACAGTAACACTTGGCACAGATTGGGTAGATTATAGATTGAACATTAAAACAAATGAAACTTTACCTCAAGACTTAAGAGCAAAGCTTGTGTTTGAGCTGGGCAGCTCAAATGTAAATGTTGGAATTGACAATGTTTCACTGAAGCAGGTTTTGCCATCAAGCTTTATTTCAATCCAAGCAGAGGACTTTGTAACAGTAGATAACGCTCAAAAGCAAGCACAGTATGTTACATTTGGTCAAGGTGGCAGTGCAGGATTTAATGTCAATATTCCAAGAAGTGGCGAGTATGTTGTTTCATATAAAGTAAGAGCCCAGCAAAATGGTATATTAAAACTTTCAGTTGGTGCTGCAGTGTACGATACTCAAATTGCTCCAACAAACGGTCAGTGGTCAATTGTAACAGACAGTGTATATTTTGAAGCAGGCAATCACCAAGTTCAAATTACAGCTGACAATCTCGACTTGGACTACGTAGAAATATCTCCAAACATGATTGCAAACGGTGACTTCTCAAATGGGCTTGACAAGTGGGATAATTGGATTGGCAATGGCGGAGTTGGCAGTATCTCTGTTGTAAACGGACAGCTAAAAGCATCTATCACCAATTTAGGATTGGCATTCTGGAGCATACAGATTATTCAAGGGCCAATGGCACTTGAGAGTGGAAAAGTATACAGAATTTCCTTGGATGCAAAATCAAATTCACCAAGAGATATGTTCATCAAGATTGACGACTCAACATACTATGGGCATCATGAAAGGTATGTGCCGCTTACAACTGAGATGAAAAATTACACATTTGATTTTGTAATGGATGCAACAAGGTCTGACATAAGACTTGTAATAGGGCTTGGGACGATGTCGCCAAACGGCAAAAATCCGCAGGAAATGGCCCATACAGTTACAATCGACAATGTGAGAATTGCTGAAGTATCAGAAAACTGTGGGTACTTTGAAAGAAATGTAGCAGAAGAAATCACAGGTGGTAGTCCTTCTGAACCGCAGCAGTTTATAGGCGATAAGCTCTTGCCAGATGGTAGCTTTAACACGCCAGACAGCCTCAATAATTGGAAATGGTGGTCATCCGCTGGTAATAATGTAACAACCACAATTGAAAACGGAGAATTTAAGGTTAGTGTAAGCTCAGTAGGCAATGATCCATGGGATCCACAGATCTACCGAGAAGGAATTACATTAGTAAAGGGCAAAAATTACAAGATTTCATTTAAAGCAAGGGCATCGGTTGCAAGAAAGATAAACATTGCAATTGGCAAGCCACTGACATCTGACCCGTGGTTTATTGAGTACATGCCGAAGAAAACAATAGATATCACAACTGACATGGTAGAATATGCAGTATATTTTGCCATGAACAATGAAACAGATACAAATGCAAAGCTTACATTTGAGATAGGCAAGGTAGATGGATTTTCAACTGTACCATTTGATGTATACTTTGATGATATCCAGATAGAAGTCATCGATTCAATTCCACAACAGCCAACACAGCCGATATCCCACACTCAAAAAGTTGGTGATCAGCTCATACCAGACGGAACATTTGACACAGGCGTGGGTGAATGGGTATACTGGAGCGGCGACCAATGGTCGGGAGTATCAGACATGCAAGTGACTGTAGAGAATGGTAAGATGAAGATTCATCTAAATTCTGTTGGGAAGGAGCCATACAGTGCACAGATTGCAAGAAAGAACCTCACACTTGAAAACGGGCTTACCTACGAGCTTAAGTTCAAGATGAGCGCATCGCAAAGCACAAAAATTCAGGTAAACATTGGAAAAGAGCTGACATCTGACCCATGGTTTATACCTTATGCACCAACAACTGTATTTGATATCGGGACTCAAGAGAAAGAATATACTCTCAGATTTAAAGTTACACAGCCAACAGATGTAACAAAGGTTGTATTTGAGTTTGGGCCGATAAACCAGGTTGTACCTCCTCTTCCACTTGACATATATCTTGATGATGTGACATTGACTGTTGTAAGTGACCAGTAAAAATAAAACCAGATAGGATGTTGCGATTTTGTAAGAAAGGGTTGCAAGGCAAAAGAAGTCTTGCAACCCTGTATTTTCCTGTATTTTTTAAATTAAAAAAAAGGGGGCAGAGAGAATTGCAAGCAAATCCAAGGTACTATTATGATGAGAAAACAAACTCATTTTGCATAGAGAATTATCAACTCTCAAAACCATTTTCAAGTTTTTTGCCCGGGATTGCTGGTATATTTGGAATTCCTCTCTGGTGCTTTTATGTAAACAGGGGGCAGTGCATAGTGTCGTTTGGGACAAAGAACAAAGATGGCGCAATTTTGGAATTTTCGCCAGCAGATAGGGCGTACAGGCTTGCATCAACACACGGGTTTAGAACGTTTTTGAAACTGAACAAAAACCTCTTTTATGAGCCTTTTCAAACAGAAAATTTGTTCAACTTTGCAAAAAGCAAGATGTCTATTTTTGCTGATCATCTTGAGATTTGCGAAGAGAATTCAAATATTGGTATCAAGGCAGAAGTGAGGTATTACACGCTTGCAAACAAGAATGTGGCTGGGCTTGTGAGAGAGCTGAAGATAATAAATGTTTCAGAAAGGCCTGTGGATATTGAGGCTTTAGACGGACTAGCATTGATTGTCCCATATGGAAAGAACGACTTTGCGCTAAAGAACATGAGCAGGACAAGTGAAGCATGGAACTTTGTTGAGAATTTAGACAAAAAGGCTCCATACTTTAGATTTCATTCATCTTCAGAAGATACAACAGAAGTTGTTGAGATAAAAGAGGGCAATTTCTTTGTAAGCTTTGATAATACGCTTGACAGCTTTGAAAGATGCGATGTAGTAATTGACCCCAAAATTGTTTTTGGAATAAGCTCAGAAATAGTAAAGCCTTATGAGTTTATATTTTCAGATAGGCTTGACATATCAAATCAAGTTTTTGCAAACAAGACATGCTGTGCTTTTGCATATGCAAAGAGGACTTTAAAACCGCACGAGGCTTTGAGCATCTACAGTATCATTGGGCATGCCAAGAG
>JGI24718J22297_100139_pt1 | contig 14527 bp, 12 predicted proteins | sample YelNatPoosite3B9_FD_22297 | JGI IMG/M metagenome (IMG submission 22297)
CAGCTTTTGGCAATTGCAAGGGCGATTTTATCTGACCCTGCAATTTTAATCTTAGATGAGGCGACAAGCAATATCGACACAAGGACAGAAAAGCTTGTAGGNGAGGCAATGCTAAAACTTATGCAAGGTCGAACAAGCTTTGTCATAGCTCACNGGCTCTCTACTATCAGAAATGCTGATTTGATTCTTGTCATAAACAACGGCCAAATTATTGAACAAGGCACACATGAAGAACTTTTGCAAAAGAAAGGATTTTACTATCAACTTTATATGAGCCAGTTTGCAGTCGTATAGAAAATAAGCTGAGAGATAAAAGTTGTATATTCTTTTAAGATTTTTCTTGTCAGTATCGAATAAATTAGGGTATAATTGAAAGCGGTTAAATAAATGGAATAAATATTAAAGTTAGCAAGCACAAAAGTGCGGGTAAGAATATAATAAACCTTCGAGGGGGACTGGAGGAAAGATAGTTTATGTCACAAAATTCTTACAAAAATTATCTGTCTTCTAAACCATTTAGAAAAAGCTTAACTACTGCCTTGATATATTTTGTACTGAATATTATTTATTTTGGCTCAATAACTTATATAATCTTTTATNAGCATGAGTTTTTTCATCAGCACTTGATACTCTTGACGCTGTTGGGTGTATTAGTAATCACAGTAGACAGCATTTATCTATTTTATGTACTCTACCACCTTTTAAANGAAAAATATNGGCTAAAATCCTTCTTACAAAAAACCATTTTCCAATTTGATATAATAAAGAGAAAGTTATTTGAAGTTTCTAAAAAAGAATTAAAGAAGTTCGAGGGTGGAGAGGAAGCTAATAAGATAATTGAGGTTGCATATTTTGATGCTGTAACAGGACTGCCAAACAGGCTTCAGTTAGAAGTCTTTATTGAAAGTTTGATAACAAAACACCCAACAAATGGCTTTGAGATGGCCATTACAGTGCTTGATGTGGAGAGGCTCACTCAGATTCAAAGGTTCATTTCTTTCCCAGTTGCTCAAGTGATTTTAAAGGATATTGGATTTAAGCTAAAAAATATACTTCCTGATGAGAGTTTTATAGCAAAACTTGATGAGAACAAGTTTGCGATAGTATTTTACGACTATGGTTGTCTTGATATCCTATTTGAATACATAAAGAGAATAAAAAAGCTAATAGAAGGCACATGGTATGTAGTAGGAAATGAATTTGAACTGGAAGCAACTATAGGAGTGGTTTTTTATCCATTGGATGGTAAAACATCCGAAGAGCTTTTAACTGGTGCTGAGAAGGCTTTGATGCAGGCAAAGGTCAGCTCAGAGGTGGGAGTGTATTTTTCTAACCAAGATATGAATAATAAGTTTTACTACAGTATTAATTTGGNAAAAGAGCTCAGAAAGGCTGTTTCAAACAAAGAGTTTGTTCTTGTCTANCATCCAATTGTTGACCTCAGTAGGCGAAAAGTTGTTGGCGCAGAAGTGCTTTTGCGCTGGGTAAATCCCCAGAGGGGGATAGTTCCAGCACAGGAGTTTATTGCTTTTGCAGAAAAAGAAGGAATGATACCAGAGATTGAGGGCTGGGTAATAGANAATGTAGCTGAGGATGTTAAGGTTTTTGAAGAGGTTTGGGGAGAGGAGTTTTTAGTTACTTTGAATGTTTCTTTTTTGAATTCAGAGGTTGTTGAAAAGATATGTAAAAATAAGGTCTTTAATCAGTATAGGGAGTACAATAAAATCATAGGTTTTGAGATAAATCAGCATGACATAGATGTAAATCTGTCTTCTTGCTTGAAAATTACCGAAGAGGTCAAAAAGAGAGGATTTAAAGTAATTATAGACGATTNTTGTTCAGAGACTATTTCAATGGACATGCTAANGTATTTCCCTTTAGATGCTATAAAGGTTGACAATAGATGCCTCAGCAATATAGCTTTTGATAGCAGACTTGGTAAGATTGTGAAGGGTATTATAGAGATAGCTCACTCCTTGAAGATTAAAGTGATAGCAGAGGGTATTGAGACAAAGTATCAATACAGAATAGCAAAGGAGATTGGTTGCGACCTTGCTCAAGGGTATCTAATATCAAAACCAATGTTCAGAAACGAATTTTTAGAGTTTTATAAGGCAGTAGAAAAAGGAATGCTTCAGTTAATTGCTTAGTGAAATAAAATTGAGTCAATAACAAGGGGAAGGGTTGGCAAAAGTGCAGTGCGCCAGCCCTTTTTGTTAAATGTAGGTTTTGTGGAGAATCGATAGTTTCCAAGCTTTTTAAAACCAGCAAAGGCAAAAAGAGAAAGAAGAGTTTTTGCTTTAAAGAGAATTTTGAAAGCGTTTATGAGCAGCCTCACACCTTTTGTTTCGGAGAGCCTTCCCATATACAAAAATTTCAAACTTCTATCTGGAGGTTTTTTCACTCGCCAATCAATAGTTTCTTCAACTGCCTTTCTATCTACATCAACTGCGTTTGGTATTACATCTTTGAATGCATTTTTAAAATATGTGAACGAAATATGATATTGTCTTATTATAGTGTAAGACATGTCTTCAGACTTAGAAACAAATATTTAACCGAAGGCAAAAATTTCGTCATCTAAAAAACACTGGTAAAACCCCTGATCGTATTGTGAGCATAATCTTTTTTTATAATGAACTTTTAATTTACCCTTGGCAGTAATATCAGTATATAAATGAAAATAATTTGTCTCTGCAAAACAAAAAATTTTATTTTTTGAGTCTGCAAACCCGCATGAATAAAGACTTTTACATTTTTTGGTCCTCAGAAACTGACAAAGTCAAGAAAATAAAAAAGGCTTCTCTGTTTCTTGAATTTGATAGAGAAGCCTAACATTTCACTTAAAAATTTCATTATAAGTATGATAATTGTCTTTTATAATGGTTTCAATTAAGTTCTCTTTTGTCACTTCTATTGGCTCAATATAATAAGCAGGAACCATTTTATAGCTGTTATTAAAGTATGTTTTGGTATAAGGAAGGGTACCACTTTTGGTCAACTGCTCTACAATCTTTACAGTCAAATCAGCGAGTTTTTTTATAGGCTTGTAGACTGTCATGGACTGAAGACCATCTACCACTCTTTTGCAAGCAGGAAGCTCAGCATCCTGTCCAACAACTGGAATTTTGCCTGCTAACCTTTTCTCAGCAAGTGCAGAGATGGCACCTTCTGCCAATGAATCATTTTCGGCCAAGATAGCATCAATTTTATTACCAGCTTGGAGAAGTTTTGCAACATATTCATAAGCATACTCTTTTTTCCATTTATAACAGTAATCTTCAAGAAGAACGCGAATTCTTCCTTTTTGGATATAAGGATCTAATACTTCTTTGTATCCTTGCCTTATCAAAGCTGTATTATAGTCTTTGGGATTTCCAAGTATGAAAACATAGTTTCCGTGTGACGCCTTTTTTAAAAGATGTTTTGCCATTATTCTACCTACCTCTATGTTGTCAAAGCTTACGTATGCGTCAATGTCAGCATTCATGGCAATTCTGTCATAGCAAACCACAGGAATGTTTTTTTGTTTTGCAAGTTCTATTGCTCTTTTTGCACCATCAAAGTTGCTCGGTACAATTACCAGAACATCTACACCTTTTGAGAGAAGGTATTTTACCTGCTGAAATTGAGTGGAATCATTTTCATTTGCGTTTGTCCACTCAACTTCAAATCCCTTCTTCTTTGCAGCATCTATTAGATATTTTCTATCAAAAAACCATCTCTCTTCTTTTAGAGTACTCATTGCAAATCCAATTTTGATGGGCGGTCTTTGCTGCTTTTTAGATTTATAAGAATATACATGCCTTGCCAAAACCCAAATAACCCCGATTGATATTACAATCAACAAAACTATTAATATGACAAAAATCAACCTTTTGTCTCTCAAAAAAATTTTCATTTTTCTTTTGCCTCACTTTTGTTTATTTTTGGGAAATTCTCAAGGATGCCGGAGTAGTGCCTGTATATTTTTTGAACGCTTTTATAAAATAGTTTGGATCATCAAATCCTACCTCGTATGCTATCTCTTTTATTGGCATATTTGTCTCTTTAAGAAGCTTTTGAGCATGCTCAATTTTCAGTTTTATGAGATATTCCTTAAAGTTTATTCCCATTGACTTTTTAAATATCTTACTAAAATAATATGGGCTCACATTTAAAAATTTGCTCATCTCCTCTAAGGAGATATTTTTGGTAAAATTCTTATTTATATACTCAACTGCTTGGGAGATTATGCTATTAGAGCTAAGCGACTTTTTTTGCAAAGAGGTTTCACTTACAATTGCAGCAATGACATCAAGAGATTTTTGAATTATATCTTTTTGTGCCTCTTGTGTGGTTACCTCTTTTATAAATCTCTCGACTACTGCCATAAGCCTTGGATTTTCTTTAATATTAGCCTCAATTAAAAGCTGTATGACAAACAGAATGATTTTGTATTTTGCTTGATTTGAACCATAAGCCTCAATATACTTTTTAATGAGCTCGGAAATCTGGTCTTGAACCTGAGAAAAGATAGAGGTTTTTAAAAGTACATTCAAGATTTTCTTTTCAAGAAGCTCTAAGTCTAAATAAAGGTCTGTAATCTCATCGTCACTTTCGCTGATTAGATTGCTGTAGCTTTCATAAAATGCATCTTCAAAATCTTCATATAGGTTGGAAAGACTGCTAATTCCAACTTCTATATCACTATCTACCTTAGCCTTGGCAATCTTGAGTATTCTGTCTTTTAGAGCATTTTTATAGTCTGGGTCTTCTGAAGTAAAAATGCATAAGAGAGAATTTGCAGATAAAAATGAGATAACGCATCTGTGTGAAAATGCTGATTTTAGTTCGTTTTTTATATCATTCAACAAATCAATACTGTTTATTGCATTTTGTTGGGATATTTTAACAATTACGACAAATCCACTTTTAAGACTTTGAGTATCGAGGATTTGCTCAAGCTGTTTTATACTGAAATCAGAAAAAAGCTTGCCATTGAGCAGCAAAAAAGCAAACCCGTTTTCAATTATGCTTTGCATAGCTTTTATCTTCTTTTTTCTCTCTATCTCTTCTAATTGCTTTGAAAGAATTTTGTTTATCTCATCAAACGCCTTTCTTGTTACATCCACAATATCAGAAATTGAATATGGTTTTAGAATATAAGAATATGCTCCCAGTTCAACAGACTTTCTTGCATATTCAAACTTGTCATGCGCAGATATTATCACAAAAAGCGGTAAAGATTCCTTTTTTATCTTCTCATATTCCTCCATTACCTCGATACCACTCATGTCGGGCATTTGAATGTCTATAAAAACAAGGTGAAAGTTTTGGAATATTAGCTTTTGCAAAGCTTCATCTCCTGTTGATGCTGCCTCTATCTCAACGTTTGAAAAGTTCTTCTGTAGGATATATTTTATTGACTCAATCACAATTGCCTCATCATCACATATCAAGATTTTCATCATTTCAAAATCATCGTCCTTTCATTTTCATACTGTAAAGCTATTTTATATAAGGAATCACAATTGTCACAGTTGTTCCAACGTTTGGCTGAGATTTAATACTTATAGGGTTTTTGATGGCAAAGAAGAATTCAAGCCTTTTTGTGATATTTTCAAGCCCAATGCCTGTCGAGGTTTTTGATACGTAAGATTTTTTGGTAAGTTCTTCCAAAACATGTGGTTCAATTCCGCTTCCATTGTCTATTATGTGAATCTTTACATAGCTCTGATTTTCCTTCTTTGCAACAATCTTAATCAAACCTTCACTTTTTTTGGCAAACCCGTGGACTATAGAATTTTCAACAATTGGCTGGAATATCATGCTTGGAATCTTTGCACTTTCCACATCTTTTTCAACTTCTAATTCCAAGTTTATTTTGTTTCCAAATCTTATATTGTGAATAAAAAGATAGTTTTTCACATTTTCAATCTCATCACCAATTGTCACAAGCTTATTTATATTCTGTACACAATATCTTAGGTAATTTGAAGTTTTAATTAACATATCATACGTCTTCTGAGCATTTTCAAACATGGCAATTTGAGTAATAGTATTTAATGTGTTGAACAAAAAATGAGGGTTTATCTGAGCCTGAAGAGTTTTGAGTTCTGCTTCTTGCAAGGCTTGTTGGTATTTTACTGTTTCAATCTCTTTTTGTGCAAGCTCTTTTTCAAGCTCAGCCTTGTCTTCAAGCTTTTTTAACATATCTTTTATATTTTCAAGCATGTCAGAAAATGAGTTATTCAAAATTCCAAGCTCATCAGTTGGTTCAACCTTGGGTATTGTAAAGTTTAGCTCACCCTTTGCAACCCTGTTTGAGAATTTGGCAAGCCTTGAGATTGGATCTGTCAGCTCTTTTGTGAACACAAGGCTTATAAAAATTGAGGATATAAACCACAAAATTATAACAACATAGTTTGTATTTGTAATCTTTTTTATAGAGTCTTTTAGGCTGTTGTAGTACTCAACACTGTAGTTTATCTTGCTTTGTGTGAGCTTTTGCAAAAAATAATTTGCATACTCTAAGCTTTCAATAGTATCAGAGAGCTTTTGTGTATAGTCCTTTCCTTGCTTTTTGAAAAGTATTACCATGTCAATATTGCTACTTATTGTTGTATAGATATTAGCAATACTTCTTTTGAATACAACCTCATCTTCGTTCTGGCAGGTTATTTGGTTCAGTTCATGAGCAATTGAGTTTAGACTATCATATACGTTTAATATTGAATCTGAATCGCCAGAGATTACATAGGTTTGTATACTTTTGCTAATTGTATTGAAGTTAGTTGTAATTGTATTTATGCTTTCAATGTTGCGGTATGTTTTATCAAAATAGTTATGGAGAAAATGAACATTAAGTTGGATAAGAAGATTTATAGCCACTGTTGTGAAAATAAATGTTACTAAAAAAAACATCAACTTTGCCTTGTAGGTTTTAAATGGTGAAAAATGCATGATTTTTCTCACCAGCCTATTTCACTATTATTGAAATTGGAATAAACTGCTTTTTAAAATGAATCTTTTCGAAATCCTTTATTGTCAAAACAGACCTTATCGCAAGCTCATCATAGTTTGGCATGATAAGGTAATCTATAAGCCCTTCATCTCTGTATCTTAAAAGTTTTGAATCATCACCTGTACCAATAAAGATAAAACTTGTGTCTTTTGGGTTTTTAACAAGACTGTCTATAAAAGCAAAGGTTTCAAGTTCTTCTGTTGTGTAATAACAATTGTATTTGGGGTTTGTTATTATTCTGTTAAGAAGCTGTTCAGACTTTGCGTTTCCGTATTCTATCACAAATGAGTCTATTGAAAACTGCACTCCATATTGCTTTAGGTAACTTTTTATTCCTTCCGTTTCAAAATTGTCTGCAACTTTTTGGTTTATTGTGTTTGTTATGAGCGCAATTCTCACCTCATAAATTCCTTTTCGTTCAGCAAGTTTTTTTATATTCTGAGCAACAATCTTTCCTTTTTGAAAATAGTCAAATCCTATCGTAATATCAGAATAGTTCTCTAAATTTTTGTTTAAAATAGAAATTATTTTTATACCCTGCTTTTGAAGTTTCTCAATAAGTTTTCTAATCGTAGGTGAATTAAAAAGATCACAAATAATCACAAAGTCAAACTTAGAAAAAAGGGCAAGCTTTAGTCCAAACGCTTCCTCAGATTCTGTTGCATAGAAGATGGTCTCTGTTAGTACTTTCTGTGACTGAGCGAATTGGTCAAATTCCTCTAAAAATTCTTTCCAATACATTTCATTTTTAGGCAATATAACTGCACAACTTATATAATTATTTTGCGAAAAATTATTTATGTTGCTGATTTTCTTGAGAGTCAAGAAGTTGCTAATAGAAAGCCACAGCAGAATTAGAACCAGTCCAATTGCAGCTGTCGACAGCAAATATTTGAATATAGACTTTTTTGCAAAGGTCATTTTTTTACACTCTCCTTTACAAACTATTTTATCATCTATGTTTTAAGAATTAAACAACAATAAATAGTAAAAAATTGAGCACAAAAAATTGCAGTATCTCTTAGAAGTTATTTGCTCATAAGAATGAAAAATGAACAAAAAAGCACAGTGAAATATTATAGATTTTAGTTTAAATTTATTAATGTAATTGAAATCTCATAATCAAAATTAAATGTTATAGGGAGGTTTTGGTAAATGCTTAACAAAAAGAAATTTTGGATAACTGTAGTATCTTTGGTAGTAGCAATTTCTCTTATTTTAACTGGCTGTGGGAAAAAGAGTAGCAGCAACGGTGAAAGCTCATCTGGTGCAACAACAGAAGAGAAAAAGCCTTACATTGGTGTTGCAATTTACAAGTTCGACGACACATTCATGACAGGTGTTAGAAACGCAATAGCAAAAGCTGGGGAAGGCAAAGCAAAACTTGACTTTGTTGACTGTCAAAACTCTCAGTCAACTCAAAATGACAAGGTTGACTTATTTATTACAAAAAAAGTTGATGCTTTAGCAATTAACCCTGTTGACCGAACAGCAGCGGGTGTTTTAATTGACAAGGCAAAGCAGGCAAACATCCCAGTTGTATTCTTCAACAGAGAGCCACTTCCAGAGGATATGAAAAAATGGGACAAAGTTTACTATGTAGGTGCAAAGGCAGAACAGTCTGGTACACTTCAGGGTGAGATTATGGCAGAATATTGGAAGTCTCATCCAGAAGCTGACAAAAACCACGACGGTATTATGGAATATGTTATGATTACCGGTGAGCCTGGGCACCAGGATGCAATCTTGAGAACAGAGTATTCAATAAAGGCAGTTGAAGCAGCAGGAATTAAAGTAAAATGTCTTGCACAAGACACAGCTATGTGGGACAGGGTAAAAGGTCAGGAAAAGATGCAGGCTTTCTTGGCATCATTTGGTGATAAGATTGAAGCAGTTTTCTGCAATAATGACGATATGGCACTTGGTGCAATTGAGGCTCTAAAAGCAGCAGGGTATTTCAAAAATGGAAAGTATATTCCTGTTGTTGGTGTTGACGCGACAACTCCAGGACTTCAGGCACTTGAAGAAGGTACCCTCTTAGGTACAGTTTTGAATGACGCAAAGGCGCAGGGCAAAGCTACATTTAACTTGGCATATGTACTGGCAAAGGGCGAAAAGCCAACAAAAGAAAATGTTGGGTTTGAAATAACTGACGGAAAGTACATCTGGGTACCATATCAGAAGGTTACAAAAGATAACTTAGAAGAAATGAAAAAATACGTAAATGAACAATAAAAGCAGAGGAAACTAAAGCCGCCACCTTGTCAAAGAGCCTATTTAGAAAATGGCAAGGTGGCGGTAATTTTGAATTGACTTTTGTGGAAAAATCTTTTAAGAGGTGCAATTGCTATGGCAAAGACAGAGTATATCTTAGAGATGAATGGTATTACAAAGGAATTTCCAGGTGTTAAAGCACTTGACAATGTTACAGTAAAGATAAAAAAAGGGACTGTTCATGCGCTTTTGGGCGAAAACGGTGCGGGGAAGTCCACATTGATGAAGTGCCTGTTTGGAATTTACAAGCCTGACAGTGGTGAAATAATCTTGGACGGGCAACATGTTCACATAAACAACCCGATTGACGCTATAAAACTTGGGATTTCAATGATCCACCAAGAACTTCAGCCAGTTCCTCAGCGAAATGTGATGGAGAACATCTGGCTTGGCAGATTTCCTCACATAAATGTGGGGCCTTTTAAATTTGTTGACCATAAAAAGATGTACGAAGACACAAAAGCACTTTTACAAAGGCTTGAGATAGATGTTGACCCAAGGGCGGTTGTGGGCCAGCTTTCTGTTTCTAAAATTCAGCTTATTGAGATTGCAAAGGCTGTATCATACAACTCAAAAGTTATTGTGATGGATGAGCCAACATCATCCTTGACAGAAAACGAGGTTGAGCATCTTTTTAGGATAATAAGAGACCTAAAATCAAAAGGTGTTTCAATCATATATATCTCTCACAAGCTTGAAGAGATATTTGAGATAGCAGACGAAGTTACAATCATGCGAGATGGTAAAGTGGTTGGTTCATGGAGTATATCTGAGCTCACACCTGATATGATGATTGCAAACATGGTTGGGCGCCAGATGTCAGACAGGTTTCCACAAAAGACGAATAAGCCATCAGAGGTTATTTTAAGGGTTGAGAATTTGACATCTATTCATCCAAAGTCGTTTAAAAATGTTTCATTTGAGTTAAGAAGAGGCGAGATTTTGGGAATTGGTGGACTTGTTGGGTCTCAGAGAACAGAGCTGATTGAAGCTATATTTGGACTAAGAAGTATCAAAGAGGGGAAGATATACATAAAAGGAGAAGAGGTTGTTATAAAAAGCCCCCAAGATGCAATCAAAAACAAGATTGCGCTTTTAACAGAGGATAGAAAGCTTACAGGAATTATTCCAGAACTTAACATCTTAGAGAATACAACATTGGCAAGTCTCAGTAAATATCTAAATGGTTTTAGACTTTTGAATGACAAAAGAAGAGTGATGGACACAGAAAACTTTATTAAGGTTTTGAAAATAAAAACGCCTTCATATAAAACACAGATAAAGAATCTCTCTGGTGGGAATCAGCAAAAAGTATTAATTGCACGCTGGCTTTTGACAGAACCAGAAATTCTTCTTTTGGATGAACCAACAAGAGGAATTGACGTTGGGGCAAAGTATGAGATTTACAATCTCATAAATCAACTTGCAACAGAAGGAAAGAGCATTATCATGATTTCTTCTGAGATGCCAGAGCTTTTAGGAATGTCTGACAGAATTCTTGTCATGTGTGAAGGTAGAGTTTCTGGTATCTTGGAGCGAAAAGATGCAACAGAAGAAGAAATCATGCGACTTGCAACAAGATTCTCAGCTTAAATTATTTTTGAGGAGGTCAATTTCAAAATGACATTGGCAAAAAGAATAAGACAAGTAGTATCACAAAATGCAATCTACTTTATTCTACTTGCCCTCATAATTGTGATTGCGTTTATAAGCCCTGACTTTTTATCTTGGAGATGTTTTAGAGACATATTGCTTCAGTCATCAACAAGGGCAATAATTGCACTTGGTATGAGCTTAGTGTTAATCACTGGAGGTGTTGATTTGTCAGCAGGAAGGGCCGTTGGTCTTGCTGCTGTTGTGTCAGCGTCAATGCTACAAACTGCTGATTATGCAAGAAGGTTCTTTCCTAACCTTCCACAGCTACCACTGATAGTTCCTATACTAATTGCAATTGCAATTACTCTATTATTTGGGCTTTTAAATGGTATAGTAATTTCGCGACTGAGCTTACCACCTTTTATTGCGACTTTGGGTTCAATGGTAATCATCTATGGCGCAAACTCACTGTATTTTAACCTTCCGCCAAACAACTCACAACCAATAGGGGGCTTGAGGTCTGACTTTACAAACTTAGGTACAGGCTATATTGGAATTTCTGGTGAGTATTCAATACCATATATTCTGATAATAGCTTTGGTTGTTGCAATAGTTGTATGGGTGATACTTAACAAGACAAGTATAGGAAAGAGTATCTATGCAGTCGGTGGTAATGTCAATGCTGCAAGGGTTTCTGGCATAAATGTTGCAAAGGTGTTGATATTTGTCTATGCATTTGCAGGGCTTTTATATGGCTTAGCAGGTGTTTTAGAAGCTGCAAGAACTGGCGGTGCGACAAACAACTATGGTAACATGTACGAGCTTGATGCTATTGCAGCCTGTGTTGTTGGTGGTGTTTCAACAACAGGTGGAATTGGAACAGTACCTGGTGTTTTAGCAGGTGTTTTGATATTTGGTGTTATAAACTATGGTCTTACATTTATAGGGGTAGATCCTTACTGGCAGCTGATTATAAAAGGTCTTATCATAGTTGTTGCTGTTGCACTTGATATAAGAAAGTATTTGGCAAGAAGATAAAAATTAGAGGGGCTTGTGCTTAACAAATTTGCACAAGCCCTGTTTTTTAGCTTCTGAACAGCACCTTTTCATTTTCAAACATCTTTGATGCAAAACTTATTGAAATAGCGATGTAGACCAAAGATGACACTACAAAAAGTGCAAGGTGCTGGAAGTTTATAACGTCGTAAATTAACTCCTTTAGTATAGAAATAGCATTTACAAGTGGCAAGACAAAATAGGTACTTGTAAGCTCGTTTGGCATCTTGTACATTGTAAGGTAAGGTGGGATTACAACGATAATGCTAATAGGTGAAAGATAAGTCTGCCCTTCTTTGAAAGACCTTGCGTATGCTGCAATTGCAACCTCAATTGCAGCAAAAATTATTGCTGTCAAGATTACCACAATTAGCATAATCAATATTGTAAGTGGAGATACTTTGTAATCCAATATAGGACTGTTTTTAAAAGCACTGCCAAGGACATTTGGTAATGCAATAAATGACACAATTACTCCCACAAGAGAAGAAAAACCAGCCAAAAGTGCCATAAAACTTACTGCTAAATACTTTCCTGTGACAAGTGATGTCCTTGTTGCAGCTGTTGTCAAAAGAGGCTCTANNGTTCCTCTTTCTTTTTCGCCGGCTGTAATATCAATTGCGGCGTTCATACCACCAACAGCAACCCACANTGTTAAAAACATNGGTAGCAGAAAAGATAAAAATGTGGCAGACTGTTTTTGCGGNGGTGCAACATTTTCTTTCTTTATCACAATTGGCTCAATAATTGATGGNTCTAAGTTCTTTTGAATAAGTCTTCTTTTTGTTATTTCTTTCGAGAAATTGTTAATCATTTCAGTTAACATACTTCCAACATTTGAAGATTTCATGTCAGCGTCATTTGTCAAAATCTGTACCTGAACCTGTTTTTCCTGAAAAATTAGCTTTTCAAAATCTTTTGGGATTATTAACACTGCTTTTATATTACCATCTTGTAAATCCTTTTTTGGATTTTTGGAGTCCACCATCTGAAACTCTGATTTTTGAATNATCTGGGTAAGTAATTTTGAATTTTCCTTTCCAAGCACTACAATGGGAGTTTTTTGCGGTTTTACTTCATACGCAGATTTTGCGGCTAAAGAGGAAATTATAAATATCACAGGGATAAACAGCATTGGCAGGACTATGCCAACAAGCAAAGCNTTTCTGTCCCTGAACGCATCTTTGAGCTCTTTTTTAAACACAATCCACACATGTTTCATATTTATTCTCATCTATTGTCACCTACCAATCTGATAAATACATCTTCAAAGCTTGNACTAGAAAATCTTTGCTTTATTTCATCAATTGTGCCAATTGCAACAAGCTGACCTTTGTGGATTATTGCTACCCTGTCACAAAGCTTTTCGACCTCACTCATTGTGTGGCTTGAAAAAATGATAGTCCTTCCTTCTTGTTTGCAAAGCCTGATAAAGTCATGCACCTCTTTGGCACTTGTGACATCCAAAGAGTTTGTTGGCTCATCAAAAAGCATTACATCAGGGTCATGGATGATNGATCGNACAAAGCACACCTTCTGTTTCATACCTTTTGAGAATTTACCAGCAGGCTTGTNGATAAACTCTTGCATCTGAAACCTTTCCACAAGCTCATCAATCCGCTTTTTAATTTCATCTTTTTTCATGTCGTGCAAAGNAGCAAAATATTCAATATTCTCTCTTGCGGTGAGCCTGCTATATAGCCCGCTTTCACTTCCAAAGAGAATTCCTATCTTGCGCCTTACCTTTTCAGGCTCTTTTGTAATGTCAAGCCCATCAATTATAGCAGTGCCGGATGTGGGCTTGAGCATTGTTGCAAGCATTCTTAAGGTTGTTGTCTTGCCAGCACCGTTTTCGCCAAGGAGTCCAAAGATTTCACCCTTGTTGATAGTAAAAGATAACCTGTCAACCGCCCTGACCTTGCCAAAGTCTTTGGTAAGTTCAATAAGTTCTACCATAAAAATTTACCCCCTATTAAATTTTGTGAAAAGTGTTATTCAATATTTTAGNTTATAATAGTCCAGCTTTTTGAGATTATTATACAGTTNAATGTAAAAAATAGCAAGCTTTTNTCTTTTTAGTTAGAAATCTCTTGAGTAAATGATTTTAATATTAATCCATATGGCAAGTAAGAATAAGATTGCTGAACAGATAGAAAGTAATAAAAGANTGTAAGTGTTGGAATACAAATATGANATTAAGAAAATGCTATTTTTTGTTTTGCTCACTGGAAAAATAAAAAAGTAAAAAGTGCAGAAGAATAAAAGATTAAGCAAGCCTAAAAGTGTTGATGCAGTATTTTTGTTTTTAATTAAAAATAATAAACCAGCAAGTATAGCATATATCGAATATATACTGACAACAGTCATTAATGGAAATATAAAAAGAGATACATTAAGCGTTTTTGAGTAAAGTATATAAGGTATGTTAAGTGTGAANATATATACCAGAATAAGGATTGCTTCTGATAAAAACTCCATAATAACTATTGATCTTCTTTTAATTGGCAAAGATAAGAGCAAAGGAAAAAATGATAGGGATATAGCATTATTTTTTTTGGTTATCTCACCATTTAAATAAAATCTGCTTTGAACAAG
>JGI24718J22297_100144_pt1 | contig 14390 bp, 11 predicted proteins | sample YelNatPoosite3B9_FD_22297 | JGI IMG/M metagenome (IMG submission 22297)
TTTTTTTCTTTCTGTTAGAAAACCAATAAATAGTGGTAATATATTTACTGGAAGAGTGAAAAAATAGAATTAACATTTCAAAAATGTGAAAGGAGAGAGAACAAAATGAGTTCAAAAGAGATTGTGTTGCAGGCGCTAAAAAGTTCTGAACAGCCTTTGAAAACTCAAGATATTGTTGAAAAAACAGGGCTTGATAAAAAGGAAGTGGAAAAGGTAATAAAGGACCTTAAAAATGAAGGTCTGATAGAGTCACCAAAGCGCTGTTATTACCAGGCAAAATAAAAGTCTCCAAAAAACTTTAAAAAAGTGAGAAAACCTTTGAGTGAAGATGTAAGGAAGGTTAAAACAAAATGAAGAAACTTCCTTAAATTAGGGTACTTGTAATATAAAAGGTATTGTAGAGGGTTGAGCGAAGTGTTAGACGGCCCTCTTTTTTTAATGTATAATTTAATGTCACCTTTCAATACATACAAATATTTAATATTGGTTATTATTCAAAATTATTGTTTTTAAATAACTCTATTTATTTTTGTATATTATTCACAAATTTGAACGACTAAAATATGCAGTCTGCAGCATATTGACAATTTTCATTAAAAATTATATAATCAAAACAAAACCAAGCAAACATTTGCATAAACTTTTAACCTTTTCAAATTTTTAATTGTCAATTTTAATTTATGTATAAAGCTTAATTTAAACTTAGCTTTCCTTATCTTTTAATTCAATTTAAAGGAGGTTTATATTGATGATTGAAGCTAACTTGAGCAAACGTTTGATATCAGTTTTAATTGTTTTGAGCTTTTTAGTTTCAATCATTTTGCCACTTTCAATTTTTGCTGCAGATGAAAAAACAACTCTTATCATTCACTACTACCGTTACAACGAAGATTATCAGGGTTGGAACCTCTGGATCTGGCCTGTTGAGCCAGTTGGTGCAGAAGGCAAAGCTTATGAGTTTACTTCCAAGGATGACTTTGGAGTAAAAGCAGTAGTTGAACTTCCTGGGAAGGTAACAAAAGTAGGTATCATAGTTAGAAAAGGTAACTGGGAAGCAAAAGATGTTGCTGTCGATAGGTTCATCTCAGGAATCAATGGAACAAAAGAGGTTTGGTTAATAGAAGGTGAAGAGCAAATCTATACATCTCAGCCTCAGAAAACTCCGAAAATGACAGCTTTTATTGATGGCCTTAATACAATCGTTGTAAAGCTTGCAAAGAAAGCAGACATTCTTTCGAATAATAAAACTCAAGGTTTTAAAGTGACAGCTTTTTATGATGAAGTTCCTATCAAAAAGGTTGAACCAGTTTTACCGAAGATAAACAAGAATTTTAAGCCAGAAGAAGCAGGGTATGAGTTAATTGATGGCGGCACAAAAGTGAGATTTATATTAAAACCTGGTGCAGGTGATTTTAAATTTACAGACACGTCTGGCAAGCTTGAGGTATATGTCTCTGGAACTATGAACGACTGGGGCGGAACGGCTTCTTCTGAAGGAAAGTACAAACCGCTTCCTGCGTGGAAAATGACATGGAATGCACAGAAAGGTTACTATGAACTTGTAAAAGAGCTTGGCAAAGACGGTGTTGTAATTGGTGCTAAGTTCAAGTTCACCTCATGGGATGGTACATCTGCAAAGTGGTACCCAGATGGAATGGGAAATGACAAAGTAATTGAGGAGCTTTACACAGGTAATGAGAAGATAACAAAAGTTGATACCTTTAAAATTACAACTGAGGAAGAACTTGAGCCGCAGGTGCCATATGTTGTTTCTAAGGATGGCTTTAAGTCTACAATTGCTCAGGCAAGAAATATATTAGACAATCCGAAGTATTACTATAAAGGCAACGATTTGGGATGCACATATACAAAAGCTTATTCAACATTCAGATTGTGGGCTCCGACAGCAATTGGAGTTATATTGAGACTCTACAATGATTATAAGACTACAAAATACAAAGAGTATGAAATGGAGCAGTCTGTAAACGGAACATGGTATCTTAAGATAAATGGAGATTTGAAAGGTAAATACTACCAATATGAAGTTTGGCATGCTTCTAACTCTATAACCGACGATACAATCAGAAAATATGTTGTGCCAGACCCATATTCAAGGGCAACTTCGGCAAACTCTGAAAGGACTTTAATATTTGACCCAAAAGATACAAATCCCGTTGGCTGGGAGAAAGATACGTTTATAAAGCTTGAAAACCAAGAAGATGCAATAATTTATGAGACGCATGTAAGAGACTTTACAATAGATGCTTCAAGTGGTGTAAGGCCAGAATTTAGAGGCAAATATTTAGGGTTTGCACAAACAGGTACAAAAGGACCAAATGGCGTGAAAACAGGTATTGACCATTTGAAAGAGCTTGGTATAACCCATGTACATCTGCTTCCAACATATGACTTTGGTTCGGTTGATGAGACAAATCCTGACAAAGGCTATAACTGGGGATATGACCCTGTTTTGTATCAAAACGTTGAAGGTTCGTATGCTACAAATCCAAATACAATTGCGAGGATTAAAGAGTACAAACAGATGGTTATGGCTCTGCACAAGGCAGGAATAGGTGTTATTCAAGACGTTGTATTTAACCACACATTCCAGATAGGAGATGCTAAATTCTCAATTTTTGACAAGATAGTACCGGGATACTTTTACAGAAAAGACAAAGACGGTAACTACTCCAATGGCTCAGGTGTGGGTAACGAAATTGCAACAGAAAAGCCGATGGTAAGAAAGTTTATAATTGATACNTTGACATACCTTACAAAAGAATATCACATAGATGGTTTTAGATTTGACTTAATGGCAGCAATAGACAGGGTTACTATGGCAAAAGCACAAGAAGAAGTAAGAAAAATTAATCCGTCAGCAGTAATTTATGGTGAAGGTTGGATGGCAGGTGCATCACCGCTTGACCTGTCACTTAGAATGGAAATAGGCTCATTCAATCAAGCAGGGCTTCACATAGGGCTTTTTAACGACAGAATAAGAGAAGCAATCAGAGGCAACCTTGACAATGAGTCAAAAGGGTTTATGCAAGGGAACTATTCTTTTAGACTTGAAGACCTCAAGAGAGGTATTCAAGGTGGACTTGGTGATTTTGCAACAGACCCAGATGAATGTATCAACTATGTATCTGCACATGATAACTTGACTTTGTGGGATAAACTTCAAAAGAGTGTGCCAAATGAGCCAGATTATATCAAAGATAAAATGGGAAGACTTGCGAATGCAATCGTTTTGACAGCACAGGGTGTTCCATTCTTACACGGTGGAGTTGAATTCAACAGAACAAAATATATGAACAGCAACTCATATAATGCGGGTGACAAAATAAACAAATATGACTGGAACTTGAAAGTAAAGTGGTACAATACTTTTAAGTACTATCAAGGTTTAATTGCACTAAGAAAAGCTCATCCAGCCTTCAGAATGACAACGGCAGAAGACATCCAAAAATACCTCACATTTATCCAAACACCAAAAGGGACTTTAGGATTCAGACTCACATATCCAAAAGATACATGGAATGACATTATAGTTGTTTACAACTCAACAAAGAAGGTACAAGAGGTCACACTGCCAGAAGGGAACTGGGTTGTTGTTGCAAATGGAGATGAAGTTGGCACAACACCAATTAAGAATCTTACAAACTTTGTTGCTGGCAAAGCATTGGTTGCACCAATTTCAATGTTTGTTGCATACAAGAGCAATGAATTTCCACAAGGTTTTACTAAGGTAACCGGTAAGGACCCTGTATCATTAGAAAGCTCAAGTACAGTAGCAGTACCAAAAGTTTATGGTAAGGGGAATATTGAAGTTACATTTAAAGTAAAGGTACCAGCTGGGACAGATGATGATGTTATCTATTTGGCAGGTTCGTTTGGAAAAGCTGGGCTTTCTGACTGGAATCCAGGAGATAAGGATGGAGCAATAGAACTTGTAAGATTGCAAGACGGAACATATACTGTGACTGTGAAACTTAACGCAGGTGAAACATTCGAATATAAATACACAAGAGGTAGCTGGTCTACAGTCGAGAAAGGTGCAAATAAAGAAGAGATAGAGAATAGGAAACTAACAGTTAAAGATGAAGGCGGCGGGAAGATGACGGTCAACGACACGGTTTTGAACTGGGCTGATAAATAATAGTTTGTCGTGTGTAAAAGAGGCTGGTGCTTTATTTCAAAGTGCCAGCCTCACACATCTCATATAAACAACACTTTTTGCATTCAGGCTTTTTATTTTTACAAATCTCTTTACAGTGTTTTACAATAAGTGCATGAAACTCATTGAACAAAGATGTTTGAGGTTCTAAATTTTCCATAAAAATAGATTGCAGCTGGTTGTAGTCAATTTTTTCACTTTCTATCAAGCCAAGCCTGAAAAAAAGCCTTTTTGTATAAGCGTCAACAACAAAAATAGGCTTTTCAGCTCCATAGAGTATTATACTGTCAGCAGTTTCATATCCTATACCTTTTTGTGAGAGCAATTTCTCTCTCAGTTCTGAAATTTCAAGGCTAAAAAGCTTTTGCAAGTCAGAATTAAATTCGTTTTTCAAAAAACTACAAAAATCTTTTAATCTTTTAGCTTTTTGATTGTAATAGCCTGTTGGACGAATTAGCTGAGCTAATATTTTGTCGGGAGTTTGCAGAATTCCTTCAATTGACAGAATATTCGCTTTTTTGAGATTTGAAATGGCCTTTTCAACTGCACTCCACGATGTATTTTGAGTCAAGATTGCTCCAACAACCATTTCAAACTTTGTTTCAGCTGGCCACCAGTTTTGCGGACCCCAAAATTCATATAATCTCTGGAATATTTCATAAAGTTTTTGAGAAAGATTTACATTCATATTTCCTTGCTTTTACTCTTCTCCTTTCTTTATAACAGTAAATTTATAGACTGATTTTAAAAAGACGTTGAAAAAGTCATTTGAATGTTCACCTTTTATAATAGAGAGCAAGGAATACTCCTCAGGAGTTTTGCTTCTATCTACATAAAGTGTTAAAACAATCATTTCACCTTCAATCATAGAAGAATTTTTTGACTTTACAATTTCTTCAAGCGGATAGAACATGACAGCAGCGTTTATATATTTTGAAGAAAGATCAATTTTTTCAATATAGACATCATATAATCCTTGCTCAAATATATTAGATTCTAAAATCTGCTGTTTTATAAATCTTATTACTGGATTATAATATGTCATTTCAGAGGGTGAAACTTTGTTTTTGTAATAGATTTTNTGCGATGAGGTCCCATCCGNATTTTTACTGCTNACAATGTAAATGGNATCTGAAACCTTTTCTACNGAAGTACCAGTGTACACGGTTGAATATACATTGCTTGCCTTGCCGGCTTTTTTTGGAGTTTCTTTGCTGGCTGAAGTAATNTAATATTGCCTTTGATTGTTTGAAGAAGAAATNTTTTTGGTTTGCTGGGTATTGTCCACAATAGCCCAGATAATGTACATAGGGACAAGTAAAAAAGCCAAGATTGTAAAGAGCTTGACTAATGCTTTATTCATTTCATATCAAACCTCAAATCGTACTCTTATGTATTAAATTATAAATTATTTTTTCAGAAAAATCAGTAGCTGAAAGTAAAGAAGAAACCAACTTTCAAAGATTTATCTCACAAACCTCACAAATATCTTGTTTTAAAATCAGCAATACATCTAACAAATTTTTCACAAATTAGTACCTCCAAATTTTATGATTTTATGTTTAAAATATGCTAATTGAATAAAAAATCAAGAAGGAAAATTAAAATTTTTGGTGATATAATTAATTTATATAATAAACAAACTAAAAAGGAGTGATTGGTGTGAAGAGTTTTAAAAAGTGGATTGCGTTATTGTTAGTTGTTGTATTTGCATTGAGTGTGTATTTTGTTTCATCACTTAACTTTGAAAAGGCTTACAGTGCTTCAGGTGCCACAAAGAAGATTGTATTTTGGCACATCACAACTGATGCTGTCGGTAAGCAGATGATCCAGAACCAGGTAAATCGCTTTATGAAGGCAAATCCTGGTTTCAAGGTTGAAGTTGTTCCTCTTCAAAATGATGCATTTAAGACAAAACTGAAGATTGCTATGGGTTCAAATCAAGCACCAGATGTATTTGTTACATGGGGTGGCGGTCCTTTCTTTGAATATGTCAAAAGTGGAAAGGTAAAAGATATAACAGTATACATGAACGAAAATGGTTATAAAAACAGGTTTATTGATGCATCATTTGGGCCAATTACTTACAACAATAAGATTTGGGCAGTTCCAGTTGAGGGTGCGGGTGTAGCACTTGTCTGGTACAACAAGGAGATTTTCAAAAAATACAATTTAAAAGTTCCAACAACTTATGAGGAGTTTTTAGATGTAATTAAAAAGCTGAAGGCAAAAGGTATAACACCAATTTCTCTTGCAAACAAAACAAAATGGCCTGGATGTGAATGGTATTGGTATTTGGTTGATAGATTGGGTGGTCCTTCAGTATTTGAAAAGGCTGCAGAGAGAAATGGAGGAAGTTTTGCAGACCCAACGTTTATAAAGGCAGGAGAAATGCTCCAAGACCTTGTCAAGATAGGTGCATTTGTAAAAGGTTTTAATGGACTTGATTATGATACAGGGCAATCAAGAATGCTTCTGTATTCTGGAAAGGCTGCAATGGAGCTAATGGGCACATGGCAGATACCAATTATGAAAGCTGAAAACAAGAAATTCTATGAGAATAACCTTGATTTCTTCCCATTCCCTGCAATCAAGGGTGGAAAAGGTGACCCAAGCAACTTAATAGGAATGGCATCTTCTAACTACTACGCAGTAACCACTACATGCAAGTATCCAAAAGAAGCATTTAAGATGATACAGTATCTCATAGATGACCAGGCAGTAAAAGAAAGAATTGCTTATGGTCAAATACCACCTGTAAAAGGTTTGAAGTTTACTGACCCAATGTTACAAAAAGTTTATAACTTGATTGCTAAAGCAAAAAGTGTTCAGCTTTGGTGGGACCAGTACTTGCCGCCTCAGCTTGCAGAGGTACACAAGGATATTGTTCAATCTCTCTTTGGTTTGACAATTACACCAAAAGCTGCTGCTGAAAAGATGGAAAAGGCAGCAAAGGATTACTTTAAGAAGTAATTGACGAGACTTTGGAATTGGTATTAGTCTGGGATGTTTTCCCGGGCTAATACCAATTCGCTTTTAATATGAATTATAGCAAATCAAACGAGGAGGTAGACAGATGAGAAAAGAAAGCTCAGCAAAGTTATGGCACAATATGGGGATATTTCTTTTTTTAGCACCTGCATTAATTTTCATCGGGGTTTATATAATCTGGCCAATTATAATGTCATTTAACTTGAGTAGATTTGAATGGGATGGTATTTCTCCCCAAAAGATTTATGTGGGATTTAAAAATTGGGTTGACTTAATGCACGATACAATCTTTTGGCATGCGTTAGGAAACAATATAAAATTTATTATTCTTTCTCTTGTTATTGAAATGCCAATAGCGATTCTTTTAGCAGTGTTACTGGACAGAGGGGGCAAAAAATTTGACATTTTCAAATCATTGTTTTATCTTCCGATGCTTATGTCATCTGTTGCAATAGGTGTTCTTTTTAAGTATATATATGACCCTCAATTTGGGCTTTTAAGTGGAATTTTAAACTTTTTACATCTTGACTTTTTAGCACAAGATTGGCTCGGTGACCCTAAGGTTGCTTTTTATTCAGTAGTTGCGGTAATTTGCTGGCAGTATATACCATTTTATATGATATTCTTTATTGCTGCTCTTTCAAACATTCCACAGGAACTTTATGAAGCAGCTAAGATTGATGGTGCAACCCAGGGACAGTATTTCTGGAAAATTGAACTTCCTCTTCTTTCACCATCAATAAAAACGGCTTGTATTCTGTCTTTGATTGGTTCATTGAAATATTTTGATTTGATTTATGTAATGACTGAAGGTGGTCCTTCAAACGCAACAGAACTCATGGCAACATATATGTACAAAAGTGCTTTTGCTTCTTTTAAGATGGGATATGGTAGTACTATTGCCTCTGCAATGTTTATAATTATCACAACAGCTGGAATTGTGGCATATTTTGCGACGCGGCAAAAAGAATCATAAATAAACTTTACAGCAAAGGAGGGTACAATATTCAAATGGCAACAGGTAAGGAAATAAAAAAATGGTATTTTGCGTTTTTAGCTATCTGGACGTTAATTGCTGACATACCATTTTTGTTTATGGCATTTACATCGCTTAAAACTCAGATGGAACTTCTGATGGGTAATACATGGCAAATACCCAAAAAACCTACNATAGGAAATTATCTTACTGTTNTTGAGGGGAGTTTTTTCAATTATCTCAAGAACAGTGTAATCGCAGTTTCAGTTTCTGTAGTTTTAATCTTACTTGTATCATCTATGGCAGCATTTGTATTTGCGAGAATGAAGTTTGGTCTGAATAATGTTTTGTATTCTCTTATTATAGCAGGAATGGCAATTCCTATACATGTTACATTAATTCCAATTTACATTCTCACAAATAAGATGAAGATTTATGACAGCATTTTAGCGTTAATTGGACCATATGTTGCTTTGAGCCTTCCAATGTCAATATTTATCCTGACAGAATTTATGCGTGAGATTCCAACTGAACTTGAAGAAGCTGCGAAGATAGATGGTTGCTCTATGTTCAGGTTATATTCAAACATAATTCTTCCTCTTTCAAGACCAGCTTTAATTACTGTGGGGATATACAACGGTACTTATCTTTGGAATGAATTTATCTTTGCTCTTGTATTGACAAGTACTCCAGAAAAGAGAACGCTTCCTCTTGGTATTTGGGATTTCCAAACAAAGTATGGCTCAGACATTCCAGCCATCATGGCATTCTTGACTTTGTCGCTTTTGCCCATGCTAATAGCATATGTCTTGGGTCAAGATAAGATTATAAAAGGTATGATGGCAGGTGCTGTAAAAGGTTAAGANATTTTAATGAAAACTATTTCATAAGCATAAGATTTTGAGTTATAATAATTTCCAAACACATTTTTAAAAGGGACATTGAAAAAATGGGCAATCATACGTTACTGAAACAGATTAATAAACTNTTGGTTTTAAAAACTATATTGGATAACAAAACAATCTCAAGAGCAAAGATTTCGAGACTTGTAGATTTAAATAAAGCCACTGTTTCAAATTTGACAGATGAGCTTATAAAAGAGGGATTTGTTATAGAAAAAGGTTATGGGCATTCAAAGGGTGGAAGAAGGCCGGTTTTACTTGAGATCAATAAAAACGTTGGGCTTATAACTGGAATTGACCTTGGTGTAAACTATATTCATCTGGTTTTGACAAACTTTGTTGGGGAGATAGTTTGGGAAAAGAATGTAAACATTAGGCTTGGAGAAAGCCAAGAAAGAATTTTGCAGGTCCTTTTTAAAATAATTGAAGAAGCTTTGAATATTGCGCCAGAAACGCAAAAAGGAATTTTGGGCATAGGCATAGGAGTTCCTGGTATTGTTGAAAAAAACTCAGGCACAGTCCTTATTGCTCCTAATCTTCGATGGAAAGATGTGCCTTTGAAAGCAATGGTTGAAGAAAGGTTTAACTTACCAGTTTACATTGACAATGAAGCAAACGCAGGTGCTTTGGGTGAAAAGTGGTTTGGCGGGTGGGGTGATGTTTCTCACCTTGTATATGTGAGTGTTGGCATAGGAATTGGTGCTGGTATTGTCATTGGCGATGAGATTTACAGAGGTGCAAAAGGATTTGCAGGAGAGATTGGGCACACAACTATTGATTTTAATGATGATGTATGTAGTTGTGGAAATGTGGGTTGCTTAGAGAATTTCNCATCAGAAAGGGCACTTTTGAGCGTTATTCAAAAAATGGTTGAAAGTGGCTGGGAGGATGAGTATATAAACAGAAAAAGTGTTGATAAATTGGATGNAAGTTACATAATAGATTCTGCAAAACTGGGAAGCAAGGTCGCATTGCATGCTATAAAAAATATTGTTAACAAGCTTGGGATAGGAATTGCCAATTTGGTCAATATATTTAACCCAGATATAGTTATAATAGGTAATAAAGCCTCATNCATGGGAGATTTGTTTTTAGAAGAACTACGAAGGGTTGTTTACAAAAGATCATTTGTTACACGGTACCATAATGTAAGGGTTGAAGTTTCAAGGCTAAAAGACAGAGCTTGTGTTTTAGGTTGTGTTGCAATGGTGATTTCTGATATGCTTGCCTTTCCTGATTATGTTTGAAAGCAAGTTTTATAAGGAGTGTTTATATGATGATTAGAAGGCTAAAAAGTCGGAAATTAGGTTTTATTCTTGCTTTATTGTTTGTAATAAGTAGTATTGTGCCGTTAAAATTTATANCTTATTCATCTGCAGAACAGACAAGTTCNAAAAAGAAGTACATTGAATACAACTTTGAAGGCAAAAGTGTCTCTCCATTAGTAAAATATCCTTCCAGTGTGACTCTAAAGGTTACAAATTCTACTCGTGCAGAAGGTCTTTGCTCATTACTGGTAGCAGGAAGAAAAAATGTGAGTGATGGAGTTGTAATTNATATTACAAAGCTTTTAGACTTCTCAAGAGAGTATGAAGTTTCTTTTTATGCGATGCAAACTACAAAAAAGCTTCAAAGAATTTCTGCAACCTTAGAGATTTTAGATTCAAGTGGTAAAAACCAATTTATTGTTGCTGAAAAAGTGTTATTGCCAAACATATGGGCAAAGNTAAGTGGNAAAATCCAGGCTTCAAATTATAAAAAAGCAAAGAAAATTAATTTGATTATAAATATGCCAACAAGCAAAAGCGATTCTTTTTACATTGACCTGCTTGCAATAAAGGATTTAGAAAACGCTTATATTCTCAAACAGGAGAGTTTCGAGAACAAAAATACTGGCGGTTTTTTGCCGGAAGATAAAAACTGCAAACTCATGCTTACAAAGGACAAAGCCTATAGCAACACTTACAGTCTGAAGATTCAACCATCACAGAAGAGTAAAAATGGGAAGATTCTCTTTCCAATAAAGGGCTTGCTCCGAAAAGGAGGAACATATGATTTTTCCTTGTTTGTGTACCAAGATAGTTCAAAGCCTGTTAGCTTCTTAGCAGGTATAAAAATAAACGATGGAAAGTCATCCAAAGAGATTGTTTTGACAAAACAGAATGTCTCTCCTAAAAAGTGGACAGAACTGTTTGCAACTCTTGAACTTGATACCAAGTTTTCTGCAGAAGATGTTAGCTTTTTTATAAAGCCAGCAGTTGCAGTATCTTATTATATAGATCTTTATTCAATTTCAGATGAAAAGTGGGGAGAACCAATACCAGATTATGATCTGCCGTCATTGTGTGAAAAGTACAAAAACTATTTCAAGATTGGAGTTGCTGTGCCATACAAAGCTTTGACAAATCCAGTTGATGTAGAAGTGATAAAAAGACATTTTAACAGTATAACACCAGAAAACGAAATGAAACCAGAAAGTCTTCAGCCTTATGAAGGTGGTTATAACTTCAGCATTGCAGATGAATATATAGATTTTTGCAAGAAGAACAATATCTCATTGCGGGGTCATACCCTTGTTTGGCATCAGCAAACTCCAAGCTGGTTTTTTACAAATCCTGAAACAGGTGAAAAACTGACAAATAGTGAAAAAGACAGAAAGATACTCTTAGACAGGTTAAAGAAGCATATCCAAACGGTTGTTGGAAGGTATAAGGGAAAAGTTTATGCATGGGATGTTGTAAATGAAGCAATTGATGAGAATCAGCCAGATGGATATAGAAGAAGTGACTGGTACAATATCTTAGGCCCAGAGTACATTGAAAAGGCATTTATCTGGGCACATGAAGCAGACCCAAAAGCAAAGCTTTTTTACAATGACTATAGTACAGAAAACCCATATAAAAGAGAGTTTATATACAAACTTATTAAAGATCTAAAAGCAAAAGGTGTGCCAATTCATGGAGTAGGACTTCAGTGCCATATTTCACTTGATTGGCCAGATGTAAGTGAAATTGAAGANACCATAAAGCTTTTTAGTAAGATTCCGGGGCTTGAGATACATTTTACAGAGATTGATATAAGTATTGCAAAGAATATGATAGAGGGTGATGATGCGTATACCCGTTACCTTCTAATTGAACAGGCCAAAAAATTAAAAGCAATTTTTGATGTTTTAAAGAAGTACAAAAATGTAGTTACAAGTGTTACCTTTTGGGGATTAAAAGATGATTATTCATGGCTAAAAGGCGACTACCCACTTCTATTTGACAAAGATTATCAGCCAAAGTTTGCGTTCTGGAGCTTGATTGACCCATCAGTTGTGCCAGAAGAGGAAAAAACTAATTATTGACTAAAATTTCAAAACTTCATATAATAAAAGTGAAAGAAAAGTGAATATAGGGGCGATGGAGTTCGCCTTAAATTGCCACAAGAATGAAAAATACCTTGTGGCTGATAACTCCTGTCCGNACAAGGTGCGGGCAGGAGTTTTTTGCTTTTATAGGCTCTTATTTTTGAGTACTTTGGGGGGATTGACCTTGGACATAGTGTATTTTGAGATGATAGAAAACTTCAAAGAAGATAAGTGCATTGTGTGCCATCTTAAAAACAAGGCAATGGATAAGTTTTTTGATGACTTTCTGTATGAATCAGTAAACGATTACAGCTTACGGGACAAAATAAGAAAAGGTGGAATCTGTCCAAGGCATGCAAGAAAATTAGANTCGTTTGGAGATGTGCTTGCCCATGCCATTATATATTCAGATTTGCTTAGTAGTTTCAAAAACAATCATAGAGTGGAAATTTTACCTCGTAAAAAGAAAAATCAGGAACAAAATATTTGTGTATTTTGCGAAAAAGAACAGGGTTTTGAAGACACTTATACAAGAGCATTTTCTCACTACTTTAAAACTCAACCTAAGTTTAAAGCTGCATTTGCAGAAAAAGGATTTATATGTCAAAGACATCTTGATCAGGTTTTAGAAAAAATGATTTCATCTTCAACAAAAAATGAACTTTTATCTATTATTAAAAGAAAAATTGATGAGATACTCACTCATCTTGAGAAAATAAAGGAAAAGAATGATTACCGAAACATTCATGAAAACTATACTTCTGAAGAAGTAAAATCATGGCATATGGCAGTCAGGTTTGTTGCAGGTTCTGAAGATTAGTCAATTTTCAACCACTTTTCAAATAACTACAGGGGGGATTTTGATGTGGCTTGAATTTTCGAAGTGGATGGCAATAGCTCTGTTTGCAGGTTTTTTAGCTTACTTTTCTGGTATTTCCATATCGCTTGTCGAGATAGTTGTTGGGTTTCTTGCAGGGAACCTCTTGCACCTTAACACGAATCAGTGGATTGATTTTTTAGCTGGCATGGGAAGCATCATATTGACATTTTTATCAGGAGCAGAGATTGATTATGATGTTTTAAAAAACAAGTTCAAAGAGAGCATGTTAATTGGAATCTTTGCGTTTTTGATGCCGTTTTTGTTTGCATGGGGAGCGGCATTCTGGCTTTTCCACTGGGACATGAAAGCAGCCCAGATTGCAGGGATTGCACTTTCAACCACATCTGTTGCAGTTGTATATGCTGTGATGATTGAGACAGGTCTTAACAACACAGAGCTTGGCAAAGTAATTTTAGCAGCATGTTTTATAAACGACCTTGGAACAGTGTTGATGCTTGGCATTTTATTTGCTAACTACAACTGGTGGATATTGGTATTCTTAATTGTTATGATCATTGGTACCATTGCAGCAAACAAATTCACAGAACCTTTCTTCAACAAGTTTGGCAACAAAACATATCAGCTTGAGCTAAAATATCTGTTTTTGCTCATACTATTCTGTGGAGGAGTTGCAAATCTTTCCAATATGGAAGCAGTTCTTCCTGCATACATCTTGGGCTTGGCAATGTCACCATTCTTTGCAAAGCAAAAAGATCTTCTATACAGGCTGCGAGCGATGGTATTTGGACTTTTTACACCTTTTTACTTTCTAAAAGCAGGAAGTAAGGTGACATTTGGAGTTGTAAATTATATATGGATAGTTTTAGTATTTTTGATTGTCAAGATGATAGCAAAATATATAGGTGTAAGGCCATTTACAGTAATGTTCAAGTACAGAAAGAAAGAAGGAATTTATACAACACTTTTGATGTCGACAGGGCTTACCTTTGGGACAATCTCAGCTCTGTTTGGTTTGAGCAAGGGTATTATAAATCAAGCACAATATTCAATCTTAGTATCTGCTGTGATTTTAAGTGCAGTGGTGCCAACTCTGATAGCTCAAAAATTCTTCAATCCGCAAAATGAGGAAAATAAATAATCAGGAGGGGAAG
>JGI24718J22297_100145_pt1 | contig 14151 bp, 11 predicted proteins | sample YelNatPoosite3B9_FD_22297 | JGI IMG/M metagenome (IMG submission 22297)
ACTTTTTCAGCTCCAAAAAGAGCCTTTGCCAGAAAACTTCGACCAGAACCAACAAGCCCAGCGATTCCCAAAACCTCTCCTTCTTTTACATCGAATGATATATCCTCAATTATACCTCGCTTTGTTAAATTTTTAACACTAAAGATGGTATAGCCTTTTTCCACCTTTAGTTTTGGATATGTCCTGTTTACGCTGCCAAAAATCAAGGAGATAACCTTGCTTAAATTAAAACTTGTGACACTGCCTGTTGCGACCACCTCACCGTCGCGCAGGATTGTTACCCTGTCTGCGATAGATAGAGCTTCTTCAACCATGTTTGTCACAAATATTATTACAATTCCTTTTTCTTTTAGCTCTTTTATTATTTTAAAAAGATTTTCTATCTCATATGTTGTGAGCCCTGCCGTTGGCTCATCAAATATCAAAACCTTTGCATTTTGAACAAGTGCTCTGCAAATTTCAATTATCTGAAGCTGAGAAAGCCCAAGGTTTTTACAGAGTGTTTCAGGGTTTATATAAACTCCCATTTTACTTAAGATTTCTGATGCCTGTTTTATCATAGTTTTATAGCTTACAAAACCAAGTTTATTTTTTGGTTTATTGTCAATAAAGATGTTTTCAGCAACAGAAAGGTGAGGGAAATATAAAAGCTCCTGATGTACAGTAAATATTCCAAGAGATTTTGAAAGTATTGGATTGAGGTTTGAATATTCCTTCCCGTCAATAAAAATTTTTCCGTTGGTTGGTTCTATGCTTCCGTTTATAATCTTTGTCAGGGTTGTCTTACCAGAACCGTTCTTACCAAGAATGACATTTACCTGACCTTCAAAAAATTCAAGGTTTATATCTTTCAAAGCNTAAAAATCATCAAATTTCTTTGATATGTTTTTAAGAACNACAGACATAATTTTTCAAACCTCTCTTTCAAGGTCAGAAAAGTCNAAACTGCAAAATATNTGGGTGCCGTTTTCAAAGAAAAATGANTTGTACTCATCNGGCACGTTTGTATCTGATATAACCTTTTTGATCTCATCAACCCTTGCTATCTGGAAAAGAGAAATCTTGTCAAACTTTGAGGAATCTGCAACTATAATTGTCTCTTTGGCAATTGACTTAAAATACTTATATGCATTAGCAAACTCAACATTGTTCACTGTAAATCCTCGCTCGAGTGAGACACCGTCAACCTCAATAAACGCCTTGTCAACAAATATATCAAGGTTTGGATTTACAAGCATTGGCCCAGCTAAGGTGAAGGTATTTCCAACAATATAGCCGCCTGTTACAATTGTCTGGATGGAAAGCTTTCCGCACTCTATTGCCAAAAGAAGGTCGTTTGTGAGTACTATGATGTTTTGTTTTTCCTTTATATACTTTGGAACAAGCCTCAATATATTTCCGCCTGCAAGGATAATTGCCTGGTTACTTTCTATCATGTAAGAGCACACCTTTGCAATTGCCTCTTTTTCAGAGTCTTCGGAGATTGTAGGTGATAAAATCTTTGCTGCCTCTTCTTTTAAGATTGCCCCACCGTATGTTTTTATCAAAAATCCTTCGCTTTCAAGTCTGTCAAGGTCACGCCTGATTGTTACCTCTGAAACGTTCAAAAGCTCTGCGAGTGTTGCAACGTCGATATGCTTTTTCTGAAGAAGTATCTCCTTTATCTTTTTTAACCTCTCTGCAACAAGCATTAATATTCACCACTTCTCCAGGCTTTAACACCATTATATCATCTTAAAAAAGTTGTATATGAACAAGTTTGATATAATTTCTTTTCTTTAGTGTATTACATTTCATCAGACCTGTCAACAAGCTGAACACTTTTGATAACATCGTTCAAAAAAATAAAAATTTTTTGATTAAAGAAGAAGGATTTTTGATTTTGATGTAGAATATATATAAATAGAAAAGCGAAAAATGAATGAGAATAGATGGTTTTACCAAGAGTGCTATAATTTTTAACAAAGCGAGGTGAGATTTGCATGAAAAGCTCCACTGATAGCGAACTTTTAAGGCTAAATGGAATTACAAAAATTTTTCCAGGCACTGTGGCACTTTCTGATGTTTCATTTTCAGTAAACAAGGCAGAGATACATGCAATAGTTGGTGAAAACGGAGCTGGTAAGTCGACTTTGATGAATATAATTTCAGGAAGCCTTCTTCCAGACAAAGGCGAAATATACCTTGAGGGCAAAAAGGTCAATATAAGGTCTCCGAGAGATGCTCAAAATCTTGGAATTAGCATAGTTCACCAGGAGCTTGCGCTCTGCCCTCATCTTACTGTTGCTGAGAATATATACATAGGAAGACTTCCTGAAAAATCTGCAAAGATAGTGGATTTTAAAAAGCTCAATGAAATGTCGCAAGAGGTTTTGTCTTTGTTTGATGAGGTGAATATAAAACCAACTGACAGGGTTGTAGATTTGAACGTTGCGCAGCAGCAGATTGTTGAGATTGCAAAAGCAATAACCTTTAACTGCAAACTTTTGATTTTGGATGAGCCAACATCGGCTCTGTCTGAAGCTGATGCAGCAGTGCTCTTTAAGATCATAAAAGATTTAAAGGCAAAGGGTATAAGCATTCTTTATATCTCTCACAGGCTACGTGAGATTTTTGAACTTGCAGACAGAATCACAGTTCTTCGTGATGGCAGATACATCACAACACTAAATACAGCTGAGACAAATCCTGACCAGATTGTAAGCCTGATGGTGGGAAGGGAAATCAAAGAGATGTATCCACCAAAGGCAGTCAGAATTGGCAAAGAAATCTTCAGGGTTGAAAACATCAGCTCCGACAAGGTTCAAAATGTATCATTTGCACTGCATGAAGGTGAAGTTTTAGGTTTTGCAGGGCTTGTGGGGGCAGGTAGAACAGAGCTTGCCCAGACAATCTGTGGGATTTTGCCAAAACATTGTGGGGAAATTTATCTTGAGGGGAAGAAAATTGAAATAAATTCATTCGAAGATGCTATAAAACATAAAATCGGTTATGTCACAGAAGACAGAAAACAGTATGGTCTTTTTCTAAAGCTTCCTGTTGCGCACAATGTCTCGGCAATACATCTTAAATACGATTACAAAAAGCTTTTGATTGACAGAAATCATGAATTTTCACTGGCCGGGGAGTACGTTAAAAAACTAAATGTCAAGACATCATCTTATGTTCAGCTTGTTATGAGTCTTTCTGGTGGTAACCAGCAAAAGGTAATGATAGCAAAATGGCTTGCTATAAACCCAAGGATTTTGATTCTAGATGAGCCAACGCGTGGGATAGACGTTGGGGCAAAGGCAGAAATTCATGCTCTTTTAAGAGAACTTGCGAAAAACGGCATTGGAATTATTCTGATTTCATCTGAGATGCCAGAGATTATTGGAATGTGCGACAGAGTCATTGTCATGAGAGAAGGAAGGATAACTGGCGAGCTTTCTGGCGACAAAATCACGGAAGAGAATATAATGCAGCTTGCTGCACACAAATAATTCTGGGCAAAAGGGGGCAAGAATTGAAATGTCAATGCAATCTTCAAATCAGGCAGCAAATAAGAGTTTTCTCAAAAAGTTGATGGGATTTAGAGAAATTACTTTAATTTTCATCATAATTGTAATAAGCGCCATTATATCAATCTTGAGCCCAAACTTCTTGACTGCAGAAAACCTTATAACAACAGCTTTGGGACTTGCTGCAGATGGTATCCTTGCAATTGGTATGACAGTTGTGCTTGTCTCTGGGGGTGTAGATCTTTCTGTTGGTTCTGTTCTGGGTCTTTCGGCTGTCATTGCAGGTGGACTTTATTTAAGCTATGGAGTAAATATCTGGATAGGTACTTTGATAGCTCTTGTTATTTGTGTTCTGATTGGTCTTTTCAATGGATACTTTATTGCACGAATTGGAATTCCACCGCTCATTGTTACGCTTGCCATGATGGGAATTGCAAGAGGTGCTGCGTATGTTCTAACTCAAGGTTCGCCTCTTTCGCTTTACGGAAACTTGAAAGGCTTTGATTTTCTTGGTCAGGGCAAAATAGCTGGAATCCCGTTCTTTATAATATTCTTTATTTTTCTTATCATTCTTTTTGATTTCCTTATGAGAAAATCAGCACCTATGAGGCTTGTATACTATGTTGGTAGCAATGAAAACGCTGCAAAGCTTTCTGGCATAAATGTTCCAAAGGTAAAGATTTCTGTGTATGTGTTGATGTCAGTTTTAGCAGGAATAGCTGGAATATTTACTCTTTCAAGGTTTTCGGTTGCAGCACCAACAGCAGGAAACGGATCAGAGCTCAATGCTATCTCAGCATGTGTTATTGGTGGTGCATCACTGGCTGGCGGCGAAGGAACAGTGCTTGGAGCTATTCTTGGTACAATTTTGGTTGGTATAATAAACAACGCTCTTGTGCTTCTGAACGTCTCTGTTTACTGGCAGAACTTAGTCAGCGGTGTGATTTTGATTGCAGCTGTGACAATTGACTATCTGACACATCAGAAAAAATCATAGAGGATTTTAAAATTAAAAGCTTGGTTTTAACTTCTGCCGACCTATTTAGTTGAAAACTTTTCGGGCGGCAGGGGTTAAAATAAATAAAAACTATATTGGAGGAGGTTTGATATTATGAAAAAGAACTTTTACAAGTACCTTTCAATCTTTCTGGCAGTTGCACTGATTGTATCTTTGGCTTATGCACTTGTTCCAAACTCAAAGGATATCACACAGGCAAGCAGTGGTAATCCAAAACTCAAAGGAAGTCCAAATGAAGAGTATTATATGGTAACATTTGTATCTGGTATCGAGTACTGGAAAGGCTGCTTTAAGGGAATGAAGGCGGCTGCAGACCTATACGGTGTAAAGGCTATCTATACTGGTGCACCACAGTTTGATGTAAACCAGGAAGTTACAGTTCTTCGCCAGGTTATTGCTAAAAAACCAGCAGGAATCTTGGTTACATGTGCAAACCCTGATGCTCTGAAAGCTCCAATTGATGAAGCTATTAAGAAAGGAATTCCTGTTATAACATTTGATGCTGACTCGCCAAACTCCAGCAGGTATTCAGTTTTAGAAACTGGAAACTATAATGCAGGTGCAATGGCTGCAAGATACTTAGGAAAGCTTTTGGGTGGAAAAGGTGAAGTTGGTATTTCAACAGTTGCTGCACAGCTCAACCATGAGCAAAGAAAACAGGGATTTATTGAGACTTTAAAGAAGGAGTTCCCTGGAATTAAGGTTGTTGCAATAGTCAACGATGAAAACGACCAGACAAAAGCTGCAAGACAGATTTCTGCTATGCTTCAAGCTCATCCGAACATCAAAGGGATATTCTGTACAGATGCTCTTGGTGGTGTTGGTGCTGCAACAGCTATCAAGGAAGCTAACAAAGTTGGCAAGGTTAAAATAGTAAGCTTTGACACTGACAAAGGCACACTTGATTTAATTAAGCAAGGAATAATTGATGCATCTATAGCACAGGGTACGTGGAACATGGGATTCTGGGGCATGACATTCCTGTTCTACTTAAAACATGGTATTGTCAACCCAGTTGATAATTGGAAGAAGTTTGATATTAATCCACTTCCACCATATGTCGATACAGGTACAATGGTTGTAACAAAGCAGAATGTGGATGCGTTCTATAAAGTTAATGTGATAAAGTAAGATAAATTTGTAAAAGTAGTGTCAAGTGCTTGTTCGGGGGAGGCTGTCTTTAAGCTAAAAAAAACAGCCTCCCTTATTTTCATGTGCTATCATATTTGCCTAACCAGAAAATATAGTTATTGTCTTGCTTTTTTAGTGTATTTAGTTTTAAGATAATTTATGGTATAATTATTATAAAACACTTCATGTGGGAGAATTTAATGTTTGATAATTTACCTCACAATGCAAATGATCTTGAATACAAATATATATTTTCAAACAAAAGCCTATTTTTGAGGCTTTTGAAAAGGATTGACAAGGTAAAGATATTCAAAGAACTAACAGAAGAAAACCTTGAACTGATGGACAAAAACTACGTATTGCCAGATTTTTCTGAACAGGAAAGTGATCTTTTGTACAAGGCAAGATTGCAAGAGGAAGAACTCTTTTTCTATATTTTGTTTGAACACCAATCCACAGTTGATTATAATATGGCTATGAGGTTGTTATTTTATATAACCGACATTTGGAGAGATTGGCTCAAGCAGTTTGATAAAAGTCAATTTAAAAATAAAAGTTTCAAATTTCCACCAGTTGTGCCAATAGTTTTATACGATGGTGATAATCCTTGGACAGCAAGTGTAAATTTGAAAGAGAGAATAATGAATTTTGAGATATTTGGAAAGTATATAGTAGATTTTGAATATATACTGATTGATTTAAATAATCCTGAAGAGATGGTGTTCAAATATAAAGATATTTTGAGTTTAATATTGAAATTGAATAAGGTGAGAACAGGTGAGGAGTTAGAAAGATTGTTTTTAGATTTAAATGAATATCTGCAAGGTGCAAAAGAAAAAGAGATTAATACCCTAAAGATATGTTTACCGACTGCATTGAAGGAATTAGGTGAAGAGAAGATACAAGAAGCAAGAGATATCTTGGAATATATAAGCACAGGGGGTGAAAGTATAATGCCGCTTTTTCAAAATTTGAGAAAAATAAGAGAAGAGTGGTATCACGAAGGAATTCAAAAAGGAATTCAGGATGGTCTTCAACAAGGTCTTCAACAAGGTCTTCAACAAGGTCTTCAACAAGGTCTTCAACAAGGTCTTCAACAAGGCCTTCAACAAGGCCTGCAGAAAAAGGAGCTTGAGATAGCAGAAAAGATGATAGTAAAAGGATATTCAGATGAGGAAATTCATGAGATAACAGGGCTTGATATTGAAAAGATAAAGGAGCTGCGTGCAAAGCATAATAATTAAATTATTTTTCAATTTGCTCAAATGAATTTTATTCAAAAAAGCAAAAGGGCTGGGCAAAGGAAGTTGTCCAACCCTTTGTTTTTACTCACCAATTTTCCTTCCAAAAATCATATAAGCAGTATGTCCTATCATCCTGTCATCAGGTCTGAGCCTTTCTGGCACGGGCTTGTACTGGCGAGCTAAAATCTCAACAACTTCAGATACATAAAACTTATGTTCTTCTAAAGCCTTCAAGGTTTCAGCAACCTGATTTGTAGTAGGTACAAGTATCCCTAAATGTCCTGCAGGCTTTAGTGCTTTTCTGATTTCCGGTATGGCTTCTTCGGGTTCTCTTATATCCAAGAAAAATGCATCCAAATCCCTTTCTTCTATTCCATCTAAGATTGATTTGTTATGCATCACAACATTGTCAAATCTCGAAAAGCCTTTAATGTTCTTTTCTGCCTTCTTGTAAAATTCTTCTCTTTGCTCATAGGTGTATACTTTGCCTTCGCTTCCTACAGCCATTGAAAGATATAAAGTAAAAGCACCAGAGCCGGTACCTGCCTCACCAACTCTTTTTCCAGGGTTTATATCAAGGCGCATAAGTATGTATGCCCCATCTTTCGGGTAGACAATCTGGGTGTGGCGCTTTAGATAATGCATAACATAGTCAAGTGTGTCACAAGGGAACACATAATACTCAACGTCGTTTGCCACAAAACTGCCNCCTGGTGGTATTTGTGCTAAATCGGTAGAATCTATATGTCCTGTTGGCAGATTTATTCTCTTTGGCACAGTGACATCTACTACTTTTTTAAACCCTTCAGGACCAATTATAACCCTTTTTGTTTCAAATCCTTGGTGCATTTTTTGCCCCCTTTTTTCAGTGTATTTTAAAATTTTTGGAACTTATTTCAAAGCTGCTTTAATAACTGCAAAAATCTTGTTTCCAGGGATGAAAAAACAGTACCTTCAAGAATATTTAATACTACATTTTTATAAAGTAATCAACTATATCCTCAAGCCCTACAAGCCCTATTACTTTTCTATTGTCTAAAACAGGCACAGCTGAAATGTCATTTTCACGCAAAAGCTTTGCAACATGCTTTATATCATCATTTTTGTCAGCGGTGATTACCGCCTTTGTCATTGCAAGTTCAACAGGATATGTCTCAAAGTGTCCAGGCTGGCTTAAGAACCTGTATATATCAGCTTTCACTATAATTCCTTTCAAAAAGTCATTTTCATCTACAACAACCGCAATGCTTTTCTTTCTTTTCTGCATTTGCTCTAAAGCATACTTTACGGTATTTGTTGGCAGAAGCTTTATGAAATCTTGGTTAATGACATTAGATAACATCTCTCTTCCTCCAGTTCAAAAAATTTTTCACAAATTTTCCTTCTTGATATTTATTATATACCCAAATTTCTTGTCGACACTAAAATTTCATTTTAAAAATGTATTGACTATTAGTCAATTTTGTTTATAATATAAATCACGACTATTAGTCAAAATCAAAATGGAGATGATGTAGCTGTGCATAGGTTTGGGCTTTTTATTGCAAGGCACAGAAAACTTGTTTTAGCAGTTGCAATTTTACTTTTGATTCCATCAATCTATGGATTTGTTACCACAAAGGTCAATTATGACATTCTCACGTACCTTCCAAAGGATTTAGACTCAGTAAAAGGGCAAGATATCTTGGATAAGGAATTTAAGCAAGCTGCACTTTCAATGCTCATTGTAAAAGGAGATATGAACATATCAAGTATTCAAAGACTCAAGAGTAAAATCTCACAGGTAGATGGAGTTGAAAAGGTCATATGGATTGATGATTTTTTAGACCCGACAATTCCAAAAGAGATGCTACCGAATATTTTGAAAAGTACATTTTATAGTAAAGATTCAACCCTTTTGCTCATCCAGTTTAAAAACTCAGCATCATCAATTGAGACTCAAAATGCAATATCACAGATAAGAAAAATTGCAACAGCCCAGTGTTTTTTAAGTGGTATGTCAGCCATCATAAAAGATACAAGGGATTTGTCTGACAGAGAAACTCCTTTGTATGTGCTTGTTGCTGTAATATTTATATTCATCCTTCTATTGTTAACAATGGAATCACCAGTCATACCTGCTCTGTTTTTGACAAGTATTGGCATGGCTATCATATACAATCTTGGAACAAACAAATTTTTAGGTGAGATATCATACATCACAAAATCACTTGCCGCAGTTTTGCAGCTTGGTGTTACAATGGACTTTTCAATATTTTTGATGCACAGATACGATGAGGAAAGAAAGAGGTTTGACTCAAGAGAAGAGGCAATGGCAGAGGCTATTTCAAAAACTCTTGTTGCAATCTTGTCAAGTGCTGCAACTGCAATTGCAGGGTTCTTAGCACTCTGTGGGATGAAACTTAGAATTGGTGCAGACATTGGTATAGTTATGGCAAAAGGAGTATTCCTCGGTGTTATTGGAACTGTAACGATTTTGCCTGCCTTGATTCTAACATTTGACAGAGCAATCCACAAATTTAGACTAAAAAATATCCTTCCGACATTCTCTAAAACAGCAGAGTTTGTAACAAAATACCATGTAGTGCTTTTTGTTGTATTTTTGCTTGCATTTATACCGGCTATTTATGGCAGAGTGAACATCAAAGAATATTACAACCTCATAGATTCTTTGCCAAAGACAATGAAATCTGTGCAGGCAACCGACCTTCTTAAAAAAGAGTACAACATGACAACAACTCATATGGTTTTAGTTGACAGGTCAGTGCCAAAGTATCAGATCAAAAACATGTGTGAAGAGATAAAAAGGGTCAAAGGTGTTGAAAAGGTATTGGCATTTGACGACATCTTGGGACCGGCTATTCCAGATGAGTTTATACCATCGTCTGTCAAGGAGAACTTTGAAAAAGGAAATTTCAAGCTCATAATGATAAACTCCATTTACAAATCAGCTACAAGTGAGGAAAATGCCCAGATAGAAAGAATACAGCAAATAGTCAAAAAATATTCTAAACGTTCATATGTTACAGGCGAAGGTGTATTGACCAAAGACCTTGTTGAGATGGCAGACACAGACTTGAAAAGAGTAGATTTTATCTCTATTTTAGCAATATTTATGATAATACTCATAACATTCAAATCAATCTCAATTCCAATAATTTTAGTTTTGGCAATTGAACTTGCGATATTCATAAATTTAGCAATTCCATATTACACAAATGTAACAGTGCCGTTTATTGCATCAATTGTACTTGGAACAATCCAGCTTGGTTCTGCTATTAACTATGCAATCTTGATGACAACAAGATTTAGAGAAGAGATTCAAAAGGGTCATGATAGATTTGAAGCTATAAAAATAGCTGTAAAAACATCTTCGCGCTCTGTTGTAACAAGTGCATTGGCATTTGCATTTTCTACATTGGCAGTGGCAATCATTGCAAAGATTGATATGATAAGAAGTCTTTGTGAGATGCTCTCACGAGGTGCAGTTATAAGCATGTTAGTTATATTGTTTGTTCTGCCATCATTATTACTTCTTTTTGAGGGTGCAATTGCCAAAACAACTTTTGGTTGGAGATCAAAAGAAGCTTCTGTAAAGCCATCAGAAGAATATGAAACGTTGTAAGTGAAAAGAAGAGGAGGGAGAGTGAAGTACAATGATGAGAAATAGAGGCTTTTTAAAACTAATTTCTCTCAGCCTTGCGGTGGTGTTTTTGTTCACAAACATTACTGCTTTTGCTAATGCAGCTGTCAAAAAGGAGACTGTCAAAAAGGAGACAGTGTATGTCATTTTAGACGCTGGTGGCAAAGTAAAAAGCCAGATAGTAACAGACTGGATACACTCAGATACTCCAAATGCCACAATAAAAGACAAATCAGAGCTTGAAAATATAGTAAATCTAAAGGGCGATGAAAGTCCTCAAAAAAATGGTGAGTATATCACCTGGAAGTTAAATTCCAATGATTTGTTCTATCAGGGCACCATTTCAAAAGAGCTTCCATTTGAGGTTTCAATCAAATACTATTTAAATGGAAAAGAGATAAAACCCCAAGATTTAGCAGGCAAGTCTGGAAAGGTAAAGATAAAAATAGAGGTTGCAAATAAAGAACAAAAAGTTGTAAAAATAAATGGGAAAAACAGAACAATTTATCTACCTTTGACCTTTGCGGCGGTTGTAAATCTTCCTCTTGATAAATTCGAGAATGTCAAGACAAATGCTGGTGAGGTCATAACAGAAGGAAATACACAGGCTGTGGTTTCGGTACTATTCCCTGGCCTTTTAGAGAGCCTTGGATTGGACGACGAAAATGATATTGTAAATGTTCCAAAGTATATTGAAATTACGGCTGATTGTAAGCATTTTGAGCTTTCTCCAATCTATATGGTTGCGACAAATAAGCTGCTTGATATAAAAGATGTAAAAAAGATTGATTCGGTTGATAGCTTACAAAAAGCAATTAATACACTTTACACATCAAGTGAAAAAATTCTTGAAGGTGCTATGAAACTATCTGAGGGCGAAAAAGAGTTTACTTTAAATTTTGAAAAGTTCACAAATGGTCTAAAACTTTTATCAGATGGGTCAGGTGAGCTTTACAAAGGGGTAAAGAGTCTTGAAGATGGAGCTGAAAAACTCTACACTTCTTCAAAGCAGCTAAGAAAAGGTGCAAGTGAACTGATCAAAAACTCACAAAAACTTTACAAAGGTGTTGCAGAATTTGGAAATGGGGTTTATGAGTACACCTATGGAAGTTCACAGTTTTCTGACGGTGCAATTAAGATAATAGATGGATACCAGACCTTGTTTAGAAAAAACAAAGAGCTTTTTGGTGCAGTAAAGAAGGTGTCTTCTGGGCTTGATTTGGCTACTTCTTCACAAAAAGAGTTGGAAGCTGGGGCAAAGAGGCTGCAGGATGCAATTCAAAATGTTCTTGAAGGGACCAAAAAAGAGCTTGAGGTTTTAAACATTGTTTATAATGGATTTGATACAATTATTTCTGGATTACAAAAATTAGAGAGCATTCCTGTTGTTAAAGATGTGGTTGCAAACCTCATAGCAGGAATTGACAAACAAAGGCAGGCAATAAAGGGCTTGATTGATTCAAAACAGGCAATGATAAGTGGTCTTTCACAGATTCTTGAGAATGTGAAAAAGATGTCTCAAGGGCAAGAAATCTTAAGCACAGCTTTGCTGCAATTAAAAGATGCACAGACTAAAATTGCAAGTTCGTCTGATTTGATTGTGCAAAATCAAAAAGTCTTAGACCAGTCAGCAGCAAAGCTGAAAGACAGCAAAAAAGTTTTGGATGAAGGAACAAGAAAACTTTTGGCCTCAAAGGAGCAGCTGGTAAGCGGAACAAAAGCGTTTTGCGATGGGACAGAAAAACTTGACAAGGCAACAGCACAGTTTGTCTCTGGCACAGAAAAGTTAAGAGATGGTGCGAAACAGCTTTCTGGCGGAATGGAAAAGTTTGACGAAAATATGAAAATGGTTTATTCAGCATCAAGAAAGCTTTTGGAAGGCTCGAAAAAACTTGAAGATGGAATGACAACACTTAGCAATAATTACCGAAAATTTCACAATGAAGGTATAAAAGAGCTCTATTCAAAAACAGATGAAGCGTTGGGGAAACTTGATGATATAAAAGACACTTTGAATGAGCTGAAAGAATTTTCACAGAGCTATAAGACATTTTCTGGCATTTCAGATGATCTTGATGGTGAGGTAAAATTTGTTTTAAAGACAGATGAGATAAAAGCAAAAGAGGAAAAACAAATTACAAAAAGAGTTGCGAGTGTGAATACAAAAACTAAAGAAAAGAAAAGCTTCTGGAAATGGCTTTTAGGGCTTTTGCACATTCAGGTAGACTGGGGCAAAAGCCCTCTTTTTTATTTTGTTTGACAATTAAAACCTATGTGTTATATAATATATATAACACATATAACTTAGAAAGAGGTGTTTTGTGTTGGTATCTAATCTCAAAATCATCTTTATGTGCATTACACTTCTTCTTTCAGTAGTCTTTCCGGTTGTGCTGGCTGTGGTTGTTTTAAAGAAGTACTCAGGAGTTTTGAAATCAATTTTAATAGGTGCATTAATATTTTTCATTTCTCAGGTTGTTCTGAGAATTCCGATACTTCAGATTTTATCAAAGCAAAATTACTTTGTAGAATTTTCTAAACATTACATTGTATATTCTCTCTTTTTGGGTCTGACAGCTGGAGTTTTTGAAGAGGTTGGTAGATACGTTGGTTTTAGAGGGTTTTTAAAAGATAGGCTTGACTATCAAAATGGTCTTGCTTATGGGGTTGGGCATGGTGGAATTGAATCAATTTTAATTGTTGGTATGAGCTATATAAATAACATTGTGTATTCTTTTTTAATTAACTCTGGCAGTTTAGATATTCTTTTAAAAGGCAAAGTTTCTCCTGAGGTAATTAAGTCTATAAAAAGTGCACTTATTGAAACACCTGCTTCGACATTTCTTCTTGCCGGCTTTGAAAGAGTCTTCACAATGGCAATTCAGATTGCTCTTTCGCTTTTGGTTCTGGTGGCTGTTAAGAAAGGAAAGCTTTATTATCTCGTGCTGGCGATATTGCTTCATACAATCATTGATACGCCAGTTGCATACATGTCATTATTGAGAGTTAATATATTTGCTATTGAGTTTGTAGTTTTGCTATGGGCTGTGTTGAGCTTGGTCTACATCATAAAGTGGAAAGACATTCATAGAATACAAGAAAGCTAAAAGGGCTGAAAGCGAGATGTTTATAAAAATTGACTTTACCTCTGACATGCCAATTTATGAGCAAATAAAGAACCAAATAATAGAGGCAGTAGCAAGAGGAGAACTTCAAAATGGCGATAGCCTTCCGTCTATTCGAGATCTTGCAAGCGAAATTGGCGTCAACATGCACACAGTGGCAAAGGCATATAATGAGCTCAAAGACATGGGACTTATTGCTATTAATAGAAAGCATGGGGCTTATATTGCTGTGAGCAAAGGTTATGATAAAGAGTTTTTAAATGAGATAATAGAAAAAGTTACTCCAATTGTTGCAAAAGCCATTTGCAAGGGTATGAATAAGAATGAATTAATAAGGTTGATTGAAACTATTTTTGATAGTTTTGGGGGAAGGGAAGATGAGTGAAAAGCTACTGATTTTTATCCTTTCTTTTCCTGCACAGATTTTTCTTGTTCTACTGTGTTTTTTTATTCCGTACTTTTCGAGAGAGCATATTTTGTTTGGGGTAAA
>JGI24718J22297_100157_pt1 | contig 13451 bp, 9 predicted proteins | sample YelNatPoosite3B9_FD_22297 | JGI IMG/M metagenome (IMG submission 22297)
CCCAAAACCATCTCACCATTTGTCCCAAGGTCCAAAAGAAGACATACCTTCTCGCTTTTGTGCATCTTTGTTGAAAGTATCCCAGCAACTATGTCTGCACCAACATAAGCTGATATACTATCAAGTATTTTTAAAATAGCATTCTTGTTTGTCTCAAGTCCCAAATCTTCTGCTCTTGCTTCTATCTTATCAGCAAAAACTGGGACAAAAGGCGATGTTGCGATAGATAGTGGGTCAATACCTAAAAGAAGGTGTAACATAGTAGGATTTCCAACAAACACAGCTTTGTAAATCTCATCCTTAGAAATTGAAAGCCTGCTTGTCAAAATCTTTATTGCTTCATTAATCCCTTTAACAATCTCTTTTTGAAGTACAAAAAGCCCGTCTTNCTTTGCCTTCGCAAAGTCGATTCTGGATATCACATCTGCTCCAAACTTCTTTTGTGGATTTACAAATGAGTAAAAGTCAAGAACCTTGCCCTTTAAAAGATCAACAATATAGCACACAACTGTCGTTGTTCCAATGTCAACCGCCAANCCAAACAAATCCGAAGTTTGTTTTATGTCTATGACTTCATCGTTGTACAAGACTGTAAAAAATTCTTTATCTTTGTAATTTGTAAGCTTTCTCAAGGCAAAATTTGAAATTTTTAAATCTCCTATCCCAAGTAAAGACTTTAGTCTTGAAAAATAGCTTCTCTGGTCTTCTAATGANGGCTTTTCTAAAACCACTTTCTTTATAATTATATCACTTTTCACTTCAAACTCATTCGTGTAAAGATTAGAAAGTATCTTTGCACCTATCTTTGAATGAGGCAAGAAAACTTCAAGACTTTCAAAAACATTGAGGTTACAACAAAGCCTTATTCCTTTTTGAATCTCATCTGAAGTCAGAAGTCTTTTTTCCTCTTGACTTATATTTTCTAAATAGGGTTTCCCGTCTTTTTTCACCGCTACCTTGCACTTTCCACAAATGCCTTTGCCACCGCAAGGTGCGTCAACATACAATGAATTTTCAGCTAAAATATCCAAAAGCGATAAGCCTTCTTTTGCCTCTATTTGTAGTACTTCCTCACCAGTGTGCACAGTAATTTTAGGCATTTTAAGCTTGTTCACTCCTTTTTTGCAAAAACAGATTCTCCCTTACCTTTTTGATTGCCCCTGCCTCAAAGACTGCCTTCAAAAACACAACCAAAAGAGGACCAATTATAAACCCCCAAGCACCAAAAATCTCAACACCTGCATAGATAGAGACAAGGGTTGTAAATGTTGAAATTCCAACCTGGGATGCAACAATCTTAATTGATGCAAATTCTCTAAGACCTAAGATTATTAGGTACACAATTAAGAGCTTTATACCAAAGCTTGTGTTGCCAGCGATAAAACTGCCTATTATCCATGGTAAAAGAATTATACCTGATCCAATTATTGGAATAATGCTCAAAAGTCCCAAAAGAAGGCTTATTACCAAAAAATAGGGCGCTTTTATTATAGAAAGACCAATAAGTCCTGATAAAAACATCAAAATTGCTAAAATTATCTGAGACTTTGCATAATCAACAACAGAGTCTATTACTTTAAAAGCAATGCTTGACAGTTCTTTGTAAAGCTGAGCTGAGAAGTTCTGAATAAGCCATGCACGCATTTTGTGCCTATCTCGCATAAAGAAAAAGCTTGAAAGCACTGAGAAAAACCAAATTGTAATTCCTTTTAAAGTTGCAGGTATCACCTTTATAACTTTGAGGCTCATTGTAGCTACCTGGTTTAGAATATTTGTAATCTCGTTTACACCCGACTGAATAAAACTCACAATTGGCCGTGGAAGATCGGTGTAGATATTCTTTACGCTTGAAAATAAATGATTTAAAGTAGCATAAATCTTGTCATAGTCAATATTTTGCAAGTTAGAAACAAGCCCCAAACACTCATTTACAAGTATATATATCCCCTCTGCCAGCATAAATGCTAATAACACATTCAAAATTACAAGTATCAATATGGCAGAAACTGTTCTGTTTATTCCTCTTTTTTCGAGGTATTTCAAAACTGGTTCAAATACTGTTGCGATAAAAAGCCCAATCAGCACAGGTACAAATGCCTTTAAAATAAATCTTATAAAAAGATCAAATGCTTTTATTAAGTATGCACATGAAAATATAAACGCTGCAAATAGGACAATATAAATCATTGCAACTACAAACTTGTTTTTAGTAAGCTCCCTCATCTTTTAATAATACCCCTTTGTAAGTTTAAGTTTTGCATCTTTGCCATCAAAATACTTCTCAAAAACCATAGTAATTTCGCTATTANTACAAGCTGTAAAATCAAANCTTATAACATCTGCAGGTACATCTTTGNCGTCAATATAAAGCATTGCAGGGTTTAAAATCTCGTTTTTCAATGTCTGGGTAGAAATTAGCTTTANTAACTCTCCTTTTCTGTCTTGCAGATATGAACCTCTTTCAAAAAATCTGAGCTTGTTTATCATAAGCGGAATTTTCCAGAAGACCACAGTTTCAATCTCAAGGTCATTTGGAGCATTTTCCCATATTCTTTCAATCTGCTGCTTTGAAAGCTCACAAGATAAACAAAGCCTCTTCGCACCAAGATTTTTTATCAAACCCGCTGCAAAGGTATTTGTCACATTAAAGCTAAAGTCAAAATAAAGATCAAACTGGTCTTTTAAAAGCTCATACTGTCCAAGGTTTCTTATCAAAACCTTTTTAAATCCTTTCTCTCTCAATGCCTTTAGATTTACCTTTCCAAGGTCATTATCATGGGTAATTCTGTCAAAATATACAATATCATTGTCTGAAAATTTATGGTTAAAAATCAAGGTATAGGGCACATATATGTCGAAGTTTTCAATCTTACGTGAGTGTAAAATCTCTTTTACCTTTTGGTACTGCAAAAATGAATCAACGACAAACGAAAATTTTGGGTGAGCTGTTTTCCTTTCACTACCATTTTGCTCTTTTTCCAAACAATATAGTGTTTCAACTGGCTTTTGAAAACCTCTTTTAAAAGAGCAAGTGATTGACTTTAACAGCTTCTCAATTAGTTCCTTTCGCAATGAATTTAAATCTGAAAGCTTAACAAACACATTATCATCAANGTNAACTTTTAGCTCCCCCATCTCAAATACTGTGTTGCCNAGCTTTGAAAAGCTATCTAAAACATTTTGGTATGTCGTTGGCTTTGATTTTGCCTCCTCTGGCACAGGTCCTGTTGCCTGAACTTTATAAAGGCTTGATTTCGCAATGGCTTTTATATTTTCTCCTTTTTTTATTGTAACCTCAAAATCAACCTTTCTGAATTTTCTCTCTTTCTTTAAAATTTGGTCTATCTCATCTTCAAGCTTTTTGCTCTTTACAAGGAAAACCTGGCCTTTCGAAAAGTCTTCTAAAACTTTTTTTCTTTTAGAGTCAATATCTACCTCAATTCTGCTATCGTTTTCTTTTGAAATGTTGTTGTTTATCTCAAGCAAAACCTCATCAAACTTCTCATTTCTAAACGCAACTACATCGCCATTTACGAAGTCATAAGATGTCTTTACAAAAAGTTTACCATTTTTAAAATAAAAACTTCCTATTAAAAGCCCTGTATTGTTTGGCGCTGCTTTAAAAATGAGTTCATCGTTAGATGGTTCATCTAAATATCCTTTGCTAAAATTCCCTCTGTTGAAAACAAGAAAGAGCCTGTTTTTGTCATCTTCATTTACCTTAATTCTTCCTGTTTGGTAATACATATCTATATATTTTCTATAAATAGATGTGACTGTGTACACATAATATTTGTCTTTTAACCTTCCTTCAATCTTGAAAGAATCAACACCTATGTCAATCAACTCTGGAATATGCTCTAAAAGACATATGTCTTTAGGAGATAAAAGATAGCCTTGGTCTACAATCTTTTTTTCCTTACTTAAAAGCTTATAATAAAGCCTGCACGGCTGGGCACATTGTCCTCTGTTCCCGCTTCTTTTGAAAAGTATACTTGAAAAAAGGCACTGACCTGAATACGAAATACAAAGCGCACCATGTACAAAGACCTCAACTTCTATATTAGCAGTTCTTTTTAAGTTCTTTATCTCCTCAAAACCAAGTTCTCTTGCTAAAACAACCCTTTTTACTCCAAGTCTTGATAGCACTTTCGCACCGAATAAGTTGTGAATTGTCATCTGCGTGCTTGCATGAATAGGAAGGTCCGCAAACACTTTTTTGATTATAGAAAGCAAGCCCAAATCCTGTACAATAACAGCGTCAATTCCTTCTTTGTAAGCAATCTCTAAAAGCTTTAGAGCCTTGGGTATTTCTTCATCATAAATTAAAGTGTTTATGGCAAGATAAATCTTTTTCCCCCTTTGGTGGCAGTAATCTATAGCTCTGATTAGTTCATCTTCTGAGAAGTTTTTTGCATACGCCCTTGCCGAAAACTCCTTTGCACCAACATATACACCATCTGCGCCAGCCTGAATTGCTGAGATGAGCTCTTCAAATCCACCTGCAGGTGATAAAAGCTCTACTTTTTTCATGGCAGCCTATGTCATCCCTCTTTTTCTGGTATTTCAAAATATCTTAAAATATACTCATAAACCTGTTCGATTGATGCAATGCCTTTAAAAATACCTTGTCTTCTACCGTATGCCAAAAATGGAACCGAGTTGTATGTGTGAGTTTTGACAGACAAATCTTCAATATTACCATGGTCAGAAGTAATAATCAAGCACTCATCGCTTGAAAGATTTTTAAGTGTATATAGTACAAATTCATCCAAGATCTTTACAAGTTCTATTGCCTTTTCCATATCACAAGAGTGACCTACAAGGTCTGTCTTAAAGTGCTCAAATAGTACAAAATGGCTCTTTTTTAAAACATTTAAAAGATTTTCTGCTGCTTTTTCAGGTGAAAAAAGCGGGACATCATAGCCATTTTCTATTAAGATCTCATTTGTTATATCGCAGTACACACCCTCACCTTTCAAAAGGTAGTCTATGGTTTTTAACCTGACTTCTGATGTCAAGGCCATATAGCTTGTGACAGACATCTTAAAGTCTTTGTCATTTAATAGCTTTTGCAAATATTCGTCTCTGTAAACATTTGCAAAGTCAACTTTAAAGCCATTTTGTTTTAGGGTTTTGAATATATTCTTTTTATCAATGATTTTTTTGAGGCTTGGTGTGATCTGGCCGTTTATGTGAAAACCAACCTCTTTTGCTGCATTTATACCAGAGTAAATTGTAACCTGGCCTGTCGCACTCTGTGGAAAGCCCGGTACCTTTAATGTGGCATCTAAAAATCTCACAATTCCCTTTTTCAAAAATATATCATATGACTTTGGATGATAATAAAAAAAGGGGTTGTACGCTGTCTTCTCCCCTTTCCCCACACCGTCTAAGAATATAAAAAGCAGCTTCATTTTATCTATCACCATCAAACGTATTTATAAAATCGTCAAGCTCTTTTTTTGTCTTTTCAAGTTCAAGCTTTGTCTTTTCAAGCTCTTGATTGAGGCTTTGGATAATTCCATTTAACTTTTCAATTTGCTGAGCCTGCTCAGCTATCTTTCCTTCTGCCTCTCTTAGCTTTTCTTTATACTCCTCAATTTCTTTTACATACTTTTCAGCATCCACTGAATCCTTAGATAGCTTTTCCTCACACTCTTGTAGATGTTTAAAATACTCATCTGTAATCAAAAATGCTGTGAGCATAGCAGAAAGCGATGTGCTAAGGTGCGGTTCATTTGCAACAACTTCAGACATTTTTTTGTTTATAAAATTTGCAATCTTCATTATGTACTCTTCATCTTCGTCAGTTTTTAGTACATAGTTCATCCCCGCAATCTTTACTTCTATTCTTTTCAAGTTATCATCTCTTCTGATATTCTCATCCATGCTCATACATCCTTAAAAGCTTTATAAGTGTTGTTATCTATATTATAGTTTTTTTTCATATTCATTGCAATTGAGAATTTGGAAACAAAGTAGATAATATTGCAATATTAATCTCATCAAGCTAAAATCAAATTATCAAAACATTTAATTAAGGAGATTGAAAACATATGTACAATGCTGACCCAAACAGATACAATAATATGGTCTACATTCGCTGTGGAAAAAGCGGACTAAAACTTCCTGCTATCTCGCTTGGTTTTTGGCACAACTTTGGTTATAATGACTCCTTTGAAAACATGCGTGAGATTGTAAAAAAGGCTTTCGACCTTGGAATTACTCATTTTGATTTGGCAAACAATTACGGACCACCACCGGGTGCTGCTGAGGAAAACTTTGGAAGGATTTTGAAGTTTGATTTAAAGCCCTACAGAGATGAAATCATCATCTCAACCAAAGCTGGCTACAAGATGTGGGATGGTCCATATGGCGATTGGGGTTCAAAAAAGTACCTTCTTGCAAGCTTAGATCAGAGCTTAAAAAGAATGAATCTTGACTATGTGGATATCTTTTATTCACACAGACCCGACCCTGAAACACCAATTGAGGAGACAATGGAAGCTTTGTATCAAGCAGTACATCAAGGAAAAGCTTTATATGCTGGTATTTCAAATTATAATCCTGAACAAACCAAACTGGCGTACTCAGCTGCCAAGCAAATGGGATTAAAGCTTATAGTAAATCAAGTTCGATACAATATGTTTGCAAGAGATGTTGAAAATGGTCTTTTTGATGTTTTAGAAGATCTTGGCATGGGAGCAGTGATTTATTCACCCCTTGCACAAGGTCTTTTGAGCGACAGATATTTAGATGGCATTCCTGAGGATTCAAGAGTGAGAAAGTCAGGAGTGTTCTTAAAAGAAAGTGATATCACACCTGAGCGGATTGAAAAGGTCAAAAAACTTTCCGAGATTGCGAAAAGGCGAGGGCAGACAATCTCCCAGCTTGCACTTTCGTGGATTTTGCGCAAAAAAGTTGTAGCCTCAGTAATTGTCGGTGCAAGCAAGGTATCGCAAATTGAAGACAATGCAGGGTGTATCAAAAATATTGAGTTTTCTGAACAAGAGCTGAGAGAGATTGATGAGATTTTGAACTCATAACTTAAAAGTAAAAAGGGGCTCTTCCCCATTAAAATTGGGATTTGCCCCTTTTTTTTATTTAGTGTTATGATTTTTAAAACTCCTTGTACATCTCCTTCTTTGTCCCGCAGATTGGACAATATTCAGGAGCTTCGTCTAAGACAGTGTGTCCACAAACAGGGCAAATATAAACGCTCTTAAGCTCATTATATTTCCCCTCGTATCTTATAAACAGCACACACCTTTTTAGCTATTGAGGCACATGCTACCATGACATGTGTATCGTAAATGAATATAGTTTCAAGCTATGAGGCAATGCTCAAAAACTTTTTTCATTTTTGTACAAAACTATTTGAATTAAGCATATATTGTGAACAAATTCTTTCTTTTTTATGAAAATATTTCGGAAACATTCCCAAAACATATTCAAAAAGTTATTACCAACCATTGACTAAATAAAAATAATCAGGTATGATTACATAAAAAGAGTTATTAAAGCGTCGGAAGGAGAATACAATTTGAAAAAATTGCCTCAGAAAAATTCCATTTTTTCTTACGATGAATGGAATATAATAGAAGAAGGTGTCAACCTTTCAAACAACTTTAGGAACGAAACCATCTTTACAGTTGCAAATGGTTATTTTGGTATGAGAGGTAATCTTGAAGAAGAATTTCCTGATAAGAGCCAGACTTTTAAGGCAACTTATATAAATGGGTTTTACGAAGAATATGATATAGTATACCCCGAAGGTGGATATGGATTTGCAAAACGTGGCGAGGCAATGGTAAATGTTGCAGATGTGAAGAGTATTAAATTATTTGTAGACGGGGAAGAGTTTAGTATTTTTAGAGGGAAGGTTTTAAACTACCAAAGAATCTTAGATATGAAAGATGGAATTTTAAAAAGAGAAGTTATTTGGGAGACAGGTACAAATAAAAGAGTCTGGCTTTTATTTGAAAGAGTTGCACACCTTCAAAATCAACATTTGGGGATAATAACTATTAAGCTAAAACCGCTGAACTTCTCAGGCAGAATAAAAATAGTTAGCAAGATCGATGGAAACTCATCTAATCTTCTTGAGACAGAGGATGTTAGAGTTGGTTCTGGCATAGACAAATTTCCATTTGAAACAATATCCGCTTGGACAAAAGGAACAAGGGGGTATCTTGCTCAAAGAACAAAAAAGAGCAAACTGACATATGGCTGTATGGTAGACCATGTTTTAGATTTTGACTACAATATTAATTCAAAAGCTCTTACTGAAGACAATTTAGTTTTCTTTGAATTTGATTTTGATGCAAATGAAAATACCGAATACTCTATTGTCAAATATGTCTCCTACTATACGGAGCTTGACATCCCTGCGAATATGATTGAAAAAGCATGTGAAAAGGAAATAATACAAGCAATCCAGCTTGGATATCAAAATCTTTTAGATATGCATAAAAATTTTTTGCATAAGTTTTGGGAAGATGCTGACATAGTAGTCAAGGGCAACCCTGAAATCCAACAGGGAATAAGATTCAGTTTATTTTCCCTCCTTCAATCAACAGCAAGAAATGGAAAAGCGAACATTGCTGCAAAAGGCTTGACTGGTGAAGGATACGGTGGACATTACTTTTGGGATTCTGATATCTACATCCTGCCATTTTTCATATACATAAAGCCTGAGATTGTTAAAATGCTTCTTATTCACAGGTATCACCTTTTAGACGCTGCAAGAGCTCGCGCAAAAGAACTACACCATAGAGGAGCACTTTATCCATGGAGAACAATTGCTGGAAAAGAGTGTTCAGCTTACTTTCCAGCTGGAACTGCACAATACCATATAAATGCTGATATTGTATATGCTATTAAAAAATACTTTGAAGCAACAGATGACTTTGATTTTATTAAAAACTATGGCGCAGAAATTGTATTTGAATCAGCAAGATTTTATGCAGACTTAGGGCACTTCAGTGAAGAAAAGTGCGGGAAGTTCTGCATCTTTTGTGTAACTGGTCCTGATGAATATACAGCGCTTGTTGACAACAATGCCTATACAAACTACATGGTTCAAATGAATTTAGAATTTGCTATAAAGATATATCATCTTTTGAAAATAACAGATAAGAAGGCCTGCGAAAAACTTTGTAGTAAACTCGAGCTTTCCGAACAGGAAATTGATCTCTGGAAAAAAATAGCTGATAATATGTATCTGCCATATAACTCAAAGCTTAAGATAATTCCTCAGGATGATTCATTTATCTATAAAAAGAGGCTTGATCTGTCTAAAATACCAGAAGAACAGTTTCCCTTATTGCTGCACTGGCATTATTTGGATATTTACAGGCATCAGATTTGCAAACAGCCAGATGTATTGCTGCTTATATACCTTTTGAGAGAGAAGTTCAGTTATGAAGATTTGAAAAACAATTACGAATATTACGAACCAATAACCACACATGACTCTTCTCTCTCCCCAGCAATCTTTAGTATACTCGCTGTAGAGTTGAACCTCTTAGAAAAAGCTTATGAATACTTTAGATACACTGCAAGAATGGACCTTGATGATTTGAATGACAATACAAAAGACGGAATTCATGCAGCTTGTATGGGCGGAGCTTGGCAGGCTATTGTGTTTGGCTTTGGAGGGATGAGAACAGGAAAGGATTCACTTTCGTTTTTCCCAAGGCTTCCCAAAGACATTGATTATATCTCATTTAAGGTCAAATACAAGGGATGTACTATAAAAGTAGAAATAACCAAAAATAAGGCAATTTATACACTCATGGCTGGTGAAGCTATCTTACTTTCTCATTATTCTCAAACTTTTGAGCTTAAAAGTGGGCAAGTAAAAGAATTTGTGATTGAGACATAAGAATAAAATAATGCCTCTACAAACAACTTAAGGCTGTTTGGGGCATACTCAAAAAACCCCATACAGCCTTAACGTTTTTATAAACCCAAATACAACACGCAGTTAGCGCAGTCTTGCAGTTGACTCCCTTTTGACAAGCTCTGGTTCTAAAATGATATGATTTATAGGCTGTTTTGAAATTAGGTTCAAAAGAAGATAAAAAGCTGACTTTCCTATCTCGGATTTATTCTGCCTTATTGTTGTAAGTGTAGGTGTTATATACCTTGCAATAGAAATATCATCAAATCCAACAACAGATACTTTTGTGGGCACATTAAGTCCAAGTTCCTTAAACCTCTTTATAAGTCCTATCGCCATCATATCAGATGCAGCAAACACTGCAGTGACACCTTTTTCTAAAAAGTAATCTGCTGCTTTATATCCACTTTCTTCTGTAAAATCACCTTCAACAATGAGTTCATTGTCTATGTTAATTCCATTTTTGCTCAGAGCCAAAATATAGCCATTCAATCTCTCTTGGCTTACATATGCTTTTTTATGGCCGTTTAAAAAACCTATTCTTCTGTGCCCAAGGTGAATAAGATGTTCTGTTGCCATTTGCGCACCTTTGAGATTATCAGTAGTCACATACCCAATATTTGAGTTTTTAATAGGAATATCAAGCAGAACAACCGGATAGGTACTTTTTTGTATTTCACTGAGATATTCATCATCAGTTTTTAGTCCCATTATAAAGGCACCCTCAAGCTGTTTTTCTTGCATAACTGTGTCAAAGTGGACTCTCTTTTGCTCTTCTGAAGTAGTTGATAAAAGCACGACCTCATAGCCATTGTCCATAGCAGCTTTCCTAAAACTTGTAAGTATCTCGTAATAAAACACTCCATATATTCCTTCTCTTTCCAAATCCTCTATAAAAAGTCCTACCCGCTTTGTCTTGTTTGTCACAAGACCTTTTGCAAAGATATTTGGAACATAGTTTAATTTTTTTGCCATTTCAATAACTTTGTCTCTTGTTTCCGGATTTATATCTGAATAGTTATTAAGAGCTCTTGATACAGTACTTGGCGACAGTCCTAAAGCCTTCGCAATGTCTTTTATTGTCACATTCTTGCTCTTTCTCATTATATTTTCTCCCTCTGTGTTTGAAATATCTTGCTAAAACCTTGAAATTAATTATACACTTTCTTCCTTGGTAAATTCAATATCATAATTACTCCTTAAGCCCTGATGTTACAATACCTTTTACGAAATATTTCTGAAAAACCACAAAAACTATTATAGTGGGCAAAGATAGCAAAATTGCGCCAGCCAAAACTTGGTTCCAAAATTGATAATACTGACCATAGAAAGAGTTAAGCCCAACAGGCAAGGTGTAGAGCTCTTCTGAAGATGCTATAATACTTGGCCACATAAAGCTGTTCCAATTACCAACAAAGATAAAGATTGCTTGAGTAGCCAAGGCAGGCAGAGAAAGTGGTAAAAATATTTTAAAGAATATTCCAAAGCGAGACAGTCCATCAATAAGTGCTGCTTCTTCTAAGTCTTTTGGTATTGTCAAGAAATATTGTCTCATAAAGAATATATAAAACGCACTGACAAGCCATGGAATAATTAACCCTTTGTATGAGTCAATCCAGCCAAGCCTATTTAATATAAGGTAAATTGGTATTAAAAGAACCTGACCGGGTATCATCATTGTTCCAATTATGATGTAAAACACAACCTTTTTAAAGGGAAAATCAAGTCTTGCGAGGGCATACGCTGCCATTGAATTAAATAAAACATTCCCAGCCGTTACAGCTACTGCCACAACAAAACTGTTAAAAAGCCATCTTAAAAATGGAAATTCATGTGTGATATATCTATATGAATCAAAAGTAAGTTTGTTAAAATCAATAGAAAATTTTGTAACATCTTCAACTGGCTTTAATGATGTGATGACTGCAATAAGGTAAGGAATTAGAGTTACCAATGCCCAGAGTATGCATATAGAATAAAAAATCATTTTTACTCCAATTCCATACATATTTCTTCTATTCCACATCTTCTTCAGCCCCTTCACTTTTTAATATGACATCTCTTCACCAAAGAATTTCCTTTGAATCAATGTTAGAATAAAAATAATTCCAAACACAATAAACGCCATTGCCGATGCAACGCCCATGTTAAACTCTTTGAAAGCTGTTCTATAAATCATAACAACCATTGTCATTGCTTTCCCCATCGGTCCTCCATCAGAACCACCAATGATGTAAGAGAGGTCAAACATCTGCAACGTGCTTATAAATGACACAACTGTGTTGAAAAATATCATAGGCTTTAAAAGTGGTATTGTGATTTTAATTAGCTTTGTAAACTCTCCAGCACCTTCAACTTCAGCAGCTTCGTATAGTTGGTCAGGAATTGTAGAGAGTCCTGATAAAAATGTAACCATGTAAAAACCAACAGAACCCCATACAGCCACACTGACAATTGCAGGCATCACAAATGAAGGTTCATTGAACCAGTTCCGTGGAGTTATACCTATATGGCTTAAAATCTGATTTATCAAACCATCTGTCTTGTACAAAAACAAAAATATTATTGACACAGCAACAGGAGAGGTAACTGTTGGAAGATAGTAGGTTGTTCTGAAAAAATCTTTGAACTTGACCTTGTCATTTACTATCACAGCTAAAATTAAAGCGATAATTAGCTGTGTTGGAACCACCAAAATTGAGTAGTAAAAAGTGTTCACAATTGAATCCAAAAACATCTTATTTGTCAAAGCTTCTTTGTAATTTAAAAGCCCAACAAACTTAGGTGGCGTATCTCCTAAAAACGAAAATTCCTGAAAGCTTATTATAAACGCTTTTGCCAATGGATAAGCAAAAAACATGAAAAATGATATAATGTATGGCAGAAGCATCACAAATGCTGTGAAATACGCCTGAGCTTTTGTCTTATTTCTCATTTTTTATTCACATCCCCCTATAACTTACAATTATACTTTTATAAAGTAAGGCAGGGACTAAAGCCTGCCTTAGTATGGGTCAATTTTTAAACTTTCTTACTTCACAATCTGCTTTACTCTTTCTTCTATGTTCTTTTTTAGGTCATACTTTTTACCAATAACGTAATCTTCAAATGCTTTGTTGAAGACATCAACAACTTTTGTGCCATCCAGACCATAGAAATAGACCTGCGCATATTTCGCACCATCGACAAGTGCTTTTCTCTCAGGGTAAGTCTTTGCAAAGTTTACACCTGCGCTCTTTAATGAAGGAAGTGCCAAACCTGCTTCAACAACAAACTTCTGTCCGCCCTCACCAGTTAAAAATCTTATAAGCTTGAACGCCTCTGGTTTGTGCTTTGAATTCTTGCTCATCACATATGCAACAGTAAACGCCATTGTTGACTTACCAGCAGGTCCTGCAGGTAGCTCTGCAATACCATAAGAGTCTTTTGGAATCTTTCTGTCGTTTAAGAATGGAATCATCCAGCCACCTTCAATTGTCATAGCAGCTTTCTTGTCAGCAAATGCATCTCCAACCCAGCCAGCGCCTAAGTCCTTCGGAGTCTT
>JGI24718J22297_100169_pt1 | contig 12795 bp, 13 predicted proteins | sample YelNatPoosite3B9_FD_22297 | JGI IMG/M metagenome (IMG submission 22297)
ATGCAGGGTGTCTGAAATCTGAGTTGCCATACGCAGGGTATTCTAAAAGCATTGTATCAAATGTATAAGATTTGTCATTTGGGTCGGGGGTTGGACCAAACACTCTTCCACCTGTCACATCAAAGTCTGTCCATTCAAATTCTCTGATTCTTTTGCCCCAGTAAACATGGGACAAAAACTTTCCTTTGAAAAGCTTTATAACATAGCTTGTGTTTTTTGCTTCTATGAAAAACATGTTTGTTTGTGGGTTAAAGGTTATTGGCATACTGGAAATCCTCCTTTTTAAAATTTAGGTTTCAATTCAAGTTTCAAGGTTTCAAAATTAATAATAGCATGGGTAAAATATTTTCACCATACCTATTTAAAATTCTTAAATATTTCTTAAAAATTTGATATCTACCTTTCATTCACAAATCTTTATTAACTTTTTAACTTTTGATTCCCGTAAGTGCAATACTCTCTATGATATATCTTTGACCTAATAAATACACTATTAAAACTGGTACTATTGCTATTGTCGAAGCAGCCATCAGAAGTGTCCAATCTGTTATATAGATTCCTTTGAACTGAGCAAGTAAAAGTGGTACAGTATATTTTTCTGGACTATTTAGATAAATCAGGGGGCCTAAAAAATTGTTCCAAGAAGACATAAAAGTGAATATTGCTAAAGTTGCCAATACAGGCACAATCAAAGGTAGTATTATTCTTGTGTAGATTACAAAATGGTTTGCACCATCAATAATTGCTGCTTCATCCAATTCTTTGGGAAGTGTTAGTATAAACTGTCTTATTAAAAACACTCCAAATGCACTAAATAAAACCCATGGCACTGTCAAAGGTAAATGAGTATCTATCCATCCTATGTATTTGTAGAGGATAAATGTAGGAATCATGGTTACTTGACTTGGTACCATCATTGTTGCTAAAAAAGCTATAAAAATTATATTCTTTCCTCGAAAATTGATTTTTGCAAGAGCATAAGCAGCCATTGAACAAGTTATAAGTTGCCCTATCACACAAATAAGAGCAATCTTCAAACTATTTAAATAAGCATTTCCAAAAGGTAACGCGTTCCACGCATTGAGATAGTTTTCCCATTGTGGGGGTTTAGGTATCCAAATAGGCGGAATTAAAAATACCTGGTCAAGAGACTTCAGAGAAGTTGATAGCATCCATAAAAAAGGAAATATCATTGAAATACTAACAAGAATGAGAATTAAGTGAAGAAATAATTTGGTTGCCATCTTCTTCCTATTTATACTGTTCATCATCTTCTTTTCCTCCCGTTTTCAAAGTGATTTATCGTTCATAATAAACCCATCTGTTTGAAAACTTAAACTGTACAAGAGTAATTGTTAAAATTATAGCAAACATAACCATAGAAACTGCTGCTGCCCAGCCCATTTTAAAATCTTTAAATCCATATTGGTAAATTAAAAATACTAAACTCATACTTGCCTTGGCAGGTCCGCCATTGGTCATTATATATATCTGATCAAAAACTTGAAAACCGTTAATCAAACTCATAATAAGTACAAAAAACGTAGTAGGCGAAACCATGGGTAATGTAATTTTAAAAAATTTCTGGACTGCATTTGCACCATCGATAGTAGCCGCTTCATAGTACACATTAGGTATACTTTGCAGTCCAGCTAAAAATATAGTGGTGTAGTAACCCACTCCCCACCATATCGACATTAGCGCAATAGATAGCATCACAAGATTAGGATCTGTAAGCCATTGTGGTCCTTCAATACCCAAGCTTTTAAGCAAAGTATTTATAATTCCAAAATCACCATTTAAAAGCCAAGTCCAGACAAGACTTATTGCAACAGAATTTGTTATAGTAGGTAAGAAAAATATGGCTCTGTATAACATTTTTAAACCCACATTATTCAAAATCACTGCAAAGACTAATGCTAAAAACAACTGTGCAGGGATTGTATAGAGAATATAAAGCACAGTATTCTTTAGAGCAAGCGGGAAATCACTCTCACCAGAAAAAAATATATATTTAAAATTAGAAATCCCTACCCATTTTGGTTTGCTTACTAAATCCCATTCAAAACAACTCAAAATAATAGCCGCAACTGTGGGAAACAACGAAAATGCCAAAAAACCTATTAATTGTGGAGCTATGAATCCAAATCCCCATAAATTTTCCTTTAACTCTTTTTTAGACATTGCTCAAAATTTACCTCCTTTACGTTCTTAAATTAGGGGGGTATCCTCAGAAAGTTTATATAATTTCTGAAGATACCCCTTTTTTCACTAATATCCCTTAAGATTTTTTTGATACTGCTGTGTTATATATCCTGCAATCTTTTTCATTTGCTGTTCAGGATCAGCCTTTAATACAAAAATCTTTTCAAGCTCTTGCAATGCTGCAGAATTTGCTCCAGCTTCTTGGATGTAAAAGTCTATAGGAAATCCATTTTCTCTACCTCTCACATAGTATTCTGCATGAGCAGGAACTTTATCTTGCGTAACTAGATAATCAATACCTTTTATTGCAGGAACAGCATTTCCTTGACCTTCAAGTCTGAACTTTTGCCCATCTTGGTTAGTAAATGAAGCAATAAATCTCCAAGCTTGTTCTTTATATTTAGAGGTTGAAGACATAGAAATTACAGCTTGAGCTATATATGTTTTTGTATTTTTATTACCATACTTAGTTGGATAAGGAACTATATCCCAACTAAATTTTGCTTTCTTGAAATTTGGTACTTGCCAGCGTCCCCACGCACCAAATACTAATCTACCACTTAGAAACATGCCGTCTGAAGTCTGGCCTTGCGGCAATGATCCTGCATAAGTAAATGCTTTATCTTTTATTCCTTTTACGAGGAATTTAATAACTTCAATGTATTCTGGCTTATCCAACAACGATTTTTTGTTTTTTAAATCTGTCAACACAGGCTCCCTTCCATCTTTATAGACAGTTGCAAACCATGGCATAATAGGTCCCCACCAACCACTATCAAGTACATACCCATAATATCCTTTTTCTCTTGCCTTTTTAGCAATTTTATAAAATTCATCCCATGTCCATTTACCAGTATCGTACAATTTTTGAGGTGATTCTAAACCTAATTTAGAAATAATACTCATGTTATAATGGATAACCATAGGATTACAGTCGACAGGAATACCGTAAATTTTCCCTTTATACTCAGCAATTCTAAAAAGTACGTTGTCAAAATCCTCTTTCTTAAGAATTACTTTTCCCTTCCCAAAATAACTATTTAAGGGTTCTAATTTCCCACTTTGAATAGTTTTTCGAATTGCACCATCACCAACATAAAACATGTCAGGTGCACTATTGCCGGCAAGCATTGTAAGAAGCTTATAATCATAATCTGAGCTTACTGTAATATATTTAATTTGAATATCCGGATTCTTTTTCATGAAATATTCATTGAACTTAATAAATCTTTCTCTTTCGCCTGGATTTGCCCAGTTCATAAACGTAAGAGTGATTTTTTGAGAAGCAGCCTGTGACTGAAAAATGAAAATGTTTTGAAAGAGTAGTAAATTTAATAAAAACATGGACATTACTATAATTGCAGCAACATTAAATTTTTTCATTTTTCTTTCCTCCTCCATTCTTGATAATATTTAAAAAGTAAATGATTTACCTCTTTTTACTTCTTTTACATACATGACCCCTCCTTTCATTGATATTATAACGCTATTACGATAATTTGTCAACGTTAATGCGATTATTTTACAAACATTTTTTATGCTATCATAGCAATAGCGATTAAACAGGAGTGATGAGAATATGGATGTAGGAAAAAGAATCAGGGAATTAAGAGAAAGATACAAAATTAGTCAATGTGAATTAGCAAGATTGGCAAATATCGGACAATCAACATTATCAGACATCGAAAGGGGAATAAAACAGCCAACAATCACTACAATTGAAAATATTTGTAGAGCTTTTAATATGAGCTTATCAGAATTTTTTTCTGAGGAAAAACCAGAATTTCCTCCTGAAATCCAAGACTTATTGAAACAGACATCAAAACTTACTCCAGAACAAATAAAGAAACTTAGTGACTTCTTAAGCTCGTTATAAAATAGCAAATATATGAGGTGCAAATATTCCATGCTTTCAGAGAAGTTAAGAGAACTAAGAAAAAAGTGCAGAGTTACTCAAGCCCAATTAGCTGAAAAGCTAAGTCTCAGTCCTTCTACCATCGGAATGTATGAACAAGGAAGAAGGTTGCCAGATATTGAAACTCTTCAAAAAATAGCTGAATTCTTTGATGTCTCATTATAATTTTTCTTACCAAAGAAGACAATAACAAAAACAATCTAAAAATATTTTGAAAAGCAAAAAGATATTGCAAGAATTATGGAAGACTTACTTGTTGAACTTGAAAATTCCAAAGAAGTAATTGTTTTTAATGGCGAAATACTGAATGATCATACAAAGAATTATCTTAAAGAGCTTCTTACAATCGCACTTCAATATGGAAAGATAATTAATTAAAAATAGCAAATTGTGTAGCTAACATTCTTTTGTTATTCATTTCATAAATTTTTTACTATTATTGAAGTAACAATGAAACAGGAGTAATGATGATATGGATGTAGAAAAAAGAATCAGAGAATTGAGAAAAAGATACAAAATTGGCTAATATAAATTAGCAAGATTATTAAATATCGTACAATCAACATTATCAGGCATTGAAAGAGGTATAAAACAACCTACTATCTCAATAATTGTAAATTTATATAAAGCTTTTAATATAAGTCTGTCAGAATTTTTTAAAGAAGACATTGTTGAAATATCTCCAGAAGTCAGAGAACTTTAGAAACATACATCCAAACTTTCACCTGAATAAATTAAAAAGCTTAGTGAATTTTTGAGCTCTCTTTAAATGAAATAAGAATATTTATGAATGAAAAATAAAAGGAATCCCCCTTGTTATATAAAACTTTTTAAAACAAGGGGGCATAAATCAAATTTTTATTTCATATATTTTTGCGGATATCTTGCCTTGGCCGTATATTTGTACCTTGACAAAATCCATTTTTTCAGCTGGATAAATTCTATAAGTAAAAACTATTTCTCCCTCATTAAGAAAAATCTCTACTGACGAAGTATCTACTAATAATTTTATCTTCAATAAATCATCTATAGCAATTGAAGGAATACACTCTTGTTGTATTTCCTCACATTCAGCAATTTCTACTTCAAACTTTTTTAATATCGAATTATAACTCATCATAAAGAAAGGTTTTTTATTATTTGCTTTGTCATAAAATTCTATATCTATGTTCTTCAATTCATTAAAACTCATACTAAAGTCTACTTCAAATGTATCTAAATTACAACAATCTAACTTTATTTCATCATTATTAATATTCTTTTCCACACTAATCCTTTCCTTTTTATATCTTTCAATCTCATAAATAGGTTTTGTAATTAATTTATTATTTACATACTCCAATTGCCGAGGTAAAGTTAAAGCCCCAGCCCAGTTATGTCCGTGCTGAGTGGGAATTTTTACATTCCAATTATCCATCCATGCTATCATCAGTCTTCTACCATCAGGTGCAACTGTTGTTTGTGGTGCATAAAAATGCCTACCATAATCTAATTTATTGTAATAATCAATCTTAAAATTACCTCTTTCATAATCCATTTTACCAACAAAATATATACTTTCACTTTTAAGAACTTTTTCCCCTTCTTTTTTTTGATATGATAGAATCAAAATATCATGATCACATAGAGAAAATAAATCGGGACACTCCCAAACATCTTCATCAATTATATTTTCATTTTTCAAAATCGTATTAACATAATTCCATTTTATTAGGTCTTGCGATTTATAAAGTAAAATTTGACCTCTACCTTTTTTATCTTGAGAAGCAATCACCATATAATAATAATCATCCATCTTAAAAATCTTAGGATCTCTAAAATCTTTTTTGTTTGAATCATCTGGTAAATCATTTAAATCAATAATAGGATTATTAGTATATTTCTGGAACGTTATACCATCTTCTGAAAATGCAAGACATTGAGTTTGAATATAATTATTGTGATTCTTATTTATGTGACCAGTATATACTAAATATAGTTTTCCATCCTTTTCAATTGCACTTCCTGAAAAACAACCATCTTTATCATAATCCATATCAGGAGCTAAAGCAATTGGCATATATTCCCATTTAATCATATCATCACTTATTGCGTGGCCCCAATAAGTTGCATTCCAAAAAGGCTCAAATGGATTATACTGAAAAAAACAGTGATAGACTCCATTATAATAGACAAAACCATTCGGATCATTTATCCATCCGCATTCGCCCATTAAATGAAATTTTAAGCGATATTTTTTATTAACTTTACTCTTATACGTTTGTACATAGTCATTAGCCTTTTTTAGTAGATCTAATTTTTCCATATTTGACACTCCAATTTTGTTATTTATTTTATTGCTCCTTTTAAGATACCGTTAATAATATTTTTTTGTAAAATAAGATACACAATAATTATAGGTGTTATCGTTAAAATTAATGCTGCCATGGCTAATCCATAATCAGCAGTATAGGTACCATAAAAATAAAATGTTGAAAGTTGTAAAGTTCTTTTTTCAGCTGAAATCAGTATGAGACTTGGTAATAAAAAGTCATTCCATATCCAAAGTCCATCTAATATCACAATTGTAGTAGTCACTGGTTTTAAAAGAGGAAATACTACTTTCCAAAAAGTTTGAAATTCCGTTGCACCTTCAACATAAGCTGCTTCTTCCAATTCATAAGGAATACCTTTTATAAACCCATGATACATAAAAACAGCAAAGGCTGCTCCAAATCCCCAATACATGTAAATTAATGTCCACATATTGTTAAGTAAATTGAGAGTTCCATAGATTTTTACCAAGGGAATCATGATAGCTTGAAAAGGTATAATCATAGAAGCTATCATAAGACTAAATACCAATCTATTTAATTTCCATTTCTTTCTTACAAATAAATATGCAGTCATTGCAGAAAACACTACAATACCACCAATACTAAAAAAAGTTATTATTAAAGTATTCAAAAATCCTCTTAAATAGGTCATTTTTTCTGCTGCTTTGACATAGTTTGATACACTAAACTTTGTTGGTAAACTTAATGGATTCGCCATTATATCATTTGTTGTTTTAAATGAATTAATAATAACAGCAATAAATGGTAATATATATAAAAGAGAAATAAGCAAGACAGTAAAAAATTTAATATAATCTTTATAAACCTTCTTAGACATTTAAGCTTCCACCTCTGCTTTTTTACTAAGGTATACCTGGATCGAAGTTATAATGGCAACTGTAATAAACAATATTATAGCTTTTGCTTGACCAATTCCATAATTTTGGGATAGAAATGCTTCGCTATAAACGTGCATTGATACAAGTTCAGTACTTCTAAATGGACCTCCTTTTGTAAGAGCAAGATTCAAATCATAAACCATGAAACTTCTTTGTAAAGACAAAAATACAGATACTGTAAAAGAAGGTGCTAATAAGGGCAATATTATTTTAGTAATCCTTGTTAATTGACCTGCTCCATCTATAGTTGATGCCTCAATTATATCTTGAGGTATTCCAACAAGCCCAGCTATATAAATCATCATCATATAGCCAGAATATTGCCACACTGTTACAATCACTAACGCCCAAAAAGCCTTCTGAGGACTTGCTAACCATGAATTACTTATCAATCCAAGTCCTATTTTTTGACCAATATAAGGTAAGGTATTATTAAAAATAAATTGCCATATAAACCCTAATACAATACCACCTATTAAATTTGGAGTAAAAAGTGCAATTCTGAAAACATTTTGTCCCTTTATCCCGCTTGTTAATAAATAAGCCAATAAAAAAGCTATAAGATTAATAAACAAAACACTAAAAAAAACATATTTTAGAGTTAATGTGAAGGAATATAAAAAAGTAGAATCATTTAAAATCGAAATATAATTCCTAATACCTACATACTTTTTTGTAGCTTCAATACCATTCCAATCAGTTAAAGTTAAATAAACCCCGTACAAGAAAGGAATAATCACAACTGTTAAAAATACCATAGTCGTTATACCAGCAAAAATTATATAATTAACTACATTTTTTGCCTTATTCTTCATTATCTGTCCTCCTCATAACAAAGAAGAATTAAAGAAGGACAGCAGACTTTAATCTACTATCCTTCTTTTTTGTTTTTAATTATTTTACTGTTAACCAATAATTTTTTATTTCTGTATATAATTGAGAGCGTTTAATTATACCTGCTAAGTATTTTTGCATAGAAGCACCTACTTTAGGCCAATGATCAGAAGGTAAAATAGGAGTTCTAAAAGTTCTACCCTCTTTTAAGTAACTAATAATTGATTTTGCAAGAGGATCATTTGGAGTTAAATTAATATTTTTAAAAGGTGGAATTATGCTTAAAGTATAAACCCATGCTTTTTGTCCCTCAGAATTATACACAAGCCAATTCAAAAATTGCTTTGCAGCTAACTGCTGAGCTTTACTATTATTCTTAGCATCAATACAAAGGATTTTAGATGGACCAGCAACAATTGCTTTGTTATAAAAGTCATTTGGATCATTGCTTATTGGTACTGGTAAAAATCCATATTCGCTATTCTGTGGATTTGCATCTTTTATTTGTGGCCATGCCCAGTTACCCATGAACCAAAAAGCAACTTTTCCATTTGCTAATAATTGTGGTCCTTGCTCGTATGTTCCAGCCAAAGGCGAATTCTTTAGATAATTGTACTTTCTAAGCATATCAAATGTATCTAACAAACCGTTAAATACCTTGTTTGTTTGCAAATTTACTTTTCCAGTTTTCAATTTTTTAATAAATTCATAATTCTTTTGCATATCTTTTGACTGAGCACCATAAGCTATACCAAGATAATGGGCCCCCAAAGACCAATCCAAAGGCGATATTAAAATAGGTGTAACTTTCTTTTGTTGAAGTTTTTTAAATAGGTTCTCTAAATCATTTCTTGTTTTTATTGTTGAAGGATTAAATTTCCCTATTGTTTTTTCAATTACTTGTTTATTGTAAATCAGCCCATAGCCTTCAATGGCAAAAGGAAAACCCATAACTTGTCCATTAAATGTAATATCATCTAAAGTGCCATTTATTGCGTCTTTTACCCATTTTTCTTTTGTAAGATTTAAAAAGTAACTTTTAAATTTTGCTACATCTGAAGGATCAATCATAGAAATACTTGGTGCATTACCAGATGCATACATTGTCGAGAGTTTTTCAAAAGGTGACTGACCTGCGCCAACAGGAATAATCTCTAAATTTACATTAGGATAAGTTTTGGAAAAACTTTTTGCTACGTCTTCTAACTGAGAATTAATTTCACCCTTTGTGCTCATCAAAGTTATTTTTACCTTTTTAGATCCTGCTTTTGAAACAGTAATGTTCAATGAATAAATACCAAAAACTAAAATGAAAACTAACACAACACCTATCATCGTTGATAAAAATTTTTTTAAACTCATCAAAAAACCACCCTCCATTGAAATTAAAATTTAATTTAGTTTAAGTATATATCACTTTTGATTATATGTCAAGCGGTTGACATACAAAAATTTTAGTGATTTTTGCATAAACCAGATTTTGTTTATATTGATGAGGTAATTGCTACACTAACACCGCTTAGCCAATAAAAATTTAATAATAAATTTAAAATTAATGCGATTTAATGATAAAATAAGATATGGAGGTAGATAATAAAAATGGCAAGTTTAAAGGATGTAGCAAAGAGAGCAGGAGTTACTGTAACAACTGTTTCTCGAGTTCTAAATAACAGAGGATATATCAGTGAAGAGACTCGTAAAAAGGTTTACAAAGCCATGGAAGAGCTTAACTATCAACCAAATGAAATTGCAAGAGCTCTATATAAGAAAAGATCTTATTTTATTGGACTTATTATTCCTGATGTCTCCCACCCTTTTTTTGCTGAAGTTACTAAATATATTGAATATTATGCTTCCTTAAACGGCTACAAAATTCTACTTTGTAATTCATATTTAAATCCAGAAAAAGAGAAAGAATATATAAACATGTTAAAAAGACATCAAGTTGATGGGATTATCATGGGAAGTCACACATTAGATATAGAAGATTATAAAAATCTGAATTTTCCAATTGTAGCCTTAGATAGATATCTATCTGATGATATACCTTATATAACCTCAGATAATTTTACAGGAGCAGTTTTAGCAACTAATTTATTAATTCAAAAAGGATGTAAATGTTTAGCACATATTAGTGGTCCCTTGGAATTAAATACACCTGCTAATGATAGATATTATGGCTTTTTGAAAGTTGTATCTGAAAATAATATTGAGCATGTTGTTGTCGAAACCAAATTAAACAAATTTGATATGGAGGAGTATCAAAAAATAATCAATGATCTTTTTGAAAAAAATCCATTTATCGATGGTATTTTTGCAAGCAGTGATATGATAGCAATTACAGCCATCAAAGTTGCAGAAGTTTTTAAAAAACGCATCCCTGATGATTTAAAAATAATAGGATTTGACGATATTAACATAGCTTCATGGTATAAACCTTCTATAACAACAATAAGGCAAAATAAAGAAGAAATTGCAAAAAAATCTATTGAAATTCTGATAAATTTGATAGAAGGCAAAAAAGTAGAAAATAAAAACATTCTGCCTATTTCTCTTATTGAAAGAGAAACAACATAAGAAAGGAGATTGTTACGTTGCGCCTTAAAGTAGACTTTGAATCCCAAAAGCCAATAGAACTTCCTATTCATTACAACTACTTTGTCCAGTCCATGATATACAATACTATTGATGATAAAATCTATGCAACATTTTTACATGATAAGGGATATGAGGTTGATTTGAAAAACTTTAAACTCTTTTCATTTTCTCGCTTAGAAGGACCATTTAAAATTGTGGGAAATGATTCAAACAAAAAGATAGTTTTTGACAAAAAGGTTTCACTTGTAATCTCTTCACCTGTTGAGGATTTTATTACAAAGTTTTCAACTGGACTTTTCAAAAAAGACCAGATTTTTCTAAAAGATAATATATTATATGTAGCATCTGCAAGCATACTCAAAAGGCCAAAATTTTCAAGTTTCCATAAAATAAAAATGTTATCTCCTATATGTGTGTATAAAACAATCAGAAATGAAAATTCAGAATACAAGCACTTTTTTACTCCATATGAGGATGAGTTTTATAATCTCATTTCTCAAAACCTGATGAAAAAATGCAAGCTTTTAATAAAAGACTTTGACGAAAAAAACTTTAAATTTGATTTAAAACCATTAAAGGTTGAAGAAAAAACACACTTTAAACCCATGCTTTTTAAAAAGACGCCTATAAAAGGCTGGCTTGGTTTTTATACAATTGAAACTGACCCAATAATAATGGAGGTGGCATATTACTGCGGACTTGGCTCAAAAAACTCTCAGGGATTTGGACTTTTTGAAATCATTGAGTAAGTTTTTCAAGGAGATGATTGAATGGGGTATTTGATAAAGCTTGTGAAGATGGCAAGACCATACTGGAAATATCTTGTTGTCTCTGGTATCTCCATGCTTGCTATCACAGCACTAAACCTTCTTGGTCCGTGGCTTGTGAGGGATTTGACGGGAATAATTACAAATATTAGCAAGTACCCAAATGCAAAAAGAATGATAATCAACATTTCTCTTATATTGATTCTATCTTACATTTTAAGGATTGTATTTCAGTTTTTAAATAGTTATCTCTCACATTATGCAGCATGGAATTTAGTTGCACATGTGAGAACTTTGGTTTATAGCAAGCTTCAACAGCTTTCTTTCGGGTACTTTGTAGACAAACAAACAGGGCAGCTTATGTCAAGAGTTGTAAATGATACTGCAAACTTTGAAGTCTTGATTGCTCATGCAGTACCAGACCTGTTTACAAATGCTTTTATTATTGTTGGAGTTGCAATTATTCTTTTTATCATAAATCCTGTGCTTGCTGCGCTATCTTTAATCCCAATTCCGTTTCTTGTTTTAAGTGGAACAGTGTTTGCTAAAAAGATTTTGCCAAATTTTAGAGAAGCACAAAGAGCTCTGGCAGATTTAAACGCTGACTTGCAAGATAATCTCTCAGGTATTCGTGAAATACAGATTTTTAACAAACAGGAAAAAGAACTCAAAAAAATTAAAGAAAAAATCTACAGACACATTCACGCACTTTTGAGTGCCCTCAAGCTCTCAGCAATATTTCATCCAACTGTAAGTTTTCTAAGCTCTGTTGGAACAGTGATAGTAGTTTCTGTTGGTGGCTTGATGGCACTTTCTGGTAAGGTTCCTGTTCAGGACATTGTCGGTTTTATACTTTATCTTAGCATGTTTTACCAGCCAGTGACCGCACTATCACAAGTAATTGAAAATGTTCAGCAGGCTTTAGCAGGTGCTGAGAGAGTATTTGAAATTCTTGAAACAGAGTCACAAATCAAAGAAAAAGAAAACGCTATTGAACTTAAAAATGTCAAAGGAAAAATTAACTTTGAAAATGTGTCATTTTCATATAATCCTGAAATTCAGGTTTTGAAAAATATTTCGTTTGAAATTCAGCCAGGACAAATGGTTGCGTTTGTTGGTCCAACCGGCGTTGGAAAGACAACAATTATGTACCTTTTAAACCGCTTTTATGACCCAGACTCAGGTGTAATTAAAATTGACGATATAGATATAAAGGATGTCACTTTAAAATCATTACATGATAATATCAGTATGGTAATGCA
>JGI24718J22297_100174_pt1 | contig 12472 bp, 10 predicted proteins | sample YelNatPoosite3B9_FD_22297 | JGI IMG/M metagenome (IMG submission 22297)
TTTCACTTATTGTCCACTTTACAGCTTCCTTGACACAGATACATTTAGGGAAAAAGTTAAATTTAAAACAAAGGTTTACAACCAGAAAGCAGGCAAGGTTCTATTGAGAATCTTTAGCCTGCTTTTAATTTTTGGTATAATGTTATTAATATAACAAGGAATTTTCTCTACCCGCAGCGAAAAACTCATAAAGAAAGAAAACTTATGAAGGGGCAGTACACTATGCCAGAGTTCAATCCTTTTATAAATGACTTTAACAAGCTTAGGAACTTTTCACGANTTGTGTATTTATATGGATGTTATTCACGAGAAGACGCTGAGCTTTTCCAGATAGGGAAAAGGACATTTGATGAAGAACTGCGACGGATGAGAGTGTTTTTAAAAGAAGATGAGTATCTGTCGGTCGAAAGAGATGGCAAAAAGGTTTTGCCGTGTGTAGTTGAAGACTTTTTCAAAGAGGTAGAAAATCCGCTTATCAATATATATTTTTCAAAAACATCAACTCCNCTTCAAACAACATTGTTTTTCATGATTCTTCAGATTTTGAATTCTTCAAAAGACAAAAAAGCATCTACAAATGAAATAATGGATAAAATTTACTTTGCGCTTGATGAAAGGACAANGGACAAAGCCATTGATTCAAGNATAAAAAGGACATTGAAGGAAATGCAAAATGTAGGGATTATAAAATTTTTAAGAAAAGAGAAAGTTTATGTTTTGTCGAATACTATAGAAAAACTTTTTTCAGGGTTTTCAATAGATGAGCTAAAAAACATCTACCTATCGGTTTTATTTTTTATAAACACAAATGTACCAAATGTTCCGGGATGGTTTTTAAAAGAGAGCTTGGAAAAATATCTTCTGAAAAATGGTGAAGAAGAGTTTGTAAAAGAAGCAAATCAACTATTTTGGTTTACATATGTGCCTCATCATTATGTTTTAGATGAAGAGCTTGTGTGGAGATTTTGGCAGGCAGCCTCAAGTGGTCGAAAAACAAAAGTTTGGTATTATCCAAGAGGCAAAAATGAATGCAAAGAGTATATTTGTATTCCCCTCAGAATTATTTACGATGTAAAGCTTGGCAGATGGTATTTTATTGTGCTAAATGAAAAGGAAATAAATACTCTTCCTGCCTCAAGGGTAGAAAAAATAGAAATTTTAGATGAGACATTTGACAAAAACATTTTCAAAGAGTACTGGAAAGTTATTGAGAAGTGCTTTTTTGTGTCTGTTCCACTCAGAAAAACAGGGTTTAAAAAAGTAAAACTAAGGTTCATCCTTGATGATAAAGAGGCCAGCTTCAACTTTGTGTTAAACAGGGTAAAAAGAGAACTGAAAGATGCGAAAATAGATATAGTAAGCCAAAATGAATTTGTTGTAGAGTATGAACTTAGCAACCTAAAAGAATTCAAACCATGGCTTAGAAGCTTTTCNCACAGGGTTGTTGTTGAGGATGNCAGCGAAGACTCAAGTAAGCTCAGACAAGAGATTATAGAAGAGTGGAAGGAGATTTTGAGAAACTATGGAGATATTCAGTAGCATAAAAAGCACATTTTACAAGGCGTTAGAAGAGATTATCAACACAGCTTACNAAAATGGCGGAATTACCCGAAGANGTGTGCAGGAGATTTTGCAAAAATACAATTGTAATTTTCCAAGCTTAGAGAGAAGAGTTTTAGACAANAATGAGGAAGAGAATAAAAACCTATATCTTCTAAAAAGAGAGGATGATTCTCTTTTAACTTTAAGAATTGATNCGCCAATTGAGCCTTATGCCATAGACATAGAACTCTTGTGGTTGAAATTCATTACTTCAAGCCGNTATGTNCATCTTTTTTTGGAAGATGAAACAATTGAAAAGATAAAAAAGCTAAAAGTGAATAACAATTTTCTGTTTGACCCAGNAATTCTGCTTCCTAAAAACTACTCCAAAGTGNTAAAAAGAGAANNGGTAAAAGAGATTGGCAAGAAACTAAGAATTTTAATTCATGCAGCTTTAGAAAAAAAAGCTATAAACTACACTTACATAACAAGAAGTGGTCATCAATTTAAAGAAACAGGAATTCCTGTAAAGATTCAATATTCTCTCAAGGATGATTTGCTCTATGCAATTATTTACTCTATATCTTCTCACAGCTTTGCAAAATGTGTTGTTCAAAATCTTCATGATTTGGAGCTGACCTCTAAAAAATTCACTGTAACTGAAATTTCAAAAAAGTATGAAGAGTTTTTGAAAAAGTCCCAAGCACCAGAGCCGATAATACTTGAGGTTATGAACACAAGAAATGCTTTAGAAAGAGCATTTTGCCTTTTTTCATCCTTCAAAAAATCGGCAAGGTTTTTGAGAGAAAAAAACAAACACCAACTTACAATCTACTACTACACCTTTGAAGAGGCGGAAGTATTGTCAAGGATTTTGTATTTGGGAAAGGACGTTGTTGTAATCTCGCCTGAGAGGATAAGGAATGAGATAATTTCAAGAGTGAAAAAAGCTCTTGAGAGGTATGAGGAGAAGGTGTGAGAGATAAGAGCCCTTCTATTATTGTAGAACGCAAGAAGCAAGGGCATTTTATAAATCTTTGTCATCATCGTATTCTCAACTATTTTAATAAATTGGTGTGCAAATGTATTGAATAAAGATTCTTCTCCTTCTTCTAAATGAAAAGGCACCAGATAACCTTTGTTTATTGCATCTTTGAGCCTTAATCATAAACAACATTGTAGTTGCAAAGTTCAAAAACATCTTTGTTATCCAACCTTTCAGGCGTTGCTGTAAGGCCCAAGAGAGATTTTGGCTTGAAGTGGTATTTAAAAGTTTGCTCAAAAATTGTTTTAATTTTCTTCAAAATGGGTATATATTTGAATAGAGTATTAGCATATTTGGAAAATTTCAAAGGTTGATTTTTATGAAAAAGACTTTAAAGGTTATTATAGTATCAATCCTGTTATTTCTTTTTATAAGCCAGGTTGCATATTGTTATCACAAAACAATAAAATTTCAAGTAGATAAGCAGTACCCACCTTTTTCGTATGTTATAAATGGGCGAGTGTATGGATTTTCAGTTGATTTGGCAAACTTGATTTTTGAGCCAGATAAATATTTTTTGAGTGTGAGTAGCGATACATGGGAAAATGTCTATAAAAGGCTTGTAAGTGGCGAAATTGACATCACTGGCCCTATTGTAATATTAGAAGAGAGAAAAAAGGAGGTTTATTTCTCAGACCCAATTTTCAAAAGGCATGTTGGGATTTATGCTAGAAAAGATTTTAACAAAGATATAGCATTGAATAATTTAGGTTCTTTTAAGATAGGTGTAATGAAAGGTGATTATACAGAGACATTGCTAAAAGAAAGGTTGAAAATTAAGAACTATCTTACCTTTCAAACGATTGAGGATGAGTTTGTAGCACTTTTAGATGGCAGAGTAGATGCAATTATAATCTCTCAAGAGGTTGCCAATTACTTTATAGTAAAAAGCAACTACACAAACAAAGTTGAAATCAAATTGAAAGATATTTTTNTAGTTGAAAGCNGTTTTGGTATAAGCAAAAAACATCCTGANCTTGTTGGTTATNTAAATACAAGACTAAAAGAGCTTATTAAAAATGGTGTATTTGATCAGCTTTATTACAACTACTTTTCTACATATTCTCCATACTATTATGAGAAAAAGAACAGAGAAGTAGTGTTTTCGATGGTCTATATTCTTTTTATAATNATCTTTGCCTCCAGCATTACAATATTTGTAATGAGAGNTATAAACAAAAGGCTTCAGCANGGAAAAGAAGCTTATGAAAAATATGCAGAGCTTTTAGCATCTAACGCAAATGTAATAGTACTTACTCTCAATCTAAAAGGTGAGATTATCTTCTTTAACAGATTTGCAGAGGAGGTCACAGGGTATAAGAAAGAAGAGGTAATAGGGAAAAAATGGGTTGATATATTCATCCCAGAGTTCAGGCGTGAGAATGCTGAGAAACTATTTTCAGAAATTGCNGAAAAAAAGATTTTGAATAACTATGAGAGTGAGATTATCACCAAAAGNGGGGATNTACGCTGGATAATTTGGAATAATGTGGTTGTTGAAAATTCATATCTGAATGAACCGTTGATTATTTCAACAGGGCTTGACATTACACCTATTAAAAAGACTCAGCGTCTTTTGGAAGAAAGCTATGAAGAGCTTGAAGAGACAAATCAGGAACTTCTGAAAACCTTAGAAATTCTAAATAAACAAACAGAGCTTTTAAAAGAAGAGGAAGAGAGGTATAAATTCATAGTTGAAAACATTTCAGATTGTATTTGGGAGTTTGATGTTGCCGAAAAGAAGATTGAGTTTTATGGAAACCTCAAAGACTATTTTGAAATAGATAAGATTGATTTAAAGGTTGACTATTACGCCTGGCTTGAGCTTTACCATCCAGATGACATAAAAGCTGTGATGGAAAAGATTCAAAGAGCTTTTGAGTTAAAAGACGAAAAAGTAGAATATGAAGCGCGAATAAAAGACAGAAACGGGAACTATAGGTGGGTCTCAGCACATATAAAGGTGTTTTATAACAGTGATGGCAANCCAGAGAGATTAATAGGCATTAATATTGATTATACATCCAGAAAAGAGTATGAAAACAAAATAAAATATCTTGCGTATTTTGACCAGCTTACGAATCTACCCAATAGAAAGCTTTTTGAAGATAAATTAAGCGAGTTAATTGAAAAAGCAATTAAAACAGGTGAAATTGGAGCTGTTATATTAATTGACATTGACAATTTCAAAGATATAAATGACCTGTATGGTCATGAAGTTGGCGATGAATACCTAAGGACAATTTCCCAGAAAATAGCTGAGTATCTGAAAGGCTTGGAAGTTGAATACTACTTTAGCAGAGTTGGTGGGGATGAGTTTGCTATAATTCTAAATAGTCTTGAAAAGAAAGACTTTGTCATAAAGGTTTGCACAGAGATTCAGAAAATTTTTGAAGATGAGATATTTATAGAAAAAATAGAAAGAGAGCTTTTCACAACAGTGAGTATGGGAATATCTTTTTACCCTGAGGATGGAAAGGATACAAAAGAGATTCTTCGAAATGNTGACATGGCACTCTCTCTTGCTAAGGAAAATGGGAAAAACGATTTTCAGATTTTTATGCCGTTTTTGCTATTGNAAAATCTAAATAAAATAGAGATAGAAAAAAATTTAAGAAAAGCAATAGAAAATGATGAGCTTGTACTTTACTATCAGCCAGTGATAAACCTTGAAAATATGGAAATTAACAGTGTTGAGGCGCTGATAAGGTGGTTTTTGCCACAAAAAGGAATGGTATCACCACTTGAGTTTATACCAGTTGCAGAGGAAAGTGGACTTATTGTAAAAATTGGAGAGGTGGTAATTGAAAAGGCACTAAAAGACCTCAAAGATTGGGAGCAGAAAGGTATAAATAATATTCATATGGCAATAAATCTTTCTGCGTACCAGTTTAAAACTAAATATTTTGAAAACACAGTTGTAAAACTCTTAGAAAAATACTCTGTTGACCCGGTTAAGGTGTCCTTTGAGATTACCGAAACTGGGGCTGTTGAAAACTTTGATGTGTCTTTGAAAATTTTGAGCTTTTTGTACCAGATGGGGATAAAATTTTTAATTGATGACTTTGGAACAGGGTACTCATCGCTTATATACTTAAAAAAGCTTCCAATTAGTGGTGTTAAGATTGATAAAAGTTTCATATCTGAGCTTGAGATTTCAAAAGAGAGCAGGGCAATTGTAGAGGGAATTATCCTGATGGCGCACAAGCTTGGTTTAAAAGTTGTTGCAGAGGGAATAGAGAACAAAAAGAAACTTGAGATCTTAAAAGAGATTGGCTGTGATTTTGGTCAAGGTTATCTTTTTAGCAAGCCTATTCCAAAAGATGAGATAGAAAAGTTGCTTTTGCAAAAGAAAGTTTCAATGTAGTCTCAAATATTTGAGTAAGAAAAAGAGCTGCAGATTTTGAAAAGAAGTAGGTAAAGCAGCTCTTTATTTTTTCTCAATAAACTTCACATGAAATTTGGATTTTAAAAAATACTCTATGAGGGTATAAAAATAGTTGTAAACTTTTTTATCACACAAAAGATTATGCCAGAAAAGAGGGGAAAGGCAGGATATGGGACATATAAATACCAGTTTGCAAGAGGTTGTTGATATTGTCCTTAAAAATATTTCTCTTCCTGATTTAATAAAAGAAATAGATGTTGCGGGCAGCGAAATAAGAGTTAAAATAAAACCTGTGACTATTTTGCCAGAGATAACTTTAAAATTTACCATTACATCAGAGGCTGAAAAGATAGTGGTTCTATTTGATCCTGCAAAGAGCATTATCATCTATGGATTTTTACTTGGGAAATTGAAGGATGAGCAAATTCCAGGAATAACTCTTTTCAAAGACAGGTTAGAAATTAATTTGCAAAAGCTACTTTTGCAGAATATAAAAGGGATAAAGATTCAGAACGTCCTTGTTGCCAGCAGCGGAGAGATAAAAATAGATTTTTGCTGTGGCTAAAATACTTTATTATGCGAGTATGAAAAAAAACAAATGGGCTGCCTCCTGTTTTGACAGACGTCTAACAGCCCATTTGGCATATTTCTTTTTACTTTATCTTGACTTTACGATGAATTTGATAGCTGTTTTCTTTTCACCATCTATCAAGATATCTGCGAATGCAGGTATTACGTAAAGGTCTATTCCGTTTGGAGCAACCTTACCACGAGCAATTGCGATAGCTTTAACAGCTTGATTTACAGCAGAAGCACCAACAGCCTGAAGTTCTGCTTCTCCTTGTTCTTTTACAATAGCAGCAAGTGCATTTGCAACCTTCTGAGGCATTGATGAAGCAGCAACTTTTAAAACTTCCATACAACCACCCCTTCAAATTCTTTTTTTGATAAAACAAAGGATAGTATTAAGATATATACTATTACAATATAAATTTTAATGGAAAAAAGTATAATTTTGCAAGAGTCAAAATGAAAGAATTTTATTATCAAGNTTTGTAATTTCAGCTGAGATAAGATAAAATAGAATTCAAAATGATACTTNTTAAAGATATTTTTAAGGGAGTGGGAGAAATTTTANCCTTCTCAAACTTTTTAAATACNGTCATACAAAAGAACAACTGGATATATACAAAAGAGTTTTTAGAAAANCTCCGCATTCCAATACCAACTGAGCAGCAGCTCAAAAACTTTGATATTGCAAATGCTTTTTACAAAGAGTTTTTATATATTGTCTATTCTACTGATATAATATCCATGCTAAATTCAATGAAGATCTGGGCGGCAAACAATAATTTTGATATATTTACAGATTTGACTCTTGATATGATTCCTATTGTCTGGCTTGGCGAGGGTTATTATGGGATTGTGGAGAAGAATAAAGAGAGAATAATAATGCCATGTGCACTTTATCAGTACTTTGATGATTTGTATGAAAACTTTCCNGTTTCGAACTTTTCTGTACTTGACATTTGTGAGGCATATAAAAAGCTTTTTGAAAACGAAGGAAATGTTGCAATGAANNTTGTATATGCAAAAACTATTGATGAGCTTAAAAAGGAATTTGGNAAAAACTTTAAAGACTTTGACNTACTCTTTGAAGGACCAGGTTATTACGACCTTTATTTTAGTCCAGTTTCAAAAAGATTCGTTGTTGCGCCAATTAGGGANATTTTGAAGAGGATGTTTGAAATGCAACTTGTCTATTTTCACAAACTGCTCAATGTTCATGAGAAGTTCAAAGAAAAATGAAAATTGGTTTTAAAAAAGGAGCTGAGCAAAAATTAGAAAGGTGACAATTACGTTTTTTAGCGAAGCTGTTTTGGAGAATTTCAGAGCTATCTTTGGTGATGTAAAGATAGGCATGTTTACAGAGATTTCGCCTACATTTGAGGTTTTCATAGATAATCTCATCCAGGCATTAAAATCTATGAATTTGAATGTCAAAAAAGAGATAGTTGATGATATAATAATAGAAATAAAACAAGTGCAGGTAAAGTATATAGGTGCTTCAAAGAATATTACAGATNTTTTAAAAAAGCTTACTTTTCTTTGCCAGAGAGATTTTTTGGAGTGCATGATAAAGTGCAACGTATTTCTAAAAAGTAGGGCTGATACAACATTTGCTGTCAAGAATGTTGAAGTGAATTATAAGCCCTTGCAAAGTTATAATGATACAGTTAAGGCATTAGCAAAAGAAGTTTTAGAATACCTTCCGCTAAGAGATATGCTGGAGAAAGATTTTGAATACACAAAAAAGGCACTTGAATGGATAGAAGACAATGGTGTGGTATTATCTTGATACAGAGATTTAAGAGATTTGTTTTTAAAATGATTTGGCAAGGGTTGTTTGGTTAAAAAGTATAGTTTGAATCAGAAAAGAGGTTGATATTTTTATGGAAAAAAGAAAAGATCAAGATAAATTTTCTGTAAACACATCAAATAAAGAGACAATACTTGATTTTGTTGAGAGAAAACTCTCAGAAAATGCAAGTATAAGAGAGCTTATGAAAGATGAGTTTGTAAGATTTACAAGCATAAGAGACTTTCTGTATTTTAAATTTTGTCCAGGTTATTTTGGCATGTGTCCAAATAATAAAAGCAAAAAAGACAAAATGTGCAATCCTGCAAACTGCTGGGAAAGAAGATTTGCAGCCATTTTTCCATATGGTTTTGACAATGACTATATCTTCTATTACAATCTTGTAAAAGACACAGTCACTCCAAGTATTTGCTACAGTTGTGGTAGCAGCAATGTTGAGCTTGAGTGGCAGGATGAAGGGTATCTTGCTAAAATAGGGCTTATTAACTTTGCTGATATAGCTTATGTCAAATGTAATAGCTGCAAGAAGAAATACATGTCTCATGCAGACAACTTTGCAATAGAATTTATTGTAAAACTCTTTTTGGCAAAACCCAGCAAAAAGTCGCCAATAAAGCCGGGGCAGACTGTGGTGCTTCCCAAAGATAAGGTTGGACTTGAGATATTTATAAAGCACTTGAACGAGACAAAAGATATTAAAACAGTATGGCAAAAACTCGACCCATTTTCTGTAGCAAACCAATTTGGTGAACTTGACCTGAGCCTTGCCACTTCTGATTTTCTATGCGACTACTATAACATTGATTATTCAAGTGAAGATGATATTCCTCTTGAGGATTTTGAGGATATTGATATAAAGGATTTGTTTGACGATTTTGAGGATAAGTAAATAGATGTAAACCATCCTTCTTGGCAGGATACGTTATTAAAAGCTGGTTCAATATTATATCCCAGTTTCTGTACCTTTGTGTCCACTTTCTTGCAAACTTTTTGGTTGCAAGATAAAGTATCTCTTCTAAAGATATATCATTTGGAAATGCTGATTTTGTTTTATTACTTTCCTAAACTGTCTGTGAATTCCTTCTATGATGTTTGTGGTATAAATTATCTTTCTTATTTCTGGGGGAAACTTAAAAAACGAGGTCAACAAATCCCCATTGCTCTCCACGCTTCTGAATGCATAAGGATGTTGTTTCCCCATTTCTCTTTTATTTGACAAAAATTTTCGAAAACCTTTTCTTCATTTGTTGCTTTTTATACTCTCTTGAAATCTCTTGAAAATTCTTTTATATTTGGAAATTATCTTAGGTCCAAACTCGCCTTCTCTGTCTCTTGCTTTATCAATTTCCATCTCTCCAAATTTTGTTTTTACAGTTTTTTGAGTGTATCCACATATGCCATACTCTAATTCTAATAGCTTTTCTATAATTCCTCTTTCTGCTTCACTTAAATGTTTAAATCTTATTCTCCTTGTGGTATGGTTATCATAGGCTACAGCTTCAATCCTCATTTGTATGATCTTGTCTTTTCAGCTGATATTATACATAGTTTAAAACTATGACTTTAAATTTTTTACCCTGTTGCATTTAATTTTCCAATAAACAATCTAAAAAAACAGTATTTCAATCCCCAAAGGGCAGGCTACAAACGTGGCGCAATGCCACGCACTTGAAAAAAAGAACAAGGTTTCAATCCCCAAAGGGAAGGCTACAAACCCTGAACCCGAGCTGTGCAAGTTTACTCACAAGGTCGTTTCAATCCCCAAAGGGAAGGCTACAAACCTTTGGAATCAGCTATGACAATGAGGAGGTTTCTCTGTTTCAATCCCCAAAGGGAAGGCTACAAACGTTAATTAAGAATGTTGCTGCAGCTTTTGCAAACGGGTTTCAATCCCCAAAGGGAAGGCTACAAACTGGCAAGATTTAAGTTGTTTGATATTCAAATAAATGGGTTTCAATCCCCAAAGGGAAGGCTACAAACACAATGCTAAAAAAGGAGTTGATACAATATAGCGAGTTTCAATCCCCAAAGGGAAGGCTACAAACGAAACAACTTGTCGCTTTGAAGAGTAGGTTTTTCCTACTCTGTTTCAATCCCCAAAGGGAAGGCTACAAACTGTGCTGGGCGCTTGGTGGAAAAGCATATTTCAGCAGTTTCAATCCCCAAAGGGAAGGCTACAAACCAAGCACCGGGTGCTTCTGAAAATGCGATAAGAATGTTTCAATCCCCAAAGGGAAGGCTACAAACGTAATTTATGTGTCTCATCATACAAAAAATCATCAAAGTTTCAATCCCCAAAGGGAAGGCTACAAACGCTTGTAAAAGAGAAGAGTACAGAAAGCAAGAAGAGTTTCAATCCCCAAAGGGAAGGCTACAAACCGTTTACAAAGGAGGTGGCATAGGGTTTTTGTTCAAATGTTTCAATCCCCAAAGGGAAGGCTACAAACTTGGCAGTGGGAGGGGAAAAAAGATGAAAATCTTAACGTTTCAATCCCCAAAGGGAAGGCTACAAACTGACGCAAGAATTTTCGGAGCAGATGAAAGCAACAGAAGTTTCAATCCCCAAAGGGAAGGCTACAAACCCTTTCCTTTAGCCATATTCCAGATTCCCATTCACGGTTTCAATCCCCAAAGGGAAGGCTACAAACCAGGCTAACAACAGTAACACAGCAAGCAGGTGGAAGTTTCAATCCCCAAAGGGAAGGCTACAAACCATTGGCTAAACAGATAATAGTATCTCAAGATACGTGTTTCAATCCCCAAAGGGAAGGCTACAAACGGGCAGGGACATTGCAAAAATTCAGGAGTTATTTGGTTTCAATCCCCAAAGGGAAGGCTACAAACACAGTGAGCACCCACAGTAGCTATTGGTCTACCTTGGTGTTTCAATCCCCAAAGGGAAGGCTACAAACAAAGATAGAAGGGAATTTTAAGCCTACTGATACCAGCGGGTTTCAATCCCCAAAGGGAAGGCTACAAACAACCTCATACATATAATTGCCTTCTGCGCATATTCCTACGTTTCAATCCCCAAAGGGAAGGCTACAAACCCAGTAGAGCCGGTATTCAGTGATGGTGATTTTCCCGTTTCAATCCCCAAAGGGAAGGCTACAAACTCCTCAAGCATCTCTTGTAGCTGTCTAAACTGTTCAGGTTTCAATCCCCAAAGGGAAGGCTACAAACACTTTCCAAGTTTATTTGACGCTTTATCTTTCTTGGTTTCAATCCCCAAAGGGAAGGCTACAAACACCATTCTGAACTTTCTCGGCAATCCTATAGCTAAAGTTTCAATCCCCAAAGGGAAGGCTACAAACGCACCGTGACTATTACGGCGGTAAATGGAAACTATCGTTTCAATCCCCAAAGGGAAGGCTACAAACTTTTCCAACTTTACAACCTTACTATTTCTTTTTTTCGTTTCAATCCCCAAAGGGAAGGCTACAAACGTGCTCTTGAAGGACAAGAGTTTAATATTTTAGCGTGTTTCAATCCCCAAAGGGAAGGCTACAAACATCGGTAATAGACTTGTTTTAAATATTAACGGACTTGTTTCAATCCCCAAAGGGAAGGCTACAAACCAATCCAGATCCAGAAACATCAGAGCAAATAATACAGTTTCAATCCCCAAAGGGAAGGCTACAAACCAATCCAGATCCAGAAACATCAGAGCAAATAATACAGTTTCAATCCCCAAAGGGAAGGCTACAAACCGTGAATTGTTACTTTTAAATGTGACAAGGACAAAGGTGTTTCAATCCCCAAAGGGAAGGCTACAAACGATAAGCATGTACTCTCGCTCTCTTTACCTTGTCCTGTTTCAATCCCCAAAGGGAAGGCTACAAACTCAAATTTATTTCTTTGGTATACAATATTCCACTGCTGTTTCAATCCCCAAAGGGAAGGCTACAAACTGAGCCAGTTGAGAAATTTGTAACATTAGTAAATCCGTTTCAATCCCCAAAGGGAAGGCTACAAACGTAGCACCTGAAGCTTTCTTTTCAAGCTCATCAATCATCGTTTCAATCCCCAAAGGGAAGGCTACAAACCGGTTGAAAAGCTTGATTTAATTATATCAACTTTATGCACCAGTGTCAATGTTTTTATTTTAGAACATACC
>JGI24718J22297_100175_pt1 | contig 12319 bp, 8 predicted proteins | sample YelNatPoosite3B9_FD_22297 | JGI IMG/M metagenome (IMG submission 22297)
ATCATTAGAGCTCTTTCAGAAGAAGGGATTGTATTAGATAAAAGTAAAATAAAAGTAGAACTTTTGCAACAAGAGGAAGAGCTTGAACTTTTGAAAAAGCTTTTAGANCTTCCTGAAGAAATTGAGATAGCAGCAAAGAATTTAGACGTTAGCAGAGTGACAAAGTATCTTTTAGACTTAGCATCTATGTTCCATGCTTTTTATAACGCGTGCAGAGTTAAAAATGAAAATGAAGAACTGATGTTTACAAGGCTTTCTCTTGTTGAGTGTGTAAGAATTGTCATAAATAACATGCTAAGACTGCTTGGGGTTGACGCTCCAGAGAAAATGTAATTGTTTTCGGTGTCTCTTACCCATTTTTCACAAAGGGGTAAGAGACATTTTTATTTATTTTTCACAAAAATCTAATTAAAATCATTTAATCTATTGTTTGTTTTTTGAAGTGTGTGATATAATTTGAATAGTAAATTAAAAAAGTTGGAATGGAAGTTTTGAATATGGATTTTATTGGATTGCTTATAAGAAATTTATTTTTTTCTTTAATGGAAATTTTTAAAGGAAACACAACAAGAAAGAAACTAAGGATTTTGTCACAAAATAGTAGAGCTTCTCAAGAAAAAATTGAGGATGTTCAAAGGGAAGAGCTCAAAAAGCTGTTGTTATATTGTATTGAACACGTCCCAGCATATAAAAAGTACGACTATCTCAAAAAAGAAATAGAAGTTTATCCAGAAAGAGCTTTAAAAGAATTTCCCATCTTGGAAAAAAAAGAGTTTTCAGAAAACAGAGATTTTTACTTATCAGAAAAAGCAGATCTTTCAAAATGCATTTTAAATAGAACAGGCGGGTCTACTGGTGAGCCTGTAAAGTTTTACATGGACAGAGAAACTGTTGAGTGGTATGAAGCAGCAAGGGATTTGGGACTTTCTTGGTGGGGGATAAACATTGGTGATAGGTGTCTGATGCTTTGGGCTTCAAGAAGTGACATTGCTAATGTCAAGGATTTGAAAGGTAAGATTAAAGAGCGAATTCTGAAAAATAGGCTTATAATTTCTTCATGGGATATAAACGAGAAGGCAATAAATAAAATTGCAAAAAGAATCAAGAGATTCAAACCTTTGTATATATACGCATATCCTTCTGCCGCATATAAACTTGCATATCTTTTAAAAGAAAATGGTATAGACTTGAAGTTGAAACTCAAGGGAGTTGTCACCACAGCTGAAAATTTATATGAATACCAAAAGGATTTAATTCAAGAAGTATTTAAATGCCCTGTAATAAACGAATATGGTGCAAGGGATGGCGGAATAATAGCGTATCAGTGCCCAAAAGGTAAGATGCATTTGATGACCTTGACGGGATTTTATGAGTTTGTGGATATCGAAGGATTAGAGAATGAAAATAAAAAGTCAATTTTAGTAACAGATCTTCATAATTATGTAATGCCAAGGCTAAGATATAGACTTGGTGATGTGGTGACCCTTGATGATGAAGGCTGTGACTGNGGAGTAGGATTTCCTACTATTAAGGAAATAGATGGTAGGATTGATGAGATATTTGTCACAAAGAATGGAGAGGTTTATGACAGTCACTTTTTCAATATATTAGCAAGAGAGATGGAAGGAGTGCTGCAGTATCAGCTTGTTCAGCATGATTTGGAAAATATGACACTAAAGATTGTAAAAGGTAAAGGATTTAGTGAGAGNGAGGTTGAGAAGTTCATAAAAAATATTAAAAGCAAGTTTGGAGATATTTCGATAAAGGTTGATTATGTGAATGAAATTGAATGTGGTCCTTCCGGAAAGGTTAGATATATAGTGAGAGAATACAAAATNCCAGCGATGAGAGCTTTGCTCTCATTTTTAAAGATAGCAGTTTCTGTATTTACGATATTCNCTTTTGATTTGTAATTTAGAGTGCCTTATTGTGTTTTTTAATTTAATAAAAAAATTTTGTAGAAAGGGAGGACGGTTGTAAGATGAATCTAAGAAGACCAAATGCAAATGAAGCAACAGGCACGTTTAACCGTTCAAAAGATGTTGTTCCTATGTCAGGACTTTGTACAAGATGTGTGGATGGGTGTCAAGGAAATTGTGAAATCTTTTTGGCGTCTTTTAGAGGAAGAGAGGTTTTGTATCCCGGACCATTTGGAGAAGTTACTGCGGGTGCTGATAAGAATTATCCTGTTGATTATTCTCATCTTAACATTCAGGGTTATGCAGTTGGAGCAAAAGGACTTCCTGAAGGAGTTGAACCAAATCCAGATACAGCTATATTCCCAAATGTTGATACAACAACAGAATATGGTTGGGAAAAGAAAGTAAAAATGAAAGTTCCTGTTTTTACTGGTGCACTTGGTTCAACAGAAATTGCGCGCAAGAACTGGGAACATTTTGCTGTAGGAGCAGCAATTTCTGGTATTACACTTGTTTGTGGTGAGAATGTCTGTGGAGTTGATCCTGAGCTTGAACTTACATCAGATGGCAAGGTAAAAAATTCTCCTGAGATGGATAGGAGAATAAATACTTATAAAAGATTTCATGAAGGTTGGGGCGAGATTTTAGTCCAGATGAATGTTGAAGATACTCGCCTTGGTGTTGCAGAATATGTTATTGAAAAGCATGGACTTGATACAATAGAACTTAAATGGGGACAGGGTGCAAAATGTATTGGTGGTGAGATAAAGGTAAAAAGCTTAGAAAGAGCTTTAGAGCTCAAAAAGAGAGGATATGTTGTGCTGCCAGACCCAACCCAAAAAGATGTTCAGGAAGCATTTAAAAGAGGTGCAATAAGAGAATTTGAGAGACATTCCAGGCTTGGATTTGTAGAAAAAGAAAGCTTCCTAAAAGAAATAGAAAGACTAAGAAAACTTGGATTTAAGAGGATAACACTCAAAACAGGTGCATACTCAGCTGTAGAGCTTGCTATGGCACTAAGATTTGGTGCTGAGGCAAAACTTGATTTAATAACAATTGATGGTGCACCGGGTGGTACAGGCATGAGCCCGTGGCCAATGATGAACGAGTGGGGGATTCCAACATTTTACTTGGAAGCTCTGGCATATCAGTTTGCTGAAAAACTTACAAAGAAAGGTTTCAGAGTTCCTGACCTTGCAATTGCAGGTGGTTTTTCAACAGAAGATGGAGTGTTCAAGGCAATTGCAATGGGTGCACCATATGTAAAAGCTGTTTGTATGGGAAGAGCATTGATGATACCAGGGATGGTGGGCAAGAATATTGAGAAGTGGTTAAAAGAAGGCAATCTTCCGAAGACAGTATCGAAGTATGGTACAACACCCGAAGAGATCTTTATAACATATGAAGAGCTTCGTGAAAAGTATGGTGATGAGATAAAGAACATTCCTCTTGGTGCAATTGGTATTTACACATTTGTGCAAAAGTTCAAAACAGGTTTGCAACAGCTGATGGCTGGTTCAAGAAACTTCAGAATCTCTACAATTTCAAGAAAAGATTTAATTGCTCTGACAGAGGATGCAGCTAAAGTTTCTGGTATTCCTTATGTAATGGATGCATACAGAGAGGAAGCAGAAAGAATTTTAGAGGAGTAAAATTTTAATAAATAAATTTAAAGCCACAGGGAATGATGTCCTCTGTGGCTTTTTTGTTACAAGAATTACCAATAAACATAACAGTAAAAAGTATTTTTTTAATTTGTACCCTCGAGAGAAATAAAATAGTCATATTAAACAAAAATAAAGTTAATCTTTAAATAATATTTATTGAGGTTGACTTATATATTGCCATGATTTAATATATTATTTGTAAAGAAAGAGTTAATTGACAGGGGGCTTAGTTTCACTTATGTTATTGGAGAAATTTAAGAAATCGTTTGTATTCAAAAGGTTTTTGATTTCGTATGTCTCTATACTTTTGATTCCTTTATTATTGTCGTTGATTGTATTTAATACTTCTTTCACCGTTGTTCAAAAAAATTCGGTGAATTCAACCTTGTTTCTCTTAAATCAATTGAAAAACTTTATTGATAGTAAAATGGAAAAAATAGATGAAATAGCAATAAAGATGGCTTATGATTCAAAACTTCAGTGGATTTCAACATTGGATACGCCCAAAGAAGGCTCACCAGATGTTTACTGGTTTTGGGAGTATTACAATAACTTCTGTAAAATTGTTTCTAATTTAAAGGATGAACTTGATATATCACTTTTGGTTGCTATGAGACATAGTGATACTGTTTATTATAATTCTGTTCTTTATTTTGAAATGGAGGAATTCTACAAAAATAACTTTAGATATAGTAAAATGTCATTTAAACAGTGGTATGATTATCTGTTTAATACATTTCATTTTAAAGATTTTTTACCTAAAGAAAAGGTTGTGATTAATGGAGAGAATAAGGAAGTGATAACATACACTTATTCATTTCCATTTTGGAAAAAGCGTAATCCTGATGGAGTTATTGCAGTCTTTATTAATGAGGAGAAAATTCGAAGTTTACTTAGTAAAATAGTAGAAAATTTAAAAGGAAATGCTTACATTATTTCAGAAAATGGTTCTATAATTTCTTCTTATTTAGTAAGTCCCAAACTATCGCAACATATAAATTTATCTGATTTTGATAGAACTCAAGGATTTATTATTGTAAGAGGAAGCAGAGGCAGGATAATAAGAACATATGTAAAATCTCAAATAAATAATTGGATGTACATAGTAGAATTTCCTATTGAAATGGTTATGAAGGAAGTATATTTTTTAAGAAATGTTGCAACTGCTGTGTTGCTCACTGCCTTGATTTTAGGATTATTAATTTCTACTATTTTTGCATATAAAAATGAAAAACCTATATCTGAAATTTTGGGGATTTTGAAGCTGATAAGACCAGTTTTAAATAATGAAGAAAAAGAATTTGATATCATTAAAAAGGAAATTTCAAATCTAATACAGAGTGAAATAGAGCTTTCAAGAAGACTTGAAACCCAGCAATTTGTATTACGTGAAATCTTTTTTGAAAGGCTTTTGTATGGTCAATACGATGATAAGAGTAAAATTGAAAAACTTATAAAATATTTGAATTTTAATATAGATTCAAAAAACTTTGCAATTGCAATTATGAGGATATTAAGAGAATATCAAAAAGCTACTAAGAGGATACTTAATGAATTGGATTTGTATAGAATTTCTGTTGAGGAAATATTAAAAAAGAATTATGAGGGGACAGTTTATTTACATCCAATATCTGAAAATGATATTGCTGTTTTAGTTGGATTTAACATAGATGATGTTTATGAAGTAAAAAAACGTGCAGAAGATTTGTTTGAGACAGTTCAGAGAGAAATAAATGAAAAATTTTCAATAACTCCTTTGGTAGTTTTGGGTAGAGTATGTCAAAATTTATTTGATGTTCAGTTTGCATTTTTGGATGCTAAAGAAGTATTGGAAAACATCTCTTTGAGATATGAAGATATTGGAAACAGTATAATTAATGCCGATGAATGGCAAAGGTCAAATGTAATTTATTATCCATTAGAAATAGAAGAAAAGATTATTTCACTTACCTTAGCAGGACGATTTAATGACTTAAGATCTTTATTCGACATGCTTTTTGAGAAAAATTTTAAAGAAAGTACCTTGAGTAAAAATCTAAAAATTATATTCCTAAATGAGTTGTTAGCAACATTTATCAAAGTAATTAACAAATGCGATGATACGGTGTTCTCTAATGTTGAATTGAAAGAATTGTTTGTTTTTAGGGAAAGACAGGATTTAGAAGCAGCATTTAACCAGATTGTTCAAAAATTTATTGATACTTCCAAAATGATGGATAAAAATAAAAAGAGTCATAATGAAAAATTAATAGAAAAAATATTGGAGTTTATTAATTCTAATTTGTATAACTCTCAAATGAGTATTTCTTTTGTTGCGTCGCATTTTGATCTTTCAAATTCTTATTTTTCTTTCTTTTTCAAAGAACAGACAGGTATGAAGTTTAGTGATTATATTGAAAAACTGCGAATTGAAAAGGCATGTGAACTTTTAAGAGAGGAAAAATACAACATTGATGAGGTTGCTAAAATGGTAGGATACACAAATGCTCATACGTTTAGAAGAGCTTTTAAAAAGGTAATTGGAATCTTGCCAAGTGAGTTTTGTGAAAGACTAAGAGAAGTTTGAACAAAAAAATTTATTTAGAAGCTACCCCCTGTTATAGCAGGGGGTTTGTTTTTTCTATAAAAATGTACNTTGATTTTAAAAAGTGAATGTGTACCAGCCTAAGAAATTGTTGCTNTTTCTAAATAGTTGAAAGTTGATAAAATATGCACCTTGCTATAGATTTGAAACTAGAAAAAATTAACGGAGAATAAGGAGGCTAAATTCAATGTTCGGCAAAAAGAAATTAAAAGTATGGAGATTTTGTAGTATTCTTGTGGTATTTGTTTTTGTGATTGGCTTATTAGCAATAAATCCTAAAATGAATTTTGCAGCTACAAAACCTACTATTACTTATTTTGTACAGATGGATTCTAAAGTTGCTGTTTCGTATGATAACTTTAGCAAGATTGCAGCATATCAACTTCTTATGAAAAAGTTAAATGTAAATATTCAATTTATCCATCCTCCAATGGGAGGCACTGCAGCTCAAGACCAACTGAACTTGATGATTGCATCTAAAAAGCTCCCTGATATTATTTACTGGAATTGGATAGACAGTTATCCGGGTGGTCCGATGAAAGCTTTACAAGACAAAGTGATTATAAGGCTTAATGAATATGTAGACAAATATGCTCCAAATTTTAAGTCATATTTATCAAAACATCCTGATGTGAAAAAAATGATAGTAACTGATACTGGAGATCTTTATTGTTTCCCTTATTTGAGAGAAGATCCTGAAATTCAAGGTACCTTCTATGGACCAATTGTAAGAAAAGATTGGTTAAGCAAATTAAAAATAAATCCACCCGAAACTGTTGATGAATGGTATAAAATGTTAAAAGCTTTCAAGAATAATGACCTTAATGGAAATGGGAAAAACGATGAAAGACCATTTTCCATAAGCTTAGGTGGAGCAACAAGCCCAAGAAGAGCATTTGATTATTGCAGCTTTTTAGTGGGGGCATGGGGTATAAAGACAGATTTCTTTGTTGAAAACAATAAGATTCAATATGGACCTTTAAAGCCTCAGTATTCAGATTTTATAAAGACACTTCAAAAATGGTGGAAGGAAGGATTGATTGATCCAGATGTACTTACTATGAACAGAGATATAATCAGGGCAAATATTCAGAATGATTTAATAGGTTCTTTTTTGGGATTAATAGGTGGCGACTTAGCTTTCTTTGTAAACTTAAAAAAGGATTTAATGGGAGTTAAGTATCCAGTTCTTAAAAAGGGGCAAAAACCAGAATTTGGTCACCGTGAACCTCAATTTGCTAAAAGTGGTGCTGCTATTACAACATCTTGCAAAAATATTCCTCTTGCCATAAAAGTTCTCGACTGGGGATGGAGTAAAGAAGGATTCATGGCACTCAATTTTGGTGTGTTGGGTAAAAGTTATGTTATAAAAGATGGACGTCCTGTATATACAGATGAAGTTATGAACAATCCACAGCTTGATAGACCTTCTGCACTTGCAAAATACGCTTGTGCTTCATTTGGTGGTCCGTTTATTCAGGCTAAAGAAAATGCTCTTCAAATAGGGTTAGGACTTCCACAACAAAAAGAAGCGAGCGAAAATTGGAGATATGCATCTAATACAAAACTTTTGCCTATTCTTTCGTTTACTTCGGATGAGGCAAAAAAGCTGGCAGATATTATGAATGTTGTAAACACATATTATGACGAGATGTTTGTAAGGCTTATGACAGGAAAAATCAACGATGTTGAACAGCTGAGAAAGGGATTAAAAAGAATGAGAATAGACGAGGCAATAAAGATATATCAACAAGCTTATAATCGTTATATAAATAGAAAATAACTATTTGAGGGACTGCTCTTGAAACTTTCACCAAAAAGAGCAGTCCTCTTTAAAGAACTCTTATAAATGACAAATTACAATCTTTTATGAGGTGATAAAAGTGGAAGTTACATTGTCACAAAAAGAAAGGTTTCGTAATCGTTTTAAAGAATTTTGGAAATCCATAAAAAAGACAAAATATCTTCATCTATTAGCATTACCAGGCGTTCTTTATTACATAATATTTCATTATATTCCTATGTATGGAGTTATTATTGCGTTTAAAGATTATAATTTTAGAAAAGGTATATTGGGAAGTGAGTGGGTAGGATTTAAACACTTTATAAGGTTTTTTGAAAATCCGTTCTTTTGGCGGTTGATTAGAAATACAGTTCTTCTAAATATTTATCAGATAATATTTGTATTTCCTCTGCCAATATTATTTGCTCTTTTTCTAAATGAGCTTCGAGATGGTTTTTATAAAAGGTTTGTACAAACAGTTAGTTATTTACCTCACTTTATTTCTCTTCCAGCAATAATTGGTATGATGGTAATGTTTTTATCTCCAACAGATGGTATTATAAATATGATACTTCAAAAAATGGGGTTACCAACCATATATTTTATGGCTGATCCTAAATGGTTTCGACCATTATATATAATAAGTGACATATGGCAACATATGGGTTGGGGAGCAATAATTTATATAGCAGCACTTAGCAATGTAAATCCTGAACTTTATGAAGGTGCTGTAATAGATGGTGCAACAAGAGTGCAGATGATGAGGTATATTTCGATACCATCAATAATGCCCACTATTGTTATAATGCTGCTTTTGAGAATTGGACATATTATGTCACTGGGTGCAGAAAAAGTTTTACTTATGCAAAGTCCGCTTAATTATGAAACATCAGACGTTATAAGTACTTATGTTTATAGAAGAGGACTTGTATATGGTGAATATAGTTATACAACTGCAATAGGTTTATTTAACTCTTTAATTAATCTTACAATACTAATTATAGCAAACAAGATTACAAAAAAAGTTACAGAAACAGCACTCTTTTAGTGGAGGCGAAATTTATATGGTGAAAGATAATTCGTTGTCAACAAAAATTCTAACAATAATTGTACACACTACTATGATATTTGTATTAATAGTTACTTTATATCCTGTGCTAAATGTTTTTGCTTCATCTTTAAGTAGTGCGGATGCAAATAATAAAGGTATAGTTACAATTTTTCCGATTGGTTTTACATTGGATTCATACAAAATGATATTTACGGCAGGGACAGTTCCCAGAGCTTTTAAGAATTCGGTTATTTATACCATTGTAGGAACATTGATTAACCTTATTTTGACAACTTCTTTTGCTTATCCACTGTCAAGAAAGAATTTACCATTAAAATCTTTCTATACTTGGCTTGTTATAATAACTATGTATTTTTCAGGGGGCTTGATTCCACTTTTTATATTAGTCAAAAACTTAGGACTATATGATACTATGTGGGCTTTGATTTTACCAGGTGCAATTAGTACTACTAACTTGATAATTATGCGAACATTCTTCCAGAACATACCTCATGAATTAGAAGAATCAGCATATCTTGATGGTGCAAATGAATTTGTTATATTTACAAGAATAGTTTTACCGCTTTCTAAAGCAGCTCTTGCAACTGTAGGACTTTATTATGCTGTTGGGCATTGGAATTCATGGTTTAATGCCATGATATTCTTAAGTGACCAGAAAAAATTTCCTCTGCAGCTTGTTTTGAGAGATATTATAATGCTTGCCCAGACGCTTCAGCAGGCTGCTGAAGCAGGTGATTTGAGTGCAAGACAAGAATTAGGTTTAATCAACGCAAAGGGGGTGAAATATGCAACACTCTTTGTCTCGATGGTACCAATGTTAGCTATATATCCATTTGTACAAAAGTATTTTGTTAAAGGTGTTATGATTGGTTCATTAAAAGATTAAAAAAATATGCACAAGAGGGAGGATGCAAGAAATGAAATGCAAAAAAATGTTTGTGATTTTACTGACAATTACTTTTATGGTTTCTGTTTTAACCTTAGGATTCTCATTTGGGAAAGCAGCTACTTCGAAAAAATTAATCACAATCACTACTCATACCACCTCTAATCAACCGCCTGCAGTGGCAGATTTATACAAAAAGAAGTTGAGAGAAAAATTTGGAATAGATTTAAAAACCATTTATATTCCTCAAAGTGATTATGTTACTAAAATGTCTTTACTTTTTGCAAGTAATATGGCACCAGATTGGATACGTGCGCTTAGACCAGAATATAATTTAAACGAATGGATAGCTGCAGGATATTTAATTGGATTTACACCGGAGGAAATAAAAAAGAAATGGCCGAACTACTTAAAGATATGGACAAAAGAAGAATGGGATTACCTTTACAAAATAGTACGTTATAGTGATGGTAAGGTATATTCATTTCATGGAAGAAGAATTGCACCAGTTGATATGGCTTTCTTATATAGGAAAGAAATATTCGATAAATACAATTTGAAATTCCCAACTACAGTTGATGAATTTTACAAAACATGTATATTATTACACCAGAAAACTGGAAAGGTTGTATATTTACACGCGAATGCTGTCTCTGGTAACTTAAGTCTTTGGGCATTTACAGGAATATTTTTGATGTATGGTTTACCTGAACTTGCGCCACGACAGATTTCTTATGTAGACCCGCTTACCAAAAAGTTTGTGCCTTTTGCATTTAATCAGAACAACTATCGCCAAGCTCTAATTTTGATAAACAAACTTTATAAAGCAGGTTGCATTTGGAAAGAATATGCTACAGCAACTCGTGATCAGTTAGATAAGTTTAGAACCCAAGGGCAAGGAATAATTATGTGGGCATATCCTGCAAATATAGGAACTTACAATAATCTATATAGAAATACAGATAAAGATACAAACTGGGTATGGTCCAAGGATGTACCAACAGCATATCCTGGAAAAGCTTACTTTTTCAAAAGAAATCCTTTGCATTTTGCAGATGGCAACGGATTTAATTCAAGTATAAGCAAAGAAAAATTAGAAAGGCTTCTTCAATATTTAAATTGGGCACTGAGTGAAGAAGGACAGATATTCCACACTTATGGTGAATATGGTGTTACTTATAAAAAAGAAGGGGATAAATATGTATATCTAAACCATATTCAAACTCCAACCAATCCCTCAGGAAAGTATAGTTTACAAGATTATGGTTTTCCATTTGCAGCGCCAAACGGCTTTATGGTAGCATATCCTCAAGCTGTAGAGACATATGCTCCTATATATGCAGAACTTGCGAAAACGTTTATGAATAGACCAAAATATTATTATATAAGAGAAGAACCCATGATGTTTACAAAAGAAGAAATGGCAGAAAGGGCTGAGCTAGAATCAAATATTATGGCAGTTGTAGATGAGTATTGCATGAAATTTGTAACAGGTCAGTTAGATCCAAGCAATAACAAAGATTGGCAGCAATATTTAAATGTTTTAAACAAAATTGGGTTGCAACGTTTGATAACAATTAGGATAAATGCATATAATAGAGCCAAGAAATAAGGATTAAAAAAATAAAAGGAAATATTAGAAATAACAACTTCTTAACAACAAAAAATATTTGATACTATTGAATAATAATATTTAACTATGCAGTAAATAAATAGAGGCTGTCTGCTTCTCTTTTGGACAGCCTCTATTATCTTTTCAATATTTTGATAAGGTTTAATCAATCTTTTCAGCTTAATTATTCTTTTTACAAAGTTGTTTAATAGGCTTTCTGCTATATATTGTCATCTTCTATACTGCTGTATTAATTGCAAAATATTTTAGTGGTACTGATGCCTTCATATCCCATTTCATATTGAAGTTCAAAAGCATGATTGATATTTCATTGTCTTCAACAGCTTAAAAACTTGTTATAATCTTTGGGTTTTAATTAGATTTTATAATAAGAAGTTATTTTTTGCCATTCAGAAATGTAAGAAAATTTGAATAGGAATAATTATAAGTTAGTTATAGGTTGCTTGTTTGTTTTGGATTTGAAGAATTCAATCACAGCTAACTTTAGTGTGTGTTCATCTATTTATTTGGAAAAATCAATGTACTTGCTGAATTCATTTCACACAACCCATCAGCTTGCTTAAAACTAATGAAAAGGTTAATCATGTCTTTTAACCATAGTGTATCTATATTCTTAATTTTTCCTTTTCTAGGCATAAAAAAAGTCTCCTCTTTCACCTTTTTGCTGATTAGGGGAGACCATCGGTTGTATTTTTGCTGCTACTTTTTCCACGCTGCAAATTCAGTTGTCTCAAAACATGGCAGGGGCGGAGGGACTCGAACCCCCAGCCGACGG
>JGI24718J22297_100191_pt1 | contig 11747 bp, 11 predicted proteins | sample YelNatPoosite3B9_FD_22297 | JGI IMG/M metagenome (IMG submission 22297)
TCCGGCCTGGTCTGGACTCAATATCAATCAGGCAACTTCAATGCCCAAGATGTCTCATTAGCTAAGTGTGGTAACCAATATCTGAGATACTATCTTGTTGAAGCTGCTAACTGTGTAAGGGTGCACACAGTACGCTACAAAGCTTTCTACAACAAGAAGTTCTCAGAGGTTACCAAACATCAGCATAAACGTGCCCTCGTCCTCACCGCAAGACGTTTGATTCCTTTGATCTTTGCCATGCTCAGCAAAGGTCAAATATATGAAGAAAGAGGTGANGTTTANAATACTTAGTTAATCCCAAATTTTTAGTTTAATAATCTTCTCTAAACAAGCTGCCAGTTAAATTTTTCCATGCTGAGCGGCTCGGTATTCTATTGTCTTTTTTGCCCTAATTATCTAAAAAATTTTTTTAAAAAACCCCCTTGACATTATACCGTTTGTCTTTCATATTATATCAAATTCAACACTTCGAACAAACAAAAATTTCTACACATTTTTTTCAATCGCTTTTTATGCAATTTCTTCCATCTTTTTTCGCTTCATAGAGTAAATCATCTACACGTAAAAGAATACTACCAACTGTATCTTGCTCATTAAATTGTGTTACACCAAAACTTGCAGTTACATATCCCACTATTGGTAATAGACTGTTTGTAAATTAATTCCTCAAATTTTTTTCTTTCAGTTACATTGCGCAAAATCCCTATTGCATGGCATGCAATTATTAATCTTCACAGCAGAAAGAGAAAGTTCAACGAATTGCTTCTACATTCATTTGCAAAAAGACTTCCTTAGGATAACCATAAAAATCGCAAGCTGCTCTATTTGCTCCCATGATTTTCCCTGTTTTCAGGATCAATAATCAGCATAACTGCATCACTTGAGTCAAATAAATTATGAAAAAGCTCCTGTTCCTTTTTTACTTTCATGTTTGTTTCATACAATTAAAAAGCCATTTCTATAATAGAGATAAGTACATGCTCGTCCATTCCTTTTTACTACATAGCCATACCCCGTAATTGAGCGGACTTTTTCCATAATCTCTTTACTTGTATTAGCAGTAAGAAATAAAATAGGAATATCCGAAAACTGTTGAATTAAGTAAGTAGTTTCTATCCCGTCAATCTTCCCTCCAAGTTCAATATCCATAAGAATCAGAATCAATGTCATTTTCCTTCTTAACCTTTTCTATGGCTTCCTCACCTGTGCATACCATCTCTACACAATAACCATACCTGCTCAAAATATCTGCTGTAATCTGTGTACTTACCCTACTGTCTTCTACTATCAAAATCTTTTTGCAACTGTTTTTCCTCATCTGTAGCCATTGCACCTCTTTCCTCATAACCTACCTCACAATCTGCTGCTTATATGCGTGATTATTTGAAAATTTATTACTTTTACTGTTTTAAAACATTTGATAGATTTATAAACTTATAAATTCCCAAGAGAATTTAATATCGTTATATTCAAACATCTCGTCAACTCAATCACATAAGGCTCATCCAAAAAAGCGTCATCTGCTTTTAACACTTTTACATCTGGTCTCAAAGGAAAGTTTCTATGATTTTTAACCACTATTCCAACCATTCCATTGCTCAGTCGAACAATTGTTCCTACAGGATAAGGAAAAACACGGTGAACAAAAGCATTGACAATTTCCTTATCAAAATGAATTCCACCCTGACCTATCACATACTCAAACGCTTCATGTGGTGGAAAAGCTTTTCTATAAGTTCTTGTAGACGTTAACGCGTCATATACATCTGCAATAGAAATAATTCTACCATAAAGGCTAATCTCTTCACCTTTCTTTCTATTTGGATACCCCTCACCATTGTACTTTTCATGGTGATCTATAATACCGCTACATACTAATAACGAAAACCCTATTTCTCTTGCATGGTTGTAACCCCATACAGGATGCAGCTTTATCTCTTCAAACTCTTCCTCTGTCAATTTTCCTGGTTTATTTAAAATTTCTCGTCTCACAAATTTCTTGCCAATATCATGCAAAAGTGCTGATATTCCCAAATTGTATAATTCATTTTTAGTCATTCCCATTTCAATACCAATCAAAAGTGAAATTAGTGTTGTGTTGACAGAATGAGAATATAAATATTCATCCAACGATTTTAACAAAACTACATCAAGATAAGCATCAGACTGAATCAATTCTTCCACAACATCAATTATTACTTTTCTCACTTCTTCTACACATAAATCTTTTGATAGCTCACCCTCAGAAACAAGCTGAAACACTTTTGTCATTTTAAACTTCAATTGTTGAGGAATTATCTCTGACGGAACTATCTCCCTTGAAATTTCATCCTCAATGTAAATACCATTGAAATTTTTTTCTTTTAGTTTTTCTATGTAAAAATCGTTAAGTACTACCCCCGCTCTAAGAAGAAGGTTTCCATTTAAATCAATAATATCTTTTCCAACAATCATACCTTCTTCTAAGTGATTTATTTCTACAAACCTCATTTACGCTCTCCTCTTATGTTGAAACTCTAAAAATAGACGTCTTGCAGTTTTTTAATACAAAAATATAAACAATGAAATTTATCTTTGCTTTTGTTTGATATATATTGCTTTTAAAAATTATACTATACTTTCNAGTACATTAACAATTTCTTTATTAAACAGTTCTGGGTCTTTTAAAATCTTCAAAGCCACTCTTTTGCTTTTTGNCATTCTATGAGGCCTATAGTTAGTACTCGCTTCAAATACATCTACTACAGCAACTATTTGAGCAACTAANGGNATTTCATCTTTTTTCTTCTTCCAATATCCAGTACCATTTAACCTTTCGTGGTGATATAAAGCAGATAAGCACACCAGCTCATTAACGTTCGCCTCTTTTAACAGGTTATAACTATATACAGTATGCTGTTTAACAATTTCAAATTCAGATTTGGTTAAACAACTTCGTTTATAAAGTATTCTCTCATCAATATACAATTTTCCAATATCATGCAACAAACCACAAGTAAAAAGAAGCCTTTCATCCAAGCCAAAAGGTTCTGCAACCTGTTGACAAAGCTTGGCTACGTTATATGAATGTGTTATAACACTATTAGGCAAAGAAAAAAAAAGCTGACATTACGCTTTGGTCCACTTATTTAAACACCTCACATATTATAACATAAAATCAATTTTTCTAAATCTGTGGCTGTGGAAGCATCCCATTTTGAGCAAAGCTATAGTATTTATCCCCTGCCACAATAAAATGGTCATTGACCGTCACAGATATTGTCGAAAGAGCATTTATAATCTTTTGAGTTGTTCTTATATCATCCATGGAAGGCTTTACAGAACCGCCTGGGTGGTTGTGAGCCAAAATCACACTGCTTGCATTATATCGCAAAACACACTCAATAACCTTTCGTGGATATACAACAGCCTCTTTCACTGTCCCTTCAAAAAGTGGCACAGAATGAATAACATTTAACTGGGTATCTAAGCATATCACATAGAATACCTCATTCTTCCTTCCCACAAACAGACTTTTTATGTACTCTGCCGCTACTTCTACATTTTTAAGCTGAAATGTCTTTTTCGTTTTATCAGTAAGATACCTTCTTGCTATTTGGGATATAAGAGAGATTAAAATTGCAGAGTTTTCACCAACTCCCTCTACTTTCTGAAGATCCTTTGGATGAGCTTCAAATACATTTGAAATACTTCCAAAGGTAGAAATCAATTTATGAGCTATCTCATTTGTATCTTTTCTTGGTATGCTGAAAAACAAAAGAAGCTCTAAAACCTGATGGTCTTCAAAACTGTCGAGGCCTTCCTCAACAAATCTTCTTTTTAACCTTCGTCTGTGACCCTCGTGAATATTTTCATTCATAGTATCTTTCTCCACTATTGATTTAAAAAAGCAACTAAATTTTTTTAACTATATTCTACATTTCTTCAATATATCTTTTCAAGCTTTAGCAAAAATAATTACAAAAATCAAGTATTCCAATATAAATAGTACCAAACAAAAGATACCGCATATCACAAATGCACCACTTACTTTAAAAGCTTGAGCAAATGTCCCTGAAATCAAACTCCCAATAGGAGTTGTACCAGCAAAAACTAAGGTGTATAAGCTCATCACCCTACCCCTGTACTCATCCGCAGAGGATAGCTGCAAGGTTGAGTTTGCCGTTGTTGTAAACAATATCATGAAAAAACCTACTGATGCAAACAGAAGTGAAGAAAGCTTATAATCCCTATTTATTCCTATAAAAATGAGAATTAAGGAACATATCACCAATGAAAAATACAATCTTTTTAAAGCGAGTTTTTTACTTGTGGAGGCAACAAAAAGTGCACCCGAAAGGGCACCTATACCCATTGAAGAAAGCAAAAAGCCATAACCTGCTTCATCCTTATGTAAAACATACTTTGTATACAACGGTACCAATACGTTGAAATTCATCACAAAAACATTCATTATAAGAACCAATATTATGGTTTGAAGTATGATTCTATTATTTTTGGTATATTTCAGACCTTCCAATATATCTTTTAACATTCCATTGCTCTTTGACTTATTCATAGGTTTCAGACCAACATCAATTAAAAACAGTCCTATTAAAACTGCAATGAAACTCAGTCCATTGAGAAAAAAACAAACACTCATCCCAACATTTTTGAGAAGTATACCTGCTATCGCAGGACCTATTACTCTTGCAAGATTAAAGTTCAGTGAGTTTAAAGCAACAGCGTTAATTAGCAATTCTTGACCAGCAAGTTCAATTACAAATGACTGCCGCGCTGGCATATCAAAGGTGTTTATAATTCCTAAAGCTAAAGCAAATAAAAGCAAGATAGGATAACTTATTACCTTTGTCCATATCAAAATTGAAAGTAAAAATGCCAACACCATAAGCAAGCTCTGAGTTACAATCAATAATTTCTTTTTAGGAAAATGGTCAATAATTGCCCCAGCAAATAAAGATAAAAATAATTGAGGGGTAAATTGCAGTGCGTTAAAAAGACCAACCAAAAATGCTGACTTTGTCAAAGTAAGTACAAGCCATGAAAGAGCTGTATTTTGAAGCCATGTTCCAATTAATGAAATACATTGACCTATCCAAAAATATCTAAAATTCTTAGATTTCAAAGCTGCAAAAGGATTATTAACATCAATATATGTTGCCACCTTGAGCCTACTCCCTTCGTCCAGATTTTGTTAAGAATTAACTGCATGTTGTTTACTCAGGATTTTCAAAGATTTTTTATCTGCAAACTGGACAATTCCAATTCCTATAAGTATTACCAATGTACCTAAAATTAAATTTATAGAAATCTTTTCAGAAAGAAAAATACTTGCAAATATACTTGCCAAAATAGGTTTTAAGAAGAATATCATAGAGCCAGCTCCTGCACTTATATATGTCAAGCCTAAAAAGTATGTATAATAAGCTATCCCTGTGACAAAAAAGGTTAAGTAAAACATGGGAAATATAGCCTTCAGTGGTATATTAAATAGAGGAAAATGATTAAGCAGAATTATTGGCAATAAAAATATACTTCCAAATAAAAATGAAAATGAATTCATGATTATACTATCACTCTTTTGTGTAAACTTCTTACCCATAGTCGTGTAAATTCCATATGTTATCGCAGACAAAATCAAAAGAAGAATTCCCCTAATAAAATTTTTGCCAATGACTAAATCTTTATAAAATACTATTACAATTCCTCCAATACCAATTATCATCCCTATAATTTTTCGCAGATTCAACTTTTCGTTCAAAATAAAATGGGCTGACAATGCCACAAATAACGGATTTGAACTAAATATAACAGCTGCTAAACTTGCTCTTTTTGTGATATTTAATCCTAATTGTAAACATGACATACTAATCACTACATTAACTATACCAACTAAAGAAAGAAAAAATAGGTCTTTTCTAAAAAGCTTGATTTTTTTGTCCTGTAAATTTTTTATTGCAACTGGCAAAAGAATAAGCCCACCAAAAAAGAATCTGATAAAATTCAGCTGATATGGTTTCACCATGCCTGCTAAGGTTTTCCCAACAACCTCATAAGAACTGAAAAAGATAAGAGTAATAACTAAATATCCAATTCCTTTTTTCATGCCTTTTAACACTCCTTCTCATTAACAAATTGTTTCTTTATATTTTATATTTATCAACTTATAAGTTATTGAAAAAATTGTAACTATCACGTCTCGAGTTAAAAAACTAATAGTTACATTTTTATAACTATTATAGCCCTCAACATAAGTCAAGTCAAAATCAAATTTAAAGCTTTGTTTTTATGGGTATAAACAAATTAGAGAAAGAAATTTCTTATTGCTTTAATTTTACAGTAATGTTATAATCAAATTGTGATTTGTATGTTTTATATAATTAGTAGCAAAACATTTTTTGCAACTTTACTATTCTAATTTGCATTTAATTTTTTCTGTGTTTTGTGCAAATTTAATTTTCACATATCCAATTCCAACTCTCGGAGGTATTGTATGAATGGTTAAAAAAGTAAAATCCACAATACATTTATCTGATATTAAAAAATTTGAAGCAGGTGAGCACTTTGAAAGCTATAAATTCTTAGGAAGCAGGGTGGTAAACTATAGGAGTAAAGTTGGCACTGTCTTTTGTGTTTGGGCACCAAATGCAAAAAGAGTAGCTGTTGTAGGTGACTTTAACAATTGGTGTGGTGAAAATCACAAGATGATGAGAGTACATGGTAGCGGGTTTTGGTGGGTATTTGTCGAAGGGCTTTTGGAAGGTGAGCTTTACAAATACGAGATTATCGGTGCTGACGGAAAAAGAGTTTTAAAAGCAGACCCTTATGCAATCTACTCAGAAGTCAGACCTAACACAGCATCAATTGTAAAAAACATCCCAGACTATGAATGGCATGACCAAGAGTGGATGGAGAAAAGAAAAGTTACCCCTCCTTATGACAAACCCATCAATATTTATGAGCTTCATCTTGCTTCATGGAAAATGAAAAAGGATGGCACTGTAGAAAAAGCTGGTGAATTTTATAATTACCGTGAACTTGCTCACATGCTGGTTGATTATCTTAAAGAAATGAACTATACACACATTGAGCTTTTGCCAGTTTTGGAGCATCCATTGGACATGTCTTGGGGTTATCAGCCAACAGGATACTTTTCTGTGACCTCACGCTATGGCTACCCTGAAGACTTTATGTACTTTGTTGACCTTATGCACCAAAATGGAATTGGCGTTATTGTTGATTGGGTACCTGCTCACTTTTGTAAAGATGAGCATGGACTTTATAGGTTTGACGGGACATTCTTATATGAATATGAAGATGAGCTTTTGAGAGAAAACTACACTTGGGGCACAGCTACGTTTGACTTTTCAAAGCCGCAGGTGCAAAGTTTTCTTATCTCAAGTGCAATGTTCTGGTTTGATGTGTACCACATTGATGGAATAAGGGTTGATGCTGTCTCGCACATAATNTACATGAACAACAATCAAAAAAACAGGTTTGGTGGACATGAAAACATAGAAGGAATTGAGTTTATTAAAAAACTAAACAAAGCCATCTTTTNAAAATTCCCAAATGTTNTNATGATTGCGGAAGAGTCTACTGCCTTNCCACTTGTTACATACCCTACTTATGATGGTGGCTTAGGATTTAACTATAAATGGAATATGGGATGGATGAACGACACGCTAAAATACATGCAGTTTTACCCANATGAAAGAAAACATNATCACAACCTCTTGACATTTTCCATCATGTATGCCTTTTCAGAAAACTTCATCCTGCCATTTTCGCATGATGANGTTGTACATGGAAAAAAATCTCTCCTTGACAAGATGCCAGGAGAATATAATCAAAAGTTTGCAAACCTAAGGCTTTTATATGGGTATATGTACACACACCCTGGTAAAAAACTTTTGTTTATGGGCGGTGAGTTTGGCCAGTTTATTGAATGGAGATACTATGCCTCACTTGATTGGCTACTTTTAGACTTCCCTATGCACAAAATGTTACACAACTATGTCAAAGACCTCAACAAGTTCTATTTAGAAAACAAAGCCCTATGNGAACAGGATCATACCATGGACGGTTTTAGATGGATAGATGTTCATAACTGGCAGCAAAGTNTCATCTCATATATTAGATTTTCCAAAAATCCTAAGGATTTTTTNGTTGTAATATGTAACTTTGGACTNNCATCTTATGAAAGCTATAAAATTGGAGTTCCTCGAAAAGGTATATATTTGGAAGTATTTAACAGTGATAAAGCTGAATATGGTGGTAATAATATAGTAAACACAGAAAAATTAAAAACTATTGATGAAGTTTGGCACGGATACCATCAATGCATTGAATTTAGACTTCCGGCTCTTTCATGTCTAATCTTCAAACCGATTGAGCTTTTTGAAGATACAAAAGAAAAGCAGGCAGACAAGTAATTAAATAGTACAAAAAGAGGTGATGTCCAAGATGATTGCTCCAAAACGAGAAATAATCGCAATGATTTTGGCAGGTGGTCAAGGAAGCAGACTTAAAGAGCTTACCAAAACAAACGCAAAGCCAGCCGTGGAGTTCGGGGGTAAGTACAGGATAATAGACTTTACTCTCAGCAACTGTACAAACTCATCAATTGACGTTGTTGGTGTTTTGACCCAGTACCAGCCATTTACTTTGCACTGTCATATTGGAATTGGAACTGCATGGGATTTAGACCGCGTAAAAGGCGGCGTTTACATCCTGCCACCTCATACAAACGACAATGGAGGAAACTGGTACAAAGGAACTGCAGATGCTATCTATCAAAATATGAACTTTGTAGAGCTTTTTTCACCAGAGTATCTTTTAGTACTGTCTGGCGACCACATATATACCATGGACTATCAAGAGATGTTTAAATTCCACAAGGAAAAAAAGGCTGATGTGACAATTGCGTGTATTGAGGTGCCAATACAAGAAGCCTCAAGGTTTGGTATCATGAACACCAAAGAAGATAATAGCATNTACGAATTTGAAGAAAAGCCAAGACATCCAAAAAACAACCTTGCATCCATGGGAATTTATATCTTCAATTGGGAAAAACTTAAAAAATATTTAAAAGAAGATGCAAAGGATGAAGATTCCGACCATGACTTTGGTAAAAATATTATCCCCAAGATGTTAAAAGGTGGTGAAAGGCTGTTTGCATATCCNTTTAGAGGGTATTGGAAGGATGTTGGAACAGTTGAGTCATACTGGGAGGCAAATATGGACCTTTTGAACGAAAGCTGTCCTATAGATACTCCCAGCTGCAGCTTAAATCTTTATAATGATGAGTTTAAAGTGTACACTTCATCGATTGCCTACCCTCCTCAGTACATAGCCCCCTGTGCAAATGTGAAAAAATCCATGATAGTCGAGGGGTGTAGCATCTGGGGTGAGGTTTGTCATTCGGTTCTGTCTTACAATGTCTATGTTGGTAAAAATGCAAAGGTGATAAACTCTGTAATTCTTAGTAATAGCTATATTGAAGATGATGCAGTTGTTGAAAATGCAATTATATGTTCTGGTGCAAAGGTTTCAAAAGGATGTATTGTAAAAGGAAAACCAGGCAAAATTGCTGTTGTTCCTGAAAATAAAAAGCAAAGTTCAAATCTAATCTTAGAATAAAATTTTGGAGGAGATTAAAATGCTTACAAATTACTTAGGCATTGTGAGCCTTACAGAAAATGATAGTAAATTAAAAAGTCTTACAGCAACAAGGCCTTTAGGATCAATTCCTATATTTGGAAGATATAGAGTGATTGATTTTGCCCTCTCAAACCTTGTCAATGCAGGTGTTACAAATGTTGGAATTTTAGCTCCAACTAAGTCAAGGTCACTCATTGACCATGTAGGTACTGGCAAGCCATGGGACTTAAATCGAAAAGTAGATGGTCTTTACATCTTTAACTATTCTTATGAGCCACCTTCAATAAGTGACATAAAGCTTTTGGAGAGCAATATGGAATTTTTACTTCGCAGCAAAAAAGAAATGGTGATATTCACTTCATCGTACATGATTTGTAATATTGACTTTGAAGAAGTTGCAAAATACCATGAAGAGTCAAATGCTGATATTACAGTTGTTTACAAAAAGGTAAACAATGAAGACGATACTTACTTAGATACGCCAACCCTGATCTTAGACCAAGACTCAAAGGTCATAGGAGTCGGAAAGAACATTGGAAGGCGTACATCTGTTAATATTTCCTTGGACATGTTCTTGCTTAGCAAAGAATTCTTAATCGAATGTATTTTTAGCTGTTTGGAAAACGGCAATTGCGGATCGTTTAGGGATTTTGTGTATAAAAATATTCAGAATATGAATGTAAATGCTTATGAGTTCAAAGGATACGTTGGGTGTATAAATTCAATATCTTCATATTTCAAGGTGTCAATGGATATGCTAAATGTTGATATTCAGCAGGAACTTTTTTCAAAAGAAAGGCCAATTTACACAAAATCCAACGACTCACCACCAACTCGATACTTTTCTACATGTGAGGTTGAAAATTCCTTTATCTCAAATGGCTGCTTAATTGAAGGAAAGGTCAAAAATAGCATCATTTCTCGTGGGGTTGTAATTGAGAAAGACGCTATTGTTGAAAACAGCATAATATTTTCAAAGTGTATTATCAAAAGCGGGGCGGTTTTGAAAAACGTAATTCTTGACAAAAATGTTGTGATTGACTCAAATGCAACTTTGATTGGACATAGCAAAAATCCACTTGTAATGGAAAAGCAAAGCAAGGTTAGTTTAAGTTTCCTAAAAGAGGTGAAAAGACTATGAATATACTCTTTGCTGTATCAGAAGCTTTCCCATTTGCAAAATCAGGTGGTCTGGCAGACGTTGCATACTCCCTTCCAAAAGCCTTGAGAAAGTTAGGTGTTGATATAAGAGTAATTATGCCAAAGTATGGTGATATTCCCTCTGATTATACAACAAAGATGAAACATCTTTGTCACTTTACGGTTCCTGTTGGGTGGAGAAACCAATACTGTGGAATTGAATATCTCAATTTAGATGGAGTACCTTTTTACTTTGTTGACAATGAGTACTACTTCAAAAGGTCAGGCTATTATGGGTATTATGACGACGGCGAAAGATTCTCTTTCTTCTCAAGAGCAGTTTGCGAAGCGGTATACCATCTCGACTTCGAGGTTGATATAATCCACGTAAACGACTGGCACACAAGTGTAATTCCTGTCTTGCTAAAAGCTCATTACACTCATTCTCCAAAACACCAGAGAATAAAAACGGTGCTCACAATACACAATCTAAGATATCAAGGAATTTTCCCAAGAGAGGTCATGTATGACCTTCTTTCTTTGCCTGATGAATACTTTGATGAAAATAAGCTCAAGTTCTATGATGCAATCTCATTTTTAAAAGGTGGTATCATCTTTTCAGATAAAGTCGTAACAGTCAGCAAAACATATGCAAATGAAATAAGAACGCTTTCCCATGGCGAAGGATTACATGGACTTTTGTCTGGAATAGGAGATAAATTAATAGGTATTGTTAACGGAATCGACTATGAAGTTTACAACCCTGCTACAGACAAATTTATCTTTGTAAATTATGATGCAAATACGTTTGATAGGCGTAAAAAGGAAAACAAGTTTAGACTCCAGCAAATGCTGAACCTTCCAGTTTCTGATGAAATAGTGGTAATTGGTATGGTCTCTCGTCTTATTAAAGAAAAAGGCATTGATTTAATTGAAAGAATTTT
>JGI24718J22297_100195_pt1 | contig 11616 bp, 10 predicted proteins | sample YelNatPoosite3B9_FD_22297 | JGI IMG/M metagenome (IMG submission 22297)
AGACTAGTTCCAAGTAAAAGATTTACGAACTTAAAGTATTAGAAGTTGGAGAAGATAATATTAGACAAAGGAATTAAAATTATAGAAACATTTTTGTTAAAACTTTGTACAAAGTGGTATAAAATATATAAATCCTCTTAAAGAAAATTGCCAAANGAAAGGAGATGAATGGTTGAAAATACTACAGCTTACTTGGGAATATCCACCAAGGATTGTTGGCGGCATTTCAAGGGTTGTAAGAAGCATCTCACAAAGGCTTTCAAAAAAAGACACTGTCTATGTAGTTACATTTTCTGAAGATTACGAAAGATTTGAAGACTATGGAAATCTAAAGATTGCAAGAGTTCCCCTCTATCCTCTAAATCCACTTAATTTCATTGACTGGGTTATGCTCATGAACATGGCAATAGCAGAAAAAGCTATAGATTTGGCAAAAAAGTATGGCAAATTTGATATCATTCATGCCCATGACTGGCTGACAGCTTTTGCAGCAAGGATGATAAAACACTCTTTAAGAGTTCCCATGGTTTGCACAATACACGCAACCGAACATGGCAGAAACAATGGTATTCACAATGACCTTCAAAGGTTTATTCACAACGTTGAGTGGTGGCTGACTTACGAAGGATGGAAGGTAATTGTCAATTCAAACTATATGAAAAACGAATGCGAGCGGATTTTTAATCTCACACCTGACAAATGCGCTGTCATACCCAATGGAATTGACTTTGAGGAGTTCTCAAACGTTGAATATGACATCGAATTTAGAAGAAGGTTTGCACTTGATAGTGAAAAGATAATCTTTTTCATTGGAAGACATGTGTATGAAAAGGGAATTCACATCTTACTTGATAGCTTCAGGATGGTACTTGAGAGATACTACAATGCAAAGCTTGTTATAGCAGGNAGCGGACCTATGTATGGTGAGCTTTATTCAAGGGCACGTGAGATGGGAGTTGCGCAGAAAGTTTTATTCACAGGATTTATCTCTGATGAAGAGCGGAAAAAGCTTTTTAAAGTTGCTGACATTGCAGTTTTTCCAAGCTTGTATGAGCCATTTGGCATTGTAGCATTAGAGGCAATGGCATCAGGCTGTGCAACAATTGTTTCTGATGTTGGAGGTTTTGCAGAGATTATAAAGCACGGTGAAAATGGACTTACCTTTTACTGTGGAAATCCAAATTCACTGGCAGACATGATTTTANTTCTGCTAAATGATGAAGCTTTACGAAAGAGAATAGCTGCAAAAGGCTTGGAAGATGCAAAAGAGATTTTTTCATGGGATAGGATTGTTGAAAGACTAAGAAGTGTATATGCCTCTATAGTTGACAAAAGCAAAAAAATGGAGTGGTTTTGCATGAAGAATATTTAAGATAGTCGGGAATAGTGGGGGAGGTTAAAAGGTTATGAAAGGTATTATAATGGCAGGAGGCGCAGGGACAAGACTGAGACCTCTTACAGTTTCGCTCCCAAAACCGATGATTCCCTTTTTTGGAAGGCCTGTTATGGAGTATGCTGTAAAGCTTTTAAAACACCATGGAATTTTTGAGATTGGGTCAACCCTGCAGTATCATCCAGACAAGATAATTAACTATTTTGAGGATGGCAGCAAATTTGGCGTAAAGATGCAACATTTTGTTGAGGACAGGCCTCTTGGCACAGCAGGTTCTGTCAAAAATGCAAAGTCGTTTTTAGATGAGACTTTTGTTGTCTTGAGCGGGGATGGGATTACAAATGCAGATCTTGCAAAAGCCATAGAGTTTCATAAGAAAAAAGGCAGCAAAGTTACAATTGTATTAAAAGAGGTTGAAATACCAATAGAATATGGAATAGTGCTTGTGAATGAGGAGGGAAGGATAAAGAAGTTTTTTGAAAAACCTTCATGGAGCGAGGTTTTTTCCAATCTTGCAAACACAGGAATATATATAATTGAGCCTGAAATTCTTGATTTGATTGAAGATGGAAAAGCATTTGACTTCAGTAAGGATTTGTTTCCCAAACTGCTAAAAGAAAATATCCCGATGTATGGTTACAAAATGGAGGGATACTGGTGCGACATAGGAGATGTTGGGAGTTATATAAAAGCCCATCATGATGTTTTTAAAATGGGTGGGATTTTAGATCTTGATTTGACTAAACCTTTAATAGGGAAGGACTGTATCATATCGCAAGATGCTAATATTTCAAAAAATGTTTTGATTGGTTCGGAGTGTGAGATTGAACCTGGAGCTGAGATAGGAGAGTTTGTTGTTATTGGCGATGGGGTTAAAATCGGCAGAGAGACAAAAGTTGAAAGGAGTATTATATGGAGTGGGAGCTATATTGGCAAAAAATGTGAGCTAAAAGGTACTGTTATTTGTAATAAATCAATTCTAAAGGATTATGTGAGAGTTTCCGAAAAGGCTGTTATAGGCGAAAAAAATATTTTAAAGGATTTTGTTGAGGTCAAGTCTGAGGCTAAAATCTGGCCAGAGAAGGTTGTTGAATCGGGAACAGTAATTGATGAGAACATATACTGGGGAACAGAGGTTATCAAGAGTGTATTCTGGGTAAGAGGTATTGCGGGGGAGTTTGGACTTGAAATAACACCTCAGTTTGCGATAAAGCTTGGAAATTCAATTGGGTCGGTTTTTGACAGAAATGCACGTATTTTGATTGGTGATGATTATACAGAAAAGAGCAGTGTTATTAGAAAAGCAATTGAGACAGGTGCTCAGGTAACAGGAGCAAGGCTTTACAGAACACGCGGTGTTATTTTACCCATATTTAGATATATTGTTCAGGATTACTATGATGCGGGGGTATATGTGAGAAGCAGAGACAACAGCATAAGGATAGAGATATTTGATACTAATGGCATAAATATTGAAAAAGGAATGGAAAGAAAGATTGAAAACCTTTTTGTTACATGTGATTTTAGAACATCTTCAAACATATATTTTGTAAATGAACTTGTATCATCACCTCTTGAGATGTATTTCAATAGAATTGAGAGCACATTTAACACAAATGCCTTGAAAAATATAAGAGCATGTTTTGCCTCTGAGGACAAAGAGATAATCTCACTTTTGGACAAGATATCATCCAGATACCAAATTAAAAGCACATTTATCAGCGGTGATTCAAAGCACTGCATTGAAAGTTTAAAGAGCCTCTGCATGCAAAATGACTTTGATGCCGGGTTTTTGATAGACAGGCAGGGCGAGCATTTTATAATGACAATAAAGGACTGCAATGTATATGGTGAAAAATTGAAGATGCTTCTTGCGTGGCTTGAGATGATTAAATTCAAAAAGGACTTTGTTATACTTCCAGGCTTTTTCAAAACATTTATGTCTGACATTGATAAAGTGCTTGAGATACCTGTCAAATACACAGGCAATGAGATACGCGACTATATGAAAACAATTCTTGGCGAAAATGTAGATTATTTCTTCTATTATGACGCTGTTTCTTCGATAATCTTGATACTTGAAAACATTAAAACTGTTAAAGAAATGATAGATAAAGTGAAAAAATTAGAGGTTATAAGAAAATAAAATTGTTTACAATACAGTAAAAAGCTTTAGCTTTAAGGGGGAAGTCTATTTTGAATAAATTGCCAAAATACAAAGGGTTTAATCTGCTGGGGCTTTTCAGCCCGAACAGAGTATTAGGCTTTTCTGAGGAAGATTTCAAGTGGATTTCTGAATGGGGTTTTGATTTTGTAAGGATTCCTATGAACTACAAAACTTGGTATGTTGAAGGCTCGGACAGGATAAAAGAAGAGATATTGGGCATGATTGATGAGGTTGTTGGATGGGGTGATAAGTATAACATTCATGTTTGTTTGAATATTCACGGTGCACCGGGTTATTGTGTCAATGAAGAAACAAAAAAAGGCTATAATTTATGGAAGGATAAAGAGCCATTAGAGCTTTTTGTTTCATATTGGCAGGCATTTGCAAAAAGATATAAAGGGATTTCATCTAAAAAATTGAGCTTTAATCTGATTAACGAACCAAGGGGCTATTCTGAGGAAGAGATGACAAAAGAGGATTTTATAAAAGTTATCTCTTACACAACCCAAAAGATAAGAGAGATAGACCCGCAGAGATTAATTATTGCTGACGGGGTTGATTATGGGAATCAGCCTGTTTTAGAACTAAAAAATTTGGGAATAGCTCAAAGCTGCAGAGCTTATCTACCCTTTGAAATAAGCCACTACAAAGCTGAGTGGGTAAAAGGAAGTGACAAATTTACAAAGCCTTGCTGGCCTCTTGTTCGTGAAAATGGCGAGGTTGTTGATAAGGAGTCTTTAAGGGATCATTACAGAAAATGGGCAGAGCTGATTAATGATGGCATAGGTGTTATATGTGGCGAAGGCGGAGCTTATATTCACACACCCCATGATGTTGTTATAAGATGGCTTTCTGATGTTCTTGATATATTAAAAGAGTTTGGCATAGGTTTTGCGCTTTGGCAGTTCAGGGGTGCCTTTGGAATTATAGATTCAGGAAGACCTGATGCTGATTATGTGGATTTTTACGGGCATAAGCTGGATAAGAAGCTTTTAGAGATACTTCAAAGATTTTGAAACCAAATATGTCTTGCTAAACTTAAAAAGAGCAGTTCGAAATTTTTCGGACTGCTCTTTTTTGTCAAATTAATAAAATTAAAATAGCTATTTAATATTATTAATAAAATAATCAATTTTACTTTAACAAATTTAAAATACATATTGCATTTTTTAAAAGTTTGAGTTAAAATATAGGTAAATAAAAAGTAAAAGGTGAGAATATGAGATGAAGGTAAAGCTTATAAACCAATGTCCTGTGTGTCATTCGGACTTGCACATTGTGAAGCTACAGTGTTCAACCTGTGGAACAACAATTGAAAATCAGTTTGAATTCAATAAATTCTTAAGGCTTTCTGAAGATCAGCTTTACTTTGTTGAGGTATTCTTAAAAAGCAGAGGAAACTTCAAAGAAATGGAAAGGGAGCTTGGAATTTCTTATCCAACAATTAGATCAAGGCTGGAAGGCATTCTTTTGACACTTGGGCTAAAAGAGGATGAGTCAAAAACACAAAATATATCTGATGTGCTGGAGATGTTAGAAAGAGGAGAAATAACCCCTGATGAAGCTATAAAAATTTTAAAGGAGGAGTAAAAAATGAAAGAGGAAATGCTGAAAATTTTGAAAATGGTGGAAGAAGGCAAGCTTTCTTCAGAAAAAGCAGCTGAGATGTTGAGTTTATTAAAGGAAAGATCTGAAGAACAGGGCATTAACAAAAAAGGTAGAGTTTTAAGAATTTCTGTTGAATCAGAAGATAGTGATGTAGTAAAAGTAAATGTGCCAATAGGGTTTTTAAAAAACATGATAAAGGCTGTTGGCCCAGGATACATTCAGAGGATGATTAACCAATATGCAAAAGTTGGGGAAGTACAAAATCAAAGTGGCGAAAATATGGCTAATTCCATTTTTGCAACTCCAGAAGGTGTAGATATTAACTTGATTATGTATGCTATTGAAAATGATTTGGAAGGTGAGATTGTGAATATTCAATCTGATGATTCAAAGGTTTATATAGCAATTGAGTAGTCATATACAAAAAGAGGGTGTAGTTGATGAAAATAGAGGTTTGTCCCAATGGAGGAAAGAGGATAAGGATAATCTTTCCTATTTCTTTTATTGCATTTGTTATAAAATTCATACCAAAATTTGTGTTTAGATATATACCAAAAGATGATCACACAGTCCCAAATATAGAAGAAATCAATTTTAATGAACTATCAAGAGCTTTTTATCAATTAAGAAAATACAAAGGGCTAAAACTGGTAGAAGTTAAGAGCAGGGATGGCACAAAGGTAACAATACAGATTTAATATTTTTTGTGGGGGATTTATGTTGTGAAAGGAAAGTTTAAAGATTTTTCAAATCTGTTTAGTATAGTGAAGAAAAATTTTCACCTTTTATTTTTAACAGCATTTTTATCAATTGTTGTTTCTTTTATAAATGTGGCTTTGATAAGGTTTGAAAAGGAGCTTACTGATGCTGCAGTTTTAAAAAGCAAGGAGCTGTTTTTGAAGATCTTTTTTGGAGCTTTGATTGTGATCGGAACAAAAATTCCTCTTGAATATATTAAAGCATTTCTTCTTGGCAAGTTTTCTGAAAAGAGTCTTGCAGACATCAAAAATGAGATATGCAAAAAGCTCATATTCTCACCAATAAGCTATATAGAGAAAAATGCAACAGGTGATTTCATTTCACGCCTAACAAGTGATCTTTCACTAATTCAAAACTTTATATCGGGTGCTTTGAATGATCTTCTTTATCATCCAGTTGTTTTTGTAATAGGCACGATTTATGCAATAACGCTAAATTGGCAGATGACACTCATTTGCTTTGCCATTATTCCAGTGACAATAATAGCAGCCATTTTTATAAGCAAGCCTGTTGAAAAATATACCAAAAGACAGCAGGATTTGTATGGTGATGTGAATGCAGTCTCTCAAGATGCTATATCAGGGATTGCAATTGTCAAAGCTTTTTTGTTGGAAAGGCATTTTTATGATAAATTCAAGCAAAGCCTTTATAATAGCTTTTTAGAGGGTTTGAAATCAGCAAAGGTTGAGGTTTTGTTGGAACCTGTAAAGGCAGTAATACAGATAGGACCTATTTTGATGGTGTTCTTTGCTGGTGGAGTTATGGTCATAAAAGGAGATCTTTCCTTTGGCGGGCTTATAGCATTTGTTGAGCTAATAAACATTTTTTTAGCCCCCATGAATATCTTGCCCAATATCATAAACTCTTATAGAAAAGCAAAAGCAGCATCTGAAAGGATAAATGAGATACTTGAGCAATCATCTGAGGTAAGCGGTAGTGTAAAGCATGAGAAAAACAATTATGAATATGCCATAGAATTTGAGGATGTATGGTTTTGGTATGATGAAGGCAGTGGAGCTGTTTTGAAAGGAATAAATCTCAAGGTGAAAAAAGGTGAGAAGGTTGCCATTGTTGGAAGCAGCGGAAGCGGAAAAAGCACCTTGACAAAGTTAATTTTAGGGCTTTATAGACCGCAGAAGGGAAATTTAAAGGTTTTTGGCATTTCAACATTCGATTGGGATATAAATGCTTTGAGAGAAAAAATCTCTGTTGTCAATCAGGATTTGTATCTATTTCCGGGCAGTATTGGTGAAAACATTAAGTATGGAAGATACAGCGCCAATTTTTTGGAAGTTAAAGATGCAGCTAAAAAGGCATGTATCTATGATTTTGTACAGAACCTACCTAATGGTTTTGAAAGTGATGTGAGCGAAGGGGCAGTGAATCTTTCGGGTGGTCAAAAGCAAAGAATAACAATTGCAAGGGCAATTTTAAAGGGCTCAGAGATTTTCATATTTGATGAAGCGACATCAGCACTTGACACAGAATCAGAGCAGTTTATACAAAATACACTTGATGAAATTTTCAAAGGTAAAACAGCTATTATAATTGCACACAGATTTTCAACAATAAAGAATGTAGATAGGATTATTGTCATAGATGACGGTAAGATTGCTGAGGAAGGGACACATGATGAATTATTCAACAAAAAAGGTATATACTATCAGCTTTATTCAAGGCAGTTTCAAGACCAGTGTGCCTAAAATTATATCAGGAGTGATTGTGATATTATGCAAAACGTTTTAAAAACAAGGCTTGTTCGGCTTTTTTCTTTTATGTGGAAAGATGGTGGAAATATTCTTTTAGGGCTATCATATACAGTATCAATGCTTGTAATTGCATCTCAGACATTTTTGTTCAATTACATTGCTGCAATTGGGCTTAAAAAGATAACAGATTCAATGCTTGTAAAAGATACAAAATCTCTTATTGATGGTATTGTTTTTATTGCAAAAGGTTTTGGACTTATCATGGTTGTATCACCTATATTTGGATATATTTATCAGTATTCCATAAGAAGGACCACAGTTATAATAAAGGAAAATCTATTCAAAAAGATATTGAGCCTTTCGATGAACTGCTTTGAAAAAAGGCACAGTGGGGATTTAATATCAAGGCTTAACAATGATGTAGGAGCTGCAGAGGGTGCATACTCATGGCAGGTTATGGTTTTGGTTATGGCTTTGATTAGTGCTGTTGGCAGTACTGTGGTGCTGCTTTCCATTAATAAAACGCTATTTTTGTATGCCATTTTAACAGGATTTGTTAATTTTGCATTCAATTTATTTTTTATAAAACCACTAAAGATCATCAGTGACAAAATACAATCAAAATTCTCTGAGGTAACTTCGCGATTTTCGGATATTATATCAGGTGCTTTTGTCATAAGAAGCTTCAGCATTGGAAAGATAATATTTGATAAGTTTATAGATGTTAATATGTCTTTGTACAGGCTTTCGCTAAAACGCGTACATTACAATTCTATACTTGCATCATTTAACTATTCGGTTGGGTATTTGATTTTCCTTGGACAAATTGTTTTAGGTGGTTTTCTAATAATAAATCATAAGTTAACATTTGGAAGCTTAATGGCAAGTGTGCAGATGACTGGGCCCCTGATTTGGCTATTTGGTGCTATTGGGCAGTTTTTAACAAGTCTGCAGGGTTCATTGGCAGGTGCACAGAGGGTATTTGAGATTCTGGATTTGGCTGATAGTGAGATTGAGAGACAAAAAATTGAGTTGGGGATTAACAACAAGGATAATTTTGAACATCTGAATTTGATTGAAAAAGGTTCAGATGTATGTATAGAGTTTAAAGATGTTTATTTTTCCTATCAGGAAGATCAAGATGTTTTGAAGGGTATTTCTTTTAAGGTGCTTAAGAATTCAAAGGTGGCGTTTGTAGGTGAAAGTGGTGGAGGGAAAAGCACCATTTTCAAATTGCTTTTGGGTTTTTATGGATGCCAGCAGGGGAAGATTTATGTATTCGAAAAACCAGTAGAAGACTATTCAAAAGACATTTTAAGAAGCCTTATTTCGTATGTTCCGCAGGATGTTTATCTTTTCAATGGCACTGTATTTGAAAATATTAGATATGGTAACTTGACTGCCAGCAAAGAAGAGGTGGTTGAAGCTGCTAAAAAGGCAAATGCACATGAGTTTATCATGAACCTGTCTGATGGTTATGATACCAAAGTGGGGGAAAAAGGAATTTTGCTGTCTGGCGGTCAGCGGCAGAGAATTGCTATTGCCAGAGCAATTCTGAAAAATGCTCCTATACTTCTTTTGGATGAGGCAACATCTTCTTTGGATTCTGAATCAGAAGAGGCTGTTGTTGTGGCCTTGAATAATCTCATGCAGGGTAAAACAACTCTTATTATTGCCCATAGACTTTCCACAATCCAGAATGCTGATATCATCTATGTTGTAGAAGATGGAATGATAGTTGAAAGCGGTAGCCATGAAGATTTACTAAAACAACAAGGAAAGTATGCAATGCTGTATAATAAACAGTTTGCTGAAATAAATTTACATTAAATAGTTTTCAGTGTATAATTGTGGTATATAATTCAAAACTAATAAGCAAATAGGAAGGACTAAGAAATTGAGCAGATTTAAACTGTCTTTTAACTGGGCATTGGTTTTTTTGTGGATGGGGGTTATTTTTTATTTTTCTTCACAGGAAGGTCTAATTTCTCATCAAAAAAGCTTTTCGCTCACAGTAGCAGTTGAAAAAGTGATAGAGATGATAACTGGGGAAGATGTTGTAAATACACAGAACCGTCAAGAGTTTGAATTTATAATAAGAAAGATTGCACATATAACCGAGTATTTTATTTTGAGCTTTCTTTTTTTCAGAGCATTTATCAACACAAATAAGAATTTTAAATTGTCCTTTATTCTAACAGCAGTTTTTTCGATCATTTATGCATCAACAGATGAGGTTCATCAGATTTTTGTTGCAGGGCGAGGACCAAGTCCTGTTGATGTTATGATTGATTCCATAGGGATTTTTGGGTATCTTATGATGAAAAAATTTTTATATAAAAACAGACTGCCCGTTATAAGCTGAAGGTTTTACTCAGCCAGAATAGGACAGTCTGTTGCTTACCACTTATTTTTGAATGCAATCCCCATCAAAAGACAGCCTGACAAAAAAAGCAGAATTCCTGTAACTGCTCTTTTTGAATCCACTTTCTCACTAAATCTGTAACCACTTTTTATTATCTTAAGCTCATATGCATGAATGTCAATGTCTCCGCCATGGGCACTGCATGCTCTGTGAAAAATACCTTTTACATAGATTGTATCGCCTTTTACAAGATATCTCCCAAGATACTTTATTTTTTTTGCCTCACTGTAAGGCATATAAATTCCTATTGCATTCTGCCCATCATTGACATTTACCCATGCAAAATTTCCTCTTTTCATTATCTCGCCAATTGCTTCGCCTTCAAATTCAATTATTTTACCATCATATTTAGCAGTATTGTTTATAAGTGTATTGCTATCAAGCGGTTTAGCAAAAGCAGGTGTAAAAATACTGCTGTTTGCCATAAAAAACAAAGCCCAAATCAAAGCAAATAAAGCTATCCTTTTTATCATCCTTTATCCTATCCTTCCTTTGCTTCTTTAAACAAGAATGCAAAAAGTGCTATCACAGACATAAACTCAAGCCTTCCAACCCACATCATAAAGATGTAAATCACTTTCAAACCATCTGGCATTGAAGGTTGGGTAATCCCGCTTGAGAGTCCAACATTGCCAAGTGCTGAGGCAGATTCAAACATTGCTTGTTTTAGTGGATAGCCATAAAAAGTTCCTGCTAAAGTTCCAATTAAAAATGTTACAATGTACAAAAGCACAATAATAGATGCATTTCTCACATGCCTGTCTTGCAGAGCAACCTCTTTTAAGTGGTGAAATTTCTCCACAACAACAGCAGAATCCGGTCGAATCATCTTTTTGATGTCATTTACAAGAGCATTGGCTAAAATTGCAATTCTGAGTGCTTTGATACCACCTGCAGTTGAGCACACAGACCCGCCAGCAAGCATTGCTATTACAATGAGTATAATAGCAGCATCTGACCACTCATAGAAAAACTGCTGCGAATATAGGGTTGCAAAGCCTGTGCCTGTGTGGGCAGATACAAAGTGGTAAAATACTTTTCTAAAAGCAACAATTGGTGTTGAATAGATTGCCTTGAGGGCAATTATTCCCAAGATGCTTAAAGATGTTATTGTTACAAACAAGCTTTTTATCTCAGCATTTCTGAAACCTTCTTTGTAATATCCACTTAAAATAAAATAATGCAGTGCAAAGTTTATTGAACCAAGGAGCATTATAACCATGCAGATTATTTCATATGATAGACTGTGAAAGTAGAGCGCATTTTGTGACTGAGGCGCAAAACCGGCTGTGTCCCATCCTCCAAGAAACATCCACAGTCCTCTGAAAAATGACATATCTAAAGGAAGCCCTATTATTACACCATCTATTGTAAGAGCGGTTGTACCCAGAGCAAGATAAAGTAAGCTGACAAACCAGATGATTCTTGCTGTATGAATGACATTTGGGAATATCTGCTCATCTCTTGCCTCGCCCATGTAAACCTTCAAAAGCCCGCGCATACCTGATGCTAAAAAGCTCAAGGTCATGAGCACCATGCCTTGTCCGCCAATGTA
>JGI24718J22297_100202_pt1 | contig 11136 bp, 7 predicted proteins | sample YelNatPoosite3B9_FD_22297 | JGI IMG/M metagenome (IMG submission 22297)
CTCTTAAAGACCAGACAATCTTTTCAAAGACTTTGAGAATGCACGAAAAACAAGAAGAAGGCTTGGAAAGATTAATAAGGTATATGGCAGGTTCAGTTGGTCTTCCAAAAGACTTTGAATCGTTTGTTTATCTTTCACAGTTTGTTCAAAAAGAGGCTATAAAGCTTGCGGTTGAGCACTATAGGAAGAATAAGTTCAGAACAGCAGGGGCTCTTTACTGGCAGCTAAATGACTGCTGGCCTGTTATTTCTTGGTCATCAATTGACTATCTAAAAAGAAAAAAGGCGCTTTATTATGAGTCGAAGAGAATCTTTGATAAGTTTTTACCAACCATTGAGTATGAAGATGGAAGGCTAAAGGTAAAGGTTGTGAGTGATGAGCTAACTTCAAAGACTGGTGATCTTTTACTTACCATCTGGGACTTTGATGGTAGAAAACATTTTGAAAAGAGCATGAAAGTAGAGATCTTTGGAAATGATGTGACTTTGGTATTTGATGAGAAAGTAGAAAACTTAAATATCTTAAAAGGTGAGTATTCATATATACCACAGCACATTGAAACTGCAGTAATTGGGCAAAAGGTCGACAAAGGACTATTAGAAAGCATAGTGTTTGTTAGCCTTTTTGTCGATGGCAAGGAGTATGAGAACTACTTTGCATTTGATAAGTTTGTAAACCTTGAGCTAAAGCCTTGCCAGTTTGAGTATGAAATAAAGGGTGACAAGCTTCTCATAAAAGCAAAAACACCTGCAATTTGCTTGATAATTGAAGCAGACAAGGATGTTGAAAATAACTTCATATTTGCAAGACCTGAAAAGGAGTATGTAATAGCTTTAAATGGTGCAAATGTCACAGGGATTTGTGATTTAGTTGAGTGTTTGATAAAATGAGATAAGGTTTTTGCCTCCTGCAATCTTCTACGTGGAAAGAGATTGTGGGAGGTTTTATTTTTGTCAAGTAACCGTAGCGTGAAAAATTTTGACCATATTTTAGTCAAAAAAATCCACTTGACAAAATAAATTAGCAAAACTAAAATTTTAATAGAAGTTAGTAGCAAAAATTTATTCAAAAATATAAATCTACTTATAATTTTCAACAAATCGAAGTTATAAGTGAATAATTGTTAAGTTTTCGGAATAGATATTTTAGTGCTCTTCATATCCTTTCATTTTTAAATGGCCCTGTTTAGAATTGACCTCTCTGGTAGTTAAAACTTGGTATTAACGCCATGGCGTTAATATAAAAAAAGAAGGAGGAGGTCAAGGTTTATGAAGAAAAGATTTATAATTTCACTTCTGGTAGTTCTCTTCTTGACAGCATGTGTGATAATTCCGTACTCTACCTTAGGTGTTACAAAAGCCACAAGAAATAACACACTTTACATCAATGGATGGCAATGGGGAGCACCAACAAATTTTAATCCATTCAATGCAACTCCTGCGTGGCCTGTGAGAAACTCTGAGTACCTATATGAGACGCTTTTTGGCTATAATCTTATAACAGGCAAGTTAGATCCTATTTTAGGTGAAAAATATCAATGGAAAGATAACCTTACATTAGTAGTTACCCTTCACAAAGGGACAAAATGGCAAGATGGCAAACCCTTAACTGCAAATGATGTCAAGTATACGTTTGACCTTGGAAAGAAGTATTCTCTTTATTACAGTTCTGTATGGGATTATATCACCTCAGTAAAAGTCATTAATCCGCAGACAATAGAGATAAAGCTTAATCAGTCGAAACCATACAAAAAAGTGGTCGAGTCATATTTGGGTTCTATTTACATTGCTCCTCAACATATTTGGTCAAACCTTGAGAAAAAGAATGCGTTGACTACCGCTGTTAACTTAAAGCCAGTTGGTTCAGGACCATATAAGCTGCTTTCGTTTAATCAAAACCAAATAGTATTAGAAAGAGATGACAATTACTGGGGAATTAAGTATTTTGGCAAGCCAGCTCCTGTGAGAATTGTACATCCAATTTTTAAGAGCAATGATGCAGGTAACCTTGCTTTTGAAAAGGGTCAAATAGATTTATCCCAGCAATTCTGTCCACAGATTTGGAAGATGTGGGAAGATAAGAAACTAAAGGTTGGTACATGGTATAGGAATGCTCCATATTATATTCCTGCAACAATTCCATCATTGTGGATAAATATTCATAAAAAACCGCTTGACAATCCTCTTGTAAGAAGGGCACTTGCTTATGCAATAAATTATGAAAAGATTGCTGAGACTGCAATGTCGAGGTATTCACCACCTGCTCAGTCCAGTTTAATTATTCCAATAGGTGTTCCTGAAAAGAAGTATTTTGACAAGGCAGATGTAGAAAAGTATGGGTGGAAATATGATCCCAAGAAGGCTATAGAGATATTAGAAAAACAATTGAAAGCTAAAAAAGGCAGTGACGGAATTTATGTTTTGCCAGATGGCACAAGGCTTGGACCCTTCACAGTAGAGTGTCCGTACGGTTGGACAGATTGGATGACAGCTCTTGAGATTGTGGCAGAAAGTGCAAGAAAGGTTGGTATTGACATAAGAACAAATTATCCAGAAGCTCCTGTTTTTGATGAGCACAGATTCAGTGGTAACTTTGACTTATTGATGTATACTCCTGCACCATCATATGGTCCTGCATATCCATGGCAGAGATTTAGAGATGTCATGGAGTATAGAGGAGTTCCAGAGATGGGTCAGACAGCTTACTGGAACTATAACAGGTATAAGAATGAAGAGGCAGCTAAGCTTCTTGACAAAGCTGCTGTCACAACTGATGAAAAAGAATTAGCAAAGATTTACAAACAGTTAAATATAATCTTCATGAAAGATATACCGATTATTCCTTTGATGTACAGGCCGTGGGACTTCTATCAATATAATGAGAAATATTGGACTGGTTTCCCGAATGAGAAGAATCCTGTTGCGCCACCTCACTTCAATGGCGCAGGTGTAAAGGTTCTTTACAAGATTAAGCCAGTGGGCAAATAATAAACAGATAATGGAAATATTAGAGGTGTAAATTCTTAAAGAAGGGGAGAGAGAAAGTTGTAATTCTCTCCCCTTTGAAAAATGCAGGAGGAAGTCTAAATGAATAAGAAATTTATGAAGTATATGGTGCAAAAGGTTGTGTGGTATTTTGTTGCATTTATAGTAGCAGTTACATTAAATTTCTTTTTGCCAAGGCTAATTCCTGGAAATCCAGTTGCGGTGATTGTTAGCCAAATGGCACAAGGTGGGGGTACTCAAAGTGAGAATTTAAAGAAGATATACAATACATATATCAAAGAGTTTGGGTTAGATAAGCCTATGATTATTCAATATATAAATTATTTGAAGAATTTGTTAAAAGGTGATTTGGGAACATCATTTATGTTATATCCTGCAAAGGTAAGTGATTTATTGAAAGAGGCCTTACCATGGACAATAGGACTCCAACTTCCTGCTATATTGTTAGGGTGGTTAATAGGCAATATTTTGGGCGCAATTAGTGCCTATAAAGGTGGGAAATTTGACAGTGTTGTATTTACTATATCTTTAATATTCTCTAATATTCCTTATTACTGTTTGGCGATAATCTTGCTTTACCTTTTTGCAGTAGTTTGGCCTATTTTCCCAAACAGCGGAGGATATGACTATGGGCTTATGCCTGAGCTGAGTTTAAGTTTTATTGGCAATGTTTTATATCATTATGTTCTTCCATTTTTGTCGCTTGTAATTGTTGCAATTGGTGGACAGGCGATTGGTATGAGGGAGATGTCAATTTATGAATTAACTACAGACTATGTAAGTTATGCAAGGAGTTTGGGTTTGAGCGATAGAAAGATAGTAAGATATGTGTTCAGAAATGGAATGCTTCCTCAGGTTTCGGGTTTAGCTATTTCTTTTGGGACAATGATGGGAGGAGCATTGGTAACAGAGTCAGTTTTTTCATATCCAGGTGTTGGAAGTTTGTTGTTTACAGCTATCCGACAAGTGGATTATCCCCTAATTCAAGGTTGTACATTGATTATTACTATCACAGTGTTACTTGCTAACTTCTTAGTTGACATTTCATATGGTTTCATTGATCCACGGATAAGGGCAGCACAGGAAGGTGAAAGATAAAATGAGTAACACTTATAGACTGCTTTTAAAATCAAATAGATTTTTAGTAGGCCTTATGTTGTTTTTGATTATTTTTTTATTCGGTATATTAGGGCCTATTTTTATTAAGAAAAATCCATTTGATACTGTTGGTGGACTTTTTAATCCACCTTCTAAACAATTCATTCTTGGAACTGACAACTTAGGCCGAGACGTTTTTGTTGAGCTTATGTATGGAACAAGGACTTCAATCATCATAGGACTTGTAGCAGGGATTATTGCCACCTTTATAGGGGTGTTTATAGGAACGCTTGCAGGATACAAAGGCGGAAACTTAGATGAGGCATTGATGGGCTTGACAAATGTGTTAATTACAATACCAACGTTTGTAATACTTATTCTCTTATCTATAGCTATAAAGACAAGGTCGATTTGGACAATGGGACTGATAATAGGAATTACAAGTTGGCCGTGGACAGCGAGAGCTGTTCGCGCCCAAACAGCAAGCTTGAAGACGAGGGATCATATCAATATTTCTAAACTTTCAGGTTTCAATAGCTTTCAAATAATAATATATGACATAATTCCTTATATGCTTTCATATATTACAATGGCGTTTATTCTCCAATTTGCTGGTGGAATTCTCAATGAAGCAACATTGAGCATGCTTGGTTTAGGGCCTTTTCAAACTGTGTCCTTAGGTGTAATGTTACATTGGTCACTTTTATGGGAATCTGTAAGAGTTGGGGCGTGGTGGGCGTTTATTCCACCTGTTATATGCTTGTCTGCTATAACATTTGCGTTGATGTGCATAAATTCTGGTATGGACGAAATCTTTAATCCGAGGTTGAGGAAGAATGAGTGAATTGTTGATAGCAAAAGACATTAAGGCTTATTACAAAACCTTTGATGGGCAAGAGATTAAAGCGGTTGATGGAGTTTCAATCACTCTTAATGAGAATGAAGTCTTAGGGATAGCTGGAGAGTCTGGATGTGGAAAGTCAACATTAGCCAGCGTGCTATCTCTTCTTTTCAGGCCTCCGCTTTACTTAAAAGGTGGGGAGATGTGGCTTGGTGGTGTTGATGCTTTTAAACTTACTAAAGAAGAATTAAGGAAAAATATCAGAGGCAAGTATATCTCTTTGATACCCCAGGGTGCAATGAATTCACTAAATCCGACAAGAAAGGTAAAACAGATGATAATAGATGTGCTAAAAGAGCACAACCCTAACATGACAACAAGTGAAATTCTGGATTTGGCTAAAGAAAGGGTAGAAGCACTTTCGCTACCACCCAGAATTTTAGAGTCATACCCCCACCAGCTCAGTGGTGGAATGAAACAAAGAGCAGTTATACTTATTTCTACATTATTAAATCCAAAAATACTCATTGCTGATGAGCCAACTTCTGCGTTGGATGTTTCGTCCCAAAAAATAGTCATTAAGCTACTTGTTGGCTTGCTTGAAAAGTCAATTATCAAGAGTATTATATTTATTACTCATGAGCTGCCACTTTTGAGACATTTTACAGACAGAATTGCAGTAATGTATGCAGGAAAGATTGTGGAGATTGGCAAAGCAGAGGATATAATATTTAATCCCTTACACCCCTATACCAAAGCACTAATGTCAACAATGCTTGTACCTGAACCTTACATTAAAAAGATGAAAATAGAAGGGATACCAGGTCTGCCTCCAAACTTAAAAGACCCACCCAAGGGGTGTAGATTTTATCCGCGATGTAGCCAAGCAACTGAAGATTGCAAATTTGACGAACCAAAACCAAAAGAATGGGATGGTAGATTAGTATGGTGCGAGAAAGCTTAAAAGAAGTGCAACAAAAGACTATTTTTGAAGAAGACCAGCCTATAATACGTGTCGAAAATTTAACAAGGATATTTGGGTCTGGCAGAAACACCGTTGTTGCAGTAAACAATGTAAGCTTTTCAATAAAGAAGGGTGAGATTGTCTCAATAATAGGTGAAAGTGGAAGTGGAAAAACAACCCTTGCACGCCTGTTATTGAAACTTGATTATCCAACAAGTGGTAAGATAATATTCAAGGGACAAGACATCACCTTTGTAAAAAAAAGAAGTGAACTGTTAAAACATTGGAGACAAGTACAGGCGGTATTTCAAGACCCATTCTCTTCATTCAATGACTTTTTCAGTGTGTACAGAATATTGAATAATACCTATAAAATTCAAGATCGTAATGTTGGTGAAGAGGAGAGAAAGAAAGAGATAATTGAAGCGCTTGAGCAAGTTGGTTTAAATCCTGCTGACATTTTGTACAAGAAAATATATGAACTAAGTGGTGGTCAGCGCCAGAGGTTAATGATAGCAAGAATACTGCTAATAAAACCAGAGATATTGATTGCTGATGAGCCTACATCAATGATAGACGCCTCTTTGAGGGCTTCAATACTTAACCTAATACTTGATCTGCGGCAAAGGTTTAAAATGACCATCATTTTCATTACCCATGATATTGGCCTTGCTTATTATACAAGTGATAGACTTTTAATCATGAACAAGGGAAGAATAGTTGAAGAAGGTAATGCTGACGAAATAATTTTGTCACCAAAGGACCCGTATACTAAAAAACTGCTTGAAGATGTTCCGGTTATAACAAAGAAATGGGAACTGTAAAATAAAGGAAGTGATAGTTAAAATGCAAAGAAACATCGAAAGTTTAGTATCTCAAATGACATTAGAAGAAAAAATAGGCCTGCTTGTAGGACTTGATATGTGGCATACAAAACCTATACCAAGACTCGGAATTGATTCAATAATGATGAGTGACGGACCTCACGGCTTGAGAAAACAAAAAGAAGGTGAACAGTCAGGAATATATAGTAGCTATCCGGCAACATGTTTTCCTACTGCTTCGTGTTTAGCAAGTACGTGGGATAGGACACTACTCGAAAAAGTTGGCAAGGCAATAGGAAAAGAAGCCCAAGCTGAAGGAATTTCAATTGTATTGGGCCCTGGCGTTAACATAAAAAGGACTCCTCTTTGCGGTAGAAACTTTGAGTACTATTCAGAAGATCCTTATTTGGCTTCCGAACTTGCCGCAAGCTATATTATGGGTATTCAGAGCCAAGGCGTGGGTGCGTGCATAAAGCACATTGCAGCAAATAACCAAGAGTACAAGAGGTTTACTATAAATGCTGTTATTGATGAAAGAACATTAAGAGAAATTTATTTAGCTGCTTTTGAAGGGGCTATTAAAAAGGCAAAACCATGGGCTGTAATGTCTGCTTATAATAAACTAAATGGTGAGTATTGTTCCCACAATACATTTTTACTTACAGACATTTTGCGAAAAGAGTTTGGCTTTGAAGGAATAGTTATATCCGACTGGGGTGCTGTTCATGACAGAGCAAAAGCACTTTTAGCCGGGCTTGACTTAGAGATGCCTTCAAGTAAAGGGAGAGGAGAAAAGCAGCTTAAATTAGCTTTAGAAAAAGGGATGATTTCTGAAGATCAAATAAATGAAGCTGTCAAAAGACTTCTTACTACTATTTTTAAAGCCCTTGAAAACAAAAAGGAGAATTTTGAGTTTGACAAAGAAGAACATCACAGGTTGGCAGAAGAGATAGCCACAGAAGGTATTGTTCTGTTGAAAAATGAAGATGGAATTCTTCCTCTCAAAAGAGAAGGAGTAATTGGGATAATTGGAGCATTTGCAAAACATCCGCAATTTGAAGGCGGCGGAAGCTCGCGTGTAAATCCTACAAAAGTGGACATACCATTTGATGAAATTGTTAAAGTCGCAGGTGATAGATGCACAATACTTTATGCTGACGGATATAAGCTTGATAGCGATAGAACCGATGATGCTCTAATAGCTGAGGCTAAAGAATTGGCAAGAAACTGCAATGTAGCTGTCATTTTTGCAGGATTGCCAGAAAATTGTGAATCTGAAGGGTATGATAGAAAAGACTTGAATATGCCGGAAAACCATAATAAATTAATAGAAGAGATAGCAAACACAAACCAAAATGTAGTGGTTGTTCTTATGAATGGTGCTCCTGTTGAAATGCCGTGGATTGAAAAGATAAAAGGCCTATTTGAGTGTTACCTTGCTGGGCAAGCCGTAGGTAGCGCAATTGCAAAGCTTTTGTTTGGAGAGGCTAATCCTTGTGGAAGACTGCCTGAGACTTTTCCACTGAAACTGAGTCATAACCCAGCTTATTTGAATTATCCGGAAGAAAAGGGAAATGTTGAGTATAGGGAAGGAATTTTTATTGGATACAGATATTATGACAAAAAGGGAATGGATGTACTTTTTCCATTTGGTTATGGTTTGAGTTATACGACATTTGAATATTATGACTTGAAAGTTGATAAAAAAGAAATAAAGGACAATGAAACAGTTACAGTAAGTGTAAAGATCAAAAATACTGGAAAACTAAAAGGCAAAGAGGTTGTTCAGCTCTATGTCAGAGACGTTGAGTCAAGTGTTATAAGACCTGAAAAAGAACTCAAAGGTTTTGAAAAAGTTGAATTAGCTCCCGGGGAAGAAAAAGAGGTAATGTTTGTTTTGAATAAAAGAGCTTTTGCTTATTATGATACAGAGCTGAAGGATTGGTATGTAGAATCTGGCGAGTTTGAAATTTTGATTGGAAAGTCTTCAAGAGAAATTGTACTGAGAGAAAAGATAAAAGTTGAGTCAACAGTGACTATCAAGAAAAGATATACATTAGAATCTACTTTTGAAGAGGTGGCGAGAAGCCCGAAAGGAAAGGAGTTTGTTGAGGGTTTAATTGAGATTCTTAAGACTAATTCTGAATTTGGAGGAGAAAATGTTGATGTTGAGCATATGTTAAACATGGTAAAGGATTTACCATTAGAGAATTTAACACTGTTTGTGAATGACGAAAATTTTGCTTCAAAACTTAGTAATTTGCTTCAAAGAGTAAATGAATAAATAATGAATACATGAAAGGAAATTACTTTCCCTCTTTGGCATATATGTGATGGTTAAACTTAAAAAATATAGGTATATGCCTAAAAGGGGGATTTTTTTTGCATAGAATTTCAAATAAAATTGAGCAATTTGCTAATATTAAATTTTAGAAGCATCTGTTATAATAAATATCAAAGCAAATGTTTGCATAAAGATTTTTCAATAGAAAGAGGGATACTATGAAAAAACCACACTTAATAGAGTCAATAATAGGCAACACAAAGGTTTTAGCTCAACTTGATTCAAATGGAATACTGCAAAGGTTTTATTACCCTGCGGTTGACTACTATCAACAAATAAAACTATTTTTGGCTGCTGGATTTTTGGATGGACTTATTTTTTTCCAAGACAAAGATTTGAAAAAAAGAAGTGGGTATATGGATGACTTTGCATACTATTTTGAATATGAACTTGGGAAGAAGAAAATATTTCAGCTTGACTTTATAGATTTTTACACAGATAGCTTGATAAGAAAATGGGAATGTAGCTTTGAGCATTTTTATATTCTCTTCGAACCAATGATAAATGAGCGCAAAAATTTCAATGCTGCATTTATAGATAAAGAAAACGAGATAATATATGCCTATCATAAAGGAAGCTTTGTAGGCCTTGGTTTTGAAAATGAGATAGAAAGTTTTACGCTTACCAATGGTATGGAGGATGCAAAGGACAATAGGTTAGAAGGAGTTGAGACCGTAACAAATCCTCAGATTGCGGTAAAACTAAAAAATAGGGGTTCTTTCATTGTGTACGTTGCATTTGGAGAGTCAAAAGAAGAGGTAAAAGCCAAGATTCTGAGTTTGAAACACAAGGGCTTTGAAGAAGTTTATAACCAAAATAAAGCTATTTGGCATGAAAAGTTTGCAAAACTAAAATTCTTGCAAACTCATGATGCAAAGGACTTAGAACTTCAAAAAAGAAGCGCACAGGTTTTTTATCTTCTTCAGAATTCTAAAACGGGAGGAATTCTTGCTGCTCCGGAGGTTGATGAGAGTTTTTCAAAATGTGGTGGATATGGATTTGTTTGGGGTAGAGATGCTGCATTTATCACAAGAGCGATGGATAAACTTGGTATGAAAGAAGAGGTTGAAAAGTTTTTTGAGTTCAAGTTCTGCTGTCAAGAAAAAGATGGATACTGGGATCAAAGGTATTACACAGATGGGAATTTGGCGCCAAGCTGGGGAATCCAGATTGATGAGACAGCTTCAATTGTCTGGGGATTTATTTTACACTGTGAAGAGACCAACAATTTTGAGCTTGTTGAAAAATATAAGGAGAACTTAAAAAAAGCTCTGCAGTTTTTGCTAAGTTCAATTGATGATATGAAAGGTGTTGTTTTCAAGAGTTTTGATTTATGGGAGGAAAGAGAAGGCATTCATCTTTATTCTAATGCAAGTATATATGCTGCCTTAAAAAAAGCAATCTCATATTTTCCAGAGTTTAAAGAGACTATTGAAATGAAACTGAAAGCTCTCGAAAACCAGCTAAGAAAAGATTTTTATAGCTCTGATCTATCAAGGTATGTAAGGTCGATTAATGTTAGGATTTCGAAAGAAGAATTTTTAAAAGAAGAGCCGAATAACAGATTTACAGAAAAAGACCCAAAATTTAACATTACACGATATTACAAGATTCAGGACAAAGTAATTGATACATCTTTACTTGGTCTTTTTTACCCATTCAAAATGCTTCTACCTCAAGATGAAGGTTTTTGCAAGACTTTAGAGGCAATCCAGAAGGAGTGCAAAAATAACATAGTTGGTGGTTATAAAAGATATGCCAATGACAGGTACATTGATGGAAATCCGTGGATTTTAACAACACTTTGGCTTGCTATATGCTACAAAAAGATGGGAAAAGTAGATGAAGCAGAAAAACTTTTTGAATGGGCAAAAGAACATAGCCTTTCAAATGGACTTTTTCCAGAACAGGTTGACACGCTTACTGGCAAGCCTGCGTGGGTTGTGCCTCTTGCATGGTCTCATGCGATGTATGTGTTATATCTTTATGAATAAATAAGTTGATAAAAATAAAGACCAGCTTGTTTGCTCTTTAAAACAGCTGGTCTTTTAGTTTTATAT
>JGI24718J22297_100203_pt1 | contig 11078 bp, 9 predicted proteins | sample YelNatPoosite3B9_FD_22297 | JGI IMG/M metagenome (IMG submission 22297)
GGAAGTTGTGTAGAGCAAAACTGGTCTGTGAATGCCTGAATAGTTGAAAAAGTCAAAAAGATATTCCTGAGTTTTATACCCTTCTGGATGCATTGGGTCATTGTATTCCCTTATAAACCCTGGTGGAAGACAGCTCCAGTCCAAGATGTTGTTTACAACAATTGTAAGTCTGTTCTCACAGCCAATCTGGGCAAATTTATTAATCTCAACTTCAAAAGGTAAAAATCCACCTTTGTTCTGGGCTATCTCCTCTCCATTTAAAAATACTCTTGCGTGATGAGTAGCACTTCCAACTCTCAAAACTATTCTTTTGTCCTTCCAACCTTCAGGTATGTAAAATGTCCTTTCATACCACACATCACCTATGTGGTCTCTTATGCTCTCATCCTGGGTTATGTCGTTATAGCTTGCCGGCACAGGCATTAAAATAGCATCTTCAAGAGGTTTTTCAAACCACCTCTGTTCATATCCTTTGCTCTCCCTGTCAACTTTAAACCTCCATATGCCGCTAAGGTCTTTTACCTCTCTTGTTCTTGTCTCACGTGGATAAAGCATAGCTTGCAAAACCTCCTTCTGTTTTAGAATCAGGATTTTATCTTTCCATAAACCATCTGACCAGATGCTGTCTTCATTAAACTGAAGTATCTCTATCTTTATATTTCATCTCCAATAAATTCAAGTGCGAGCAATGCATTTATTGACCACTGAGAAGCTATATTAGTTGAAATAAAAGGAACTTCAACAACCGGCGCAGGTATAGTGGCTAATTGTAAATTGATACCTCCATCACAAATAAATTTCAGCCATGGATTTTTGTCATAGTCTAAAAACATCTGCCAGATTTCTCTTTTCAATTCAGGAATATTTTTCTTCATTGCTGCAAAGGCAGCCATCCCAATATTAAGCATATTCAACTTAAATCCAAAGTTTGGAACACCCCAGCTTTTTAAAATCTCATTTTTGTTTTCCTTAAATTCGGTATAAAAAAGCCCCTGCTGAGCACACAACTCTTCAAATTCTTTATCTTCAAAATTTTTGGCTATCTCAAGCCAAACCAGTGTGTTCCCAAAACAAAATACAAAATTTGAACCCCCTGTGTATTCAATTGGTTTTACCTGGTTATTTTCAGGGTCATAGTCATATACACCACCCGAAATAAATGCTGCTGGATTTTTTTTTAAAAAGTCCAGTATCTTTATTATCTTTTGTTTATAAATCTCTTCCTGGTACCTTTCCCATCTTACAAACCAATTGGCACAAAAGGTCATAACATCCGGTCCAACCCTTATGTGTACTCTATTTTCAGGATCATTCGTAAAATACGCACGCATAGGATCCATGTGCATAATTTGTTTCTCAATATCTTTTACATCATCCATAAGCTGCCCTATTCTTTCATCGGCAATAAGATAATAGTAATACCTGTGAAGGTATGCCATGCTAATTCTCACTTCTTTGCAACCACATCCCCAATGAATAACATTATGCCTTGAGCCCAGGCCTTTATATTCCCCGAGATGATACACGTCTACTTCTGATGTATGTCTTGTCATTGCCTCAGCCATTTTAAATATATCAAAACGTCCTGTTCTTAAAAACATAAGCCAAAGCCAAATGTTTGGCACAAGCTCCGTGTTCTGCCAAGCATATCCACCAATATCATATTTCCACATGTGTCTTACCATATCATAGCTATGCATAAAATCACCATAGTCCCAAAAACCGTACCATTTTCTCCTCTCAACTTCTTTTAGATAAAAATCGACAATAGCTGTCAGTATTCTTTCAATCTTTTCTTTCTTGGAGTTGCTATTATCCGGTAAATTTAATCCTCCAAATATCTCTGTCTCTTTATACCTTTCAGGGCTACATACAAGAAGAGGAGAAAATCCTTGCATTTTTGCATATTCCAAAAGCTGCCCACTTGTTGGAGCATAATCAAAACAGTACAGCCACAGCTCATTTGTATTAGCTATACCATAGGGAGTACTTCTATACTCATCAAACCCTTCGTATGATGAAGATGCGTATGTACCAAAATCATAATGTCTCAAATCCATAACTTCACCATAAGGTGGCCAAAGCCAAACTGTTAAACTTGCTTCAGAAGAAGTTAAAGCTTTTACCTCAAATCCTGAAGGATATTTTTGCCAAAAATCCTTTAAGGCTACTCCAAGCCCACCATTCTCATCACCAACATATGCAAACCCCATAGCTCTTTTCCCTTCTGTTGCTTTTACAAAACTGCACTGGCAAGATGTACGTTTTTTAATAACATAGTGTTCAGAAGAATCTTGAAAAAGAATAAATTCATCCCACTCTGGAGTATTGTTAATCTCCCTAATATAATGGTGGTCCTCGTCAATATCAAAATCTACCGGTTGTCCATTGACCTGATTTTGAAACATTGTTTTGTATCTCTCTTTTCTGTACACATCTATCAAATTTTTTGGTGACTCACAAAAAAGTCCACTATCCCCTCCAAATCTTACAAATCTATTGTACAGAGGAGAGTGCAAAGGAAGATCAAATTTTAAGCCCAATCCTTTTATAAAATCTTGATGGGGATTTCCGTTGTAAATAAATGTATGAACAATCTTAATTTTATCTGAATTTGCATAGAAATATAATCTCAACTCAAAGGGTAGCCAACCTTGTTTGAGCAAAGAACCATCAAATGTCATCTTGGTATTCCGCAAATGTCTTCCCCACACTTTTATAACACATCTCAAAGGTCCGTGAGACTCTACTTTTGCACCTAATATTTGAGGAATGTATTCTTCTTCAACTTTAGTCTTATATCCTGTAAAATTAGAAATTCTTTCTGTAGCAAAAATTTGCGTGAGATTAGAGCAAATAATCTTTTGTCCTACTTTTAAATATTCAATAATTTTATCTCCAGTTTTGCTAATTTTGCACTCAAGCTTGCCTGTTGTAACGCTAATATGATCTTTGTTTTCATAAACTTCAATCATTGTTTCAAATTTTATTACAGTATCTTCTTCAATACAAGCAAAGACCTCATCAGGTAAATTGGTGTCAAAGAAAGCAGCGTGACTACTCACCTTTACCGACCCATCACCCCAGTATGAAAGTGCCCAGTTTTGAGTAGGAATAATACTTCCATCTTTGCCTCTTATAACAACATTTTTTGTATCTCGTAGCTCCCCTTTTTTCCATGGAATACAAAACGTTGCACCAATATTATTTACCTGTGGTTTTATAAGCCATTTTAGTTTTATTTTTTGCATCTTTCCAAACCTCCAAATTTAATAAGTGTTTTAAAAAAAATCTCGTGCGAAATATTAAAGTATTTCGCACGAGATTACACTTTTCAATAAAATCCAAAGTCATAGTTTTTAAGGATTTAGTATCTTATACAAATCTTCTTTGTAAGGAATGTTCTTTCTATATTGACGATACAATGCATTTACTTCTTTTATAATCTGGTCTCCACCCTGCTTTCTCCAGTTGTCAAGAACTTTCTTGAATCCCTGATCATTGAGCTGACCGGCAATATATTTAACACGTGCATCTTCAATCATATTATCAAGGGTAACACCTCTTTTAATATATGTCTGTGACATAGCTTGCAATGGCAATGCCGGATTTGGCACAAGAATATTGAGTTTTTCATTCAAAGCTTGCATATCTGCTTGTAATTGCAAAAGTGGAGTCATGTATCTTGGTGTACCACCGTTTGTAGGATAAAAATGCAATACCTGGTTAACACCACTTATTTCTCTTGACAGCTCTGCTGGTAAATTTTGAATAGGGTCTATTTTGCCATCAACTAACTTATAATGTCTATTGGGCAATCCATAACCAAACAAATCCTGCATTGTTTTGTCACCAAACTTATCCAAGATTGACATTACTTTTTTGAATGTATTCATGTCTTTTACACTCGTTTTTGAAACCATAAGATATCCTGCATAACCAGCTGTTGGCATATTTCTCAATCCATATTTCGTCTTTACAGCCAATTTAATGTCCATGATATCTGTATCCTTTGCATCTTTTGGAATCAAACCATTCTTAAGAAGACCATTGTAAATTCTGTTTGCAGAATCTATAACATCAATCTTAACACCAGCTTTCCCTTGCGAATAATAATCTTCCCATCTTGCACCAGGAACACTCGGAAAATCATGGTTGAATATCTTTTCTTGATATAATTTACGCCAGAATTTTAAAGCCTCCATATATGCATTGGTCAAGAAAGAAGGAACAAGCTGGCCATTTTTATTCAAACCCCAACCATTTGGTCCACCAAACCATACAACTGCTATATAGAATGGTCCATTATAAGAACATTCATACATTCCGTAAGTATCATTCTTACCATTCTTGTCTGGATCATTGTAAGTAAACTTCTTCAACATATTATACAAATCATCAATAGTTTCAAGCTTAGTGATGCCAACATTTTTAGCCCAATCTTTTCGGTNCACAATTCCATTTCTTCCAAGGGTTCTTGAACGAGGAATACCATAAATCTTACCATCAATAGAAGAATTCCACAGAACTATATCAGGAATCGTTCTCAAGTTCTTATATTGCTTTATATAGGGGCCTAATTCCCAAAATGCACCTGCTTTACAAGCAGCAACAAATGAAGCTGAATTATCTGGAACGTATACAACCATTGGTAGTTTTCCACTTGCCAGCATAATATTTAACTTGTCTTTATAACTATCTGCAGGTACCCATGTAAACTCAAGATTAGTTTTTAAATACTCTTCAGCCTTTAAAATAACTGGACTATTTGCTGGTGCTGGTTCTGTACCAAAATATTGTGCCATAATAGTAAGTGTAAACGAATATTTAGATTTCTGTGCTCCAAATCCTACCATTGAACTAAATAGTAATCCTAAGATACAGACTCCAACTAAAACTAATTTTAGAAGCTTCTTTATTTTTACCATTATTCAACACCCTCCCGTTTTTTTGAAATTTTAAATTTTTAGTTATTATTTCCTCTACATCCTTACATCACTCCTTCAGTGAGCCAATAAACATACCTTTTATGAAATATTTTTGTAGCCATGGATACAAGAGCATTATTGGCAATGTGGCTACAACAATTACTGCCATTTTAAGAGATTCTTGAGGAGGCTGAAAATTAGGATCAAACTTGGTTAAATCAGAAGTTATTGTGGTAGAAAGCATCACTATCTGTCGTAAAATTAATTGAACAGGCCATTTTTCCTGGTTATTAATATACAAAAGAGCCCCAAACCATGAATTCCAATGCCCAACCCCGTAAAATAAAGCGAAGGTTGCAATAATTGGCTTTGAAAGAGGAAGCACTACCTTCCATAAAATCTGAGCTTCAGTACAGCCGTCAATTCTTGCTGCATCCTCTAAATCCTGCGGCATTTCCTGGAAAAAGTTTTTGACAACAAAGAAATTAAATGGACTTATTGCTCCTGGAAGCCAAAGTGCCCAATAAGAATCTAATAACCCTAAACTTTTAACCAGTAGATATGTAGGAATCATTCCTCCTCCAAACAGCATAGAGAAAATTACTGCATTCAATATAATACTTCTTCCTATAAAGTTCTTTTTTGAAAGTGCATATGCCATTGTAAAAGTAAAGAAAAGATTTACTAAAGTTCCGCCGACTGTAATAATAACACTGTTTATCATACTTCTTAAAAAGTAATTAGATTCAAATATATATTTATAAGCTGCAGTTGTAAAATTATGAGGTATCAAAAAGAAATTTCGTGTTTTTATTTCTGAATCAGGAGCAAACGACGCAGCTAATACATATAAGAAAGGCATTATTGCTATTAGAGCATATATTCCCAGAAAAACATGATTAAATACATCAAAAATAACACTACCTATTGTTTTATTCTGCCTCATTTATTTGCCACCTCTTTTACTTTCTTCTTGTAATACTTAAAATAACGAAGTCTCAGTAAATTTTTTTGCTAAATAATTAGAAATTTGTATTAAAATCAAACCTACTACTGATTTAAAAAGTCCAACTGCTGTACTATAACTATATGAACCCTGTGTAACGCCTACTTGATAAACATATGTATCAAATACTTCAGCTACTGATCTGTTAAGAGAATTTTTCATTAAAAATATCTGTTCAAAGCCAGTATCAAGAAGATGTCCTAATCGCAAAATGAAAAGTATAATTACCGTACTCATAATTGAAGGAATAGTGATGTACCAAGTCTGCTGCCCCCTTGTTGCCCCATCCACAATAGCAGCTTCATATAAAGTCGGGTCAACATTTGAAAGAGCTGCCAAGAAGATTATTGTTCCCCATCCTGCTTCTTTCCATATACTTTGAATTATTATAAGAGGTCTGAACCATCTCGGATCTGTTAAAAAATCTATTTTTTGACCTGTTAAACTGTATAAAATATTGTTTATTACTCCTGTTTCACTTGAAAGAAAAACAAATGTAATACTTGCTATGACCACCATTGAAACAAAGTGAGGAACATAAACACATGTCTGGACAATTCTCTTATAAACTTGATTTCGCACCTCGTTGATAAGTAAAGCTAAAATAATTGGCACAGGGAAATAGAAAAGTATATTGTAAAATGAAATTAACAGTGTATTTCTAAACAGCATCGGAAAATCAGGGTCGGTGAAAAGTGTTTTAAAATGCTCAAAACCTACCCACGGACTTTTCCAGAACCCTAAAAACGGATTAAAATCTTGAAAGGCAACAACTATACCAAACATCGGAATGTACCTGAAAATGACGAAGTACAGAATACCAGGTAGAGCCAAGATATAAAGCCATTTGTCTTTTTTGAGTCTTTTCCATACAGAAGTGTTAGCTGTCATTAAAACATTCTCTCCCTTCTTTTTTTGGTCCCTTGATAATATTGTTTTTCATCAGATTTCCATTATTTTTATCGGTATTAATATTGAGATTTGAATTTTGTTTTTGGTTTAATTTTATTTTAATACTTTGTTTTTGTTGTGTCAATACCTATTTTTTTATTTTATTTTTGAATAGCTATAAGGACTTTTTAATTTTAAAGTGAGTTAAATATTGCTCAAAGAAAAGATTTAAAAAACAAAATTAGCTTTTACTTTGCCTTTAGAAGAAATGGTTCGCACAGAAATAGCTTTTTAAACTATTCGAAATAAATAATAGCAACCGGAGGTAACAATCCTGATTGAACCATTTCTAGGTCAAATTTTAGAGAAATAGAAAGATAAAAGTTCTTCTCTGCCTCTTTTTTAAATTTTTCCAATTTTTCTTGTGTCCCAAGAAGAGCTGCTGCAGGTGTATTTTGAACTTCTATCACAAGTTCATTCTTACCAATTTTTAATGCCTTTGTTATATCCCATATAAATGGCGAAAAAGCTCTTGCACCAAGATATTTACCATTTAACCATACCTTTGCAGAATACTTTACATTGGGACAGTAGAGGAAAAGATGTTTATTTTTAATAAAGTCATCATGAGAAAATGAAAAGGTTTTTCTATAAACCACATTGCCAGAATAATCACTAAACCCTAAGCTTTGCCAATCTTTTAAATCTGAATACACAATAAAATCTTTATTAAAATGAATTTCCCAGTTATTGTTTAATTCTAAAACTGTTANTGGNAAACTTCCAGGGAGCTTTGTATTTTGAATTCTATCTATATACTCATCACTTGCTATTAAAATCAAAGTTTGATACGGATACATGTAAAGATTAAATTGTGTTTCTTTCCCTTTATTTTGGACATTTGATATTATCAAAAATTTATTCTTTGTTTGATCCCATAAATATAAATTTTTCCTGGTAAATTTTAATATTATATTACCCAAAAATGAAACTGGTGAATCATTGAAAAGGAAAATCAGATAATTTTCTTCAATCTTTTTACAAAGAACTCTAATATTATCACTATTCATAACAACAATATTTTTTTCAATGATTTTTGACATCTCCTCAATACTGTTAAAAATTATACCCATTTCTCCATCCACAAAGTAAAAGAAAGAAGTAAAGGTTTTGTTATAAACAAACATAGGATAGTTTTCAAAGAAAAGAACCTTGCCTCCTTTGCTTGAGAAAAGCTTTAAAAGTCTATACAACTCTTGTGGTAAATATTTTATGGGAGGAATGATAATAACATCATAACTTCTTCTACCTCTTGTGTATATTTTTTGATTTTTTATCTCTAAATATTCTAAAAGAGAATGGTCAAAAAAGTCAAAATCAATTTGATTTTTTAAAAGAGCGTTGCCAACTTCTATTGCCTTTTGAGCAGATATGTTTTCACCTGCCCAAAGATCAGGTGTAGGAAAATAAACTAGAGCTCTGGCACAACTGGTACTTTTATACAAAAGATATGAAACGGTGTTAATATATTTTATCAATTCTGGAAAGAAATAATTTTGTGGATGATTATAAAGATGTTTAAAAATTGAACTCAAAAAAAGATTTATATCCATTGAAAACTGGTAATCAACTACCCATTTGATTTGTTCAACTGAGATACCCTGTCCATAAACAGCAAAACTCTCAGAAAAAGTTTGATTTATATCTTTTATGTGAGAAACTGAAGAAGCATATTTGGGAAATATCTCCTCTTTGTCGTACCATATCTGTCTCCAGATCACATCTATTGCCGGAATATGAACATATTTCATATGTGAAAAGAACTGTCCTTCAGAGTTGATTAATTGCTCTATCATATCTTCATGGTTAAGGTGCACTACAAATTTAAGTCCATTTTCTTCACACCATTTATATATTTGTTTAAAGAAAGTATTCGTAAAAATATTACTCCATACATCCCAGTAATCTGCCTTTATTCTTTTTATTTCTTCGTCTAATTGCTCTTTAAAGAAATATGGTATATACTTTTTAACATCATATCCTTTTTCTTTATAAAATATATCAAATATGTTATCTGTAAAAGGAATCCCAGAAATTGAGTAATCAGGTTCGTCAGCAAAAAATCCAATTATTGTCTTCCCAAATTCTTCTCCCATATAAACTTTGTATTTTTCATATACCTCACTTATGAATAGGTTGACAGCTTCATAGTCAAGATAATCACAAAGCGAATATGTAGTATCTTTAGCACCTGTTGGATGGTGAACATACCTTGTTGGAGATGTCCTGAATGCTGAAGATATTATCTTAATCTGCCAGGTTGTATAATATGGGAGGTATAAAAATCCAGCACTAAATTCAGCCTTTTCAAAAGAAAAGTATTTATTTTGACTCATATCTTTTGCTAAAATTCCAATTGTTCCAGAGTGAGGCTTAACTTCACATAAATTGCTATCAACAATAAATTCTTTCTCCACGACAATAGCTTTCATCCTTTTATGAGGATACTTTTTACTAAAAGTTTCACCCGCAAATCCACTTGGATATGTCCCTTCATCAGCAATCCATACCTTAATTCCTTTTTCTTTACAACAGAGAACTGCATATTTTACTATTTCAAACCAAGCATCTGATAGATATCTTGGTGAAACATTGTGCCCGGCCGCAATCAATACTTGTTTAATACCAAGATTAGAAATGTATTCAAGTTCTTTTATTATTCTATCATTTGTTATTTCGCCTGAAAATATCCACCAGTGAATAATACTACTTTCAGCTGGAGTATCTTCGTTAATAATTTTATCAAAAATAATGCTTAACCTTTTGTCTTTATTCAATTTTTATTTCTCCTTTCATTTTTATGTGATTTTTATTATTTCTATTTAATAAAGATTCTACACAAAATCATTATAAATATCAACAAATATTAAACAACAAAATAATACACAAAAATAAAACCCCCTTCTACAGTAAAAAGTAGAAGGGGGTTTTTACCAATTAAGATCTCTTATTCAACTATAAACGGCAAAAGCGCTAAAATCCTTGCTCTTTTGATTGCTCTTGTGAGCTGTCTTTGATGTCTTGCACAGTTGCCAGTTGTTCTTCTTGGCATAATTTTGCCTCTTTCTGTGAGGAATTTCTTGAGTCTGTTCACATCTTTGTAATCTATCTCATATATTCTCTCCACACAGAATGAACATACTCTCTTTTTCTTTTTCTGCCTTGAACTAACTCTTTCAAATGTTTGAGTAGCTTGAGCTTGCTGCTGATTTTGATTGTTGTTCAAACCTTTCCCCTCCTTTTTCTTAAATTTCCACTTTATCTAAAATGGCAGGTCGTCTTCTATTCCCTCATCAACATCATTATTTTTTGATGGAATTTTTACATCCTCTTCAAAAAAGTTCTCAAGTTCACCTTCAATTGTCTCTTCATCTAAGTCAGGCAAAATAATGTCTTCTTTTACCTCTGCTTCGCTGTCCACCGGTACATCCTTAGGTTTTGGTTCTGCAAAGTAAATCTCTTCCGCCACAACCTCGGTGATGTAGTGACGCCTATTTGCCTCATCATCCCACGTGCGAAGCTGAAGCCTTCCTATTACCACAACTTGCCTTCCTTTTTTTAGATAGTTTTTTGAAAACTCGGCAAGCCTGCTCCACGCAACAATGGGAATAAAATCGGCATCCTGGTCATTTTCGCGTTTAAAACGTCTGTTGACAGCAAGCGTGAAGTTTGCAACGGGGGTATTGTTGGCAGTAAGCCTAAACTCTGGGTCGCGCGTAAGGCGACCCATCAAAATAACCTTGTTCAAAAAAGCCGCCCCCTCTTATTTTTCAAGCTTTACAATCAAGAACCTAATAACCCCGTCTGTAATTCTGTAAACCCTCTCAAGCTCGCGTGGGAACTCAGGCTTGCTTATAAATTGCATCAGCACATAATACCCTTCTGCGTGCTTATCAATCTTGTACGCAAGCCTTCTTTTCCCCCACTCCTCAACTGTAAGAAGCTGACCATTGCTTGAGATAAGGTTTTTGAACTTTTCGACAAGAGCTGCCCTTGCCTCATCGTCAAGTGCGGGGCTTATAATAAATACTGTTTCATACTTTCTCTCAACCACAGTTTTCACCTCCCTTGTAGACTTAAAGGCCCCCAAAATCTATTTTGGGAGCAAGGGAAGAAAGAATTTTTATCTTCCCACAACATGCAGTATTTTATCATAAAATTAGCTTCAAAGTAAATAATCAATTTTTATTTTG
>JGI24718J22297_100210_pt1 | contig 10674 bp, 9 predicted proteins | sample YelNatPoosite3B9_FD_22297 | JGI IMG/M metagenome (IMG submission 22297)
AAATTTTTCAAAAAAAATTTTACATAACCNTTTTTTTTTTTTTTTTTTTGTAGTAAAATACACCATAGAAATTGAAACTAAAGATGTTTTTCAAAAATGAGAAAAGATGATGAAAAGCTCTTAGAAGAAATTGCCACTCTATATTATGAAAAAAAGTATACTCAACGTGAGATTGCCCAACAATTAGGTTTAACAATAGTAAAAGTACATAGATTGTTAGAAAAAGCTCTAAAAAAAGGAATAGTAGAGATAAGGGTTAAGAAAAAGGGAGACAAGTTTACAGATTTAGAAAATGAAATAGCCACTCTATACAAATTAAGAGGAGTTAGAATAGTCGAGAGTAATGTGCCTTTCTCAATGATGGCAGGGGAATGTGCAGAAAAAGTGGAATCCATTCTAAAACAACAGAACATAAGTGGTAAGGTTATTGGTATTGGATGGGGACGGACAATATATAATGTGCTCAATTCTAACTACGAATGGAAGATAAAGTTTCCCTCTTCTGTGGTGGTTCCATTGATAGGGGGTGTAGGAACTTCAGAAGCTCCATTTCAGGTAAATGACTTAGCACGAAAACTTGCTCAAATCGGTGAGTGCGAATATTTCCCATTGAATGTTCCATTTTTGTTCGAAGAAGAAAAAAGAAAAAACGAAATGATGAAAGAAAGAGATATTAGAAAGGTGTTAAGTTTATGGGAGAGGTTAGATATTGCGATTGTAGGTATTGGACATGTATTCAATAATTCACCTTTGTTAAAGCTTTCTTACTTTACAAAAGAAGACATAATTGAGATAGAGGGAAAAGGGGCTGTAGGAGATTTATGTGCTCGATTCTTTCAACGGAATGGGATGGGATGTGATTTAAATGTGAATAAGAGGCTTGTCTCTATAGAATTAGAACGTTACTATCATATTCCATGTGTGATAGCGGTGGCATGCGGTATTTATAAAGCCTTACCAGTCGAAGCTGCAATTAAAGGAGGTTATATCGATTACTTGGTGACGGATGAGGAAGTGGGAGAGTATTTATTAAAGCTTGCAAATAAAAAATTATTAGTAAAAACTCATTAACCATCCATGCTTAGTAAAGCACAACCATTGATGAAAATAGAGTTACCTAATTTTAGTGTTGATATCATCATTCTATTTTCGTGCTAAAGAAATCTTACAAAGAAGAAGGGTGTAAACCATGGAAAAGGGAAAAAAAAGAGTCGTCTGTTACGGCGAGGTTTTGATAGATTTTTTAAACGTAAAAGAAAACCTGTTTGAAGCAAACCCGGGCGGGGCACCTGCGAATGTGGCAGCAGCAATTGCAAAGTTTGAAGGAAAATCCTTTCTTATCTCACAGGTAGGAAATGATATGTTTGGGAAAATGATTATAGATAGCCTTTCTGCCTGTGGTGTTGATATTTCAAATGTTAAAATGACAGATGAGTATTTTACAACACTTGCGTTTGTAAAGCTTGATAGCAGGGGTGAGAGGTCTTTTTCGTTCTCAAGAAAATATGGTGCAGATGTTTACCTGAGAGTGGAAGATATTGATATGAATATCGTAAAGTCAGCTGATATATTTCACTTTGGTTCACTTTCAATGACATATGAACAAAACAAAAGAACCACCTTAGAGCTTTTAAAGATTGCAAGGCAAGGTGGCAGCGTAATCTCATATGACCCAAATTACAGAAGTAGTCTGTGGGAAAGCCAAAAAAAGGCTTTAGATACTATGATCGAACCTGTTGAAAATGGTTTTGTTGATATTTTAAAGATGTCTGAGGAAGAGGTTTTGTTATATGAAAAGAGTGCAGATAACTTTTATAGTAGAATAAAAGACAAGGTAAAAATATTTCTTGTAACATTTGGTGAGAAAGGTAGCATGATTTTCTTTAAGGGAAAGTCATATTTTGTTGATACAATAAAGGTTGATGTAGTTGACACCACAGGATGTGGAGACTGTTTTGTTGGCATGGTTTTATATGAGATATCAAAGTCTTTGCCGATTGAACAGGTGTCAGAAAATGAAATGGTACAGATAGTAAGAAAGGCAAATATAGCAGGTGCTCTTTGTGCGACTAAAAAAGGAGCAATTCCAGCAATTCCTTTATATAAAGAAGTTATGAAATTTGTTCAATAACTTAAATAAGGTAAAGGTAATAAACAAAGAAGTTAGTCGGCGGTAAAAAGCCGATTAACATAGCAAGTTGTTAAAGAAAAAAAAGGGAGGGTGAACAAACATGTACAAAACGAAACCATTTACGTAAGACAAAAGAAAAAGGATTTATTGAAAAAAAGAAAGTTCAGTTCCAAACTTGTAATTAAAATTAATAGGAGGGAGAAAAATGAATAAAAAAAGAATAATAGTGTGGTTTACGATTATGAGTCTAATAATTTCTGTAGTAATGATAGGTTATATAACATCAAATGGAAATTTACCTAAAGTTGAGGCAAGTCAATCGAAAGGGGAAAAAATAGGACCTTTTAAACCCGTAAGTGGCTTACCGCCAATTACAGGACCAGCTAATTTTAATTGGCGACAATATGCAGGTGTTACATTAAATTTCATCTCAGAAAATACACCACCTAGTTCTGCATTAGCAGCAAATATTAAAGAGTTTGAAAAGGCAACTGGTATAAAAGTTAATATTCAACAAATGGATTTAGGAAGTTTAGTTCAAAAAGTTACACTGGATTTTGTAGCTAAATCAGGAAGGTTTCAAGTGATATATGCAGATCCTTACCAGGTTTTAGCACCTCATTATCAACATTTTGTAGATTTAAATAAATTCAATAAAGATCCTAATCTACCTCATGTTCCAGGTGGGCTATCAGATTTTATTCCGAGCCAACTTCAAGCATGTGGATATATGGGCAACACCTCTAAATTATATGCATTGCCATATGATTGTCCAACCATGGTTTTAGCATATAGGAAAGACATTATTGCAAAAATCAAAAATGATTTCATAAAAGAGAAAGGATTTGATCCTACTCCAGGACCTAATATGACATGGGAACAGTATTATGAAGTAGCAAAATATATAAATGAACATGCGAAAGAATTAGGAGTAAAATATGGTACAGGGCACCAAGCAAAACAATATGATTCATTAATGTGTGATTTTTCAAATATTTTAGCAGCATGGGGTGGAGATTATTTTGAGAAAAAAGATTTGGGATATATAGGAAGCTCAAATCCTGGTAAATGTATAATTAATAGCAAACAAGGAATTGAAGCGGCAAAATTCTACAAAAAATTGCTTGATATAGCACATCCAGGCAGCAAATCATGGGATTGGAATGGATTGGCTGAAGCGTTTGCAGCAGGGGAAATAGCACTTGCTCCTGAATGGCATGAGTTTGCTTCAATGTTTGAAAATCCACAAAAGTCAAAGGTTGTAGGGAAGGTAGGATGGAGTGTATTGCCTAAAGGACCGGTAAGAAGCGCTAATATTTATGGCGGAACAGGAGTTGGAATAAATGCTCATGCAAGCGAAAAGGAACAGAAAGCAGCATGGTTGTTCTTGATTTGGGCAACTTCACCACAGTCTCAGTTAATGATTTTACAGTCACCAGTTGGTGGTGAAACTCCTACCAGAAAATCTGTATACAATTATCCAACTGTGAAAAAAGCAATGGAGGATCCAACTTCTCCAGAAGCTAAAAAAATGCCTAATTTAATTGCAATGAAGGCTACACTACAGGCGTGGGAAAAGGAAAATGTATACATGAGGCCTAAAATTCCTCAATGGACTCAGGTTGATACCATAGTATTTACTGAGTTATCTAAAATGCTTGCAGGGGTAAAGACACCAGAACAAGCAATGAATGATATAAAGAGGGCAGTAGATGTTGTTACAAAACAAAATAAGTAAACTATAAAAAGTAAGGGAAGGGAGTGGGAGGATCTAATTTTCCTCCTCTTCTTTCCCTCTACATACAATTAAATTATTTGTAAGATAATGAAGTACAAATTAATTAAAGGAATCTTCTCGAAGAAAGGAGACAGAATTAGAAGAATGAAAAACGGAAAAGACCAAAAAATAAGAATAAGAATAAGAACAGAAGATATTATGCTTGCTCCTTCTATAATAGTTTTAATAGCGGTGAGTATCTTTCCAACTATTTACTTGCTATATGCTACATTTTTCAATTATATGGGAAGTGTAGATAAACCAGTCTACATAGGGTTGGAAAATTGGATAAAAATTTTCAAAGATATGGAAGTATTTAATTCGTGGAAAGTTACTCTTATTTATGCTTTTGTATCACTGACGTTAGAAACTATTATAGGAGTAGGAATAGCTGTACTTCTTTACACTATTCCAAAAGCCAGAAACATATTTCTCACTTTGTGGATGCTACCGATTTTTGTGGCTCCTATCGTTACTGGTTTATTAGGAAGATTTATGCTAAATTCTAGTTATGGGTTGTATGCTTATCTCTTAAATCTTATAGGAATAAAGCGAGATCTGTTGGGTTCAACAGGTTCAGCATTATTATGTGTAATTTTGATGGATGTATGGGAATGGACTCCTTTGATAACGATTGTAGTGTTAGCAGGACTAGAAGCAATGCCAACAGCCCCTCTTGAAAGTGCAGAGGTAGAAGGAGCAACATATTTACAAAAAGTATGGTATGTAATGTTACCATTAGCCTCAAGAAGTATCTCTGTTGCTCTTCTTATTCGAGCAATGGATGTAATGAGATTCTTTGACGCAATTTTTATGAGTACAGCAGGTGGACCTGCGGATACCACAAAAATTATAGGTTTACGTCTTTATGAAGTTGCATTTAGATTTGGAGATATTGGGTATGCTGCAGTAATTGGTATTAGTATGTTGATTGTAACAACTTTGTTAGGAAGAATTTTTGTAAAGTTATGGTATAGTGGAGGTGGCGAATATAGTGCTTAGGAAAAGAGGATTAATAATTTGCTATTCTATTCTTACAGTAGCTATAATATGGTCTTTGACGCCTATTGTTTGGATGATTCTATCTTCATTAAAAGTTGAAGCGAATATGTTTTCAATGCCGCCAGTAATATTTTTCAGGCCTACGTTGGGTACATATATTTATATGTTTACAGAGGGTGGGTTTTTACTTTATTTGCGCAATAGTTTAATTGCAGCTGTAGTTACAACATTTTTATCATTGATATTAGGGACTTTAGGAGGATACGCTTTAGCAAGAGGAAAATATAAAAGGCAAAAAGACATAGCTTTTTGGGTAATAAGTACTCGAATGATGCCTATAGCAGCAGCAATTGTTCCGTTGTATCTAATGTTTTCTAAATTACATTTAATAGGAAGTTTATTTTCGCTAATATTTGCTTATACAACATTCGATTTGCCGTTTTGTTTATGGATAATGATGTCGTTTTTTGCTGATTTACCAGTAGATATTGAAGAATCAGCTTTTGTAGACGGGGCTACTAAATGGCAAACATTCTATAAGATAGTCTTGCCTCAGGTACTTCCAGGTTTTGTTTCGAGTGGGATTTTAGCATTTATGTTTGCATGGAATGATTTTGCGTTTGCGTCGGTTTTTACAAGTCCAGATACTCAAACGATACCTATTGCAGCATCATTACTGGTTAGTCAAACAGGAATTCAATGGGGTCAAGCTATGGCAATAGGGACAATTATAGTAATTCCTATGCTTATCCTCGGTTTAATTTCAAGAAGATATTTAGTCCGAGGACTTACAATGGGAGCATTGAAGTAATGCATATGGCGTACACACAGTTTTTTAAATTGGAGGTGCGATGTAATATGGACTGTATGATAACTTGAACAAAGAGTAGATCCATAAAAATAAAATATAAATTATAAGTTGAAAGGAGAGGAGAATTATGACCAAGCAAAGAATGAAAGCAGTAGTATTGGAGGGAATAAAAAACTTAAAGATTATTGAAAGGGAAATCCCCAAAATTAATGAAAATGAAGCCCTTGTTGCAATTAAAGCTGTTGGAATATGTGGTTCTGATGTTCATTATTATGAACAAGGGAAAATTGGGAGATATATAGTTCAAAATCCTCTTGTGTTAGGACATGAAACCAGTGGAGAAGTAGTTGCAATAGGAGAAAAGGTAAGAAAAGTAAAAGTAGGTGATCGAGTAGCTATTGAACCAGGACATACGTGTGGAAAATGTAAATATTGTAAAGAAGGACGATATAATCTGTGCCCGGAAGTAAAATTTTTCGCAACACCTCCAATTGATGGAGCTTTATGCGAATATGTAGTTGTTCCTGAAGATTATCTTTTTAGAATTCCAAACGAAATGAGTTTTGAAATTGCTACGTTAGCTGAACCATTATCAGTCGGGATTCATGCTGCTCAACGAAGTAATATAAAAATGGGTGATACAGTATTGATTTTAGGATTAGGACCAGTGGGATTATTATCTATATTAGCAGCAAAGTCATATGGGGCATCGAAGATTATTGCCGTTGACATAGAAACCATAAGGCTTGAGGCAGCGAAAAAGATAGGAGCAACTTATGTGTTAAACGGGAAAGATGAAGCAATAAGACAAAAAATATTAGATTTTACAAATGGGGAAGGACCTGATGTAACGTTTGAGACCGCAGGGTCAAAAACTACTTATGAAGTTGCTTTTGAAGTTACTAAACGAGGAGGAAGAATAGTTACTATAGGATTGTTAGCAGAAGACAAAATACCTTTAAATGTAAATGCAATTGTTGACAATGAATATACAATATATGGAGTATTTAGATATGCTAATACCTATGAAAAAGCAATTGAAGTATTATCTAAAAATATAGAGAAAGCTAAGGAACTGATTACGCATAGGTTTAAACTTGAAGAAAGTGCACAAGCGTTTGAATTTGTGAGAAACAATAAAGACAAGAGTATAAAGGTAATTATTACTATCTAGAATATAATAATATTCCATGTTTATTCCAAAAAAGAAACATATATAGATTACTCAGATACTAAAATAAAAGGGAATAATAACATTTTAAGGCAAAGGGAGGAAGACAAAAATGAAAGCTGCGGTAATAGAGGGACCTGGTAAAATTCAATTAAAAGATGTTCCTCGGCCAGTACCTAAAAAGGATGAAGTTGTAATAAAAGTAGCCTTTTGTGGTATATGTGGAACTGATTATAGAATTTTCAATGGTGAATATATTTCTCCTTACCCCTTAATTCCAGGACACGAATTTAGTGGAATAATTGACGAAAAAGGAGAAAACGTTACAGATTTAGAAGTAGGAGAGAAGGTATGTGTAGATCCATCTTTGTACTGTGGAACTTGTTATTTTTGTAGACAAAATTATGAGAATATGTGTGAGAATTGGGGAGCAATTGGTGATACAACAAATGGGGCTTTTGCAGAATATGTAGCTGTTCCAGCAAAGAACGTGTACAGATTACCTGAAAATGTTTCCTTAGAAGAAGGTGCGCTTGTGGAACCTCTTGCATGTGTTGTATATGCAATGAAAAGACTTAAGATGGAGTATGGCAGTAGAGTACTTCTTTTTGGAAGTGGGCCAATGGGTTTATTGCTTCTACAGGCATTAAAGAGAGGTGGAGCTTCGGAAGTCGTAGTTGTAGATATAGAAGAAAAAAAATTAGAATATGCAAGAAAGATGGGAGCAAATAGAATTTTTACTGATGTCAAAGAGATAAAGAATTATAATCCAAAAGGTTTTGATGTAGTAGTAGATGCTACAGGGAATCTAACAGTAATAGAGACTATGTTTCAGTTTGTAGGGCCAAAAGGAAAAGTATTGCAATTTGGCTGTGCACCGAAAGATTCAAAAGTTTCAATTAATCCATTTGATATTTATCATAAAGATATAATATATATAGGTACTATGGCATTACAGTATACTTTTAACCAAGCAATAAACTTTTTAAAATTTGGAGAAATCAATGTAAGAGATATAGTCACCAAAATAATTACATTAGAGGAGTTTGTTGAATATATAAAGATAAAGAAACCAGCGGATGATTTAAAAGTATTAGTAAAAGTAAACTGATAAACAGTAAGAAGTAATAGAAATTGAATCAGGAAATGCTATCAGAAGAATCAATCTTCTGATAGCATTTCCTGCGTAAAATACGAAGATCAAAAAGAAAGGGGGAGAAAGTATTATGTTTTTTATTGGGATAGATGTTGGAACTTCAGGTACAAAAACTCTTCTAATTGATGCTTATGGGAAAGTTGTTGCTTCTGCAACGTTTGAATATCCTCTTTATCAGCCTCAGATTGGCTGGGCTGAACAGAACCCGGAAGATTGGTGGGATGCAAGCGTTAAAGGAATCAGAAGCGTACTTGAAAAGTCAAAGGTAGATCCCAAGGAAGTCAAAGCTGTAGGCCTTACCGGCCAGATGCATGGACTTGTGATGCTTGACAAAAACTACAATGTTATAAGACCTTCAATCATTTGGTGTGACCAGAGAACGGCAAAAGAATGTGATGAAATAACAGAAAAGGTTGGCAAGGAAAGACTTATTGAAATTACAGCAAACCCTGCACTGACGGGTTTTACAGCGTCAAAGATTCTGTGGGTGAGAAACAACGAGCCCCAAAACTATGAGAAGGTCTACAAGATTTTGCTTCCAAAGGACTATATAAGATTTAAGCTTACAGGCGAGTTTGCAACAGATGTGTCGGATGCATCTGGTATGCAGCTTTTAGATATTAAAAACAGGTGCTGGTCTGATGAGGTACTTGAAAAGCTTGAGATAGACAAGAATTTGTTGGGCAAGGTTTACGAATCACCAGAGGTTACTGGTAAAATAAATAAAGCTGCAAGTGAAATTACAGGTCTTTGTGAAGGCACGCTGGTTGTTGCAGGTGGAGGAGACCAGGCAGCAGGTGCAGTTGGCAATGGCATAGTAAAGACGGGAGTGATTTCATCTACCATCGGTTCGTCTGGCGTTGTGTTTGCTCATCTTGACGAGTTTAAGATTGACCCGCAGGGAAGGGTTCACACATTTTGTCATGCAGTGCCAGGAAAGTGGCATGTGATGGGAGTAACACAAGGTGCCGGACTTTCTCTCAAGTGGTTTAGAGACAACTTTGCTCACATCGAAAAGGCAGCCTTTGAGTTTATTGACAAGGACCCTTACATTTTGATGGACCAGGAGGCAGAACTTGCAAACCCAGGCGCAGACGGACTTGTTTTCTTGCCATATTTGATGGGCGAGAGAAGTCCTATATTAGACCCGTATGCAAAAGGAGTTTTCTTTGGAATAACAGCAAAGCATACTCGAAGAGAGTTCATTAGAGCTGTCATGGAAGGTGTTGTATTTTCACTAAAAAGCTGTATGGATGTTTTGGAAGAAATGAGTGTAGAAATAAAAGAAGTAAGAGTTTCAGGGGGAGGTTCCAAGAGCAATTTATGGAGACAAATTCAGGCAGATATTTTTAAAAAAGAAATATGGGTTACAAATTCGGCTGAAGGACCTTCGTTTGGAGCAGCAATATTAGCAAGTGTAGGGGCAAAAGTGTATTCTACAGTGGAAGAGGCATGTGATGCAATAATAAAGAAGGAAAAGAAGGAAATTCCTAAAAGCAGTAATGTAAAGATATATGAGGAAACCTACAAGTTATATACAGAACTTTACCATCGAGTAAAGGAACTTTACCGACTATCATTGAAAAAATTATAAAAGATAAGAATAAAAAGCTTAAAGTGGGCCTTATAAAGAACGAAATCTAAAAATTTACTCTGCATTTACAGAAAAGGAGAAAAAACAAAATGAGCATTTCAATATTGAGAGAAGTTTTAGAAAGTACAATTACCATAGAAACCAAAAGTATAGAAAATTTGAAAAAGATAAATATTGATAATCTGCTTGAGCTAGTAGAACTTATATGGAAGTGTGAAGGAAATATTTTTATAACCGGAGTAGGTACATCTGGTGCAGCTGCGAAAAAGATAGCTCATACCTTGTCATGTATAGAAATTCCAGCTTTTTATTTATCTCCCCAAGATTGTCTACATGGAAGGGCAGGAGTGTTAAAAAAAGATGATATAGTTATTGTGCTCTCAAAAGGTGGGAAAACAGAGGAAATGGAAAAGTTGTTACCCATAATTATAGAAAAACACATAAAAATGGTCTGTATATCAGAAAATGAAAATTCCAAATTAGCAAAAAAGAGTCATATTTTTATAAAAATTGATGTAGAAAAGGAAGCAGATCCGTTTAATATGCTAGCCACTTCTAGTACATTAATGTATATATCGCTTTTTGATATAATAACAATTACTATAATGAAACTAAAAAATTTCTCAAAGGAGCAATTTTTACTTATCCATCCAGGGGGAGCAGTTGGGAAGAAGTTACTTGATGAAGTTAAAATTAAGCAGAAGAATTAATGAAAGTAAATATAAAACCCTTTTTGATAAGTAGCTGGCTTTAAAGTAGGGTGGTGAAAAATGAAATGGCAAAGTTTAGCATTGGAATTGACTTTGGGACCCAGTCAGGAAGGGCAGTGTTGGTAAATGTGGAAACGGGTGAAGAGGTTGCAACAAGTGTGAAAGAATACACTCATGGTGTTATGGACGAAAGCCTCCCAGATGGTACAAAGCTTCCTCATGACTGGGCACTTCAACATCCACAGGATTATATAGAAGTCTTAGCAACAACTGTTCCAGATGTCTTAAAAAAAGCAGGAGTTTCAAAAGACGATGTAATTGG
>JGI24718J22297_100217_pt1 | contig 10431 bp, 10 predicted proteins | sample YelNatPoosite3B9_FD_22297 | JGI IMG/M metagenome (IMG submission 22297)
TGAGCCTGAAAGGCGAATTGGCCGGTACCCCGCCTGAGCCCGAAAAGTGAGCCTTAGTTTAGTCGCTTTGCAACTCTGGAGCATTAACACAAAATGCCACTCAAACGAGGAAAGAACTTTGTCAACAGTCTGAAAGGAAGGCTAGTCTGCCTTCCTCTTTATTTAGCTTTTTCTATTAATTCAATCCTGTGCATAGTAGAGGGATGGGAGTAAGAGAACCATTCTATAAAAGGGGGAGGAGATACGTCCAACAAACTTCTTTTTGCGAGGTCAATTTGAAGTTTTATAACAGGTTCTTTGCTGTGAAGGAATTCAACGGATAGTAAATCAGCCTGTTTTTCCATCTGCCTTGAAATGTAATTTTGTATAGGATTTGTGTCAAAATTGATAAGCAAAATAAACAAGTATATTACCGATAACACAGCTGGAGTTATTTTAATATTGGGATGAATTGTAATACTTGAGTGAATAAAAATATTAAGTAAGTAAAGTCCTATGAAAAGTCCGATTGTACCTATAAATAAGCTTTTTAGCACATGATTTTCTTTCCAGTGACCTGCTTCATGGGCTATGACCGCTTTTATTTCATCATCTGGATAATTTTTTAGTAGCGTATCGTAAAGCACAATTTTACTTGTACTGCCAAAACCATAAAAATAAGCGTTTGCCAGCGTTGTGCGTTTACTTGCGTCCATTTCTTGAATTTTATCTATTTTTATTCCTGCATTTCGAGAGATTTCTTGTACCATATTTATTATCTTAAGGTCTTTGATTGGGGTGAATTTATTAAACATTGGAGCTATGAAGTTTGGATATATGTAAATTTGAGCAAACATTACGACGGTGAGGAAGAAAAAGGCGGCTATCCACCACGTAAGGGGCCATTTGTTTAAAAATATAAAGAGTAACAGTACCCCAATGGAGGAAAAAATAAAATCTAAAAGAGTGCTTTTAAAATAGTCACTCCACCAAGAGGCCATTGTCTGAACGGAAAATCCCCATTCCACCTGGACGAAATGGCTTATTAAACTGAAGGGAAGAGAAATTAATCTTAAGATTAACCATAAAGCCATGAAGTATAAAAAGACATTCAAATAATATTTTCCACAAGAAACTTTTTCTGTATATCTTAGAAACAAAAGGGATCCTGTTCCAAAGGTAAACCATATTAAAAATAATGCCTTTGCCATGAAAGAACTTATATAGATTAAGCGGTTTATTTTGTGATATTTTTGAGCTTTTGCGATTTCAGCAGGGGAAAAGTATTTGTAGACATCATGGGGTATATTTCCAGGAAATAATGTATAATAAAGGTACAAAAAAGAGAATATTCCTGCAATTAAAATGAGCAAAAACCATAACTTGTTGAATTTTACAAATTCCATTTTCTTCAGTCCTTTCAAAAAAGATATCTGACATTATTATATATCATTAAAGAGGAAAGTAGTACCAGTAGTTTGCTTTTTTGAAGAAATGTATATATCATATAGTTGTAAGTGAAAGTAAGTGAGAGGGATGAAGATGAAAGTTCTTCTAGTTGGGATAAATGCCAAGTACTATCACACTAATTTGGCTATAAGAAATATAAAAAAATTTTGCCAGCCATATGATATAGAGATTTTTGAAGCTACTATAAATGACAGTACAGATTATATGCTGGAAAGCGTAACTGAAAAGAAACCAGACGTGGTAGGTATTTCATGTTATATTTGGAACATTGAAATTGCCCTTAATTTAGCTGAAAATGTGAAGAAAATACTTCCCAATGTAGTGATGGTATTGGGAGGCCCGGAAGCGTCTTATGATGCAGAAAACCTATTATCAAAAGGCTTTGTAGACTATGTAGTCATTGGAGAGGGAGAGATTGCTTTTAAAGAGTTATTGGAGGCGCTGGAAGGAAAAAAAGATTTAAAAGAAGTTCCAGGTATTGGCTATAAAGTAGAGGAAGAAATAGTAATTCAACCGCAAAAATATTATGTAAACTTAGATGAGGTTCCCATTGGGTACGATGAAGAAGAAGATTTATCTGACAAGCTTGTGTATTATGAGACTTCAAGGGGATGCCCTTTTAAATGTGCGTACTGTCTTTCCTCTATCGACAATGTGCTAAGATATGAGAGCTTAGAGAAGGTAGAAAAAGATTTGAAATGGTTTGCAAACAAAAATGTTAAGATTTTAAAGCTTGTAGACAGGTCCTTTAATGCCAATAGAAAGAGAGCCAGAGAGATTTTATCTATTATGAAAAGGATAGAAGGAGAGATGGTATTTCACTGTGAAGTGAATCCAGAACTTGTAAACGAAGAGTTTATCTCTGAGCTTGAAGATTTAAAGGGAAGGATTCAGTTTGAAGTGGGAGTGCAGACTACTAATAAAGTTACACTTAGAAAAATATCCCGTACTACCGCTGTTGAAATGGCTTTAAAGGGGATAGAGCTTTTAAAAAAAGCGGGTATAAAGCTTCATGTGGATTTAATAGCGGGACTTCCTGAGGATAGTTTAAAGACTTTCAGCAAAGCTTTTGACGATGTGTACAATTTGAAACCGGAAGAAATACAGTTGGGATTTTTAAAAATTTTAAAAGGTACTCCTCTGGCTAAAAAAGTGGGGGAGTTTGGGATAGTTTATGACAGTAAACCTCCTTATGAGGTTTTGTATACAAAGGATATAAGCTATGAGGAGCTAGTAATATTAAAAGGGATAGCGTTTCTTATAGACAAATACTATAACTCAGGTAAATTTTTAAAAACCCTCGAGTACTTAGAAAAGCATTTTAAAAGGCCTTTTGACTTGTATTTTGAGTTTTATAGGTACTGGAAAGAAAATAAGCTTTTTTATAAGAATCATTCGTTAAAGGCTCTTTATAATGTTCTTTACGATTTTAGTGTTAAAAACATTGGATTAGAAGAAAATATAATAAAGGACTTGTTGAAGTTTGACTTTTTATACTCCACTAATGCCAAGGACTTGCCGGACTGTGTAAAGGAAAAAGATAAAAAGATACCTGACCTGTTTAGGGATTACTTAAAAAATGAAGAATGGCTAAAACAAANCCTTCCGCAGGCCGTAGGGCTTTCCAGCCTTGAATTATCAAAAAGAGTTTCTTACGCTTTTTTTGAGTACGATGTGACGGAAAATTTGATGAAAAAAGATTTGATAATAATTTTTCTTCACAGTGAAAAGAAGACCTATTTAGCAAAAATAGAATTATAAAATTTCGCTTTTTTAGAAAAGTGTGATAGAATTTTTCTGTAAAGTAAATCTTGGGGAGGNATTTTTATGAAAACTTTGGTAATTGCGCACAGGGGAGATTCTAAAAATGCACCTGAAAACACCATCGCTGCTTTTAAAAGGGCTATGGAATTGGGGGCGGATGGTATTGAGCTGGATGTACAGCTTACAAAGGATGGGCATCTTGTGGTGATCCACGATGAAACAGTAGACAGAACGACAAATGGAGAGGGCTTTGTGAAAGATTTTACGCTAGAAGAAATTAAGAAGTTGGATGCAGGTATAAAGTTTGGTGAGAAATTTGCGGGAGAGAGAATACCTACTTTGTATGAGGTTTTTGAACTGATTGGAGATAAAGACTTTCTTGTAAATATAGAGATAAAAAGTGGAATTGTGCTTTATCCGGGAATTGAAGAAAAATTGATAAAAGCAATAAAAGAATACAATTTTGAGGAGAGAGTCATTATATCCTCTTTTAATCATTATAGCTTAAGAGATGTAAAGAAAATGGCGCCCCATCTTAAGATAGGTCTTTTATACCAATGCGGGCTTGTAGAGCCTTGGCACATGGCACTTCGCATGGAAGCTTATTCGCTGCATCCTTTTTATTTCAACATAATACCCGAGCTTGTTGAGGGTTGCAAGAAAAACGGTGTTAAATTATTTCCTTGGACAGTTGACAGAAAGGAAGACATGGAAAGAATGATAAAGGCTGGTGTAGACGGGATTATCACAGATGACCCAGAGACCTTGATAAATCTTGTGAGGAAAGGGGGATAATATGGTTTTTGATGAAAACAATCAACTACCGCTAAACTATTTTAAGATATTCAATTTAGGACTTGGTTTTATGGTGGTCTCTATGATATGGGCTGCTTATAATGCTTATATGCCCATTTTTCTCGGGAATTTTACTAAAAGCAATACATTGATCGGTTTTGTGATGAGCTGGGATAATATAGCTAATCTCTTTATACTTCCTGTTTTCGGAGCTTTAAGTGACAATACGAGGACTTCCATAGGCAGGCGAATGCCCTATATACTAATTGGTATGCCAGTTGCTGGCATTTTGTATGCAATGCTTCCCTTACAGACAAAGCTATGGGCTCTTCTTATCGTTGACCTCATGTTTAATATTGTCGTTGCAAGTTATAGGACTCCGCTGGTGGCCTTGATGCCAGATATTGTTGAGGAGCAGCACAGAAGTAAGGCCAATGGGGTAATAAATTTCATGGGAGGATTGGGGGCTTTAATAATATTTTTTATAGGTTCCCAGCTTTATAAATTAAATAAAGCCTATCCCTTTTTTCTTTCAGGAATTCTTTCAATAATTGTGCCTGTAATTTTATTTTTGACAATAAAGGAACCTAAGTCTTTTGTTATTGAAGAAAGAAAAGAAAAGCAAAGTATAATAAAAGCCCTTATAACTGTTGTAAGGGACGAGGACAGAGCTCCCTTTTACACGCTTTTGTCAATTTTTATGATGATAGCAGGTTTTGCTGCAGTTGAGACTTTCTTTACAAGGTACTGTAAGATAGCTTTGGGAATTGATGAAAGTGTATCATCTTTTACGATGGGGTTTTACGCTTTGGCTTTTTTGATTTTCGCACTGCCAGCGGGATTTATTGCTTCGAAGATAGGTAAGAGAAAAACCATGATGATAGGCGCATTTGGGCAAGCGATACTATTTTTGATTTTCATGGTGGTTAAGGATTTCAGGATTATTCAAATCTTAATGCCTTTTGCGGGAATTTTCAATGCTCTTTTTACGATAAATTCTTATCCGCTTGTCGTAAGTTATACTTCTTCTGAAAAAATAGGAACTTACACGGGACTTTATTACTTTTTTTCTTCACTGGCGGCTATAGTTNCTCCTTCTACGTTTGGCGCAATTATGGATTATATCGGTGTGAATAAACTCTTTTTAGCAGCTTCAATTTCTGTTTTTATTTCCTTTGTGTTTTTGTGGCTTATTGGTAAAAGAGGTGAAAAGCCAGAGATTTTGTGATATAATTTTAACTGTACACAAAAATAAATTTATAAATCAGGGTGATCTGATGAAAGAGAAGATTAAATTGATAAAGGGGAACATCGTAGACCAGGAAGTAGATGCCATTGTAAATGCAGCTAATTCTTCTTTGATTGGAGGTGGTGGGGTAGACGGAGCTATTCACAGAGCAGGCGGTCCTGCTATTGCAGAGGAGCTTAAAGTTATAAGGGAAAAGCAGGGAGGGTGCCCGACTGGTCATGCGGTTATAACGGGTGCAGGCAATTTGAAAGCCAAGTATGTCATTCACGCTGTGGGGCCTATCTGGAAAGGCGGCAATCATAACGAAGATAATTTATTAGCAAGTGCCTACATAGAGAGCTTAAAACTGGCGGATGAATATAATGTAAAAACTATTGCTTTTCCCTCAATAAGCACAGGAGCCTATGGTTTTCCTGTGGAAAGGGCAGCGAGAATAGCTTTAAGGGTAGTTTCTGACTATCTTGAGGGAAGTAACATAAAAGAAGTGAGATTTGTTCTCTTCAGCGATAGAGATTATGAAGTGTATTCAAAAGCTTATGAAGAGCTGGATAAATAAAAAGGATAGGCGGTTTGACCTATCCTTTTTATTTTACTATTTTTTGGGCGATTAAGAATAACATTAGCACTCCAACTAGGAGTCTATAATACGCAAAAGGTTTTAAAACATGCCTTTTAAGGTAGGCCAAAAATTTATCGACTACGATCAAAGCAGTTATAAAGGACATTATAAATCCTACTGCTAGCGCTTCCCATTCTAGTAATGACATGGAGGTAATGTTTTTCACAAGTTCAAAGCCTGTAGCAGCAAGCATTGTGGGAATAGCCAAGAAAAAGGAAAATTCAGCAGCTGCTCTAACTGATAGGCCTACCAGCATTCCTCCCATTATAGTGGAAGCAGACCTTGACATTCCTGGGAATAAAGACATCACTTGGGCTACTCCAATCCAGAAAGCTTTAGAAGTGCTTACTTTGTCCATGTTATCAATTTTATACTTTTTGCCGAATATATCTTCTATCACTATCATCATTATTGCACCTACTATCAGGGCTATTGCTACGGTAAATGGAGAAAATAGATGTTCTTCAATGTAGTGATGGGTCAGTATACCAATTATCGCAGCAGGCAAAAAGGCTATGAACGTTTTATACCACAGATTAAATCCCCATTCTCCTGGCTTTAAAGCCTTAAGGGAGGAGAGAATTTTGTCTTTAAAATAATACACTACCGCTAAAATTGCTCCCAGCTGAATTACAATTTCGAACATTGTAGCAAACTTTCCTGTAAATTTGATAAAACTTCCGACGATTATGAGGTGGCCAGTGGATGAGATTGGAAGAAACTCAGTTAATCCTTCTACGATGCCCATTATAAAGGCTTTGATCAGTAGCTCCATTTTCATACCCCTTTATATAGAATTTTTGTCACCTCTATCTATTTTATATGATAATGATAGAGGAATCAATCAAGAAAATGTAAATTTAATCTAAATTTAATCTCTTTTCTGTGTTATAATTGGAACTAGGTTAAGAAAAGGTAGAGGGGGAAAACTCATGGTTGAAGGGACTCTTTCTTTTATAATAGCAGTCTTGATATTGGTGTTCATACTCTGGGTTTTGGGGAAATCACTGAGATTGCTTTTAAAATTTGCCTTAAACTCTCTTGTAGGATTTATAATGCTTTTATTTTTTAATTTTTTTGGCGCACTTTTTAATGTGGAACTGCCTGTAAATATAGTGACTTCATTTATAACAGGAGTTTTTGGAATAGCAGGAATAGCAATTTTGCTGATATTAAAATACATGTTTCACGTGATATGAAAGTCCCTTTTTAGTTTTTGTTTATTATTTTCTATTTTGGGAATTATATAACTGAAACCCATGGATATGGAGGTAGTGTATGGACATAAAAAGAGCTGTGTTGGAAAATTTAAAGAGAAGGTCAAAAGAAGAAATAAAAGGTTTTATTCAGGAGGTGGTGGACAGCAAAAATGAAAATGCAATTCCCGGACTAGGGGNGATATTTGAAGCTGCATGGGAGAAAATGACTGAAGAGGAGAAAGACAGCATGATGAACCTGATAATGAGAGGGATATCTTGAAAGCAGCCGAGGNGTTTTCACCTCGGCTTAATTTGTTGATACTTCATCAACAGGCTAGTTTTTATAAAAGTATGACTGTTACAATGTAAGCTGAGATAAGCCCCAGTACTGCAGGTATAAAATTTCTCTTAGATATTTTTCTTGAATCCACATCTATTACAGCTGACACTACTGCTGTGCTCCAGGGTATTAATGTGCCTCCTCCTGTCCAGATTGCCGCTAACTGGCCTATGGAAGATAATAAACCTGGGTTGAGGGAAGTTGCTGAAGAAAAAGTCTTGGCTAAAGCTCCTATTAGAGGGAGGCCTGAAAATCCCGAGCCAGACATTCCCGTGAGAATTCCCATTGCCAGTTCCAAAAGGGAAGCAGTGTATTTATTAAGAGGTATATGATGAGATAGGTAAGTTCCAAGGTCTACAAGATATCCTCTTGCATGAGGACATATTACTTGCTTTGCCATACTGGTTTCTCCCAACAGAAAGAATGCACTTATTATTATAACGGGGGCAAAGGTCCTCATGCCGTTTAAAAAACCTTCTCTTAAGTAATCTCTTGTTTTATCCAGAAAATTTTCTTGAATTGCTGCAGAAGTTATTAAAACAATTATGGCTGTTCCACCTATTAAGGCAGTGGCTCCGCTGGAATGGATTTTAAAAAGTATCATTATGAGAACGTCTATCAAAAAGAGCACTACTGCTATTACTGATACTGTATAACTTTTAAATGAAACTGGCCTCCCGTGGATCGGTTTTGTCTCTACGTATTCTGAAGGTGGATGGTGTTTTGATGTATAAAGAACACAAAAATATAAAGATACACTAGCTACGACAGAAGATACTGTCCAAATTGGCAGAATATTCTGAACCAGCTGATGCGTATTTATTCCCGCTGCTTTTGCTGTTATTGAAGGAGCACCCTGTATAAAGAAATCTCCTGAAAGCGCTATGCCAAATCCAAAAACGGACACTATGGAAGCTAAAGAAACTTTGTCAATGCCTGATTTTAATGAAGGAATTATCAATACTGTACCTATAAGGCCTACAGCAGGGGCAGGCCACATGAAAAAAGAAAGTAGCATCATAAACAGACCTATTACCCAGAAAGAATACGTGGGGCTTTTTAGATGCCTTATAAAAGGTTTTGTCAATATTACGTCTGCTCCTATGTCGTCCAGAGCTTTTGACATAGCTATTATGAGGGAAATTATCACTATTATGTGCCACAGGCGTATTCCTGAAACCAATATGGCAGTGTAGATTATTTGTATTGTTTTTATCACGTCCTTTGTGGCTAAAAGCCCAATTACAAAAATTGCTATGATAACAGGCAGGATTATATNTTTNCNCATTAACCATCCATGCTTAGCAAAGCACAACCATAGATGAAAATAGATTTTCAAGTTGCAAAAAATTCGATTTTTGTTAAACTAAGATTAACAGGGGAAAGGTTGATTTAATTTTGATGGATTAATACCTCGTGCATTAACCTAACCTGATTACCTTTGAGCACAGCCAATTGTCGCCCCATATTAACTAATATGGGAACAGCACGGGTGCTAAACTTCTTAATTTTCTCAGGTAATCAACCCCTGTAATAAACTTAATAGGGGTGAAAAGAATGCAAGATTTACTTGAAGTTTGTTGTGGATTGGATGTTCATAAAGAAACTATTGTAGCGTGTTTACTTAAAGGTTCTGTCAATGACGAGAAACCACAAAAAATAATAAGGACATTTTCTACTTTACTGGAAGGGCTTGAAGAATTAAAAGCATGGCTTGAATCAGAGAACTGCCATAATGTTGCTATGGAAAGTACGGGAATATATTGGCAGCCAATTTACAACGTACTTGAAAGCGCCTTTGATGGTACCATGTCAATTATAGTAGCTAATGCGAGACATATGAAGAATGTACCTGGCAAAAAGACTGATATGAAAGATGCAGAATGGATTGCCACTTTATTAAGAGCAGGACTTTTAAATGGAAGCTTTATTCCCCCTCAAGAAATTCGAGAATTGAGAGATCTGACAAGATATCGCAAAAGCATAATTGAAGAGATATCATCTCAAAAAAATCGTATTGAAAAACACCTTCAAAGCTGCGGTTTTAAGCTTTCAAATTTTTTGACAGATATATTTGGTGTATCAGGTAGGGCAATACTAAACCATATAGCAGAGCATGGAAGTATAACAGCTAAAGAAGTCGAAAATTACGTTAGAGGAAAAGCGCGTGCTAAACTAAATGATATAAAACTATCAATCAGTGGTAGGATGAATAAGCACCAGAGAGAGTTTTTGAAACTTTTACTTAAACATTTGGACGAAATGTATGAACACCTCCGCGAGATAGAAGAAAACATCAATTCTGAACTTGGCAAATACAAAAGGCAGATTGAACAATTAGATAGTATACCTGGTATAGATGTAACGGCGGCTGCTGCAATAATTGCTGAAATAGGTACAGATATGAGTAAATTTAAGACACAAGAGCATATATGTTCTTGGGCAGGATTAAGTCCCGGGAATAATGAAAGCGCAGGAAAAAAAAGTCCACTCGAGTAACAAAAGGCAATACTTATATCAAAAGGATACTTTGTGAAGTCGCATGGAGTATAACTCGTATAAGGGGCTCATATCTTGCCACTTGGTATTGGAAAATAAAGCAGCGCCGTGGAGGAAAGAAAGCAATAGTTGCACTTGCGAGGAAATTGTTAGTTATTATTTACAATATGCTTAAAAATAATACTGATTATGATGAGAGAGTTTTTGAAGAAGTCAGAAAAAAGCAAGAAATAATTCGTGTTAAACGGATTATCAATGAAGCTCGAAAGTTGGGTTTGGAAGTAATAGTTCCTAAATCAGTTTAACTCTAGCATAAGTTAATATTGTAAAATTTTCCAGCTGATGCTTTCTGCATTGGTTAGTTTATTATTGCCATTTTTCTGACTAAATGGTTAAACATATTTTGTTGTCAAAGTTCAACATCACCTTTTTAGTTAGTATATTTTCGTGCTAAAAGAATTTATAAAAGCAAAGGTTGTTCTGTTGTTGGTATGGAAAGTACCGGTTCTTACTGGAA